>Ga0179593_1531422_pt1 | contig 23095 bp, 42 predicted proteins | sample CZODoug2_1_08_16_FD_185931 | JGI IMG/M metagenome (GOLD analysis project Ga0179593, IMG submission 185931) | Vadose zone soil fungal communities from Angelo Coast Range Reserve, California, USA - CZODoug2_1_08_16fungal (PacBio error correction) | ecosystem: Environmental > Terrestrial > Soil >...
ATAGGTCAACGGGCGGGGGGGGGGGGGAGTACAACATTGGAAGGGTAACTCACAAGGATAGGAAGGGAAAAAAGGGGCAAACTGGAGAGTTGTAAGTCAGGTCGGGATCACTGGGAGAAGAGCAGGAAATGTGGGGAAACATAAGAGGGTCGACCTCAAGTCCAAAAAAAGAATTAGAGGGGGGGATACCACGGGAAAGTAAATAGAAAGGTGACCAAAATTTACTCGAATAAAGAGAGAACCAAAAAAGGGACAGATCCGAATGAGAACGCCCATAAAAGAAGGGGAAAACAACGGGGGGGGAAGACAACTTTTACCATACGCACCTAATTGATGAAAAACAAGGAGCGAAAAATCAGACGTAAGGGGAACCAAAAAAGCGCTCCGAAAGTGCCGGGGGGGAGCCTGAAAAAAAAGACGGGTAAAAAGAGAAATGGAGGGGGTGAAACGTGCAACGAAAAAGAAAGAAAAGTGTAAGAGAAAGAGAACACAAAATGAGGAGAGGGAAAGAAAAAGGGGTTCAGGGAAAGTGAACGTTGACCCCCAAAATGGGAAGAGACAGAACCAAAAAAAGCACCAGGTGACATTCGAATAAAAATCAAAGGAAATAGTTGAAAATGTTGGGGGAAAAGACACCCTTCACGGATAGCAGAAAGAGGTCGTCGGGAGGGGACGTGCACCCGACAAAGTTTGGGAGGACAAGAGAGAGCTTAAGCCCCCTCATGAAAAAGGGGGAAAACGACCAACCGGGGGAAGTTACCAGGAAAAGACATGAGTAAAAAGGGTGGCAGAAGGCGCCGCACTCTTCAAAAAAATAGAGTTTGGCTGCAGAAAGGCCTGACAAGAGGATTGGACGAAACAACATCAGTCGGCTGGGGAAAAGACCCTCAGGGACGAAAGAATGAGGAGTTCGCTCATCGCAGGTGGGGGAAACCAAATTCCTATGACGGAAAAAGTGTGGCTGAAAGAAAGGGGAAAAACGCTTATCATCCAAACAAAGAAAAAAGGGGCCATGGCGTTTCAAAAGGACACAATGCAGTAAAAAACGCCATGAAAAAAAATGGTGAACGACCGGCAACACTTCCAGGCCAGAAGAATGGCTGGGTCATCATTTCCTGGTGAGGATCCCAGCGAGTGAGCATAGAGTCTATAATAGGCGCCAAAAAAAAAAAAAAAGGTGAAGAAAAAACCAGTCTCTTAATGGGGGCCTTCAAGAACCTTTAGTTGTTCCAGGGGGTCACGGGACGTATGGTTAAAGAGATAACGGGAAGAAGACCTTAAACTTGAAACGGAAAATAGATTATTGGGAAGAAAACGCAACGTAGGCGAACAAAGATTATAAACACTCGGGGATAACCTTTTATCGTGGAGGGAACAGCTGAAGGATAGCCCGGTAGGAAGGATGCGCGAGCCAGTTGGGAGGGGGGGGGAAAAAAACCAATCCGGATCAACATTCAGGAGATGAGAAAAAACAAAAACCTAACCACATAAACAGTAAGCCAACGAACTAAAAGGAAAAAAATAATCTAAAGAATATGAGGTCAATCTGTGAAATAGAGGCCCAACACTACCAGGGGGGAAAGAAAGAAAAACAACGTGAAATCACACTAGCAGAGACGTATAAAGACGCCCGTCTAGCAAAGGAGGGAAAAAAAGTCGGGTGCGTCTGGAAGAAGTTTTTATTAACCGGGGATCAGACAGGACTAATTACACAGAAATAGCGGGGGGAAAAAGAGGGGCATGGAAAAGCGGCCTAAAGAGACCATTAAAAAGAAACTGGGACAGAAAAAAAAACATGTCGTTCCTCGGGGGGGCCAAAAAAGAGGATGCAAAGATAAACAAAAAATGAGAAAACAAAAGATCTGTGGGAGGGGCTGTTGCGAAAAACAACCAAAAAAAGGTCAGGGTATAAAACTTTGTTGGGTCCGGGGGATTGCACGCGAGCCCCAAGACATTTCGGCTGGCAAAAAAAAAGCGAAAGTTGTACCAGGCGGGGGAAAGGGGGCCGGGGGTTAAGAACTTAACTTGTTTTTTCAACGAAGGGGAACGAGCGCAAGAAGGGGAAATGACGAAGCGATGTCTGAGGGGAAGAACTGGGCCTGAGAAAACACGTAAGTTGCTGAAAAAAACAATCGGTCACATGAAAAAGGTAAACTACTGTCGGTTTCTAAAAAGGGGGGAAAAAAGGGATGCTGTAGAAAAGTGCGAAAAAAAAAAAATGAACCCTTGAGAGCAAGAGGAAGCAAAACGGGGTGACTAGAAAAAAAACAACCAACTCTGCGAAAGAAAAAAAACGTGAACAAGGAGGGTACTTTCAGTACCGTCAAGAAAGGACTGATAGGGCAAAAGGGAAGGGGGGCCCAAAAATGTAAAAGCCGGGCAAAAAGGGATAGAGCTTAGGACACGCAGTTAGGGGGCATAAAAAGATGAAATCAAGAAAAGGGAAAACATCTTTCAGGGAGAGCAGGTTAGGTAATGGTAAAATCTACACAAGGGGGAGGGTCACGACGAACGGGAAGGGAACTTCGAAATTAAGTTCAAAAAAAGGGGTTCTGCAAGGGGGGAGTGAAAAAGGGTAAAAGCATGTTTAGTAGGGTGGCTGAGAGGGTTTAAAAGACGGGGTCATGTTGATAAAAATAACTTGCGCTTCATCGGGGGGGGGAGAAAGGAAGAAATGCTATGATGTTGAAAAGGGTAGAAGTCGGAAAAGCAGGAGGAACTCACTTACCGCGAAGAGGAAAAAAAAAAGTTGTGGAACAACTTAGAGGAAGAGGGATCCTAGACAGGTGAAAGGAAGATGAAATGGCCGGTGGAAAAAATTATTGAGAACTCTTTTCCTCAAAGAAAAAGAAAAAGTCAGGGAAAATAATTTACCTTGCCATGAAAGATTGAGAGTCGAGCGCAGGAAAATGGAAGGTGGGACCAGCAAACAATAGGCGAGGGAAAAGGAAAAGAAGATGAACCGAAATATGGGGAAGGACTGAATCCACAGCCCAACCAAGAGAGTCAAATAGATGGTGGCCGAGAAAATTAAACCACACTTTCACGAGGCAGGAACTGAAAAGCCAAAAGGAAAAAAAAAAAAGGAAAACACCCAATGCAGGGGGGACCTGTGTCAGAGTGCGCAGAGAAGCCGGAAAACGAAAGGAAACGGGTGTGGGACCAAAAAAACGAACTCCACGGAAGATAAAACCTTCGGAGAATTGCGAAGGAAAAGAAAAGTATGACATCTGGGAGAAAAGGAAAGAGAGTATTCGACTCAGGACGAATAAAAAAAACAGGAAGCAATGAGATAATCAACAACAATGGGGAGGGGAGAAAGAGGAAACGGGTTGGGGGGACCCGTATCGCGCATTAAATAATAAGATAGAAAAAAGAAGGGGAAGTGCGGACAAAAGATAAGGGAAGGTACGACAAAGAAGGGGTATAATCCGGTCGGTTTGGGGGAACCACTTAGTGGGAAAATGAGAACCAATGTCACCAGTGCTCTCTGCCAGGAGGGGGGGGCGGACACCAGAAAAAGTACTGGGGGATGGGGTCCTATCGAGGATCTAGGGGGGGAAATTCCGACGGATCACAAGGGGTCGAAAAAGACCGGGAAATCTTGTTGGTGCCAAAAAAAAAAAAAGACCAAAAGGGAAAAACTCAAAGCTCATAAAACGTGACCGCCGAAGGGAGCACAAAACTTGAAGGGGGGGGGGGGAAGCAGCGAAGATTCGTGCAGGCGAAGGAGGAACTGAACTTCGTTGTATTGGATAGGGCAACAAAAGAAAAAAAAAAACCTGGTAAGCGGTTCATAAAAAGTTTTGAAAAGGGGGCCAAGAAAAAGGGGGGGACTTGGCGCGACGCAAAAAAAGGGTCGTCGGGACCCAAGGGACGGGGAAGAAATGATTGCGTGCATCTGGGGAACGTAAACCAAGGGGGGGACAGAAAGAACCAGAAACATAAGGAAAAAAAAAGGAAGAACCTTACCAAAAACTAAAACGAAACAGGTGAGAGAAAGGGGGAGGAAGGGGGCTGCACCGGAAAAAAAAAAAAAGGGCGGGAAAACAAACTTCTTCCCAAGAAAGCGAAGAAGACCACAGCGAACGGGCCTAGGGGGTGGGAGCTGGGAAAAAGGAAGTTAAGGGGAAGGACCGGAACAGCCGAATCAAAGAGGCTTACTTATGCAAAAAACGAAAAAAAAGGACAGAAAAAGAACACTCTATAAGGAGGAAAGGGAATTGGGGGTGCCACTATGAAACAGGGAGTGCTGAGTTCTGGGGGGGAGTAACGCAAAAGGGGGCTCACCTAAGAAGGGCTCGAGGGGTGGGGGGACCGCATATCGAAGGAGGAGGAGGGTCTTCAATCACCTGGGGGGGGAGGGTAAAAAAAAATCAAACGTCATTGAGCCACGTGTAAACGCTAAGAGGTGAAGAACAAAACGAATGGAAAGAAAGGAAAGCCCCGTATCACGCCAAGAAAAGGGGAAATAGCGGGAAAATGGGGGAAAATGACCATGCACTGGAAAGAAAAGGGGGAGAGGAAAACCCAGCAAAAAAAGGGGAAAAGAGGGACACTCACTGAATGGGGAAGGTAAAAAGATGAATAAATGGGAGGGTAAAAAAGCGTCGGTTGGAAAGAAGAAAAGAAAAAAAGTCAAAAATGACTGTCAAAAAAAGTTTAAAAAAAAGGTATTTGAACACCTCAACAGAAAAGCTAAAAGGGTGGGAGTCATGCACGTGAGGGGGTGGGGGAAGTCAAATCTCTGGAGCGAGACGGGAAGGCCGTCAAAAAGCGTTACTTTGACCCTGGGGGGAAAGAAAAAAGCCAGAGGGGGGGAACCTAGGCCGATTTCAAAAAAGATTGAGGTTCCTACCGGCTAAGGGAATGACTCGGGTCAGACAACAAATCTCGACACCTACGAAAAGACCAAAGGGGGGACAGAGAACTCACACAAAATCTCCCCGAACTTGGGGGGGGGAGGGGTGTGATTAAAAAAACACTTTTGTGGAGGATGTAAAAAATGCAAATTCCGTAAAAAACTTTTGTCGAGTCCCAGGAAAAAAAAAAAAAAGGGAACCACGGAGAGAGGAACGCGATTTGGGGGGGAAAATGGAAAAAAAATGGGCCAAGAAAAGGACCGGAGAAAGTGAGAAGGGAGGAAAGAAAAACAAAAAGGAGAAAGAGCCTCATGTCATAAAGGAGCAGGGAAGGCAAAGGGACCGTCGAAATGGGGGGAAACTTACAATCACTAAAAGGGGAAAGTTACGGGTCCAATTGGGGAAGAAAGTGGAACTGGAGAAATCGGAAGTCCCACGTGAACCACGAGAAAGACTAAAGATTCCAAGAAATTAGTGTAAAAAAAGGAGAAAGTCTTTCTCAGCGGGAGGAAAAAAACGAGCTCCACAAACAACCCAAGAATTAACCGAAAAGATGAGACCCGTGAAAGGTACCAAACCCCCTCACAGGAAAAAAATCAAGGTACTCGTGAACGCAAAAGTAGAAGGGGGGTAAGCTGCATTTGGGGGAAATGAAAAAAAAAGACTTGGGAAATCCAAGTAAGCAATGGCCCCCACGAAGGAAGGGACGGAAAACCCTCGATCAGGGAAAAGGAGATGGAAGGGGAGAATGCAGCAGTCCGAAGAATGTTGAAACAGAAAAAAAGCTGGGACCCCAATCCAAAGCCAAAGAGAAAGAAAAGGCATCAAGACCCGAGAGACCAGCAGGCCGAAAATGGTGAAGAAGGAATTCGGCCAGTACAAAGAAAAGGTGGAGAGTCGGAGGAGGACTCAAATGAAAGGGGGGGAAGCAGATCTAGGGGAAAAAACCCGTGAAAAAAACCAAAACCAAAAAAAAAAAAAAAAAAAAAGGGGGAAAACGAACCTAAGGTGGGAAAAACAGAAGGCTTCTATCCTCCGGGCAAGGGGCAACCATCACTGGGGGTTTGGGGAATAAGGGGCCCTGTGGGAAATTGAAGAAAAGGGGGGGGGGGCACGTCAGGACCAGCCCCAGGGGTAAAAAGGAAAAAAAAAACCAAAACTTAGGGAGGAAGGAAAAAAAAGAAGATAAACGAGGTAAAACCGTGACTGTGCCACAAACATTCATGGAATCGAGGCAAAAAAAAAAAGTCTCACCAGTCCATTGAATAATCCACAAAAAGGAAAAATCGGAGCTAGGTCCCGGCAAAAAAAGGGAAAAAAACATTGAACAAAAAGACTACGAAAAAGGAATCAATTCGGTGAGCGAGAACCGGTGTTCAGGGAAACGCGATGATAGGGGGTTAGCAAAACATAGCTTACAGGTGGGAGGACCCCCAAACCCAAACCAAAAAAAAAAGGGGACCCCCACTCTAAGGAGAAAAGCTTGCCACAGGTCTGGTGGTAATTGGGGGAAGAAAAAGATGGGCAAGGAGGGGGGGCAGTGAGGGAACAACGCGGCAGCCGGGTGATAAGAGGGGCCAATAGAGTGATTGGGGGGCTGGGGAAGGACTGGAAAAGGGGAGGGGGTTCTTTGAGGGAAAAACAATTCATCGGCGAGGGGGACATAAAGAGGTCATAAAGAAAAAAATTCGCGAACAAAAAGGAGCGAGGGGTACTCTACAAATCAATTGAGAAAGGGGGGGGCGGAGAAACTGAAAATACACTTCAAGGGGTCGAAAAAAAAAGGCGCCCAGTGAAAATCTCACAGGGGACAAGATCCCCCACCCAAAAAAAGTGCGATAAAAAGGTAAAAATACGAATAAAAGAAAGCTTAAACAATTAGAAGGAAGGGGGGAAGGACAAGCGCAGCTCTTGCGCCAGCCCAAAAGAAGATCAAAAACAAGAATTCTTCCTTGAAATGTCTAGGCCTGGAGACGGGGAAGGGGGTAGTGGGGAAAAAACTGAGATAATAGAACACGAAGTGAACAACTAAAGCAGAGTAGGTAAACAGGGGGGAACAACGTCTGATGCGGTCGAGAAAGGGAGGAAGGTTCACAAAAAAAAAATGAGAGGCGAAAAAAAAGACAGGAGACGGTCGAACAAAAGGAGAACCGCCTTAATGGGTGGGCGGCGAAACAGAAAGGAAGAAGAGAGGAGAGGGGGGCAAAACAGGTCCGTAAAGAAAAGGAAAGCTCGGTTGGAAGGGGGGGATCGCAAGAGAGAAAACAATTGGGTTCACGGAAACCGTGTAAAAAAGGGCTCAGAAAAACACACCATCGGGCGACTGGGAGAAAAGAAAAAAGTAAAAAAACACTTTGCGGTTTCAGGAGGGACGGAAGAATCTGGAGAAATGAGAAAATAGTGTATAACCGCAAAAACGGGAGGGTTGTAGGGGAAAACCGATCCGGGGGAAACTGCTGTCAATATCAATGGCAATCGAGAGAAAATCAAACCTACTATGGGAGAAAAAACTCGAAATGTCTCGCAATAGGCAGTTGCTTCAAAAAAAGAATCCGGGTAAATGAAAGAGACCTGAGCTTGGTGGAGGGGGGGTATCAAAATCAAGGGGGAAAACTGGGGGGAATTGTTAACTTTGGGACGTGAGGGCCAAAAAAAACAGCACAATCTGACAGGGAGGGTCAAGGCGGGCGGTGCGAAAAAAGAAAATCGCGGGGGGAAGTGGGAAAAGAAAAGACGGGGAGCAGGGGGGGAAAAAAGGGGAAAACGAAAAAAATTTTCCGACTGAAGAGGGAAGCCAAAACTAACAACCAACCGGGGGGGGGGAGGGGGACCTTGAAGGTGAAGGGAAGCATTGGGGGTTGCTTCCCCATCGAGTGATTACACCGGGCACGCATGATCTTATGAAATCCGAAGGGAGAGAATGGAAAAAAACTGCTGTGAAACATGGACCACAAGGGGAGGAATACGTAAAGTCAGCAAACACACGAGGGGAGAAATCGAAGAGGCAAAGGGGGCGGGGGATGTACGGTAAAACAAAACGAAGAAGAAGGATGGTAGTCTCGTAGTGCATAAAGAAGGGAACTGGAACGTATCGAGGGGGAGCCGGAGGAAGAATGTAAGCGTAGTGGAATAAAAAAGGAGGGAGAGCGGGGACTCTGTAAGGGGATCGGAAAGAACACGAATGTAAGCCAAGGAAAGTGCCAAACAGCAAAACGAAGGTTCGGAAAGCCTACTAAAAGTGTGGTGGGGGGGAACTTCTAAGATCCACAGGGTAAAAGATATGGGGAGGACGAAAATTGTAAAGAACGACACTCAGTTGACTCCTGGCGGTCAAACTGGGATGACTCTTGGGGGGAAAGAGACTTAGTTCCTCCTTAAGGGCGGGAGTCGGTTAGTCAATCGGACGGGGATTTGCAAAAATGTCGGCAGGAAAAAAAGTCAAATTCCTCCAGCGATGGAAACCCAAAAGGGTTGCAAATTCGAGCATCCTTTTTCGCACACAGGGAAGGGGGAGAGGACCGAGGGGAATCGCGGGGAAAAAAGGATTGCGACCCGCGGTGCGGGGGCAAAAAGCAGGCTGGGTAAGCAGCACCGTTGGGAAAGCCAGGAAGAAGAACGCTCAAGACCTGAAGAGGGTGCAAATGGAAAGGGGTTGGAAAAAATGGCGGAGGTAAAAGGTGCTGATGGACAAAAAAGCGGGGGGGGAGGATATAAAACTTTTTTTTTCCCTTTGAAAACCAAAAACAAAAAAAAGCGGAGTCGAAAATGGTGGGCAGAAACGTAATGAAAAATTCGAGCTGAGGAGACGAAACCCAGAAACCCAGCCCAAAAGGCTGAAAGGTGGATCTGGGAAAGTGTAAAGGAGAGAAAGAGGCCTGACAAAACTTCAAACGGCGGTGGAGGCAGAAGTCAACAAAAAAAACGAAAACTCCAAACAGACATGAACAAGCCGATCTGCAACCGAGAAGAAAAAAGAAACGACAAGCTCGCATAAAAGGGGACTTCAAAAAAGAGGAAGAAGGGCAGAAAAACTCTGGATTAGGGGAGAAAGGCGGAGATAACCTAGGCGAGACGGGCCAACACCCGGAATCAAGAGACAAGAAACCAACAAAAGAAAAAGGGGGGAAAAGAGAAGGATTTCGGGTTGGTGACCGTGAGAGTCGAATAATATAGTTGGACACGATATTAGAAGGGCCGGAGGAGGAGGGCCAGGGGAAGAGTTGCGACGTTAGTTCGGGGAAGAAGGCATCACCCGACGGCTTGGAAAGGGAGGATCGCACTAGGTCGAAACCCTTTCAATCACAGAAGGGAAAGGGAAGGGGGGAGGGGGGGAGCCAGCCTCGAAGTGAGGAAGGAGTGAAGCAACCCAACAAGAGGGAAAATCCAAATGGGGTGGTCAAAGAAGACATTCAAGAGAAGGGGGGAAAAAAAGTCATAGCTGCCAAAAACCCTTCGAGGACTTGAAAGTGCATGGGGCAGCTTCAGCCTCGAGCGAAGAGAGGGGGGACAGGCAAGGACAAAAAAAAAAAAAACGGCTTTGTATTGGAAACCGGCACCGGATCAGAAAGAAGCACGAGGACCCTCAGAAAGGAAACCTGGGGCAGAACACCGGCTCGCAACGGCATGGGAGAAAAGTCAGAGGTGGGGTCAACAAAACGCTGGGAAATGAGTGTCCTTAGAGGGACAGACTACACTTTGAACGCTAGGGAAAAAAGAGGAAGTCGCAGACAAGGGCCTCAACCTGGAAACGAGGGCCAAAAAAAAGATCACAAACACTTGGGAAAGGAGAAAGGCTGCTCCCCTCTGCAGCAAGGGTAGGAACGGTGATCAAAACCCATTGTGGCGACGTGACCGAGAAAAAAAACTCGGCAGGAAAGGGGGGGAAGACAAGGACTTATTCAGTGAAAAAGAAAAACTGAAAAAAAGGCAAAAGAAGGGAAAAAAATACGAATTATTCAACTACGAACGGAAAGAAAATCATCTATCACTAAAAAAGGTGGGCGAACTCAAAAAGAAACAAAAAAACACAAGACCGCAAAAAGGGGAGGGGGGGGTTTTAATTTACACTCAAATGACTCACAAAAAAGACAAGGAGGGTCACTATCAGCATCGGGAAGGTGGGATGAAATCTGGCGAAAAAAGGGGGGGGGGGGTGAAGGGGGGGTCCGGTCGACTACAGCAGCTCTGGGAAAGGGGGAAAAAAAGAAGATGAGAATGAATGCCCGGTTAAGAAAAAGCAAAAAGAAAGGGGGGGGGGAACCACCCAGAACAAATCCACAGAACCATGGCCAGCACGGTTAAGAGAAGCGGATGGAGAGCCGTAAGTCGAAAAAGAAAGTCTAGTAACAACAACAACCAACCTCAAAAAAAAGGAGGTAAAAACAGAACCGAGGGGGAGTGAAAGAGGAAAATGAGGAGGTGTCGGCGGGGGGGGGGATATCAAAAGTGAAAAAAATGGGACAACTCACCAAGTGTCTCAAGGGGGAAAAGGGGGAAGACCCAAAACGCACCAAAAGGGGGGGCTCATGCGGTTGTGAAGGGAAAAAAAAAGGGGGTGGACGAAGCTTGGAACTTCGCCATGGTCGCAGCGGGGGGGGGGGCGGGGAGATAAAGTGAGGCTGAGGAAAAATCATAGCCACGAGTCAACACAAAAGTGGCACGGGTGAACCGTAGGGGGATAAATCCTGGGAAGGGCAAAAAACAAAGAAGACCCGAAACGCAAGGGGACATCCCTCCGATGAAAATTCGAAGGGTGGTTATACTTTTCGATGAGGATTGGAATTGAGGCGGGAACCCCCTAGAGGGGGATCGGGATTGAAATAAGAATACATCTTGGAACGAGAAAAATTTAGGCGAGTGGGGGGATTGAAGGTCCACCTTGGGGGAAAAAAAGAAGAGTCAGACTAGTTGATCCGGGAGGGGTGTCCCGGAAAATGGAAAGTCAGCCCTCATGCATAAAAAGGCTGGGGAAAGGCAAGAACGAAAAGACAAGGGGTGAACCGAGGAAGAAAAGAGGAGAAAAAGATCAAAGGCTCACTGAAGAAGATGGGATTTACGGAGGGCAGAATTCGTAAAGGAAAAAAAGGGAAAAGCAAAGAGCGAAATACTCCCCGAAAGAAAGAAAAAAGGAGTTGATGTGCTCACGAATAACTGCGCACTACAGTGGGGAGAAAACCCTAAATTCGAACCGAGTGGAAAAAAAAGTGTAAACCCTTCGGGTGCAAAAAAAGAGGTAGCAGTGACCTTTGAAAAAAACGTCAAAGATAGGCCAAAAAAGGGCGACTGTGTAGTTTAGAGAAAAAGAGTGGGCAAAGGAAGCACAAGGCCGCATCGAAGGGAGGGGGGGACTAGAGCAAACTAGAAGTTGTGCAGGAAGAGATCCAGATGAAAAGGCGTTGTAGGTTTTAGGGGAAAGAAACTCGCCCAGCAAACTCCTCTAGAAGGAAAAAAAAAAAGCGGAAAAAAACAAAAAAAGCATGAAAAGAAGGAAATTGCCAAAGTACGACATGAAGGAGGAACAGTACAAAGGGAAAAATTGGAAGAAATCAATTAAGTACTCAAAAAGGGGGGGGGGGGAGAAAACTAATCACTAGGGTGGAAACGAACCTTAAAGAAAACCAGGAAAAAAGGGGGCTTCAGAAACGACTCATTCGAGCAGAAAAAAAAGGGGGGAGGCCCTCAAAGATAAGAAAGGAGTGGGATGCCCTGGGCGGACAGATATTAAAACGGCACGCCAGAAAACACCCAGGTGGAGAGAAAAAAAAAAAAACATCTAAGAGGAAGGAGGGGGGAGAAGGGGGAAAAAAACAATGGGCTGGCTCCGTGGAAGGGAAACCCAGGCCGGAAAACTCACCGCAAAAGCCCAAAGAAAAAAGGAAAAAAAAAAAAGCAATAGGAGCGTATGGGGGTGATGGAAAAAAAAAACTGAAAAAAAAGCCGCAGCTGCGGGAAGAAAAGTCGAACCGCGATGGGAAGCAAGGGGGGACACAGGAAGATATAGGAAAGAAAAACAAAAAAAAAAACCTCTGCAAGGGAGTGCCGCAGGGGAGAAAAAAAGCCTTTTTCAAAGAAAAGGGGGACGGGTTACTGGGGGGGAACGAAGGCATGAGGGGGGGAAAAATGACTGATCAGGAAAGAAGGTTGGGTGTGGGGGGGGGGGGGGGTGGGGTGGGGGGGGGGGGTTGTGGGGGGGTGTTAACCAGGGGAAGGAAAAAGAGATATGTGGGTTTCTTTGGGGGCGAGGAAGTGGGTTTTCGGGGGGTCCTTGGGAAAACAACATCAGCCAAATCATCGCGCTAAAGAGAATCGAGAACTGAAGAAAAAAAAAAGTAAAACGAAGGGGAGTGGGGAAAAAAAAGAAAAAAGAATGTGCGGCCTTGGTGGTGGGAGGACAGGGAGAAGGAAAGGGTCATCACCAGAGGCCAGTTGGAGGAGGAGAGGGAGCTTCACGTCAAAGGGAACAAAGGGACGGGAAAGGGGCGACCGAAGTGAAGTAGGTATCAGAGCGGAGATTGAAAGAAACATTCTACTGGGGGTGGAGAATGAGGCTGCATCTCGTGCTCCAGAAATCAGAAAAAGGAAGCTCATTGACCTTCTGAAAGGGGGAGAATGGAGGAGAAACAACGAACGTGGGGGGGGAAGGGAAATATAAAAATATCAAAACACGGAAAAAAAAAGGGAATCTAACAGGCGGTCGAAAGATGAGATGAGAAAAATGACACCAGACGGGGATAACAACGGAAAAACGGTTTAAAGAGGGCGGGAGAAGCTGGGAATGACTAAAAAAGAGGAACTTATGAAATGATTAGGGCCGAAGGGGGGGGAGTGAACAGCACAGGGAGTAACAGCGGAGGAAAAAAGGGATCTGTTGTCAACATTGCAGAAGAAAAAACAAAGCTCCTAAAGAAAGACCGGTCAAGGTATGCTCCAAAGGGCACTAGCCATGGGGGTGGAAGCAAAATCAAACACCTTTGAAAAAAAAGACACGTAACCACCCACAGCGGAAGTCAGGGAGAGCAGTTGGGAAGAAAACGTGTCTTCACTTAGAAGAAAAGATTTGGTTGGGAGGAAAAGGAAAGAAAAGTATCCCTAGAACGTTTAGGGAGAACATCAAGGTGGAAAGAGTGAAAAAAATATGGTCAATCCGTCCATTGAGAAAGTCAGAAAAATAGTCAGAAAAAAAAAAAAAAGAAATGGGGACGAAGTATCGCAGAAGAGGAAGTCTGGGGCAACAGACAAAAAAAAGAAGAGACAAAGAGCTGGGGGGATGGCGGTGTAACAAATAAAGGGGAAGAAAGAAAAAGTGGTGGCCCGGGGTGACGTTCCTAGTCGGAAAAGGATGAAAACCAATCAGTTTCCGTAAGGGGGAGGGGACGCAACGGCAGGAATTTTAAAAAGAGGAGCGAAAAGACTTCGTGGAAGACGAAAGTGAAAGGGAAGAAAGTTGCCCGAAATCACATGGGAAAGACTGGGCTGCGCATGGCGGGGGGTAAAAAGAGGGTCGGTGGGGGAAAAAAGGAGAACGAAGTAGGAGAGAAAGAACACAAAAAAGAGAACAGACAGGGAAAGCTCTTGTGAGTCGAAGAAAGTGAAGGTGGGAAGAAAAAAAAGGGGTCAAAGCTCCACCTGGATTCATGAAAAAGAAAAAAGGCGTCGAAGGGAGAAGTAAAAAGATTACTTCACCAAACGAAAGAAAGAAATAAGAAGGAAAAGGCCCACATTGTCCGGGGGGGGGAAGAAGGGGAAGGAGGTGAATCGTCTGAAAGGGAACTAGTTGAAGATGAGCCTAAAAGATTCTCGGTCAAGGTGGCACATAAGGGGAGGTTCCTGTGTGAGAAATCAGGACGATACGAAAGCGGGGGTTTTCTTCAGTGGGGGGGGAGACAAGGGAAAAAAAAGACAATTTCGACGTAAAAAAAAAAAATCCCCTGGTGGGGGGCTGCAAGGGAAAATAAGCAAAGAATCCTTCAAAGGAAGGAAGGAAAGACGGGAGTTCTAGGTGGTAACGGTAAGGGGGGGGAAAGGTGGGAAAAGTCTCTTTCAGACGTAGGGGGGAGAATAAAATTCATTTGAAAACGTGTGGTGGCGAGGGGGACAAAAGGCATTCAAAAGAAAGGGTACCATATCGAAGGAGGATGGAACCCCGACAAGCACGACTAAAAGGTGGGAATCAAAGACCAGCAGCCCCGACGAATCGATTAGCAAAAAAGGTGAACAAGGACACCAGGGGCAAATCTTGCATCAAGGGGGAAAAAGGGGGGGGAGTGGGGATCTACCTCGGTGGCCATAAAGCCTTCGAATGAACGCAGCACAAGGGAGAACGGCGACAAAAACCTTCAAACGAGGGGGAAAAAGAGGCAGAAAAAACAAAGGAGTTCCATGAAGTTGCCGGGGACAATGGAGGAGGGCCCGGAAGAAAAGACAAAAAAAAAAAAAAAAAAAAAAAAAAACCGCAGAAAGGGGATGGGTCTATCACGACCCGTGGGTTGCAAAACCAAAAAGAAAAAGAGTGCAAAAGGATGGTGGACCGGCGAGGGGGGAGAAAAACTTCGAATGATAACCAAAAAAAAAAAAAAAAAAAAAAAAAATTCAAGAAAATCCAAAATTTTCGTGGGGAGAAGGAGGGGTAAAAAAGAACCACCCGGCCGGAAGCACAAACTGAGTGTATGAGTCACAACACAAGAAACTAAACTACAGGTGAAGGAACAGACTCCTTGACACCGGCGACCCAAGAAGGAGGACAAAGTTCCTAAAAAAACGCCCTCCTCTCTTGGAGATTGGGTCCGACTCTGAAAAAAGCGTTCTTTTATGGAGAGGTGGATGACTGAAGCGGAGTTTCCCAACAAGGAATCAAACCATCTCGAGTCACAAAAAAAAAAAGTAAAAAGGGGGGAGATTAACATAGGTGGATTCAAGGTTTGTTTGGGGACCCGTATCGGGTCTAAGAGGGAAAAGATTGAAAGTCGTCAGAATTAGCAGGGAAGGAGGCGGTCAGAGAAGGGGAGGGGGACGAATGTCGCGTGGAGGTGTGGGGGGTGACAGGAACAAAAAACTGCAACTTGAGGTGGACTAACCATCCGTCGGGGGCGCCCCTCGCCGTGGAAAAAAAATTAGGGGGAATTGAGGGGAAAAAGCAGCAGCTCGAAATTGGTGAACTGCAAAAAGCCACACAGAGGTTCGAACAGAAGCGCAGTTTGGGGTTAAGAGGAATGGCGGTGCTGCAAGCAAAGCGGAATCCGCAAGAACTCCAGTCATGGCAGAGGAAGCCTCGAGCCAGTCAGAGAAAGGGTGCTGATCAAACGGAAGGAAGGGTGGAGGGATGCCGGGCAACCGTCAGAAAGGAAAATGTGAAAGGGAACTGAGAGGCACTTTCACGGGTGCAGCACACTGACAAAAAAGGAAGGTCATTGGAAAAGAAACCACCGTCAAGGGAGGGGGGGACCTTTTCGAGGGACTGAAGAAAAGTGCTAAGAAAGGGGGAAACGGAAGAAGAAAATTGAAAAAGGAGGATTGCAATAAACATACAACATTGACTCGCAGTAATGCAAGAAAAGGGCGGATCCCTCGGAAAGCCCAAAGGCTCGGAAAGGGAAAGGAAAGGGAGAGACAGCGCAAGGCTAACCGTCGGCCCATATGGACCAGAACCACAAGAGGTCAGCCTCATTTTAGTTGTCAAGGGGAAGGAGGAGGTGAGAAAGAAAACTAGAAAATCAATTAAACTCAAACGACTTACCACTACGCAGTCGACACGATAGACTAGAAGGGGGAGGAACCAGTGCCATTGGGGGCCTGCCCTCAGATACCTAAATGCAGGAAAAAAAGGTGTTGTAAAAAAGTACAAGGCGCCGGCTCTCACAGGCAAGCAGGTGTCGAGGAAAAAATCAACTGGGAGAGGGGTAAGAGTCCTTTCAAAACTGGGTCGGGGGGGGAGCGACTGGGAAAAAAAAAGGAAGCAAAGGGACGAAGAAAAATCCAAGGCCGTACAAAAGCACGGGACAACTATTTTGAAAGGGAAAGAAAAACCCCTTATCAATGTCAGCACCAAAAAAACGGATAGGGCGTGAATAAGGGATTCATTCAAAAGAAGTCTCGGGAACAAAACCGGAACAGAGAAAAATAATAATTGGTGCGCCGCCCGTAAAGGAACTGAAAGGAGGATGGGGGCAGGGGGGGGTCAGCCGGCCGATAAATGACACAGGGTTTTGAATTAAAAGAATCCCATACCCACACTGTGGTGGACAATGCGGGGTGAAAGAATTGGGGGTTTTCAAAAGGGGGAAGGCAGAAGAGACTTCGCCCGGGTCGAAGAACGGGGAAAAGAAGGTCGGTAAATTGCCAAGCGGAGCACACCAAGGCAAAGCGACCTGCAGAAGAAACGAGGATCACTCCTGGTATCAGAATGCAAAAAAACGGGGAAAAACCCAGCCCAAAAGTTTGAAAAACGCATGGAAAAAAACCTAGGCAAGCCAGGGGGGAAGAGGTAAAACAGGATTGATTTCAAGGATGTGGTGCTCAACTTCGTCAGACGACTCTTTGGCGATACCCGGAAAGCAGGATGGGACACACGTCTATTGTGTAGGGGAAAAGGGTGGAAAAAAAAAAAAAAAAAAAAATCTAAAAAATTGAATGAAAAAAGGTTAAGAAAACGCACACCTGGAGAAAAAAAAGGCGAGCCCTCCATGGCAAGAGAAACAAAAAAGGGTCCAGCGAGCCCCGTCAGGGGGGAAAGGTGGAGTGGCCAGCAGCCAAGTGGAAAAAAAAGAAGATGGGTCTTTGGCGGCGGGGGTGCGCGGCTTTCGGTTATAGAGGGACCCCGTCCCCAAAAAAAACGCGAACTCCCAGGCCGAAGAAGAGAAAAAGGGTGGATGGAGGATGGCTGGCACCGAGCGCGAACCCTCTTGCGAACATCAACTAAAGAAGAAGGGGATAAAGGTTCCCTCTGTCAGGCGCGGACGAACATCGGGGGGGAGAGAAAGTTTACCAGGTGAAGCGCAAGAGAGAAAGGTCACTTGGCGATCTGGGTTGGAAGAATCCTGGGTGGTCCGTTATCGCAAAGAAACGCAAAAAAGGGGCGGAGAAAAATAGGACAACTTGAGCGAAGGGTTGTCAGGCAGGAGCGATCAAAGATGCTCAATCTGGGGGGGGGGGAAAAAAACGCTTGTCAAAAACTCGCCAGCCCAAATAAGCGTATGGGCAAAAAGGGAGCGGGGAACTCGGCCACAATTCTCATATTCGGCCACAGGACAACGAACAGCAAGATTTTGTTTTTTTCTGAGGGTAAAAAAAAGGAGGGGGGCGAAATCAATCAGGTGTCCCGACAAACGGCGGAAGAAAAAAATGCGGACACATCTTCAGGCTCTTCGGGCAGGTGGATATGGAAAATCCGCACAGGTCCTGGTTTGAAGACAGAAAGGGGAAAGGTTAATCGAGATGGTGGGGGCAACCGTCCAAGCGGCAAACAGCCAAAAAGAAAAAAAAAACTCAAAAAAAAAAAAAAAAAAACAAAAACAAGGAGGAGTACAAGAATAAAATACCACCTTTGTGAGGGGAGGGAAAGACCATGCATATTAAAAACCGTACAAAAAAAAAAAAACAACAAGGATATCCCCAAGGAATCACGGAGGTAGTTCCCAAAACCAGAGAAAAAAGAAAGGAAGAGCTCGGAAGATGGCGCCGGAAGCAATACGGGACGTAATTTTGGGAAAAACAACCGTTGGAGGGGGACAGACCTAGAGGGGTTGAAAAAATGAACGAGAGCGGTAAAAACTACGGGAAAAATAGAAACCACGCACCGGGCCCAAAAAAAATTGGGGGGGGGGGTAACCACCTATTTAACACCGTTGAACCACAAAAACCTTTAGGGTTTCCTTAGAAAAACGGTACCGGTAAACCCCCTTCCTGCAGGAGTCAGCAAGGACGAAAGAAAAAAGAAAACGAGGGTGGAATTGGGGTTCCGAAGTCAAGGGAGCCTGAGTCAGAGAGACCGTAACGCGCAAAAAAAAAAACAACGGACGGCCATAGAGGAGTTGGGGGGGACTGGCGAAGTGCTTGGGAAACTGGGATACAGCGGCGGTCGGGAAACCAGGACAACCGAAAAATCGATAACTTAAAAAAAATAACTTCGCTACAGCTCACGGAGGGTAAACCAAAAAAAAGCACGGCGGGGAGCTTCCGTTCGAATAGACGAGGGGGGTAGGGGAAATCCCCAAAGAAACCAAGACCGATCTGGCAGCTTTTAACTAACTCACTTTAAACACTTAGACAAAAGAAAAATGGGTCGGCAGCGCAACGGAAAAGAAGCAATCTTTAGATCTGGAGAGGAGCACAGCGGGGGGTACACTGCAACTTCACGTGCGCCAGCCCAATAACGACAAAAGCCCATTCAGGAAACGTCTGCTGTCTGCCGGGCACGGAAAGGGTACGCAGGAGCACCGTGGAATGGGGAAACAGAAAGGGAAATGTAGCAAGCAAACGCCGTAACGACCCATCGGGTTATTGAAAACAAAAGTAACAGGATTCTTCAAAAAGACGGTGAATAATAGGGGTAACACCTTGAGGGACGGGCCCACGGGGGGGGACTGAAGGAAGGCTCAAGAAGGCTCCAGGGAAAATGGAAGACAGTATCAAGATCGTCGTCAAGTACTTGGTGGGGGGGTCCAACCTGAGAAGAAAACGATCTTCCCTATGAAGGCCTGGGATCAAAAAGAAAAAAAGACGACCGTGGGGGTTCACACAAGCGCCTCCCAAAGGAAACTCTCGGACGACTGGGTATACAACACATACCCCACGGCTAGACAGGCTTAAAACGGGTCAAAAGGACTAGGGGGGAGGAAAGGCAGCAGGGGGGGGCATCTGGGAATGGGGGGGTACAGGAAGGGAAAAAAAAAAAAAACCACAAGAGCGAAGTCATAATAGGCCAAGCGGCCTAGAAACAAAAAGTTGGCCACAACTCTGGACAGGAATGGGCAAGGGTCGAGAAACAAAGATCTTGCCTGCCAACAATCGGGAACCCGCCCATTAAAGTACAAATAGGAGGGGGATCTGATCAAAGGAGAAACAGGGTTCCTTTGCCTTGGAGCGGCCCCCAAACGAAAACGCGCGGAAAATAAAAAAGGGAAGTAACGGGTGGTTGCTCACAAAATCGAGAGTGAGGTTGAATCGGGTGGGAAGGGTACGAAGAAATTTTCGTTGTGGGGGTCAAACTTCAGCGAGCGAACAGGGGGGGGACGAAGTCTAATAAAAACCCCGTGGTTCGGGGGCAGGAGAAGCCGCAGTTGCGGGCCACCGATCGTGGGTACTGGACTGTTGAAAAAAAAGACAAGTGAGAGTAGCCCGACGGGGGGCAAAGAAAAAACCAGGGGGGGAGAGCTTTTGGGGTCGCCGACAAACTGAACCGGGATGAAAGATGTCAACTTCAAGCAAGAAAAACAGGAGGGATAATGCTGCGGGGAAAACCCGACAACCCACACAGACCACACAAAAACGGGCCTCAAAAAAAGGCTCGGTGGAGAGCCAGGAGGAATTCAAAAAAGAAAACCACATGCATCCCTATTGTAGGTCATCGAGAGAGCAAAAATGTCCTGAAGCCGTATGCACGAGTGAACGGTCGCGGGGGATACGCGGTAGTGTAAGGGAGGAGAAACCTTATCGGGCAATCGGTACACAGGCTAAAAATGTCGTGAAAGGGACGCACAATGCGAATTGGGGGAACGCGGAACGAACTACTGGTGACTTCCTTGAGAAGACACCAGGGGGACGACCGGGGAAAAAGAAGGGGTGTTGCTTACATTGGGAGGCAGAGAATAAAGCACATTCGGCAGGGCGAGCCAAAAAGGGGGGCTAAGGGTTGGGGTCGCCGGTCAAAGGTGAGGAGATGGGGTCAAGAGGGGGTGCGCAGGAAATAAAGGGGTGGTGCAATCTTCTAATGCTTAAAGGTGTGTCGGGGGGCGCGGGGGCAAAAGAAAAAAGTCCCTAGAGAAAAAAAAGGGGGGGAAAAAAAACAAAAGAAAAATGGAAATACCAAGCCGCACGGGGGGGAGGAAAGGGAGATTACTCGAAAAAGCCGGGGAAGGAGGTTCACAGCGTCAACTGCAAAAAAAAAACAGGGCTGATTGAACGAAAAAAAAACTTGCCTGACAACGAAAGAAAGAGCCTACGAAATCTGCATGTGATAGAAGGTCAGGGAAAGTGAAAAAAAAACGGGGGGGATGGCCTGCAGGAAAAAGAGACGATTAAAAGATGCGATCTAACCACGAAAAAGCAGTCGAACGATGGGGCGGGAAGGACGGTGCACCAAAAGTCAGTCTGGACGGGAATCCACCAGAAAACCCATAGAAAAAACCACATGTAATACAGTGGTAATCAGGGAAATCAAAGCCTGATCCAAAGACAATGGGGTCTGGGGACAGTCAGGGGAAAAAAAAAACGAACTCCACGTCTAAACGAAGAAAACAAGAAGACCTCCTTGAAGGTAAAAATCATTCCCTCCCCCAGGAGGTGAGACTTCAAAAAAAAGAATGAGAAAAAATAGGAGGAAGGACTATTCGACTGGGAGGTACTCTAAAACGGGTCCAAAAAAAAAATCCATCTCCCAAAGCAAAAAAAAAAAACAACTGAGGAGGGGAAAGGAGGGAATGGGGTTTAAAGGGCAAGATCGGCAGTCGAAATAAGTCGGAATAATGGAAAAGTCACATCAAAGAAGTGCGTTGGAATTGCACGGGAAGGCCTCATGGAAGTGGAAAAAAAGTGGTGGGGTAAAAAGGAGCCAAAAACCAGCCGGCCTTTTTTAGCGGGAAAAACTAGACCCGTTCTATCCGAATTACATGGAGGGGTGGGATTGTCCGCCTCAGTTCAGCTCGAAAGTGGTATTTAAACTCTGGGTAAAAAATATTCGAAGACACGCCACAACGCAGGGGGGTGGGGGAAGATCGCAGGTAAAATCGGAGCGGTGTGCAGCGCAAAGCGTGCCTCAAAGGGGGGAGCAAAAGAAACAAAAAAAACTGAGGCGAGCCAATCTCGTGAAAAGAGTCAAGTTGGCTGCGTCAAAAAAGGTTGGATGACCGGAAAACCGAGGTCTAACTACTGGTGTCACGGAGCAGTCGGGTCATCTCAACGGAAGGGGGAAGAAAAAGCAAACCGGCGGAGGTCTTGATTCCCGGTCGCGGGGGGGGTCGCCCCAAAAAAAAAAAAAAAAAACGGAAAAAGCTGGGGCATAATTCTTGCCCTTGATGCGTGCAGCCGCCGACAATTGGGGGGGGGCAAGCTAATAGTGGAAAGGAACAATCGTCAGGAATGGACAGAACAACTTAAAAGGCGAACCTCAAACGCAGCCACATTGGATCAACCGACTGAGTGCTACTGATGAAAAGGCGAAAGGGTCTTCCCCCATGGTTTCGAAAGTGAAAAAGGAAACAAGAACAAAAAAAAACTTTCCAAGAAGGAGCTGTGGACAAGGAAATGCTTTAATCAAACCGAGCGATCATGGAAGAGGGGGATGAAAAACTCGAGTACATTCAGCAGCGCCACCAGAAAAGAAAAAAAAAAAAGAAAGGACATTGTGGGCCTGGGAAAAAAAAAGAGAGCAGGGCTGATTCTTGAGTACAATCGCAGGGATGTTGACTCAGAAGCGCGAGGGGTGTCGAGAGAGAATTGTGGGGAGCCTGGGGGAGGATGTGAGAAAAACCTGGGTCATGCTCGGCGACTACAAGCAACTCTTCAGGGGAGAGCCCCAGGCTAGAGGCGGAAAAAAAAAAAACCAAAAAAAGCAACGATTGGGACTGCAAATGCGCAGCCCGCAAAAAAAAAAGTATCAGTCGGTTCACTTGAAACCTCGATGAAAGGGCGAAAGAAGTGAACCGCGTAACAACACCCTGAAGAGCAGATGCGATTGTTGTCAACCGCCCCGTACGGAAACTGGGGGAAGGGGAAAAGGGGGCGAGGTGGTGTAAAGACGGCGTTCAAAAATACAAACTACAACAAGTTTTCGGGACGATGTTGCAAAAAAAAAAAAAAAACAGCCTCGGTTGGACTCATGCGGGGGTTGACGGGGTTGGAACAGGCAATCTGCGGACGAGAATCAAGGAAAAAGCGGCGTTGCCTGGTAAAGATGGAAAAAACAAAGGAACCAGGAAGAAAACTACTTCACAGCGCATAACGGGGAAAAGGCAGGGGAACGCCTTGGTATCAGGATGCGCAAAGAGAGTAAAAAAAGGGAAAAAAAACCGCCCAGTTTGACAGAATCTCAGGGCCCGCCGTTGGGGGGGTTATACGATTGAGGATGACAAGGGGGCGGCGGGGAAACCAAAAATGGGCTCGGGAAAGGGACACTATCAAACCTTCAACTCAGGTCTAGATATAGTGGGGATTTACGGCAAGGGGGGAACTAAGACGAGTGATAAAAGCTGTTCCGCCGAAACAAAAAAAAAAAGGGAAAAAACTCATTCGACTCGAGGCAATGTCACCAGCGGCGCCCCGATCGAAAAGGGTGACCCGGAAGAGGTCGGCATGCAGCCGTGTCTTTACTCGATGGGTCTTAAAGCGGGAACGAAAATACGGGGATAATCTGGTACCTCGGGGCCCCACGGTTTCCACGGGCCGAACTCCTCCTAGAAAAAGGGAAAGGTCAGCGATGCTGGCGCACCACGAGCTAAACTCCAAAAAAACAAATGAGGTCGACCTAGCTGCTGGGAACTTGCCGAGCCTCATGCACTAAGTCAGGGGGAAGAATCGCAGTGGGACCGTGAAGGCAAAAAAAAAGTTTCAATTGGCGCGCACCTTGGGGAAATGGAAATAAAAGTTCAGTATCTACAAGAAAAAAAGATGCGAGAAACCTCGCGCTGAATGGGGGCCAGTCCTAGAAAAAAAAGTCAAAAAGGAGACTGATGGTTGGAAAAAAAACATACAAAAAAAAGGGGTCGCCATCGCAGCAACAAAGCCCATATTATGGGTCACAAAGTCTAACAGGCCATTTCCAAGGGAATCATGAGGAACGGCCCGGAATTCAAGTTAGACGCAGATGTGGGGAACAGCTATCAGAGGTGGGGGGTCATCAAGGGGGTGCGGGAAAGGGAAAAAAAAAATGATTCCGCGACTCAGTCGACTAGGAGTAAAAAAGGGGGGGCAAGAAAATCGCTCTCCGAGAGACCTTGGGGAAGACGGCCTGGTAAAGGGGTTTTGCGAACGTTTAGAGATGAGCATGGGGGGGGGGAAAAAGGAAGAAAAAAAAACAGGTGTTT
>Ga0179593_1503900_pt1 | contig 23092 bp, 25 predicted proteins | sample CZODoug2_1_08_16_FD_185931 | JGI IMG/M metagenome (GOLD analysis project Ga0179593, IMG submission 185931) | Vadose zone soil fungal communities from Angelo Coast Range Reserve, California, USA - CZODoug2_1_08_16fungal (PacBio error correction) | ecosystem: Environmental > Terrestrial > Soil >...
AAAGCGCTCCGATTGACTGGGAAAACTCAAAAGGGGGAAAAAGGCATAGGTCGCTGCGCGCAGATCGTAAAAAAAACAGAGAGATTCGGAGCCCCGGGAGCAAGCCGAAAAAAGAAACCGGGCTAGGCAGCATGTCCGTCAAGAGCCCTATGGCAACGAAAAGCCACTGGCAAAGACGCGGCCGAAAAAAGCACGACGGTGCGAAATACGAGTGTGAGAAGGAGAGGGGCACGGAAAAAGGATCCAGAATCTCAATCGCAGCCTGAAAAGGTCTGGACGCGCAGGAACAATGGGTAGAGGGACGTCGGGGGTCGACCCGGGGATCCGGGAAAAAAAATAGATCCGACTAACGAAAAGGAGAGCCTGGCCTGGGCCGGCGCAATGGAAGCAAAAGAGAACTGGCGAGCGGACAAAAAAAAGAGACTGCCGCGCAGAAGAGGACTTCAGAACGCTCTCACAAGAGCAAATGATGGAGAGTACCAAAGACTCGGGAGTGGGGGTCAAAGCCGGGATCTCTCAACCTGAACGACAAAAAGGGCTACGCTGCTATGGCGGAGCAAAATTTGACTGGACTCTACATGAGAACGACGGGGCAGCAAAAACCTCTCACGGAGAATCGAAGGATTGTATAACTCTATCTCGAAAGGTTTTTCGTGCAGCATCGGAAAAGCGGCGAAGGACCAAGACCAAATGTTGGCTTTCCAACAGAAAGATGGACAGCGAAAGAAATCAAAAAGGAAGAAAAATTCTTCAGAAGGGGGATACATCATCCTTAAGACTCTCCCACTCGGAACTTGAAATCAACTCGGAGTAAACGTGGACAGGCGTGGCAGAGCGCGGAATCAAAAAAAAGGGAAAAATGGGGATCGAGGGGAGGGAAAACTGACCAGAAAAGCATTCAAGGGAAGGGGCAAATTTCTTGAAAGAAACGCGCTCTACGTTCACTCGAGGACGGCAAAAATACGTACATGGGGGCGCAATGGCTTTGTGAGGGTAAAAGCGGTTGCAATCTACCGCGATCTGGGCGAAAACTAAAAAAAAGAAGACAAGCGCGGGCGGCTTAGAGACAGCCTATAGTAAGGCCGCTGATACAGAAAAAAATAAAACCGATAAAAAAAAAAACACCGACAGCTTGCGATCAAAAAGAGAGAAGTTTCAAACACTGCAGGGGAACGAGTGACAGGGGCATGGTACTCAGGGGCCCCCGGTAGCGAGTCGAGGAAGCATGGAGAAGCCGGCTTATAAAAAAAGTAACCAAGAACTTGCGTGCAATTCCTGGAAAAGGAACGACAGGGAAGGGGTGTAATGAAACCGCAAGGACAAGCAGGGCTCGGACAAGACAAGATCCCAGCCAGGGGTCATCTCGTGGGGGGGATCAGAAGGATGGGTCCTACTCAGAAGGAAAAGAAGGGTTGCGAAGGAGGAAGTGGCTAATCTACGAGGCGGAGCGAGGGGGCGTGAAATTGAGTGGGGCGAGGGGAGACGTGGCTCCGTCAGAGGGCGAAAAGGATGCTTCAGGAAAAAAGGAGCAATGCGACCTGAGTGAGGTTGAGGGGGAGAAAAAAACATAGTTGCTGCGGGCGGGTCTATGAACCGTGCCGGCTGGGGCAAGAAGTTCATTATTCAACCAAGAAAGTGGGGGAGAGCGACGGATTGGTAGCTGAATTGGAGGGGCCACACTCATTGTGTTGGTGCAAAGGACCGACGTAGTCCAGACAGAGGTACAATGCAAGAGGGGAAGAAAAAAACGTGCAAAACCAGAATAATAGAATTACTCGATGAAAGTGGGGGCCGAAGGTAAACCTAAGTACCGAACATAAAGGGCTGCAGAATCCGGGGAAAAATGCAATTTAGAGTTGCGGGACAACCCTAAGGCAATGCTGTACATAAAGGGGGGGGCCTTTAAGGACGCGTGGGGTATACCACGAGGAAAGGAACGCGTGCGTGTTGACAAAGGAGGGAAAGGTCACGGCGCCTTGGGGAAGTCAGGCTAGAAAAGGCTAAGACCCAAAGAAAGAGGCGGATAGAAGGGGGGGGGGGAGGGGTGACTTCAAAAGGGTTGTATTTGTCAGTTAAACCGGGCGAGTTAGTTGGGTGAGGGGTGGCGAGCGTAAAAGGGAACTACCGGAGGGAACGTGTTTTGAGACTTGCTAAAGGGGTAAAAAGGTCTGGGGAAAGTGAAATCTTCATACTCCAATTGAACTGGGCGGACGGAATGGACAATGGGAAAAGTTGAATAGGACTGGGGGGTTCTGCCATCCTCAAGAGCCGGGATCATAAAAGAGATTGGGATTGCAAGAAATAGTAGGAGGGTGGTTCTTGGGAGGGAGAGAATCAAGCAACACCAAAAGGAAGTTGAGTATAAAAACCAAAAAAGAAGCCGCGACGTCCCGGAAATAGAACGTGTGAACTTGTGAGAAGGCTGAATGGAAGAAAAAAAATCCGCTTTGAAACAAAACGATTGACAAGATGTAAAGTCAGAAACAGGAACGAACATTCAAGTTCTTGAAAAGGCACTTGCAAATGTAAAAAATCTAAAGAAACGCGCCAAACTGAGCAATACTATTTGAAAGATAAAACCCACCCAGGGAAAAAACTACAAACTCTAACTTTACGAACAGACACAGGCATGCACTCGGCACCTACCCAAAGGATGGGGCCAGAAGTGCGAAAGGGTTCTGAAGGGAGGGATGGAAACTACTCAAAGCCAAACGTAATAAGCCCGCCGATCTGTAAAGGCCCAAAAGTCAGGACGGGGAAGAGCGTCAAGTTAGGAAAAAAAGACTTGAAAAAGTGGGACCGGTTAATTTTGCTCCGGGATGTCAAATAAACACTTAGGAATGGTCAGAGGGCAGAATCTATTGAGGCCACTATACGGTCTTTTAAGGGCGGGGGGTCAACACTAGTATAGGAAAGTATGGGGGATCTTTTTGCGGGACATAGTATTGGGGTTACAAAGAATTTACAGAGTAGGACTGCTGAAAAACAAATGAAGGTTTGGAAAGCAAGACCTCTTACGCTCTTGGGGCAGTGTTTAGGTTCTCACATGATGAGGGGCCTCCAGAAAACAAGCTTATTGGTAAAAAATTACCCGGCCGCGGTTAAAAAAGATAACAGAACATACGAGAGATCTCGAGATGGGGAAATTCCGGGGGGGGGTACAATAACAAAGGATCATTGTGAAAAGCAAGGCGGCTATTAGGCGAACGTTGAAAAAGAATGCCGAGATCTGGCTAGCGAAACCTCAGGCCGACAACCACCACGAAATGAAAGCAGCCTAAGTCGAATATAGCCACTCAAAGGCCTCAAATGGCGGCCGTAATGGGATACAGCAGACACTAGAAGCTCTAACTGGGAAAAAAACAGTGGACCGAGAAGCACGCCGGGAAGAGAGTCACAGAGGGACACAAGAGGGGAAAAAAATCATAACTGTGACACCAAGCGGGTGGAGAGGCACGCGTGGGGAGGGAGGAGAAGTCTGGGGAGCCGATAAGGAGAGTGACCATGAAGACGGGGCAAGTTACATACCAAACTCACAACCCTACACGCGTTCAAACCGGCCGTTGAGCAGGTAAGGGAACCGTAAGGATGAGAGTAACTACAGGTTCATCTTCAAGTCTGGAGGGAAAGACTCTGGGGGCATCATATGCAGAAAGATACATTCTGAAGACGTCAGGACTGCAGGAAATGTGGTCGCCGGCAACGCGAGAAAGCGACGCTGGCTCACGTTCCATAAAGATGCGCCGATGCAAAAAAAAAGGAGGTGAGCGACCGGACGAAACTCTATAGCTCTTGCAGGGGTGCAAAGGCGGTCCGTTCACATCAGGGAAACATAAGAAAGGCTTTTTCGGGAAGGTGGACCAGAAGAAGAATCAAAAACCACCTCGAACAACGAGGTCTTCGGTAACTCTGCCACGGTGCGTTTATGAAGCATTAAAGCCCTCGGGGCCGGGTGTGGTTAGGGGAAGACGGGCTGACCGAGACTCCGAAGGGGAGAATAAAATTGCGAAGTCAAAGCTTAGTGAACAGCCAAAACTTGTCTGCTATGGGATCTTAACCAACGGGATTGTCGAAGAAACAACGGACTCTATCAAAAGCAAAGCTTTGGGTCCAGTAGTAAATAGAATGAGCTTGACGGGTCGGAAAGTGTCAGATCAGGTGAAGAATAGCTGGGCAAAATGTCTACGTCAGAAGATGGGGGTCGAACTATCCCCGGCATATTACGGCTTCAAACCGGAAAAGGCGCCATTGAGCCGTGGATTCAGCAGGGAACTCCCCTCTGGAGTTAGAGCGGAAATTAGTTCAGAGTGCGGCGTCGACGGGATCCTAAACATGCTTAGAGGCCTGAAAAAAAATCAAAAGTCCCCGGCCGCATGACTGCCATGTAGTCAGGGATTGCAAGTGAAACTTGAACTCGAATCCCGTGGAAAAAAGAAAATGTCGACCGAAAACGTACCCATGGGGAAGTTCGCAAGTAAAATCTACTAGAAAATGTTGAGTGCCGAGGACCGAGACGGGAAAAATGGGAAGCTGCATACGGGACTTTTCGGCGGAAACCGCAACAACGCGGGTGTCAACGGCGGTATAGGGAGTTTAAAGGGGGTCTTAAAGGCCGAAGGGGAAGGAAGGAAAGGAGACACCGGCTGAGGAAGGGCGAATGGTTACCGATCACCGCAGCTCCACCGGTGGTCGAGGACGGCGCGCACGGAATATAAGGGCATTGTCGGTTCGAATACACGGCCCGAGCACAACATCTAAGAATCTCATCAACAAAAAAAAAGGGAGGGGAAGGTAGAAAGGCTCTCTTAATCCGAGTTGTACAATGGAGCTAGGCGCTGAAAAAGGAACTGAAAGATCAGAGGGAAGAGGCTGTAGAAAAAAGCGCGTGTGACTCCGGGGTGGAAGAAGGAAGGCAAAGTAACCGCTCACTAAAAGAAACGGAGTGGGTACATCTGGGTTACGAGCCGATCAAAAAGATGTCGTCAATGTGAGAACACTTCACAAAAGGGAAAGGTTCAAAAGGGGGGAAACGCGAACTAAACGGAGGGGTGTCCTCGAAAAGAGGTACGAGAATTGACGTCATAGAAGGGAAGAAAGGAAAAATCTGCAGAAGAGTGACTGCGCAAAGTGAACAAGGGTACAGTGGAAGGGAGGACCAGCTGTTGGGGTCAGGGTTTGGCAAGAATAGAAGGGAAACGGAAAGATCGTCGAGGGGGGAGCACAGGTTTGAAGTCGAGAGGAATCATCTAAGCAGGCAGAAGCTTCGACCCTGGGTTTGTCCGCCGCGGTAGCGCATAACTCAGGAACAGGGGAGTCATGCAAAGAGGGCTAAAAGAGGGTGAGGGCACTTGTTGTGACTCGAACCGTGGATGATGAGATATAGTCGAAATCCATTTCGCAGCAGTGCGCAGGAAAAGATTGAACTGACATGGGAGGGAAGACTTACGCAACGCAAGCCAACAGAGAGAAGAAGGGATAATCCGATCGGGGCTACTTGTTTCGAAAGATCACGGACAGGAACGCGTCCCGGCGAAGAAAAAAGTGCTGGAACCAATTATATCATGAGGGGAAAAAAGGAACACCACAAAAACGAAACATAGGCTATCTTATCTTACGTCTGCACGTTAACGCGCAAGAAAGCGTCACATGTGAATAAAGCGTCAAGGGGCAGCAGGGCAGAAAAGGACGCTGGCGAAGGGGGGGGGTGCGAGGGGAAGAGACTGTGACCACGAAAAAAACACCGCCTGAATTCAGAAAGAAACGACTGCATGTGGAAATATGTCGGTTGTGAAAAAGGAACGCATGCGATTAATCCGAGTCTTAAGGGTAAAAATCATATTCACCATGTCTCATTGTGTGGCTTAAAATCGCGCGTCTCGACTCTGAGAGAGGCGACCAAACTGCCAACTAGGGGATTAGCAAAGGGGGGATTATCCGCGCCTTATTATGAAAAGGGCCGCGGATGCAGCTGGCCGCGATGAAAAAACTCGAGGCCATCTCTGAAAGGACGAACTCAATTGCTAAAAATCATGGGAGAGTGGACGTTTGGCTCACGAAAAGGCGAACTAGTAGCGGAGAAACACATTGGGAAAAGAAACGCGCCTCGCAACAAACACAACAAGCTGGTCGTGCAAGTAGGAAAGGCCCATGTACCAGAGGGGCAACATGAGCAGACAGGCGTGCTTCTCTCAAGACAGACCTATAAACCGTTCGAGAGCGGCATTGCTCATTCAACTGCTTTTGCACTAAAACGCAACTCGGGCCGCGGTGAAAGAAGGCGGTCTGTCTATCGGAAGGGGGTACTGAGGGAAAAAGGGATCAAGTTGGGTGTAGTGCGGTTGGGGGGGAGCTAATGGCCTGAGCGCGACTCTTATAAGGTATTGAAGAGTACTCTACCCTATAACTGCGGGGTAAGGAGAGGGATTTACCATAACAGATGAGAGGTAAAGCGTCTGCTGGGGCGGACCGGGGGGGGCTGGGGGGTTAAAAAGGTTTCTGACGAGGATCAAATAGGTGGGGGGCGCACTCCAAGGTACGGAAGAGCGTATGCTGTACCATTCGGGAGAGGAACACTGAGTTGTTCGGCCGTCGCCTTAAGGGGAAAGGGGAGGCCCCTTGGACTACAAATAAAAACTAGATAAGTCCGTTGGGTAAGAAGAACGATAGGGGGAAGCACGAGGGCGCGGAAGTCGTGAAACATGCCGCAATTTTATTTTGCCAATAAAGAGGGCTGCATGAACGTCCCCTCATTCAAGTGGGTGGATGCCACCGGGGCGGACGAGGTACACAGGGGAGTGGCATGGTGGGGACTTAGATTATTTGCCGGAGGGGGGGGGGAGTTAGTCGGAAGAAAGACCAAAAAGCCCCGAGTCGCGAGTACCGTTGTTTGGCAGACGGCACAGTTAGGAGGAAAATACAGGGGCGTGTGAGTTGGGGGAAAGCGGCTGTTCGGAGTATGGTAAACTGGACTGAAGCGGAAGTGGGTTGTGGAGAGTGGGACATGGACGAGACGGGGGGGGGATTATGCTTTCACAAGTTGACTGGCAGGCTACGTTAGACTGACAATCAGAGGGACAAGATTTGGAGGGAGGTGGTTGAAGGGAAAGAATAATGCCGTTATCATGGACACGGTCGAGTAGTCGTCAGCAAGGGACGAGGGGTCGGGGTGAGGGGCTAGATCGACTAAAACTTAGGAGAGGTATTACATAGAAATTCATCACACAGAACAAGTAAATTCTTACGGCAATCAATAGTTTTTACCTAGAGGGAGGGGGGAAAAAAAAAGACTTCGACACCCTGAGGGAAGGAGGGATTAACAAACCCGTAAGCCCCAAGTCATCGTTAATCTTCACTGGAAAAAATCGTCACGAGTATCGCAAAAGAACGCACAGACCGAGCAGAATTCAGAGAACGGGGCCAGAAGCACTCAAAAATGACAACTCAACATCCAAGGGCCATCCCTACAAAGGGGGTTTGACAGCCCGAACCCAAGGTAAAACTAACCCTCTCTGGGAGATAGTATGAGAACGAATAAACTCCCGCCGGCAAAAGGAAAGTCCGAAGCTGAAAGGAAAGAAACAATTCTAAAGGGCGAGCTCGCTCGGATCAACACGCCGCAAAAGGGGGAATTATGAGATTGAGTTTCATCAGTAACACTTCGAGGAAGGTTTCTCGGCCATAATCAAAGGAGAAAGTAACGGGAGTTATGGGCAAAAGAGAAAGGGGATTCACGGCTGGGGATATTTGATTGGTTGTTGGGAAACCATAGAGTCCGGACAGGGGACACTAAGGGAGGTTACGGGGACAAAAAAAAATTCATGTGATCGCAACATCCTTCGTCCAGAAGGACTCTCGAAAGGAGAGTTACTCATTGGTGTTTCGTCCAAGCCCGGCGGGAACATTGGCGTCACGTCGTCGGACAATGCAGCAGGGAAAAAGACTGCAAGCTGTGAGCAGATTCACAGGGGAGAAGTGAATTGCGGCGCAGGGGAGGGACAAAAAAATTGACAAGAGCGCGCCTGCTAGGACTAATCGCAACTCAATCGAACTAAAAAAAACGAATCCAGCGGGGCCGCGGAAAAAAATAGCTCAAATGCCGGCCATCGTACAGGGAGACAGTCAGTAGAACAAGAAGTAAGGAGAAAAACGCCGAATCGTCCGGGAGATAGATCTATTCCGAAGAACACTTTGTCAGTCCAAGGGGGACATTAGGCGAGCCTCAAGAACTGGAACGCAGTGGGGGGGGTGGGGGGAACGAGGGCAGGATGAGAAAATAAGTCGATAAGGAGGAAGTCTCCCTGATCAGGGTCCGCACCTAAAACTCAAATTTCCAAAAGCGTTAAAAAAACTTCCTTAGCGGGGGAGGGGGAGATGACTTCAATGCCTTGGGGAGGGGACCTGATTCATAGGGGGAGTGCCAAAGGGTTGAAGGGCCTCTCCGGCATGCAGAGGATGAAATTCGACCAATTAGAAGAGGAAGTTCACAGACAAGTAATAGCAAAGGAGACAGAGGAATCCATTAGAAATGACGGGATAGTATGTTAAGGAAAATGAAGGCATTCGAAAGATTGAGGAGGAGAGGGGGTGCAAGTTTATCGAAATTAGAATGATGCACGTGCGCGGTTTGAAAGAAAGCAATGGTTCTTGGAGGGGAAGTGGATACCACTGCGAACCCCCAAATCTCCACGCCCCAAAGGAGGAAACGCACAGGGAGACGAGGGGATAGCAAGAAACGCGCATACGTTGCGCAGAGGCCCCGGACTAAAAAAGGGGTTGGGGGGGCCCGTAGGGCTGGAGATGTCTTAAATGTCTAAGGGGGGACTAAGGACGTTTCCAGACCAGTTTGTAGCTCTGGCGCTGTAAAGAGCTCATCAAAGAGGAGGAGGCCACATCGTCGAGGTATGGAAAGTCGCGAGGGAATGAGAAACAGGTGGAGCAATCGTCCGCATGTCAAACGTCAAAGATGTTGCAAAGGCATAGAAGACGAGACATGAATTGATTGGTGCCAGGGCAGAGGGAAGATTGAAAGGCGGGGGGTTACGAACAAGTGCCAGCATCAGAAACGTGAGAAGATGGCAGCCAGCGGACCTGCGTTAGCGTTCTGGATCCGGATTCCGAGACGGGGGCGAATACCGGAGACAGACGTAGCCTTAAGCGCGACGTCCTTCGGGGGAAGAATATCGCCGCCGGCAGATCGATCGACCTGAATCAGGAAAAGACAAGGGGGGCAAACGTCACGATACATTCAGGGAGCCTTCATCGCCTCATATTGTAAAAGGGGGGGACGGAATGCTCGGAATTTGCTAAAAAGCTGTCTACGAGAAATAGCTTGATATAAGGAAAAAAACCGTAGACGCGTTTGAAACAAGACTCAGCGCTGTTGGTTTAGGGGAGTTCTACCCTACTAAGAGGATCTGGATTTAACGAACTGATCCTCGATTAGGAGCTGGCGGAAGGGGTGCTCGAAACGGCTAACTCCGCCCACGAGCGTGGTTCTTCGGAGCTCGGTTGTGACGGTAAAGGACGGAAGGAAAATAGGGATGAGAGGGATCTATAGAACAAAACACGAAAGAGGTAGACGTCTAAGGGGGAGTAGCCGTATTTAAAAGGAAGGCACTTAAGGCTATAAGTAAATGAAACCAAAAGTAGAGGAACGGGAGCTCAAAGATCGAGCAAGCTCCATCGTATATATGACGGCATCAACCAAAAAATGGACCTGTCTCTGTGTTTAAGGTATACTTAGAAAAAATAAGTAAAAAAAAGGAGAATGAAAAAGGCCCCAGGGGCAACGGAAGTTCGGGGGGATGGACGCGGGTGAACACTGTACTGGCTGCGGTAAACAGGGAGGCTCATACGTCATAGCGGAAAAGAAGGAGGCGATCAAAAGGAACATTTGTGACGGTTAAGGAGCGACAAGCCAGGTAGAAACGAATAGCCGACGAAAAGGGAAACTCTCTCGGCGCTGGTCTCGTCTCATGAAGAGAGCTTGGGGAACGGTGCGAACGGGGGCCTGGGAGCTCGGGGCTCGCGATCTCAGGGACAGGAGTTCTTAATGGCAAATAGGCAGAATTGAAAAAGGAACTTGTCCTGTGCCTGGACCAGAAGTACGGAAAGAAATAGGTAGGAATTGAAAAACAGTGCGGAACTCCAGATTGGAAGGGGATCTTACTTTCCTACGGGAGACGAAACAGGACAAAAATCGCAAGGGAAAGAACTCGCGACCGGGTTTTCGGCAAACGGAGGGAAAGGGAGCGTGAGGAAAAGGAGGAAAGAAAAATGCGACAAACGTGTTGGAGGGGTCCAAGTCGTAAGGAGAAAATGCCGCACCAGACTAGTGCCGCGCTGCCTGAAGAAAGGAGGCTGAGAAAAGACCAGGAGCGTCAATCTTAATATTAACGTCAGGATAGAAAGGGGATAAGGGTCACAAAAGAGCTTCGGAAGAAGAGCCTGGGACGGGCTCGACGAAAACTCTGAAAAAGAAAAGGAAGGGGAGGACCTATAACTTCGTCAGGGGAGAAAATAACTGCAACGAATCGCGTTCTCAGACGAGTCCTTACATCCTGATTCTCCTTAAATTTCACTTCATAGAAAGGAGAGAGGGATGACAGCACATAGGAAAGAACTCGGGTCTCAGTAATCGAGGGCCATGATTACTTCAGCAGGGGTCATGCATCTGGGACTCGGAGGAGCCATGACAGGCCACGAGATTCAAAAAAGCGTAAATTCGAATAAGGGCAGGGGTTAAAAAGGTGGTTGGAAAAGGGGAGTATGTTTGTCGTAAGGACATTCCCAGAAAAATGCTGGCCAAAGTTGGGGAGGCGAGGAAAACGGCAGGTCCCCAAACCAAAGTAAAGGGAAAAAGCTAGGAAAACCAGGTTGACGAAGAAAATGCGGTGGGCTTTACAAAGATCGACTACATGAAAGGAGAGATATTATGGCTCAATTGCAAAAGGGGGCTAACTACTTGAAACATTGTGAAAAAATCTGCTTGGATCTTAAAAGGCTGGGAAGACATGGTGGGGGGAGTGTCTAATTGGAGTGAGCTATGCCAGGAAGGAGCTTTCAAGAAAGGACGAGAACTATAGAGACATTGACTGACATTCGGGTTACGAACAACGGAAGAGAATCTAGAGAAAGTAAGGCCGAATACGTGTCAAGGAAAGGAGGTTCTGTGGCCGAGTCCAAAGAAAGTGGTAAGATCACTCTTTACTTGCCGAAGAGACCAGCTGGGAGAGGGAAAAAGCTGTTGGGAGGGAAGGACCACGTCCATGATAGCGATAATGGCTAAAAACCAAGAAGAAAACACAAATCATTACCCCTACAGGTTTGAAGGAACGAAGGGAGAAGTTAATACCCCCTGCCTCCTAGTCACCGCCTTACCCAGACGCCGTGGGTCAAAAAAGGAGAAAAGGAGTCCCGAAAAAGGGTCACTGAAAAAGATCGGTTTAGAACAGGAGGAGACCCGTCTACTGGGGGGGTCTCGCACCTTTAGGGCTTATTTAACGGCAGGTGGCGGTCAGGGAAGACCTTCGATAAGCAAAGAGCGGAAGGTATACCGCGGGATTAGAAAGAAAATGTGCCGACGGACCCGAGGGGAATAGTCCCTTTCCAGTGGTCGCGGGGTAGTCCGTGTGGGGGGGCGCAGGGGAAGCGAGGATGCCACGTAGAGACGCTGGGTAGGGATGAGCTCCGTCGTCGTTCTGGGAGCGGTCACCTAGGAAAAGTGAGCTTCGAACACTATGGAGGCAAGGGGGAGGGGAACTCTCTCAGGGGGGGACACGATTTGGCAAGCGATTGGGGGGCATGACCACCCAGAATGCACATTCATAAGTTCATTCGATGAAGTTCACTTTAGAGAAAAGAGGGTGTCGTGTGGGAGGAAAGCTAGATCAAAACAACCGGGAGGCGATTGAAAGGAGAAACGCGCGCGAAGCCTGACGGCAAATATCGGGGAAGTGTTGAACTTAGAACGAGATGATAAAGAAAAAAAACGGGGATGCAGGAAAAGAGGAAAAGGATGCGGAGGAGAAACCGAGCCCAAGTAAATGGAAGTAAAGCTTTTTCCCAATATCGGGGAGGGAAAACCCTTGCTGCAACTCGGCAACTGCGTTTCTGGAAGACGGAAAGAAGGTACGAAAGAAATGCAGAAACAAAGAGGGACACTATGCGAAAGGTAACATAGAGAAAAGGCCTCTAGAACAAACGAAAAGAGTCGGGGAGGCTGAAGGGCTTGGAGAGACACAAATCCCCAAGAAAATCATAAAACTACAAAGATTCTACTTGGCAGGCAAAAGGTGATCAACGAGACTAAAGTTTAGGGATGGAAAGAAAGAGGTGTCCTTTTTGGACATAAAGAAAATGTCTGCAGTGACGGCTAGAGAAAAAGACGTATAGGACAAGACGGGATGGTCTTCGGCCATAGAATCGGTCACGATCTATATTATCACGTTTGGAGAGGTTCGTCAATAAGTGTTAAAAGAGAAGGGAAAAACGGCGGGTGACACAGTGGGAACCGCGCACCCCGAAGGGGAAGAGAACAGAGTTTCACTTAATTATATTGCGAAATTTGGCTCGTCAAACAGCTGGACCCTAGGGGGAAAGGAAGCGAACCTCACAAGGAAGAGAAGAACGCCCGTGCGCATCCAAAACGAAGTCAGGATAAAAAGCGTATTCTGAAGAGGGGAAAAAAAATGTCTGAATAGCCTTCCCTACCGAATGCCACAAAAAAAAGAGCTCAAAGCCGTCCCTAATAGACGACTAAAAGGCATTCTCCTTATCTGGGCAAAAGAGGAAGAAAAAAGATCGCTCGAACAGTCGGAGGGAGCTTCGATGACAGACAGGGCCAAGTGCATAGTCCATATCGATGGCAATACTTGAACGCAATCTTGGGGGGGGGTTTTAGGAGGACGCGTTAGGGTCAGGGAGGAGAAAAAGCAACGAGAAGAGGGCGCGCAAAGGGAACGGGCGGAAAAACGTTTCCTTCACAAGGCCCTGCCTGGAGATGTAGTATGCTTGATAGGGAAGGCTGGAGGAGGAAAGACTGGTTGAAAAGCTTTTCGGTTACGGGATTTGGTGTTCACAAGGTGCTAGCACAGTCATCCATCGCGGTGGGGCGAAAACAGCTCGGGACGGAAAAAGGAAACGGTAATCGCGGGTAAGAGAACGAGGTACTGACAAGAAGGCTCAGAACTAACGAGGAAAAGGGGGACCTGGACTCCTGGCGAACAAAAATGTTGAAACGCTATAAAGCGGTCTCGTTTCGGGGAAAAAAAGAGGGGGGAGAAGGGAGTGGATGGTGTAAAACTCAAGTCGAAAGCCACGCGGGAAAGTCAAAGAAAAGGACACGCTTCCAAGGTGGTCCATCGCCGCTCATATAAATCGGCAGGGAACGTTCGTATAGGGGGGAAGAAAGGGAGGAACACTAGGCGAGTGGGAGGCCGGTCTAAGGATTGATACTGTCGAGGCATATACTTCGGGAAAAAACATCCAAGGGTGCCGTGCCGGCGCAAGCCATTCGGCGACATGGAATAAGCCGCGTCACCGAGGAGCCCGCCGTGAGGACATTCTTATTGAAAGAGATAGGTCAATAACGGTCCTATCATGGGCGACGTCATAGTTGAACAGAAAGGGTAGCACTTGATGCGACGGAGGACTTCTTTTAAAACGAAAAGAAATCAGGTTACGAGGGATTCAAGGGACTCCAAGCTGAGGCAGTTCAAAGGGGAACGTGCACACCCTTGCCGGAAAAAAAAAGCTGTGAGAGGGGGTCCGTAGACCAGCCATAAAGCACTAGGGGCCCTTTGTCGGTAGTGAACGGGGAACCGGCACAGACTTCGAAAGGAAAGATACCATGGGAAAAAAGTGCGCCGGCCAAGCTGTCAGTGGGAGAAGGGCTCTGCTATTCAAAAGTCTTCAAATTGAGATCCACCACCTGGGCAGAAGAGGAGTGGCGGAGCCGATGTCTGGAGTGGAATTATCGGTAAACCAGACAGGGTACTCCAAGGAGGAGATCCGCGTGTTGAGTTCATGGGGAAAGGGGTGCGTACAGGAGCCCATCTTTTGGTCAAGAAAACGGACTTCGCTCATCTAATAAGGGGGGTTCTGGCGTGGTTCGACATAAAAACTGTTAAGCAATGCAGGCGGAGAGAGAGGATCTCGAGAAAAAAAAAAAGGAGTTGAAAAGATGAGCAGAGAAAGCTGGCTTCTCTCGAAGGTTCTAAATCTCAAGGTTGGGCGCAAGAGGCGCCACGCGCGTAGAGCAGGTACCGTCAGACTAATAATAACGCCCAAAGATGAGGATAGACAACAGGGACGATTCACCCAAAACAGAAGGGGGGTGCGAGGACGCCTGCCAACTTTTCAATCATCCTCTCCGGTCAACGCCGCTGAAAGATGAGCTCAAGGAGAAACGATAATTAAGGCGGCGGGAAGAGGCTCCTCGGAAAAATAAACCAGGGTCGGAGACGCAATGACCAAGGGTCGGGGGTTAATGACAAGCTGGGACGGTTGTCAGGTAAAGAGAGGCCGAGAGAAAACGAAAGCAGAGGGAGATGTCGGTGCATTCGAGCGGCATCAAAAAACAGCTCCTTATGGTCGGGATGCTGCGAAAAAAGGGGAAGAATTCATCTGGAGAAAGAACGCTAAACAGGCAGGTTCAGGAGGCTTCAGTGGCTAAAGAGTTAATTTTTTTATAACTGTGGTAAAAAAAAAAAAAAAAATAGGAGTAGGAAAGTAAAGATGTCGCTCGCTGAACATTGAGAGAAGATGGTCACGGCTCAGAAAGGGATCCCCTAGCCTCAAAATAATATCGCAAAGAGGACGCAGGAAAAAAGGAGCGACTGGTTTTGGTGGAGTACGAAAAACTCCTGTCGTTCTATAAAAAAGAGAAATGTCTACCCCACCCTGTTCTGGTTCAACAATCAATCAATTAAGAAGAATTTCAAGCCAAGGAAGAGGGGAAAGACAAAGTGTTGATTATAGGAGGAATCACTCTACTAGCAGGACGCGTCAACAAAGGGCTTCGGCAGTACTTGAAGCATTTCATCGTACCCTTTCGCGAAACGGGAACGGGAAAGACAAAAAAACACCGCCTTGAACGGAAAAAAAGGGAGAAAGGGATGCATGAATTGCTGCAAAACCCCCTGCAGAGTTTAGCTTTTGACCAGGAGTCGCAACAATATCGTATTGCAACTTGTGCTGTCAAAAAGCATGGAGACAAGGAGGCAGGTCGACAGGTCCGGGGCCTAACCGACCCAAAGGCAAAATTTAGCCGCGCCGAGGAGGATAGGAGGGGCATCGAGCGAGGAACTATTAACACCATACAAAAAATAAAAGGAGAAGGAAATCGACGCATAAGAGAAATTGAGCAACTGATGTGGAAAAAAGGAGGTGACGGGGGTGTCTGCCCACCTGCTCAAGAAACTGATCGTCGCACCAAAAATGTTTTCTGAAACAGGGCGGCATCTCAACAACACCAATAGGGCGTGCATCAGGAGGCAAAGAATGAAGAGTAAGGAAAAACAAGGACCAGGGACTTACAAATCTGCTACTAGAAATCAGAACCGCCTTTTGCTTAAAACTCTTGGGCTACCTAACGGGAAGCAATGGGTGTACCGGAAGGCTTTATCTTCGAAAACGTGAGGGGGGAAAGAGTGTGCTAAGTGAAGTGGGAGAGTTTACTGGAGCAGATGCTAAATAAACCTTACGCTAAAAGGAGGTCAGAAAGGAAGAATCACGTAAGGGTCGAAAAAAAAGAGACGGGATATACGCGTTCAGGACGGGTGACGCCGACCGTATCTCAGACCGGTTCGTGGAACGAGGGGCCAAAGGGTTTCTCCTATATTTACTTCAAGAGCGTAATAAATCAATCAAAGTTCGGAAAAATCATGGGTGTCCGGGACGTACCAGGAAGGAAAGGGAAAGGGAGATTTCCCACCTCCTGTACGCACAGCAACGCCAAAAATATCCGCCGTGACGAGATGTATTATGCCGCCCGGTACTAGTTTGTCCGCCTTAAAAAAAAAAAAAAAAAAAAAAAAAACTCTGGGGGGCGTCTTCGGGAAGGACCACAGTGTTAGTGCGGAAAAAAGACCAAGAGCAAGGCCTTTCAGCTTCCCTTTGAATCGACGGTATCAATGCGTCGAATGGGAAACAAAAGTTTACGCTATTGCTTAGAAGACGGCTTTGCGCGCGACAGCCCCCGTCTACCACGCGAGAGGGAGAGGAAGCGGGCGGTGCCGACGTGCCAAAAGTGTAGGGATCACAGCTTTGTTTTCCTCTGTGTGCTGGGAAAGGAGTGCCACTTACTTACAGAGCCTCGTGGTCTCTTGATCGGGTCAAGATCAATTGGGGAAGGGGGAGCAGTAGAACTTGAAAGAGGGAAAGTTACTGGCTGATTGGCGACGCAGGGGGGGGTCTGCAATCATCTCAAGGAAAAAGGTCTATGCCGGTCAGGCAAAGAAACGTGAAGGGGTGAGTCATAAGCTAAAAAAAAAAAAACGGATAGGATGGGAAGAGAGAGATAAAAAGAAACCCAAGGACGACTAGAAATTCTTAAGGCAAAGAATCTCAGGGAAGTACGATCTAAAATCTACCAACTCTTGGAAAAGAGATTTATAAGGGGCTACCCGGCATAACGGGAATAGATGCGGGGGGAGAGGCAGGCGAGGGAGAATGGGGGAGGAGAGCGTGGGAGTATAAGGGGGGGAGGACATGGTATGGGGGATAGAATGTGAGAGGGGGGTAATGGGGGTAGACGGAGAGGGGGGGAAAGGGTAGGAGAAGGTAAGGGGGGAGGAGAGAAAGGGAGGAGGGGGCTGGGGGGGGGGCTGGGGGTGGGAGGGGTGCTGGGGACAGGGGGCGGGTCGCGGAGGGGTTGAGAGGGAGAGGGGGAGGCTCCGCGGAAGGTTTAAAAGATGAAAAGTTAAAAATATTCGGCTTTACAACCCTAAAGGCCAGAAAAGCACCAAGGAGCACTTTCATAACCCCTAAATAAAGAAGAGGAAAACTAGTAAAAGAGCCGACAAAGACGGAAAAACCGCGTTACTGGTAGAGGAATCGGTTTGGAAAGGTCTTCAAAACTACTCAAATCAACCGCTTAAAGAAGACTAATGAAAAAGACATTAAAAGAAAAGTAGAAGGGAGCCACTAACAAGATAAAGAAAGCGGGGAAGAAAAGCATTGGGGGCACGGTTTTAAAACGTGAGTAATGGAACGGCGGCAGAAGACCGCGAGGCGTCCAAAGAGGGAGGGGGAGGGGGACATCAGAGGGGGGGAGACGTCGGATGTAGTCAGTTTTTGTTGAGGTCCCATCTATTTTTTCATAGAATGGGTAAACATGGTACGTGAGAAGGTGTATAGAGTGGGGCAGGACGCTAGGAATGGGTAGATACTAAAAAAGGAGGGGGGGAAGATAGGCGTTGGAAAGGATAATCTTGTCACGGACTCTACGGAAAATCTCTGGCTCGCCCTGCTTCTGTGGGATCACCAGATTTCAAAAATGAGCAGAGGGGAGGGAGGGCCGTACGATTTGTAAAATACAAGGATCAGATGTAGCTCGGCCTCGCGCAACTATTCAAAAGCACCACCAAGCGTCTCAATCAGTCTACGTAGCCACGCACAAAAATTGATAAATGGAGGGGAAAGGGGCCCAAAAGAAGGAAATAAGACAACGCCACCTGAACGTGCTGGAACCGACGCAGGTGGGGGAAATAAGCGCCCTGGAGGAAGCAAAGACCCATAATGTCGGGACCGGATTTGTGCACGCATTGGGTGTTGAGTAACGAGGTTTAGGAAGGAAAGGAAGGGAGAATGATAATATAGAGATTCGGACAAATAAAATCAGGGGGCGTAAGAGGAATGGGGTTTATTGGGGAGAGGAGAGTGGCAAGCGCCTGATGCGGGGCATCTGTTCGGAGATGTCTAAGAACGTCACATTTCTCTGGCCGGAAGAGTTACAGCGGAGTTTTCGAGAAAGCTGAAGGGGAAGGAAACAGGCTCCTCGAAAGCTCCACGCCATGCTCCAGACCGGAGAATGGTGCCGGACAGGCCTAACGCGGAGAAGCACATTTCATTGGAAAACCCAATAAAACCACGGAGGAGGTATTATCCAGGCGGGGGACGGTCGCGTTTAAAGAATCTTAAAAAAAAACGACGTCCGAGGACTCGTCCACTTCTGACTCCTTACTGCAGGTTTAAGTGATGAATACGTAGGAAGACGTTACTTCAGACTTTAGGGAGCTAGAAGCAACGATGTTGTAGGGGTCTTCTGTGGGAGATTCGGGACTTGACCAAACGTGGGGGTTCGGGCGGGCGACGCAGAACCGAAAAAGAGCAAGAAAAATGAGACGTCCTTTTTGAACATTAAAGGAGGGGGAGACTAGTGCTCAATTAGGAAGAGAATCAAAGCAAGTCTTTGGCAGAGCAAGGTTTAAGAAGACATGCTATTGAAGAATACCAATTCAAACCCTGAGAGGACGGGGACAGTTTCACGCTAGCCGATGACATCGAAATGCCCTAGCGTGGAGTTAGGATAAAGAATCTTAAGGGGGGCCTAAGAGCCCGCTCTCAAGCCGTACTGCCTGAAGACCCGGGGCAAAGAAAGAGATAAAAGAGGGGGGGAAGGGTTGTATGATGAGTGAACTTAACCCGTGCTCAAAAGAAAGGTTCTACTTCCATGGTCAGACAGTGCGCGATATGCGCATAGGGGGCAGGGGAGCGACACTCTGTAGAGGAAATATCTCGAGGGGGCTAGAGCACCTCCGGACCCTTCTTGAAGAACGAAGGTTTTCGAAGAAAGGCAACGAAAGAGGGAACCTGGTAGCTCTGGAAGTCCTCGATTGAAAAAGGCGAATGTCGGGGGAGCAAAAATCATGCTTTTAAAATCTCTTCCTCAGCGAAAATTGTTGGGCATCAAGGGAGAAAAAGAAAAAAGGAGCATTCCAAAAAATCCGGAGAAACTGAGAGAAGAGACACAACACCACGGAGGGAGGAAAGAGAGATACGAAGCTCTCGCGAGAAAGAGAAGGGGGCGAAACGACCCCCAATATTCAACTGAAAAGAGTCAGGACCACGCGCATGGGACTCCAAAAAACGGAAAGCTAAGCGACGAGGAGGCCAGAAGGGAAGACCGATAATTAACTTCAGCAAACTTCAGCTAGAGGCCTCCGTAAACGAAACGGCAGGAATCTACCGGGGTCGATAATGAACAGGGAAAGGAGAAGAGGACGGAAAAAGAGGAGGAAATCGGGCCGCCTGAAAATGATACGGAAGAACAGTCTGACCGGGATGCAGCATGCACTATGGCTATACCTAAGGGAAAAAACGCTTCAATGCAAGTGGCCGTAGCGCAGCAGAAAAAAACTTGAACGGAGAGGAGGAAGGCCGTAGAGGGGCTAAGAACGAGCTACCAGTGCGCTGCCTGAGAGGCACTCAAATCGTTACCTGGTCAATGGGTCTCAGGTTACAATAAAGGAACTCCAGAGTAGGGAACCAGGGAGGGCGAACTGCTGTCACATAGGAAAAGTATCTTGGCGGCATGACTGTTAGCCGACAAGCAAGAAATAAAAAAATAGCGCGTCAAAAACCGGTTGGGGCAACGTCAGGAGCGGCGAAGAGGGGATAATCTTAGAAAACGTGTGTTGCTTGTTCCAAGTCATCTCACCAGAATCGGATCCGCAGCCGGCAAGACACATGGGATGAGAAGAGGGAAGGATGCCTTAGGAAAAAGCCGACAAAGAGAAGAGGTGAATAACGAAGGGCTTCACCCTGGTGGGCGCGAACGTCGGGGTGAAGATGGATCAAGTCAAAGCAAGGGAATGGAGGCCCTGAGAGAACGACAGTTATTGCGTTCCTGGCCAAGAGATCACTAAACGAGGCAAAAAACGGTACCGCACACGAGAACGAGTAAAGTGCGGAGGGACAAAGAGGCTGCGTCATGAGAAGAAAGGGAGGAGCTAAAGGTCAAGGAACGTTCCAACGCGGGGAGATTGGGAGCCGAGAATATATTAATAGGGGCATCATGCAGCCACGAAAAAGGCATCAGCGGTAATGGGAAGAGAAATACGCATCTTGCTCCAAACAGGGTTAAGGGGACATTGGTTGAGGAAGGAACCAGCTGAAAATGCGAGACAAATCTTCGCCAATGCTCAAGACTAAAAAACTCAAAACAAACACCAAGCTTGGTCCAGCAGGGAGGGAAAGATCTTACATCTGTACTATAACCGCATGCAACGGAGCTGCAGCTGAGAAGGAGCACTCCTCTCGGCTAGTTGGGCATCATCCTTCTTTTCACGAAGCTACGGACTCCATTTGATGCGAGGGAGAAGAGGAAGAGTTGGCAGGAGGGGGGGGGAGTTGCTTGATTTGTCGGAAGGGAAAGAAGCTGGCTCTCGTTCCAAAAAAAAGGAGACATATCTCTTATAAGGGAAGACAATGAATCGAAGGTTATTTAACAAGAGCAGACATAAAGTGGAGATAGAAAGACGAGAGGTTCTACTCGTGTTAGATCCATCATTGACGCAACTCAGGGTACGGCAAGCGAAGACTGACCAGTATGGGACGGACACTCATTGCCGTAAACAAGCCGGAGGGAAAAGATGCCCACAGTTGGAAACCTCAGTGAAAAAAAAACGCCATTAAAATGATTGCCCGCAAAAGAGTGGGCCGCCGCAGAGGTCTTAATGCCTGCCCGATACCCGTGTTGGTGGCACAGGTCTAACAACAAACGTTGGCAAGGAGAGGGGGGGGAAAACACCTGATGACGTCTACTTGGGAAAGCAAAACTGTTGACTTAATAGTTGAAAAGGGGGGAGGGTATGTCGCCCTCCAAAAGAGAAGCGGCCGGGGGAGGGGTTAGTGGGTGCCTGGGCCAGTGTAGGGGAGACTTGGTTTCGCTGGGTTTGTAAACTGGAGGGAAGGATTCGTGCCACGGAGAAGGGAAAGGAATTTAAAGGCCAATTCTGATGGGTTCAAGACTATAGGTCGTGAAGAAAGCTTTTCCGGCACTTGCCTGGACAACGGAGAGGGAGACTGTCGCTTTAAAAGAGGGGGGTCAGGCTTTTTTTGGAAGCAAATCAGCAGGCGGCATAATATGGGGAGGACATCATGGGCTCTGGAGACTGGTAGGGACTGTTCGGATAGAAATCTCAAAACCACTATTGAAGGGAGGAAAAAAGAGAGAATCACGCAACGTGGGGAAAAAAACCGAGAATGCTACGTCAAGAAATACAACAGAAGGAGATCAGGAGAAAAAATCGCTGCGAAAAAACATCTTGCAAAGCAGCAAACCGTAGCCCGCCAGTTCAATGAGAGTTAAACTTTCCCAAGATAGTACTTTAGCTCCGAAAAACCAGCTGAAGAGGACGTCAGTCCTACTCCAGCTATCTCATCACACAAAAAATAAGCAAAAAAAAAAGGGGTTTAGGGGAAAAAAAGAACTACAGGAGGAGGAAAACTACAAACTTACTAAAAAGGTTGCTCTATCACTTTCAAAGGTCGTCCTAACCGGAAATAAGCCCCCCCTACGATAGTCCCGCAATTCGACGTAAATCGCGGACAGTGATAAAGAGAATGAAAGGAAATTAAAATGGGCCTCTTGGTTTTGGGGCAAAAACCCTTTTCTGTAGGTTTAGAAGCAACGGATTCGGCGTTCGAAAAATGCAAATTAGGGGGCGATGATGTACGGTGATGTTTTTCGTCCCAATATATGTGTACCACTTGACCCTACTCTGGGCACACAAAAGGAAAGGGGGAAGAACCACGTCAGTGAAAAAAGCCGTAAAGAGTGCACATATTGCAGAGGAAAAACCTATCTTTACCAGCTAAGGGTCGGACACGGAACCGCACGCAGGGGGGTCTAAAAGCGAAGGGAGAAAGGGCAGCAATACCGAGGAGAGGAGGAAGGTTCAGGATAGCGTAGCGGGAGCTGTTGGAGAAAAAAGCGCAGAGAGCGGTCCGCTGAATCCAAGCGCCCATCCACAGCGTCGACAGGAAGGGCGAGAAAAAAGGAAAGGAACCTTCATGTACGACCGTGCTTAGAACAATGTAATCGACGTCTCGAACGGGAGGGGTATCTTCTAACTTTTTCCTAGCACACCTCCGATGGGACAAAAAGATGAATGAGGGACGAAAGACTTGTGTCAATCTTTGTTTGTGTATTATGCAATCTTTTCGGGATGGCCTGGGCGGCCCTCAGGAGGGCGTGATCGGAAGGAGAAAACAAAGTCCCGCGGTAAACAAGAACGTTGGAGAACATGTATGGGCGATACTTTCAGCGGTCCGTCGGAAGGGGTTCACCGTGAAGGGGCTCTTCTGCAGAGGAAGGAACGGGAGGGATAAGGAGGAAAAGGCGCGTCAGGGCGGAAGTGTCGCCCCTCAAAAGTAAAGGGGGGCCGCTTTGAAAGCAAGCCATGGCATCATGTGTTTTTAAAAGGACCCCCGAACAGGAGAGAAGGGGAGGGGGGCAAAAAGGTCAAAAAAGGGGGCGGAAGGGAGTGGCTTTGGCAAGAAAACAAGACAAGGAATGAAAGAGGTCAGCTCAGGCCAAGGGCTTGAAAAGGAAGACTGAAGTCGTTACTTGAAGCAGGCTTCTGAGGGGTACGGGAAGAAAGGGCTGGGAGCTACAAGGAGGTGGGGTCGTAAATTGGATTGCAAGTTGGATTGCGAGTTCCCGGGTTCCCCAAAGTGTGGTTAGCAGTTGAACCGTCATCCCGGCGACGCGAAAAAGCCACGGAACCAAAGGAGCTAGAGAGGGGGGGAGTAAAGTCCGATTAGTCATTAGCGAGGCTCAATCAGCTCGAGAATGTGCTCATCTTTGAACATCATCAATTTAAAAAAAGAAAATAGGGATTGAAGGAAAAGGGCTAAAAAAAAAGGCAGTTGTAAAAAGGGGAAAGGTCACGCTTGGGGCCCATGGATGCACCAAGACGCTTAAGCTTTCGCCGGCCAGAGGGGTTGAAGAGAGAAGATCTTCCTACGCACGTCCCCTGCCTCATCTACTAGAGGTCACGGGGAGTTCGATGACGAGAGGGGGTGACCAGTATCCAGAAAAAATGAAATCCAGACGGAAGGAACGGAAGGAAAAGAACATGGAAAG
>Ga0179593_1591236_pt1 | contig 23083 bp, 24 predicted proteins | sample CZODoug2_1_08_16_FD_185931 | JGI IMG/M metagenome (GOLD analysis project Ga0179593, IMG submission 185931) | Vadose zone soil fungal communities from Angelo Coast Range Reserve, California, USA - CZODoug2_1_08_16fungal (PacBio error correction) | ecosystem: Environmental > Terrestrial > Soil >...
CGGAGTAAGGGGAAGGGACGCTAAAAGGGGCATTTTTCATAATGACGAGGTCGTTCGGGACAGATCCGGAAATGAGGGGGAAGAGGAAGGGTCTTGCGCCTGCTCCAGAAAGAAAAGTTGAAGGGAGAAATCGAGAAAAAGGCCGAAAGAGAGGAACGGAATTCAGGCCGGTCAGATGGCGGCGCACTGAATGCCTCCCAAAAAGGAGAAAGGGGGCGAAAGTCGACCATGCCGGCCAGCATTATATAGGAATGAGGGAAAAAAAAGGGGGGAACGGAAAGGACGATACAAGAAAAGGTTGTCGAAAAGTTGAACCCACTAATTCACACGGAAGGGAGAACACCATGAAACTAGTCACAATTGCCAATGATAAGAAGCGAAGTAACCGACCAAGTACTAGGTGGAGAGAAACAGCGATGATTCCTCATCAAGCTTTCTTTTGAGCAGACGTCCATGGCGAATTCAAAATCGAGCACGAAGAGAGGTGGAGAAAGGTCAATTCGACGGGATACAACCTATGATGCTGCGGACTTCGATGGGGCGCCAGTGACCTCTTCACTAACAAGAAGTTCCATGACGTTAGTCCTGTGCTGGCGTAAAGGTAACTCCTGGAAAGGAGGGTTAAGGGAAGACGGACCGCAACTTGATTTGAAGTATAGGTACAAGATCAAGAAACCAAAGGGACTTTCGGCCCCCCGTCGATGACTCGCCGGGGTGAAAAAGGAAATCGCCAAAAAGGCGGACGCCTGATCAGGATCGCGGGATTGTGTTTGACGAGAGACAAACGCCTAAAAGAGGGGTCCTCGATCAAAGCCCAAATCATGGGTCGAGAGAGAAGAGGCTTGGAAAGGTGTGGGGCGGAAACCCCAAACGTGCGAAAGGTCGAGTCCCTAGAAGATAGGGAAAATCCGCAAATGTTTCCGACTTAAACGTCAGTCGCGAGAAGGGGGGGCCCTTATCAAAAAGGGAAAAAAAACCTAAAGCGAGAGGATGGGAGCGGGGGATCGACCTCGCACCGATCGAGGAAAGAGGGTGAACCGTAAGGCATTCGAAGAGAGTACAAAGGCGGTCACACCCAGAAGAGGATGAAGATGATGTTGAGATCCTAAAAAGCTTGATGTTTTGGGGTTCTTCCATCTTGACCAAAGAGAAAGACTTTAGGGGAAGGGACCTGCGACGGAAAAGAAGACCTTGGAAACTTCGTAGAGGACCTGAAAGAAAAAGGAGTGAAAAGAAACCCTTCTCCCTTGACAAGCGTCAACTAGCGAAAAAAGGCGTAAGCTTCACCAGGGAGGAGTGAGAGGGGAACGCGCATGCTTGCCGGGCGTTAAAAAAAAGTCTAGAACGGGGACTCGAGACGGAGAACTGGCCTCATTCTGATGGGAAAAAGAAGATGCGGGCCCTCGCGCCCGGGCTACAAGAAGTAGGATTGGGCCTGAGTCTCGTGAAGAAGTCGGCGGGCCCGAAAGAAAGGGGGCGGCGAGAAACCTTACTAGTTGGACCGCATGGGAATCCAGGAATCCAAGAAAATGTGGGAAGAGGAAAACGCAAAAGGAACGAGAAAAAGGTCCGAGGCTTTGCAAGACGGCGGGAAAACGCGTTTTACGGCGTCCAGCGAAACAGCCAGGTAACCGGGGACTGATGGTAAAGGAAGGAGCTGAAAGCAGAAAGGACGTGAAGTGACACTCAAATCCTAACGGGCTGTAAAACGCGCGCAAGGTTGACCAGTCATCTTTGGCACCAGCAAGGAGAAAGAACGGCAGAGAAGGTTTCGCAAAGAGAGTTCAGAAGGCGCGGAATCCCAGACAAGATCGCGAAGAACAAAAGCTTGAGAAAAAAAAACCGTGAATTGAGTAGAAAAAAAAAAAGGAGGGGGAGGGGAAAGAAGGAGAGAGTCACCCAGTTCTACAGCGCACGAAAACCCTGCTTCGGAGGCGACTTCTTGAAAAAGATCTGGAGAAAAAAAATCACCGACTTTCCTAAGAGAGGGAGATGCGAACGGAAGCAGAGCTGGGACAGGATCACAGCAATGGGCCTACAAGGGAAAAGGCCAAAAAAAAAAAAAAAAGAGGGAGAAAAAACAAAACGGTGAGGAAAGGGGTTATTCCATGCCGAACAGTGGGACTCTGATTCGATGCGCAAGGGCGTCGCGGCAAAAAGACATTGAAAAGCCGGGAGAGATGGACGAAAGAAAGGGTCCCGGAGGGTTGCCAGCGTGAGGAGGATATCGTCGCGAAGAGCTACAAGGGAAAAAAGATGTGGCGTTTGGCCCCGAGAGAGTGAAGAAATGAGGGAAAAAACAATTCTGCGGGGCCACACTTCTAAAAGGGCGCCGGCTGGGAACTTCAAAAGAGTTCTGCCAAGAGACCGACAACCCCAATAAGGGAAGTCGAGCCACTAAAAAGACCATTAAAAACCAAAACGTCTCGCGCTCGTCACCGTCCGCGAAAGGACTTTCCTCTTGAATGGACGGAAGATCAAGCATAGAAAAGTCGCCGGAGAGCAGAAGGTGGAAAAAAAGCCACGAGAAACAAAAACGTCGCAACTGTCATTCTCTTATACGCCGGAAACATCCTCGCACGCACCACGTCAAGGTCGAATCCATTACGACATGTCGCGCCTTCGGAACGCGGAAAACCATCAAAGGACCTGCAGAGAAGAAGTTGGCGAGAGTGACGCAATGATGTTCCAACTTAAACGGAATCTATCCTCGGGGCAGGGGATAATGAGGCATGCTGGGTCCAGTTAAGGGTAAGCCTTTCTGACCGAAGGCCAAACGTCTCAGCAGGAAAACGTTGGAAGATTAACCTACACAGATGAGGTCTCGAAAAAAACTGGTGTATGGAGGGAAACAACCAGGTGCCAACGATTCATCGGCAGCGGACAAGGGCGGTCCTATCAGAAAAAAACATAGGCAGATCTCAAAGAAAAGCTCCTGAGAGACCTGGGAGGGAAAGAGCTGTAAGGGAAAAATAAGCCAAACGCGAGGGCATTGGCTTAATCCATACAAGGTGGAGGTCGTGTCGCAAACTTCAACAGAAAAGGGCATCAAACGACTCTGAGGAAACCGAAGCCGCGTAGCTGCAAAGAAAAAACACGACGAACCGTCCGTCGGGCCACGGGGCCTCACCGGGGTCTCAATCGAGTACCTCATCCTCGAGGGTATCACGTCAGTATGTCAGGAAATCCTAGGTCCGAGGCAGATCGTCGGCAATCAAGGGGGAGGGAAAAAGCACGCGCTGAAATCATCCTTCTCAACCCTCGTCAGTCGCACTGTTTTCTCGTCGCGGGCCAGGCGGGGGGGGGGGGGGGGGTGGGGGGTTCAAGAGAAATGGGTGTTTCAAAAAATGGTCATGGGCAGACGTTAGAGCCGAAGGGTTGACAAGCCCTGAGGAGAAAAATAGAACAGCGCGCCGATTCCTGAAGCTGCCGGAGGTCGACGTAAAAAGAAAATCACGATCTTTAATGGCGGGCGAAATCTTCCGAAAGAACCTGACCCGTCCCTGGGTAGGCCATTCCGGTGCGGAGATCTCAGAGAGCAGAAAAGAAAACTTCAAAAAAAGCATCTCTGAGAAACAAGACACATTTACCGGTCCTAGCCGACCGGGAGAATCTGAGACCCCTAACCGGGAATGATTCGAGCGCGTGAAGCTCACCCCTCCGTGCCGGAGACCAAGATCGATCCGAGGGGATATTGCTGGGGGGGAAAAAAGAAGATCGGCTGGGCGGGCGCAGGATTCGGGGTTCCCCGAAAAGCCCGTCAACGGGAAAGGGAGATCTTCATGGGAAGTTCGACCGCAAACCAGAGAGATCCGCTACAGCAGTAAAAGAAAGGGACGAAGGCCGGGGTGGGAAAAAACCTAAAGAAAAAGGAGAGGCGATTTTCATCCGGGTCGCGGCGAAATATCTATCCCTCGTGGATTACCTCTACTAATGGAAAGAAAAACTGCTCGGGGGGGAGCGCATGTAGAAGCATCATAAATATATCTATCACGCAATCGTTGTGGGCAGATCGGAAAGGAAATTGCGCCGTTGCTGTTGAAGGCCGGCTATGGAGAAAAGAATTCTGCAAAAACTGGAAAAACTCGTTACGTCCGGGGGAAAGACGTCAAGAAAAAAACGGAGGAGGGTAAAAAGAAGCCACATTCCGGTGACAATTCACTAAAAAGAACCAAAAGGGCCAGCAGCGAAAAACTAAACGGAAACCATATCCGGAAAAGTCAACAAGAGAAGGAAGCCAAGGGGGGAGAGAAGCACAACCTCTGAAGATCATTGCGGAGACGAATCGACAATTCAAACAGACAAATAACCTAACATCCGGCGAAAGAACCGACAGGGGGAGAAGGTAATCAGGGGGACACGAGAGAAATCGCCGAGGAGGATGAACCCCTGTGAAGAAGAAAGACAGGACTCCCATACCCAACGTCGAGGATAGGAAAGGTGCGTGCCCTGAGAATAGGTCAAAACGTTTTGCAGGATGGTTGGGAAATGCCAGCTCCATCGAAAGTCTCAGAAAGATCAGCAGGGGTAGGGGACCGAGAGCACAATCGGGGAAGGAGGAGATCGAGCTTCCCGGAATCCACGCGGGCAAGGAGGCTTCACGTCGATGACAACACTACATTCCCCGGCCGGGGGAAGAGAAGGGCTGATGGAACGGCGTAAAGAGTGACGAGGAATGTTCCTTGCTCCGGTTGCTAAAGAGATCAGGGCGATTCATTTCTTCCCATCATGAGATCGAGCAAACCGGACGTCCAGCAGGCAAGGGAGGGGAGGGTATCGGGGATTCGACCTCCCGAGCGCGGGAGTAGTGAGGGGCGAAAAGACCAGCCTGCCAGCTTCAAAGATCGAAGCGGGAGCTGGAAGGAGGTCTATCGGAATCAAATGGGAAAGGAACCAAGTTATCAGCACGGGGAACGTAAAAAAAAGCTATAGGCCCGCAAAAAGCGACCGTACGACGGCCGAGGGGGGTAGAAGATCAAAGATTGCTTTTGCGGGCGACAAAGGGGGCCGAAAAAGCAGCGAAGACCGGGACTCAGGGACCGGGACCAGAATACAACACCCGGACGTGGGTCGTACTCGATTGCTCAAACTTCGAGAAGCGTTTCACAGGCAGCAGTCAGGGTGGCGGAATCTTGAGAACTGGATCCTGGAAAGAAATTCCGGGATAGATAGATTTGTCTTTAGGAAGCCATGGGAAGGTCCACCGTGGAGGGAATCTTTTCGGGGGCGGGGGAGAAGAATCGAAGGAACTGCCCCAATAGAGAGCAGGACCGAAAACGGATTGTGTTGTAAAAGATCTCAAGAAAGCCGAGGAGGTTCCTTCGAAACGAACAAAGGAAGAGGGAGCTTGGAGGGAAGAAAAGCTAGGGTTGTGGGCGATATCATGGGAGCACAGGGAGGGCTAGCCATACAGGTGGAAAAGAACTTGGAGAAACGTGTCGTGAAAGGTTTGAAGGATTCAAAAGAGCACCGCTAAAAAGGACCAGCTCAGAAAAGCAGAAATTAAAATCCAAGAAGATGGAATGAGAGGTAAGAGAGGCGGGAACCGGCGGTGCGGCACCGACGCCCGATTCTCAAGGGGGACTGAGAGAAGGGAGAAAAGGGGGGAAAAGGGTGGGGCACGGGGGGAAGAAGGAACTTGGGGGGCTAGGGAGAAGTGACCATCGAGAACTTTGGATGCGTTCGAGTATAGAGGGAGGGGAGGAGATCCTGGGAGGAAACTGGGGAAAAGTAACGAGGAGAAAGCGAAAAACCATTCGCAAGTGAAACGAGAAAGAGAATCCCTTCCAAACCATTGTCGAGAGCGGCGAAGGCCAGCTGGGGGGGAAGGGAAGGACAATAAAAAAAGAAATCGTGAGAAGAGAAAGACGGATGCGCCTACGGAAGGGGACGTCAGTTAGAATGGTCGCAGAAGACTAGAAATGGCTCAGCGGGAGAAAGAAATGATAAAACGGGACGAAACTGGTGGCCGGAAAACAATGACGGCGCCGAAGAAGGAGGACGAGGACGCAGACTTCTATGGATGTTCAAAAGACGGAGAAGAGGGATGGCGACTCGCCAAACAAGAGTCGGGACTTCAAAAGAAGCTGGCAAACCCCAGAAAACGCACGGGGTAATGATTAAAGAGAAAAGGGAGAAAAACCGGCAAAACGGTGGTTCAATCGGGGGACCTATGGTTCACGAGCGGAATAAGCGCAAATTTCTAAGGAATGACATAAGGCTGGAGAAGTGAACATAACCTCTCGCGTTTTTCCCAATCATTTTCAGCTTTGGGTCAGGAGTAAAAGGGAAATGGAAGAAAGAGCGAAAGTTCGCACGACGAGGGAAGTGTCCGAACTGATCTGCTGGCCTAAGGGAGAAGCATAAGCCCAGAGGAAGGGCTTTAGCGTGTCGGAGGTTGTACGCTAAAAAGAAAGAAAAAGAGGGGGAAAAGAGGTCATCACCAGTTCTAAAACACACGGTCGTTAGCAAAAAACCTGCTGTCCAGAGGCGAGTTGAGAGCGCGCAGGAAAAGTCAAAGGGGGAGAAAGAAGGAAGAGGAAACGCACAGCGCTGCCAATGCTTCATCAATTGCCCGAAAGACCAAGCGAGAAAGGGGAGAGGCGCGGGGAGGTCGGAAAGTCAACTGAGGGCAGATCATTCGGGGGACCGCGAGGGCGCTTCTATTACATCGACCATCGCAAAAGAAGGACAAAAGAAAAAAAAAGGGAGACTTGAAAAAGGGAAGCACGCGTTGAAAAAGGACGGTTTGCAGCATCTGATTATAGTCGAGAAGGCCCGAGAAGAGTGAGAGCTCAAAGGTAAATGTCGGCAAAAAGCCATAGAAGATAGAACAAGTTTCCTCCCCTGATCTCATTGAACAGGGCGCAAAAGTTGGATCAACGAAAAAGAGGGACAGAAAAAAAAAGGAACCGCCATCCTAGGTAGCGGCAAAAAGATGACATGGACTTCGTACCATAATTACGTCCCTTTCCGCTACTAGAGCACGAGCGCGGAAAAAAGCCGTAAATTTAAAGGGGAGGGTAAACACTACGCTAAACTCAAAAAACTCGACAAGGGAGAAGTACACCCGGTTTCGACGAGATGGCAAGGGCGAAGGAATGCAAAAAAAGTCCACAGTGAGGGAAGAGTTGGGGGGAGGAGGACTAGGAAACGACCAACAACCAAAAATCTCGGTCAAGTGCAGGGAGACAAAGGGCTAGGAAGTCGGAAAGAAGGAGAAAAAAGATCAAGAAACCGCGATCAAAAGCGAATCTTTTGGCGTCTTTGTACGCAAGAAGAGTTATGTGTTCAAAGGAAAAAAAAGAGTTCCCGACGGGAAGGGGTCGATATACGGACGGCCTCCCCTGTGAATAGAGTGAAGAGAAAAAGAGGGAGGGGGGAACGGGAGACAAACCTTCGCAAGAGGATAAGTGAAAACATGGAATTTTTTAACGACGCCCGAGGGGTAAGCGGAGAAGGGGGAGGAAAAAAAAAAAAGGATCGCCCCAACCGGATTCCGGGGCCACGATTGCTAAGTCGGGAAAGGAGGGCAGTGAGTCGAGAAAAAAAAATGCGCTGAAAAAGATTGAAGTCAAAATTCCAGTCAGATCCTTCCGACGAGAGAGCACTTTCACATGGGGAGGAAGAGCCAGAAAACATCGAAAGGCAAAAAATAAAGCGTTGAGCTAAAAAACCGAGAAGTAGCAATTGACAAGTGATGCGCGAAATTGTGCTTTGAAAAGGGGTTAACGTCGGAATGTGTAGAAATAAGAATACATAAGAGGGTGAGACAGAGGAGCAGAAGAAGGGGGGGGGGGAGCACCTTGTTCTGATTTTCGAGTGCCCTCTCAACATCAATTGGAAGAGATCGAACTAGTTCACGAAGAAAAGGACTAAAACAGCGTTCTAAGAGGCCACTGCATCCCACGAGAACAAAAAAATCGGGCTAATGAAGAGAAACTTTTCGCAATGAGACTCCTCATCCTCATCAATTTAATAAGGGGGCCCGTCCAGCGCAAGAGTCGAGTAGAAGTAGAAAGCGGACACAGAGCCAGAAAGACTTCTTCTAATACTCTGTTCTCCAATCAAACGAGAAAGAGGGTCAGAGGGAAGGGCGTCAAAGTCCAGCGGCGGAAGGGTTTTCACAACTCCCGCAAAGGGGACACCAGGATGGATCAGGAAGGCACCCCGTATCCTAAACGCTGCGTCGATCGAATGAAGCGGGGCCTCCTGGTCTGAATTGAAAAAACTATCAAAGAAAAGAAGCAAAAGAGGAAGCTCAAAGAGCACCAAAACGCGCGGGGGGAAAACTCGTAGATGGGTAACCGCCATGTGCCTCTGATATCAGGAAAACTAATGAGAACTGCTTCGCGTGGTATCCAACGTCTCAAGAGACAACCCGACCTCACAAAACAAGAGAAGAGAAAGAACACGAAAGAGAAAGAGATTAAAAAAAAGAAGGATCGTGAAGACAGCGGACCCGGAACCATATGTCCTTACTAAAGCTCGATCCGCGGTTTCACAATTCGGAGGAGCCTAAGATTATGGAAGCAGAAGGAGGGAAGATCCACTGAAAAATGGGGCCGTGGTGATCCGAACAAAGAGAAAACGACAACCACTCGAGCGCTACCTTGCGGAAAAGGGAAGATTAAAGACCTTCCCCGCACATTAACAGCGAAAAGCGGTGACGCGAATCTATCTCTATCAAAAAGTGGGGAGTTACGGTACGTCGGGGAAAAAGGAGGCGGAAGGTAATGAAACTAGATCATCCGCAACTATCCGAGATGGCGTCTCCAAAAGTGTCAAGCCGTTGCTGGGAGTTGGGCGCTATGGGAAACAACTAATTGGCAAAAAAGCTCGTGTTTGCAAATATGGGAAACTAGAAGCAAACAAGAAAAAGAAAGAAGAGATAATCTTTAAGAAATCGAAAAAAAAAAGAAAAGAGGGCCACAGAACGAAATTGATCCCATAAAGCACAGATCAAACACAACGGCGCAAGGCCACGGGAGAGGCGGACAGCACAACGAGGATGGGACGGGAAGAAAGCGACAGCCAAAAAAAAGCGGCGACAGCAGAGTCTCCACCATGGCGTAGAAGGTATCCAAAAAGTGATGAGAGAAGAAAGAAAGGGAATATTAAATCGGACAGCGAACGGGAAACCCAGATATGAAAAATGCGATCGATCTCCCACTACGGCAGGTAGAAGGAAGAGAGAAGTAAAAAAAAAGATGTTGCTGAGAGAAAAACGATCACTCGCGTGCCAGGAGGTATCTCTTTTAACCCGACAACTCCACAGCTCAAGAATATACAAGAAAAAATCTTTCGGGAGAAAACGGGGAGAATGAGGCTTGGTCTCAAGCACAAAAGCGCTTCACGTCGAGACGCTATATCCAAGAGGGGGCATCAAAAAAAAGAATGAGGGAGAGAGAAAACGCGAGAAAAAAGGGGGTAGGCTGGGGAAAAGACTACCTAGGCAAGGACTAAACTTCCCGCGTCAGCGTCGCGCCCGATGGCTCTTAAAATCAAGAAGGCATGGGAAAAAAAGGCGGCAAGGCTAAGGAGCCTCCCAACAGTGTAAGGGAGTAAACAAAAAAGTCAGCGACCATCCGGGCGTTGTCGGGAGTCAGAGAAAGAAAGTTGCAAACATTGAGGAAACACATCCCGTGTTAGAAAGGGGTCGCCACGCTGCAGCAAAAACTTGAAAAAAAACGTCGAAGGAAAAAAAAGATGCAAAAAAAGACCGTGAGACCCTGACTGGAGTAGGAACCAGCGATGTCTCAAGGTGAAAAAGAGGGAAAGATCGGAAACCTAAAGAAAACAGCGACGATAGACTTACAGCGCCTGACAGGGCCATCCTGCGACGGAGCCTTGCTAAAAAAAAGAAGGAGGAAGATTTCGCCAAGAGGCGCAAAATGGCCAGAAGTTTAGGAAAGAATCTTAGACCGATGGGAGACTTTTTATCTTGGCTAACTCACTTAAAGACGAGAAAGAAACTCGGAAGGGGGTGAAAGAATCCACCACCCAGATAGAAGGGAGGATCGAGGTAGCCAAGAAATACGCTTTGCCGTATCGGCATAGATGAGGGGCAATAAAGTGAATAGAAAAACTGAAAATAAAGGGGGTGGGTTTTTAGAAGACAAAAAACCCTGCGGGTTCAAAGAGAAAAAGCCCACGCTTCATGTCGCTTAGATGAGCGCTTGGCACGAAAAGAAGTTTGGTGTCAGAAACCCAGCAAACCGGCGTTTAGCCCAGAATCGGTCCTTTCAAAATCCTTAACCCAGGTGGGACCGACGCCTGGGGGAGAGGAGATGAAGTCGAAGAAACAAAAAAAAGAAAGCTAAAGTCAGACTCGCGGCGGCATTGAGGTCTGTCATCCCCATCGGCACGATCGGTATCGGAGTCCCGTTAAAACGAAACGCTTGCGAACAAAGACGCTGAAACCCGTTAAAGAAATTGGGCCTGCGCGTCTGAGGGTTGGCTTCCAGCGTGTCAAGACATAGAGCGACTTGGTCAAATGACGACGGAAAGTGGGGACCAGCGCGCACGGGGAGAAAGGCTAGAGGAGAACAAAAGTCCTACACGCGCAGCAGCGACGAGGAGAGCGTGGAGGCACCTTCAAAAAGGGAAAAAAAAAAGCCCGTGGGAGACGGAAAAAGAAAGGAGCATATCAAGAGGGAAAAGATTACATTATCTGAACACATCGTACGGCCGCGACTGACGGAGCGAAGGAACCTGGAGGGGGCGAATGGTCGGAGGGAAGACGAAGGAGTGAGACTCAAATCCGTAAATTAGGATGGAAGGGGCCACGGTGGCCTCTGCATCGAATAATGACGGGGTATCCTCACATGGAGCCCTCATGAGATGGGACTTCAATGACGAGACTGAGAAGAAGATTAGGGAACGATTCTCTCCAACTATTGATACTTGTTAAACAACACATCAATGACCGTCGAAGAGAAGGAGAAGATGCACCAAACTGAAAAGACCCGGACAGGGCGTAACAAAGAAATCACCGTTCATGAGCAGTGTCCATGAGGAAAGGTGGCCATAAATTGTCAAGAAAATCGCGGGAAAGGGGCTCCAGCAGCGAGAGACCGGACAGTGAGGGGTCTCATAGCCTAAACGCGGCAATTTTGTCCAAATTTCGAGCCGGTGGGACCCGGGTTTAAAACAGCAGCATGGGGTCCAGCAATAAGGGGTATCTCGGTAGGGAAAGTCGTGAATAAAAAATCCGCCGACAAAAAAAGATGGAATGGCTTTACGAACGGGATTATATAAAGTGAGTGTGAAATAGGATCCTAAAAAGAAACGTAGGAGGGATGAAGGGAAAACAGTCACTAACGAAGACGCAAAATGCTTCGCTGGGCTGATCTATGAAGTGCGGCAAGGATCGCATCATGTGATGAGAAGGACAAAAGGAGAATCGCGACAGGTGGGGAAAAAAACGGCCCAACGCGAAGAAGTCTGTTACCAAACGGCGCGAGGTTCTAGACCACGCAGGTACGTGAATCCATCGAAATGAGAGGAGCCGCAGAGATAAAAATCAAGGCACCGTCTGAAGACTTTTTCGCTTGGAACGTCAGGCAACAATTAAACCCAGGTGCCAAATAGAGAAAAAAGGAAAAACAAGGTCGTAATTAAAACCGTCGCACTCGTGAGATTCCGGGGGAGAAATTAGAGGAAGAAGAATGTCTGCCATCTCATGAGGGCAAGCATTGGCGGCTTGGCCCTAAGAGAAGAAAAAGGCAGGAAGAAGCCAAAGAAGGCGGCTAAAACACGGAGGCTTTTCTAAAGTCCGAATGACGGAACGTTCCGCTACCGTGCGAAACGTAGAAGGAGGAAACGAAGCGGGTTCAGAATACCAGCTGAGGTCTTCGCCGCTTCTGGGGCTTCTGGAGGCCAGGGGGCAGAAAGCGAAAAGAAGGGGTCACGCGGTCAGGGCATGAAAAAGGACGCAAAAGAATCCCTTCCCACTCCGGGCAATGTTCGCCGGCGTCAAAAGGGCCCACGACAAGCGAAGAGAGTCAAGAGAAACAACATCAGAAAAGAGCAAGGACGCAGGGTTCGGCGGGGAGGGTGGCGGTCCCTTTGCATTAACGGAATAGATCCCTCAAGGGGTAGGGAAGAAATGCCCGCACCGAATTCCAGTGGACGCGGGTCCTTCTTAACGAAGGGGCGACCTCGAAGAGGAAGAAAAAGAGTGTAGGAAGAAAGGGGGATGGGCTCGACCCAATAATTCTGGTTGTGATCGCGACAACCAACTGTGTGGGAGAGTGAAAGATAGAAACATCGAAGGAAGGCTTGCGTCAGAGAGGAAAAAGCGATGCGCGGAGGGAAGTCTTCGCAACAATCCACCGGATCCTATCAGGCCGAGGCTCACTGAAAGCAAGAAAAAGACGGAAAAGCATTGGGAAGAGGAAGAAATGCGAACGCACAGGGGGATTGCTCAATACTGGACTCAGGGCAAGCGAACGCGGCTAAAGCAAGTTCAAGAGAAGGAACGAAGGAGAAAAGAACGCCAGAAAACGAAAGCATGGAAAGTACCGAAGCGACGAAGCGGTCAAGGGGTCGCAAAAGGAAAAAGGAAAAGGTAAGATCCCTGGATCGAGGTCTCCGGTCAAAGGGGTTCTAGACTGCATTCTTCGAAAATCAGCTTCTTAATCATGCGCCTCCTACGAAATCTAGAGGGCAAGGGCGGGCGAGGGCTCAAAGAGTGAGAGGGGTGTAAAACCTTCCCTTGAGCAATTGGGTAGCAAATTTCGACAAATCGAAAGCAATGAGAAGACGGCCGCGGGGAGACAGTAGACGAGAACTGGAACGGCCTGGTCGAAGGAACCATCCCGTCCTACTCTCATGCTTTCTATGACCAACCAGAGAGAGCAAAGGAAAGAAGCGCCTTGAAAAACCCGTCCCAGGACGAGCCAAAGGGTCTATCGATCAGAAAGAAAGGGACGTCTTGCTTCGACTATCCCACGCGCCAACAACCAGCAGAAGGGACCCCCCTCCAAAAGATCTAAGGCCTAGCCACACCATCGTGCTGACCCTAAATAGAGCAGGAGAGACGTGAAGCAGACTGCATCTGTCTAACGGAACCAAGCTCGATCAATTTCAAACGCTCGGCGATGAAGGAAAGAAGAGGCGGGAAAAACAGGGCATTGTCAAGGGTTCAGAGAAGATCAAGGATGATAACCATTTGGATCAGCACAAACAGACGTCACGACAACCATCCTATCATCGCGGGAAGTGGCCATTTGACAGTCGTTGGAGCCACGGAACTGCCCGAAACTTCCAATTGGGGGGGGGGGGGGGGGGGTGGGGGGGGGGGGGGGGGGGGGGGGTGTGTGTGGTGTGGGGGGGGTGTTTTTGGAAAGTTGGGTGGTGTTTTTTTGGTGTTTTTTTTTTGTTTGCGTGGGGTTAAGTGGGGTTGTGGGAATTTAATAAGAAGGACGGCAGAAGAGACTCTCACTCGTGTATTAGGAGACGAAATGGCGTCGGTTAAACTCTCGACGAAGAGGGGGTTTAGGAAAAAGAGAAGCTATAAGAAAAAAAGGAAATTATCGGTGGGCTGAAAACAGAGAGAAAAAAGGGGACCATCTGTTGGAGGGTTCTGTCTTTTCCTCAAAAGTGCTGCTGGACCGCTTGGCGCGGTTTTTCGGGGGTCAGGTCGAGGAAGAAAAACACAACTGTGGGATGGAACGAGATCAGAGATGCCACCAGTGTGCCATAATTGTCACGACTATCTAAACGAACCAAAGAATTCGGGAAGAAAGCCACAAAGAAGGGAGCTGTTGCCTCAGCACATACGATTCTGAGGAGGAAAGATTGCGGATAGAAGGAAGAAGGAACCGCAGAAACAGAAAACCACTCGTGCGAGCAGGAACCGCCAGTTCGTAAGGTAACACGAGTTAAAGGGGGATAGAGTCGGGAACCAGTCAGAAAGCGAAGAGAAAGGAACAAGAAAGTAAAGAACAGAGGGACAATATTATCGAGAAAGGGGGGGGTCGTCCGATGTCATGTTTTTGGCTGATAAACAGGCAAGGGAAGAGAAAAGTTGAGAGGAAACGCCCAGAGTCACTCAAGGGAAGTCCAGGAGCGGCCGATCATCCCACGAAGATTTGAAACGCGGGGAGCTTGGTCCCTCCGTCAGGCGGGGGAACATTCACGGAAAGGGGAAGAGTCAGTAGTCACAGAAGGGACGCGGTCATGAAGGGGACAAAACGGAAAGCGTTGTTTTGACCCGTCAGAATTGTTGTCTGTGCTAATTGGCTAAATAAGTAAGTTCAAATACAAGATCACAGGCGAAATGGCTCGTCAAAAGATGGACGTCATTGATCGGCAGGACGGATGCGGCGCTCTTCCCATGAAAGCAAGGAGCGGGGAGAAACAGGAAAGGTCCAAGGAGGAGCGGCGCAGGGGCGTTATTCTCTACGCGGCATGGAACGGCAACCGGAAGGTGCTAAGAACACAAGGAAGAAACAAATTCCTACTGATGCCAATTGCCCGCTGACGCCCAGTCGACCTTTACAAAAACAGACGAGTGGGGAGGATGGGGCCAGCAGGAAAGAGCAACGGGTTTGCCGCAGACTGAGGTGTCCTCATTTTACTAATTCCGAAGAGGCAAAAAAAGACCTCGGGATAAAGCCTGCCTGCGGTACAAAGGGAATGGGAGGCGGACAGAATGAACGTTGAAAAAACTCTCTCCCGAGACGTTTTCAATAAAGGGAAGCGTGGGAGGGCGGAAGAAACTTGGGCTTCCTTTGTACGGAAGCTGGAAAAGAATGCCAGTGATGTTGAAGTAGAGACACTAACTCCACCAGTTCTTCGAATTTTCTGGGCGGGAAGGGATTTAGCCAAAGAGGCGTTGGCCGGAGCGGAAAAGAAGAAAGAGCAAAAAAAGTGCGCAACAGCTCAGTCTCGACGGTGGATTGTGTGGGGACGAAATCGGGGGAAGAGCGGAGGACAAAAACTCATTGTCGAAGTCAAGGAGGATCGAGGGATATCCGGGGGTGGCGGAAGGGACGCACGCGCGAAAAAAGAAAAGAAGAAGGGAAACAAAAATCAAATGTTTGCCGACTTCGTCGACTGGAAAATGTTGGAAGAGGGGAGAACCACCTGAGAATAGAGACTCAGGCGCGGGCAGTGAGCAGGAAAACTCGCATCGGGATCGTTCCGTTCATACGCAGGAGGAACAAAGAAAGGGGAGGCAGGGAGGAACCCGAAAAGGGATTTGTGAGGTATCCTAGGGCGGGATGTTGTTGCTTCCAGCGTGGGAAAAAAAGAGAAGGTGAGTGAAGACCGGCGACCAAGAAGGTGGGAAGAGGTCTAGTATTATCATCGGCTTACCTATAGCAAGGGGAGACACGAACAAAGACCGGAATACGTCAGGAAAAAACTTCGGGGCTGGACGTCAAAGACGAACCAATCGTCCTTTCCAGAAAAATTGTCGATAGCGGAACGAGCCTATGTCCGACGAGGACTGCGAAGGAAGAACATGCAGCGGCGAGAGGAGGAAGGCAAAGGGCAAGGACTTCAGGGGTCCGAAAGAAGAACGTATTGATTTTCTCGCTGCAGGGATGAACGAGCGCCAGAAATTGTGCGAAAAAACTGGGTGGAGGCCTAGAGCTCCCCAATTATATAAATGGGCGTGCAATAGCCAAAAAAAGTGGAGAAAGGTTGAGAAAGAAGGCTTCAGAAAATCCAGATTTGAGAAAAGGTAAACGCCAATCACGGAGGACCAGGGAAGTGCCGAGCGAAGGAGAAGAGATGGGAAACCGGCCGGGAAAACGTGTCTTCACGGATTCCAGGAAACAGCACGGGAAGGCTGGGCAGGGGGGGCGAGACTAGCAAGAGGGGCAAGACAGGTCGCGAGAAAGCCGCCTCAGCAAGAGGGCGTGAAAAGAAAACCTCGAAAGGTTGAGCTCCGAGGGAACATTGCTGAAGGAAAAACATCGGCAATCAGATTGCGCCTTTCTGCAGAACCATCCCGGGGGGAAGGAGTCCACGGGACAGGCATAGCCAGATCAAGAAACGCAGCGATCAATTCTTTGAGATACCGGTCGATGGGGTAGTCTCTAAAAAAACTGAGAGTGAACGATAGAGATCCTTACCAAGCTTAAAGAATAGTAGGAGAGCAAGCCGCAGAGAAGGGAAGTGGATCGGTGAGAGGGCAGTCGGAAGTTAGAGTGTCCACTTTTCTCCCCCCAATATCCCTCCCTTCCTGGCTTTCAGCTAAAAAAAATGGGTCTATCTTGTGAACGATAAGAAGGCAGCGGACTTCCTAGATGGGAAACCGGAAAACATCTCGCTGAAAATGCTCGATCAAATCCGAGCCCAACTCGAGAGGATGGGGAAAAAAGGGAAGAGCGGGATACAAGTAGGGAGTAACATGACTTGTGCCCCGCGCAGCTTCTATGCCGACTCGCATCGGAAAGAAAGAAGTGACAGCTGGTTGCGGAGAGAAAGAAGCGGTTGCCGGCCGGGGAAGGAGGGGGAATCGGAATAAGCCCTAGCTGGACGTGATGTTGCGTTACAAAGTCGCAATAGGGGAGGAGAGGTGCAAAACGGAAGGGTCAGGGGACGAAGATATCATTGCGGGCGCCGGGGGGGCGCTCGCCGCCACCACGAGAAGGAGACGGAAAATAGGCGCTGGGGAGGCAACGAATCGCCCTTTGCAGACGACTCGCCCCGCGCGGCCGTCACTTAAAAGAGATATGGATTCCGGACCAAGACTGGAGGGAGCGGGGGGAAGAAAGACAAGGGGAGGGTTCTTAAAATGACGCAAGGCGACTGTGAATTGGGAGTTAGAAAAAATCTCAGGGAGCGCATCGGGCAGTCTGGAAAGAGATAGAGCAACAACTCCAAAGAGGCTGTTCAAGTAGGGAAGGCTCATTCACGACAAGGGAAGACTAGCCTTAGCAGGAACGGGGCCAGAAGACCCGGCAGGTCTCACCGTCAAATATTTGTCGTGAGAGCCGCTTGTGGTTCCGGCCTTTGAGGAGCAGAAAGTAATCCGGAGTTGGACGGGGAGAGAAGCAAAACAAAGTCTTGGTTCATGGACTCGGTCTTCTCTTTATGAACCGCATCAGGGAAGTAAAAGCAAAGTCGGGGAAGGGAAAGGAGAAAAGTGAGGAGGGGGAGAGGGGGGGAATCATTCAACGAGGGGGAGTGAAAAAAGAGGTCGAAAGATCTGCCATATCATCGAATCGACAATTGAAGAGGGTCGGACCGCAGTAGGAGCAATTGAACGAAAATAAAGGAAGGACCTTCAGGCGAGGAGCACTTGTCGCATTGCGTCCAGGCGCTTTGACGTACAAGAAAAAAAAATGGCAATGGGAACGCAAAGACAAGGAGGCGTGGGCGAATCGAAAAAATAAGTAGGACGAAGGGACGTCTAATATAACGGGAAACGCACGAAGCTCTTTCCCAGGCAGCGTTCTAAGAGAAACATCCGAAAAAAGAAGCGGAATCGTCGAAGAAAGGACGGGGGGCGCCTCAGGTTAGGACTATCAAGACAAGGATGGCCCGGACCATCTACTTTCCGTCGACGTTCGCGTTGTCAGTTCGGAAATTCGACAGCGGAGGGAGGAGGGTGCTGGAGTACAACGGCGGTGGCCGAACCAATAAGGGTCGGAAGGTATCTTTCGAGGCGTCATCAGGAAATGGGGAAGAAGGTGGGGGTGGACCCGTGCGAAAAGGGGGAAACCATTTTCATTTTGCCTGCCGATCGAAAGTTTGCAAGAGGACAGGAGAAGTAAACAGCGCAGATCATAAGGAAGGCACAGGAAGACTTTCGCCATAAGCATCTCATCTTAGGAGTGCCCATGGCAGCGCGGCAAATCTGGACAGGGAGAAAACCGGACAAAGCGACAGAGGTGAGAAAAAGAGAATGACGAGAAGAAATGAACGTCGAACGCTTCGCACTGAGACAACGAAAAGACCCCAGAGTCAAATAGAGTCGGACTAGCCGAACCCTCCAGTGAAAAAAAATCTAAGAATGAATCGACGTAATACTCGGGAAGCTGGCCGACGGGAGAGGCAGGAATACCAAGATTTCACAGCGGAGGAAGAATGTTTTATAAGGAAAAAGAGAGAATGGAGGGGAAGTGAAGACCCCTCGATACATCAAAAAGGAGTGATAATCGTTCCATGACAGCAAAAGAAAAAAAATCAACGCTCGATAGGGCCAGTGTACAACCAGAAAAAATTGGGACATGAGCCGTGTCCATCCTGTCCCCGCGCCTTCGCGATTTGTCAAGAGAAGAGGGGTCGTGAAAGACTAAGAAATTAAAGATGGAACCACCCGGAGGAGGGGGGGGGGACATTCGGTTGTCCCTATTCCGCATAAAGACGGAATATGATCTACCCCAAGAGGGGGGAACTGCAGAGAGAAAATTGGCAGATGTGGAGGCTAATGATCATGGGGGGGGGCAAAACGAACTCTTGGTCGCGTGTCCGTCGTCGTGAATTTGGGGGGGGACTTGGGCAGAGATCAAAACACACGGAGAAGAAGGAGGGAAAAAGAGAGGGGGGAAAAATATTAAAGAGTGCCAGCCAGAGAGGAGCCCATATCCAAAATCACAACGAAAAAAAGCCAAGGGGGGACAAAAGAGAAACAACATTCTGGAGAAGATCATATTGTCAATTATGCGCGAATAAAAAGAAACGCGAGAAGACGGCGCGAAAAAAAAAGTACGGTAAGACAGAGAGTGAAAGAAGAAAAAAGCAATAAACCGCTTCTGGAAGAGCGCGAAGGCGCTGTCAGGATGAAAACCGTGAAGAAAAATGGACAAGGAGGGGATCAGGGGTAGCAAGTGTATTACGAGTCTGACCCCATGGACGAGAAACTCCCCTTTAAGGCTTGTATCGGGGGGAACCCCTGACAAGAGAAAAAAGATCAGATATAAGGCGGGGAAAAAGCAAGAAAGAAAAAGGAGAGATTCTCCGACAAGGAAACTTCAAGAGTGATGTGATCATACCGGGGGGGGAAAAGGGGTAAAAAAAAACTGAGGGCCTATGTGAAGAGAGTTTTGGGAAACCGTTTTTTTTCTCCAGATAGACAGTTTCGAAGTTTCTCTCAGGGGACCACGGATGGCGCGTCTGATCTCAATGACAGGAGGGAGCAGCAAACCCCCCATGCCAATTGTCCTAAACGAAAGCTGAAGGGGAGCAAGAAAAAAAGCGAAAGAAATCACCACCCCACCGCGCGGGAGGGAAACTCAAAAAAAGGTAACATGTCGTAACCATCAGCGCGAAAAATGTGCAACAAACTTTAGAGGCACGGGACGGTGACCAGAAGAGGAACAAATGTCTAAAGCCACGCCGACAGAACAGAACTAAACCTGACGAGGGGAGAGGAGACCAGCGGGGACTGAAATCATCGGGAACGGGCCACGAAGGGTAAAAAGGAATCTGAACCCGCGGGAGACCTCGGAAAGAGCCTGGACGAAAAAGGACGAAAGGGGGAAGATGGATGGCATCAATGAACCACTCTGAACTAGGCCGACGTTTCAATGACGGTTCAGTTGGGCTAAAGACGGTCTCAGAGATGGCGAAAAGGAAAAAAAGGGGCGCTATGCAAAGCAAGGGATGGAGTTTTTGCGACAACTAAAACCTTTCAATGCCCTCGTGAAAAGTGCGTCAAGAAAGCATCGCATGCGAAGGCTCTCGAACTGATCGGAAGCGAGGCAGGGGGTTGAAAAGAAGGGGGTATCGGTCGGACAAAAAAGCATGTCGCTTCGAAGAAACTCGCTTGGCAAGACGGTTGGTTGAGGAGAGATCATAAAGAACACACAGTGAGAAAGATAGGGGCGGGGAAATTACAATGGGAGAGATGGAGACTTAGAGTGGCCCTTCCTCCAGAAAGAGCCACGACAGCGGCAAGAATCAAAACGCGAAGGCGGTAGACCAATCGAACGTCGGGATCAGTTCGCGTTAAGCTTCGAGGCCCGGAAACATGACGGCTGGGACGGGACATAAAACGAAGAAAAAAGGAAGAAGGTGAAGAAAAAACCAAATTGTTTTGCTTCCAGCTTGAGGAAGGCATAGATTGTCGTGAAGGACGGGCGAACAGGGACCAGAAGTTGGAAAGCGTGAAAGGTCGGGGTAAAAGGAAAAGAGCAAGCGCCGGCCGCGTACGATAGAATAATAGGGCAGACCTGAAAAAAGTCACTCGGCGTCCGAAAAAATTGAGAAAGGGAGAAAAAAGGAAATGCTTGCAGGGCGTGAAATGGGAGGAAAGTAGAGTCTCCATCGAGGCCGACTAGTGCAGCGGAAACCGGAAGGCATTCGGGAATGAGGAATAAGACGAGGCGTGGAAAAAAGCCGCTCACTCTAGGAGGCCTTGGCGTCTCAGCAGAACGTAGAAGCCGAAGAGGAGACGCAAAAGGAAGGGACGGCAAGAGCGAGAAGCTATGGGATGAAACAACTCTCATCATAATCCACGATTGAGAAAGGCCAAAAACGGACGCCGAAAGAGAAAGAGGAACGGCCGGAAAAAACAAAAGGGAGAAAATAAACAGCCCGGTGAAAATGTCAATGCTGGATCGATAGGGAGGCGTATCGCAAGGGTAGAAGCCCCAAAAAATGGAGAGGAAAAAAAAGCTCCAGCATTTGTCCAATAAGGATCGCGGGGCCCGGCGGCATGCGAAGGAAAGAGCCGTGAGCTCGTTGAAAAGAGGGGGACCGAGAATCGGCGGACAGAATCTATAAACGAAGCGCAGCAAGTCTTGCAAAATCGTACTGGGGAAATCTCCAAACCACAGATGAGGAAAAAGAAATTACCTCACTCCATGACTACTACGACCTGTCTGCAAGCCATGCAGTTCTCTGAGCTTAGGAGTCTTAAGACGGACGCCGGGGCCCACGGGGGGAAAGAAGGGGCGATGCGACTTCCCATAGCGTCTTCAAAACGAATTTCGCCGGGCCAACGGAGAAAGAAGGGGTCTGGACAAAAGGAAGGGTTCTGCGACACGACCTGCTGAGGAGGATGAAAGGAAAAGTGGGCCCAAAAACGACGCACAGCCGTGAAAAGGGTGCAAGGATTGGACCAGAGGCACCGCTTTTCCCGGCCGTGGTGACACGAACTGGAGGGGAGGCCGGAGGGTCCAGGGACGGGAGCGAAGCGAGATCCTGAGGAATCTGCTCCACAAAATAGAGAGTAACTCCCTGGAGGTGGAAAGGGCTCTCCCAAAAATTATAGAGGAAGAGACCGAACTGCAATCCTAGGTAGGGGGCGGGCGATCCACGCATCATCTCGTCGACAAGGATGACGGAAAGGGTACTCTAGAACAGAGCATACCTAGTGAGAGTTCAGGATTTCACAAAAACAACAATCATGCTCCGTGTTCGCCGCTCTCAGGCTTCTGGAGGACGAAAGGGTTCGGGGGAAAAAATGACGGGAAAAGAGAAGAGCAGCGCTGAAAGCGGAGGGTCATTGCCTCTCATTACGCCGAAATCACTCAGGAACGCTCCAAAGAAAGATGAACGGAAAAAATGAGGAACGTCGGCGAAAAAAACAACCTACGCCGCCGGCTCCAAAAAAGAATCGTTCGGAGCGGCTGTGACCGAGGATGGAATTAGGAGGGGAGACGGAGAATTGGGTAAGAAAAAAAGAACGGGAATCTGATGCTGGGTGGGGACGCGGTAGCTTGTCTGACCGAAAAAAACCGATCGAGAACAGAAGAGGGGGGGATGTGAAGAAAAGTATGGCGCGACCTCGGCGCACGGGTTTGCTGGTGGAGATGATCTCATCGCAAAAAACCGGATCCCGGTCCAGCTATCAGGGAAAGGGAGGGTTTTACGATAGGCGACAAAGAAGGTTGGGTAAAGGAATGTTTTGGGAATAAAAGGTTTGGGGTGGGAAGTTGGATAAATAGGTCGTAAGTAATCAAAGAAGAAGGAGCCTAAAGGACTAGAAAAAAAGAGGGCGATCAAGTTGACCGATACTGCAAAGAGTGCATTGGCTACAGACCGAAAAGATGCGACTCACGGGATTTCAGAAAAGGGGAACATCAAAAAGAGAAGGCTAACTTAACGCAGGAGCTCCTTTCCCAAGGAAAAGCGTTCTAAGCTTCCGAGACCCCACGAGGCCAGAAAATGGAAAGCGAAAGGTACAGGGAAAATCGACCGAAAGAAAAGTTTTTAATCCGTCGAGAGTGAACGTTCCAGGCTCTGTCACCAGAAAAGCGGTAGGGGGGGGAAAGGTCGGGGGGAAAGGAAAAGCACAGGATGAGGAGAAGGGAGGACCTCCGACTCCCCTGATCTTTCACGGTTAAAGGGTCGCGGCGGCGGGCCAGGGGGTAAAAAACCGACGTGAGGGGGGGTGTCCCGGGGAGGAAAAAGGGGCAACATTGAGACAAGTGAATAGTCGAATGTTGAACTGCCTTCGGAGAATCAAGACGAAAGAGCGCAGATCAAATGGGGAGATACCGCTAAGCCTGTCGGGACAGGCAGAGACGCTCTGCCGCGCCTTGATGAACCCGGCCCCATTGATGGAAGGAGAAAGTGGAAACGCTCAAAAAAAGAAAGAAAAAAGGAGGACATCTAGGAACAGCAGCCACGAAAGAAGGAAAAAAAAGTCCAGAGTTTCCTAGCCGCCGGCATCAGTGATTACCCCTCGACCGAGATCAGCGGAAAGAGACGACGGAAAAAAATCCGCGGAGGAGAGGAGAAAAAAGAAGACAAAAAGAAAAAGTTGCGGCGGAGGGAAGAAAAAGAACCCAGGGAAGACCACACGATGAGGGGTCAGATCTTGTCATGGGAACCGCGATACACATCCTGAAAAAGGGGATTGAGAATCGGAAAAGGATCAGCAAAAAAAGAACGGCGCGACGAGAAAAAACCCGACATGCCATATTCCGAGCCTCGCCGCTAAGCGATTTCATCGAAGAGTGACGCGTTAACGAAGAGAGAGAGAGCTATCACTCGAGGAAATGGAAGAGAGAGAGTAAGGGGGGGGGGGGGGGGGGAGTGGCGTCGACATTGTCAACGCATCACTCCCAATAAGGAAAGTCCGCCAGATCGTTGTGCTGCTCGTCAATAGGGCATTGACGTTGACAAGGGAAGCTAAGAAGGGCTGGAAAGGAGGGGGAACGTGAGGGGGAAG
>Ga0179593_1228720_pt1 | contig 23080 bp, 32 predicted proteins | sample CZODoug2_1_08_16_FD_185931 | JGI IMG/M metagenome (GOLD analysis project Ga0179593, IMG submission 185931) | Vadose zone soil fungal communities from Angelo Coast Range Reserve, California, USA - CZODoug2_1_08_16fungal (PacBio error correction) | ecosystem: Environmental > Terrestrial > Soil >...
AAAGTCGCAAACGCCAAATAAAAACGGGGGATTTCATTCCGAGGCGGCGGGAAAGAGGTGGTAGCGAAATAAAAAAACTGAACATAGAAGAGTGGTCAAAATAGTGAATTGGGAGAAGGCAAACCGTCGACAACAAAAAACTTAGGGAAAATAGAGAGCTACGGAAAGGAAAATCAAAATTACGGTTGCCCCAAAAACGCCGCGCCGTTCCGTAAATGAAATGCTCACCCCAGAAGTACCGCCGAACCCTCTTATCCTGGGAAGTCCCGAAGGCGACCGGAAAAGAGAGGGTGGTTTGCAACAAAGGAAATTGACCACCGAAAAAGAAAGGAAAACTGATGGTCAAAGAAATCGATGGCGGGGGGTTAAAAAGGGAAAAAAAGTGGTACCTGGAAGCAGAAAAAAACCAAAGATCAAGACACGCCAAACCCCTCACAATCAAACGACTGGGAGCGCCAAAGGAAGCCAACCAAGAAGACGAAAACGACAACGGTGGGGGTCCAAAACTACAACACCTCCAGTGCCAAAAGCCATACAAACCCACCCACAAATACGAAATAAAAAACAAAACCAAACAGGTAGACAAAACAAAAAAAAAAGGCAAGGAAAAAACACTCGATGACTGTCCCAAAAAAAATGATAAAAAAAAAAAAAAAAAAGGCCCTCCCCAAAAAACTGCACACGGCGGAACCGGGACCCGTAGCAAAGAACTTACCCCGGACGAAAAAAAGGCGGGGTTGGCGCTGGCCCCGCCAACAACATGGGGGAGGGTCCAAATTAAAAGGCCCATCACAAGAAGAGGAACAAGCAAAGCGAAAAAGATAAAGAAGAGGGGGGGATACCATAGCCGAGCTCGGGAGGGGAGGTGGCTGGCAGTATTACCCGAAAATTCAGAAGGGGAAGAAGAACCCTTAAAACAAAATTGTCGACGAAGGCAAACTCTGCTAAAAATGTGAGGAATCCACAGAAAAAACGTCCAGTTGATTAGGGTGTACAAGGGTGCAAAAAAGAAAGAATCCCAGCAATCAGGGGGGAACCCTTTAGGGCATTAAACATCGCTACTGGAGATCACAAAGGTCCCACATGAGGAAACGGGTTTGAAAAAAAAACAAGGGTGAGAAACAAAACCAAAAGGGAGAAAGAAGACTTGCCCGAAAAGGAAGAAGGAAAAAACCAGAAAAGAGTCCCTGCGGGGGGGTGACAATCACCAAAAAAATTTCTGACATGTTCCCGACTGGGGGTGAAAGGCAGAAAACAAGGCAGAGGTGGGAAGGTGAGGAAAACTAAGAAGCCAGCCGGGCCGCGGGGAGGAGGTCTAAGACATCACCGGGCAAGGAGGAACAAGCAACGGGAAAAGCCCGGTCGAGGGACGTTGGAGCCGGGGTGCGAAAAGGGATACAGGGACGTCGTCAAAAGCAAAAAAGAGTTAAAAAAGACCAGATCAGGGAACCCTGGAAGAGGGGTGGTGCCCAAGAGGGGGTGGGTGTGCAAACAAGAAATAAGGCCGAATGGGGAGAGTAAACAATACAGCAAAAAACCGCACTGCACTCAGATTGCAAAGTCAGCGAAAGGGGGGGGAGGGCACGAAAGAAAGGAACGGGAAAGGGGATGGGGGAGGTCACCAGAGGATACGACCACCGCCAGGAAAAGAAAAAACCGGGCATTGATCAATAGTAAAAAAAAACAGGAACAGCGGGGGGGGAAACCCAAGTCAAAAACCCGGTGGTCTGACTCAGGAAACCAAAGTTGTCAGGGGGGAAAAGACAGAACAGGAACAGTCAAAAAGGAGAAACCAACAGAAGTCAAAAAGGAACTCCACCGACTACAATAGCCTGTAAAACGTCCTGTGTGCGCCACGCCAAGAAGGCCAGACGGCAGAGGTAACAACAACAAAAGGACGGGACAATCAGCGCAATGGGTTCCAATGAAAAAACACCAGCAAAGCAGGAACCAAAAATCATCAACAGGAAGAAAAAAAACCCTGTGCGCCAAAACGGTGGAGCCACGGCATAAGACTATAATCTGTTTGGAAGAAAGAAGGAAAAGTGGGGATTTGGCAAAGAAAGGGAAGGACCACAAAGAAGGAATGATGTCGGATTGAACGTACCCAGTCTAGGATACACATCCAAAAACTCAGCCTGAAACCAAAACGAAAGTGTCAACTGGCTTGAGAAAAGGGGAATTGGAGAGGGAAGGAAAACCCCCGAGTCCACATGAAACGCAAAAACAACCACATTACCGCCGGTCGACCCATCCGGAGGAACGGCGTTCCATAGTCCGTCCGGGAGGGGGAGGAAAGAACAGAGGGGATCAAAACCAGCAGACAACGGGGGGAAGAAAGCAGAACAGGTATTTGAAGAAAAGAAGATCACCCTTGGGGGAAAGAAGCCGGAAAACTTGCTTCGAGAGCAGGCGTGAAACAAAAAGGGAAAACCCTACGCGAACGGGGGGAGGAAAGAACTCGCCCAGGCGAAAGCTTTCATCACGGAAAAACCTCAAAGGAAAAAAGGATTTTCCTCAGGGTCGATGGAAAAAGAAAAACAAAGATTACCAAGCAGGAATGTCCACAAATTTGCGTCGAAAAGGGAAGAAACACACCAATTAATGAATCCCTTCAAAAAAACCAAGAACACCACATGGAAAAAAAAAAGAACCCCTGTCAAAATTTTGGAGGAAAGTGGGGCATCAAAAAAAAGAAAACACGCAAACTGAACTTGAAACCCGGATGGAGATGACAGGACTCAAAATAACCGAAAAGGAGCCTCTTTGGTCGACACCGCCGCATGAGAGGACTGTGAAAAAACAGCCGCAAGAAAAAAGAACGGCGTCGAAAGGGAAAAGAGAGGAAGGGGTTCAAAGAAAGGTATTTTGGATGGGGGGCCGGGGTTGGAAGCAAAACCTTCGAAGAGGGACAAAACGAGGGGAGAGAAAAAAAGGGGAAAAGAAAATCCTCAGGACTAGCTTTCCCTTGTCCGAGGGGAGTAGTTTTCGTGGACAAATTCAATGTAAAAACCAACCAACCCCTAAAGCCTCTAAAGTACGCAGAAAAGGCTTCGAAGGAAAATAAACAGACCATCACCAACCAAGAAAACGAGTCACAAAAGGATACCAGAAATTCCAAAAAAGAGAAGATAAAGGAACTTGTCCGGTGAAAAACAAAGATTTTACTCGAATGAGGTCCGGATTTTTGGGGTCGGCCGTCAAAAGACACCATCCAGAGGTCCCTCAACTTTTGACAAAAAAGTTGCCCAAGGGCCTTGAGGTGGCGAAAAACCTGCCAGAAGGGGTGCCGAGCAAAATTCACTGGGGGAAAAAGAACCAACACGCAGACCGGCACAAGAAGTGAACAAACAAAAAAAAAAAAGCAAAGGATGGTGACGGGGTCTTCAGGATGTTAAACTAATTTCATAGTAGAAAATTGGGTGGGAAAAAACAGGGGGCTGGATAGGGCTCAAAAGACAACGGCTTCGGCGGGGGGTAAAGACCGAACATACTAGGGAATAAAAGGGGGAACAAATATCTCTAAAAAACAACAAAGGGGGGGAAAGGGAGGAGAAAAAAAGAAAGGGAGATTTTGCGGAAACACGAGCCACTGTGGGGGTCGTAAGGGGGGAAGAAAGCCCGCACGCGATAGCAGGATCAGCCGGGGAGAAAAGAAGGCCTGACGGAAACCGGCGTTTCAACACGCCGACTTCAGCAGGGCCAGGCGGGGTGTTTGGGGGGGGAACTCCTGTAGGTGGGGTGTGAATGGAAGTTTCAAATGTTTAAGAAGGGCAAAGCGGAATTGGAGGGGGGGTGGCCCCCCAAACCAGCGGGCAAGTGGTAAATTGAGGGCACAATGTTGCTTTGACGTGAACCATAGGAGATTACGCGAACGATTGGAGGGGGGGGAAGAAACTCCGTGGCGAAAAGCGGGGCAGGCGAGGGGCAATTGAAGGGATTGGTACTCTCGGGAAGGTGAGTTCGGCCGGAAGCCTAAGAGGGCGACTGGGTGTATCCTGCGGAGTTGGGGTTGTCCCTCAGTAAGATGGGGGTAAGACAAAAAGACGCGACCACGGGAAAAAGAAGAAGTGGGACTAAAATTTTTTGCGCGAGCATCTCCGGGCCCTCGGAAATCCCAGGAAAAAACGCCAAAAGCTGACAACCAGTTACAAAAATAAACCTTGAAAGAAAAACTCTACTAGCCAGGAAGTGGGCAGGGGAGGGGGAAAGCATGCCCCCGGTCCCAAACATCCAAAAGACGTTCGGCCGGCCAGAAGAACCCAGGATTGCGGGGGGGTATTTGAGGGGAGCTTTCTGCATACCGACCAAGGTGCGACGTCTATGCCGGATAAAAAAAGAAACCAAAAGTGGAAAGGAGTGGTGTGGATCAAAGAGGTACCGGCAATTGGGGGTTCGGAACGGAGGAAGCCACTGGTGGGGGGGGCACATCGGAAGGGCAGATTATCTGTGTGGGGTGGGGGGAGGGTCGACGAAGAAACCGAGAAAAATCACTGTGCACACAAAGGAGAAAAAGAAAAGCGGAAAAAAGGGTACGGACACACCTGCCTGAGCCTAGGGAAACACTGGGACGGCCTTCCAGAAAGGCACGCACGACAAGTGAATGCAGGGGACTGGAAATTGGAGGCGGACAGTAAAAACCAAAACGGCAGGAAAAAATTTGTTCGGCAGGGGGATTCATGCCGCAGGGTCGTGCAGACGACCGAAGGGAGGGCGGAAAACGTTGGGAAAGAGGGTCAGAAGACGCCGGGGTGCGGGCAACAAGGTGACGGGTCCATGGGAAAAAGGACTGCAAGGGAAAAGGAAAAAGAAACTTCCATATGCAATAGGGGGGTCAGGGAACGTTCCACGGGGGGAAAATGTTCGACAAAAAATCGATGGGAAGGACTTGGGGAAAATCGTAAGTTAAAACGACACATCTTGAGGACAAAAAAGTTCTCCAAGGCCTGGGAAAAAACCTATCACCGACGCAAAACAATGTAAAAGTGACGATGGGTGAAGGAAGGGTCGGGGGGTCTAATGAAGAAGGCCAACGGACAGTGCAAAATAAACGCACTACGAGGTAGGGGGGGAAAAACACGGCGGGCGCCGAAAAAAACGGGTGGATAACATTGTATTGTCGAAGAAAGCTTGTTGAAAAAGGAGAAAGGGGTAGGAGAGGATACTGTCCTTCAAATCCAAACAACAGACGTACAAAACGGAAAAAGTGCACAACGAGCCACGAGGTGCCAGTGTGAAAAAAAAACGATGGTTAGGTCGATCTGGAAAGAAATGAAAAACAGAACAGGATTCGTGGAAACTCGCGTAAAACAGCCAAAAGTACACAAGTCGAGGCAATGGGAAACCAACGCATCCAAGGCAGGCCCGAATTAAAGAAAGGCGAAAGTGCTACTGGATCGGGGGGGGAGAATCACACAATCGCCAATAACAGGAAACATGTGCTGGGCAAACACTCCAATCATTCACAGCAATGCTTGGCCAGGAGTTTGGCGGTTACGACGCTGGAACCAAAGGGTCTGGAGCTCAAAAAAGAGAGGAAAGCCGAGAAAGGGCTTCGAGGGGTCGCCCAGACAGGTGATCTTTTGGAACGGCTATAACTACAAAGAAAGGAACTGGCTGCGTAGGTGTGACCGCAAACAGAAAACCGGGGGACGGGTGTTCCCAGGAAAAAGAAGAAAAGGGGGACTTCAGAAAGGGCGGGGTTAAACCACGGAAGAATCATCTGCGGGACAGGGAGAACGGTATGGACGGAAGTGAGAAGGGCAAAATGGTTTCCAAACTCCCCCCCGGGAAAATACGGGAAGGGGGGGGGAAAGAAAGGCATAGAATGGGCAGTCACAGAATTCACAAAAAGGTGACAAAAAAAACTGATCTGGCCAACATGTGACAACTAAAAAAACACCTGATTGACTTTCTAACAATGCTAAAAAGAGGAGAGGGGGATGGCGGAGGATGCAACGGTTCTTAAGGGGGGACCCGGCATTAGGAGGGCGCCCCACATAAGCGGAAGCAAACAAAAGACGTGGGGGGGAAGAAACGAAGGATGACGGGGAATAAGTTGGGAGCGACCAGGGGTGTTGGTTAAAAGGAAATTGTTGGGGGGCAGGAGCCAGGTCCGGGGAAAACAGGGGATAAAGGGCACAAGGGGATAAGGGAAGGCGCAGGGTGCTGTTGGCTGGCTGTTCAATTCTCACCGGTACATTCAGCGAGGGTGGGGGGCGGGGGTCCCGGAGGTGTCGTACGTATTATTAACAGGCGGGTGGAAAGGGGGACACCGCGTGCAAGAAAGGTCAAAACAGTCGTTGGGTGGCGTAAAAGCACATTGGGGACGCTCAAACAAAGTGAGGGTGCGGGGAATTCGGGGGAGGAAAAAAAAAGATTGCCGAGGGCCTTGACTGCTTCCAAAGTAACCAAAGGAAGAAACCGACAGCGGCTGGAAGGAAAGCACAAACAAAGGCGCGAAGGGTTACAATGCCAACGAGAAAACTTAGCAAAGACGGGGCCCGCCCGAAGACAACCGGAATTTCCTCCGGGGCGGAGGAATGCTGGGTTGAACTTCCCATTCGCGAGGGGGGAAAAGGAAAAAAATGGCGTGAGTAAGCCATCGATCAGGGCGAAACACAAAACAATTAGAGGGGGAAAAGGAAGAATGGATGAAAACCGCCATAAAATTCACCCAAATCGGAGCTACAAAAGGTTTTCGCAGAAGAAACACAACACCAGCATTGCCCACCCATCAATCCGGGACGGAAGACGGCCGAAGGAGAAAGAGGTGCGCAATTCCAAATCTGTGGGGACAGCCCGGGGGACCCTGCACGTCATGAAAAGGTACACACGGAAAGAAGAATGGTGAGGGTGGTGGACTTTGCAGGTCACGCACCCAGGGAAGATCCAGAGAAAAAAAGTCAGCACCTCTCCAACCCAAAATCAAAATAAGGAAGGGTAGGAGCCAATGTGCAGGGTAAAAGGAAAACACACAATCACCTATCACGAGGTGAAACCAACCTACAACCCCTTTGACCCACCTTAAGAAACCAAACAAAGGTTACGGAAAAAAAACCGGACGAAAAAAACCGACTATGGTAATGGAACGTGTAAGTTAAAAAAGGGAACCCTCACAACAAGCAAAATTCACCAGGCAACCATTCCTGGAGGCCCAAGGGGCATAAGAAACAAAAGGGAAAAAAGAAAGGTGGGGGGAGCAGGGACCCCCACGGAAAACTGTAAGGGGGGGAAAAAAGACGGGGAAAGGACCGTTCCCCCAAAAAGGTCAACGTTAGCTCAAAAAAAAAAACAACAAAGGCATCAGACTGAGGGATCACAATCGCAGCACGTAGGGGAAAACGAAGGAAAGAAAGAAGGCCGGGAGAATGAACCCGAAACTTCCAGTCGGACTTCGAACAAAAAGAAAACGCCCCGACACGTCCTGAGAAATTGGTATGCAGGGGAGCCCGAAGCGAAAAAAGATTTTCCAGGGGGAAGGGGGGGACGGTGGGGAACAAGAGTCCCAGAAGCAAAAGGGGGGAGTACTGGTGAAAACAGCAGCGGGCCGGGAGATCGAAAAATTGTACACCATTCTGACAGGGGGGGAAAAGGCTTGACAAGGAACCACAAAAGGGGAACGGCAGGCCAAAAACAACACTCGATCGATCGGAAGAGGTATGCCCGGTGACACGACACCTGACGGACAAGGGTTCAGTGGGTACTTGGACCACAGGGAGTAAACAAACTCATTTGGGGGGGTCGGTGAAGGAAGACGAAAAGCCAAATCCTGCGAAGGGGGGGGGGAGAATAGAGGACCGAAGATAAAAAGTCAGCGAAAGCTCCATACCAAGGTGAAAGCCGGCTTGGGGGGGAAGCCTTTTGGAAAAACATGACACAGAGAAAGTGGTACTTCAGAGGGGGTGGGGCAAAGACCCCAAAACCGACCAACACGGCCTTTACACCAGGGGAAAAGGAGTGGGAAGACCGAAGGGTTTGGTTGCAAAAAGGAGTCTCTAAAAAATGTGTTGAGCGAACAAAAAAAAAAAAGCAACCAAGGAGCTGCGAGGGAAAATGAGGAAAGGCCGTGGGGATATTTGGGGGGTAGGCCAGAGCAAATTTTAGAAAACCTGGAGGGTTCGGCACAGCGGAAAGTTCGTCGAAAACTACAAAAACGGGACAGGACATCGGAAAGAAAGAATAGACAAAAACATCAGGTGAACCTGGAAGCGTTGGCTAGAAGGGGCGGCCGGGTTCGAAGGGGGGGGGAACAGAAGGAACTTCCTGAAAGAACGACCATAAGAGTTAAAACAAACGTAACACGAGGGGACACAAGAAGAGAATGGAACAGGCAAGGAAGACTTTGTTTCTCGACGCAAAAAACCAGGGAAAGAAACAGCAATCGGGAAAGGACTGATCCCGCCCGGTCATCCCATCTCGAGGGAAAACTGTAAAAAGAGACCCCCCGCCAAGCTAAAATCAGAGGTCCAAAAAAAAAGGTGCATCGAAAAACGGTGGGGAGGGTAAACCCCGGCAAGAGAAAAGAGAAAGCCTGGGGGGGAAATCACGCGTAGTTGGTCTTCAAAAAAAGAGGGTTGGGGCAAGACAATCAACCAACAGGCCGGCCATCGTTCAAAACACCAGCCAGACAACTTTGTCCGAATCTTTGAGAGGAAACTCATGCAGAGGTAAAAGCCACGTCCCCGTGGGTGTCACAGAAATAGGTCAGGAAAAATCTCCGTAAACACTTAAAAAGATAAGTTCAAAATCGACTCAGGCGGTCAATGAAGAAGCACCCTCAGTCAGAATCAATTGAGAACAAAGATGGAAACACAAGCCGGACAACTAATTCTGACAAACAAATGACCGTCTTAAATCACAGCTGGATTTTAACAGGGGGGGCCCGAACTTTCGTCGGCGTCAAAAAACGCAGAGGAAAGAAAACATGAGTGAAAAACCTATGGCTCAAGGCAACGACTAAAACGCTACAAGCTCCCTCGGACCAAAACCGGCGACGAGTGCGGGGGTCAGAGGTCTGACGACAAAAAATACAGGGGCCGCGCAATCGGGGGGGGATGGGGTCAAGAACAGAAAGGCGCGGCAAAAAAGGAGAGAAAAACCAGACCCATTTTGTTCTTGTACCTGGCCCGTGGGATCCACCAGCAACCACTTGGGCAACCTGAAACGTACAAGGCGAGACAAACCAGCAGACCAGCAACAATAAAAAAAAGTTTTCCGTAGGAACGGGAGAAGACGGTTCACTAAGGGTCAATGACGCAGAAGACAAAAGGAAACCAAGCACTTCAGGTAAGGCCTTTGGAAACAACGGCAAGAAAAAAAGGCAAAAAACACAACGGGGGAGGGAAGAAGAAGCGACGAAAGGGGGGGTTCAAGAAGGTACTGTTGCCAGGGAAAACGGGGGACGGCCAAGGCTCGAGGGAACGGGAGTCCTCTAGCGAAAACACCGGAAATAGTACTCGGGGGCGAAAAAAAAAAGGATGGGGTTCAACGGGGGGTGGCGAGGGATACGGTCTTATAAAAAAAACATCAACTCGAGGGGGGGAAAAAAAAAAAAGCAACCGCAGCAGAAAGTTCGCAAGAAAAAAACCGGGACCCGAACGGAATCAACCGAAAACAGCGGGGAGTCCAAAAAGGAAAAAGACATGTGCAACGTCACGGGAAGAAGAGAGCACAGGAAAGAAAACATTTGGTGCGTAACAAGGAACGAAAAGGGTCGCGAAAATAGCCGATGGGGTGGTCGTCAAGAGGACCCATCACCGCAACGTGGAAAACAAAGGGAAAAAAAAAAAGGCCGGGCGGGTCGAACATAAACGACCAGTCCGAGGTGGCCGCGCCAACTGCACTGCAAAAAAAAAAAAGTAAAAAAACCGACAAAGGGAGAAACGGCCGGGGGGGAAAACCAACAACCCGCTGGAAAAAGTGTACGCGGGAAAAGACGAAAAAAGGTTAGGCAAACAGTGTGAAAAAAGGGTGCTTAAAAGAACGGTCTCCATCACTAAAACTTCCGTGAGTACGACAAGGTAAACTATGGGGGCATCGGGAGCAAAATGAGAAGAAAGATACCTCGGAAAAACAAAAAAACAAGGCGAGAAAAGAAAAAGAAAAAAAAAGATTTGGGAATCCAAAGGACATCGGGACAAATGGGGGAAGGAAAGCCAGGGAAAGGGCGAAAAAAGAATAAAAAGAGCCGGTTGGTTCAAACACTGGCCTAAAGAAGCCTTAGTTCACGCTAGCAGTCAATGCCAGTGGACAAAGCGGGGGTTGGGGAGACGCCGTCCACGGTTGGAGGGGGGGAAAAAAGGCCTCACAGGGAAAAAGGGTGACTCATTGGAACAAACTGACGGACAGGGGTGGAGTTGAGCCACCGGAAAATCAAAGCAGAAGGGAATGAAAGTGCCGGGAGAGGGGAGGGGGAAGGAAGAAAAAATCATGGGAACGTTTATACTCTCGGGGGGGGGAGACAAATTTCCTGGAGATTCGTCCAAAAAATAGCTGGGGCGGGAATTTGGGGATCGCTTGGCAGAGTCGGAGACAAACTCTCGCGACCGGGGAGCTGAGGGGCCGTGGTTTTCCAAAAAAGTTTGAAACCGAAGGGCCTAGACCGAAGTAAAAATCGCCTAAAAGGAACATTATACCCTGGGGGACGCGAAAACACATCACGTCGTAGCCGCACCTCAAGAGGCCTTGCCAGCAAACCGCATGCCTAGACAGTACATGCGGGGACTGCTGAGCTTAGTAGGACAGGCAATCATGGAAGGCGTGGCCGACTGGCCAGGGTGAAAAGCCTCGACGGGGGGATGGTGACTACCACTCCGGAAGGGAAAGTTAGAGTGCTCGGCATAATAACCTGCAAAAGAGGGGGAGGGGCTGTCGATTGACAATGGAATGAACGGGAGAGAGCAATTGGAAAGGTTGTTGATCCACTTTTCCACAAACGCAAGGGGGGGTGTTCGCCTGGGAGAAACTTGGGGCCAATCATGATTAAGGTTCATCTGTGGGGAGACACAAAGGAAATACGCGGGTCCAAACGAAAGAGGACTGTGGAGAAGGGTATACTGTAACCAAAATATCTGGAGGCAGGAAGCGGCACACGAGTTTCAATGTCGCCTGCGAACTTGGGTGGGAACGAGCCTTTGCCAAAAAAAGGCGCGGCCAAGATGTCGGAAAAAGGAAGCAGCATCAAAGAAACGTTTGAAACGTAGGGAGTCATGAATGCGGCGAGAAAGAAAGAAGAGTTTAAAAGCTTGACGACACTGGAGCGGTTCAAAGGTGTTGAAAAAACTGGCCAAGTGGAAAGGGCCTGATCTGCAATGAGAGGGGGGGAAAAAAAAGATTCGAACTGGAGGGTCGTGTCGTGGCGCAGTTTCACTCATCGATGGGGAAAGGCAAGGTGGATAAAGTCTGGCCAGAAAGAAAACAAAAAGAAAAAACCAAAACGGTGTTGTCATCAGAGAGAAGGGGGGGAAGAAGTAACAATGGACGAGGAACAATGGTCCAGAAGGCGAGTCCGATGGGCTGGGGTCGTAGGGAACCCAGCGAGTTAACCGGCGGGCTGCAGGGGAGACGAAAACCGGTCAAAAGGGCCAGGGGGAGAAAAGCAACACCTTCGGGGGGGCCTCTTTCGAATGGGGAAAAACGCCGAAAGAGGGGTCGAACACCGCATGGGGGGATTCAAAGCACAGGGAAAGACAGAAAAAACTGCCAAAAAAACAAATCGTAAAGAGGAAAAAAAAAAACCGAGCAAATCCTGGACAGTGTGGGAAACCCGATGTTATTCAGAATCTTAGAAATATGACGGTTTAGTTCAGGGGCTTTGAATAAAATCGCTTGTAAAAGAAACAGAAAAATTAAGGAAAACGGCTACTGGGGCACAAAAAGGAATCCACAGGGAAGAACCAAAGGAAGTAAAAAGAGAAATGACGCTTTTAAGGCTTGATAACTGGTGGTTGCGCGTACACAAGATGGCCGGCTGGGCAACCCCACTTAAGGAGAAGATCGCAAGGGAGGGGTCAATATTGGTCGTTAAATCGAGGGAACGGCCGTCTGAAAGAGAGCAACCGCGAAAAGCCACCGGGCAAAAAAACGAGGGTAGAGGGAGGGGGCCAGAAGAAATAAGAAAACCGGCAGGAGTGCTGAGGGGATGGGGTTTCCAGACACGACAGCGCGGTGGGCCGCAGGAAAGTCAAGAAAAACTTCCGAAAACGAGTGCAAGGGTTCCAAACCGACAAGACGTAAAAGACAATCGGACGATGCGTGACGGTAGGGCTTGCAAGGGGATCCGGGCGGTGGGCAATCCACTGTAAGGAAGGGTGGGTACATGGGGAGCGAAGGCAACAAGAGGGGTAGTCACACGAATTACCGGGGAACGAGGAAGGATCTGGAACAACAAGGGACAAAAAAAGAAAAAGAAGAAAACAGGACGGTGGGGGTTCCTGGGGGACTTCTGCACACTACACTACAACAGGTGTCTGAGTCGAAGCGTCGGGGAAAACTGCTACCACACAATTCACTGGCGGAAGAGAAAAAACTTAAGGGAAGAAAAGGATAAAAAAACAGCGGAGGGGTAATAGGATCGTTTGACCTTGAACTGGTGGGGAGAGGAAAGGTTACCGACCATTGTGTGCACCGGGGCAAGACAAAACACGGCCTGGGTTCGCCGTGGGTCAAAGAGGAGACCCAGGGCTTACAGATGGAAACGAAACAGGCTGTGTAAGAGGCGGGAAACAAACGAGAAAAAGGACAAGAAAACTAGTGGTGAGAGCAAAGGGGGTCTTGACGGGGGGGAGGAGGAGGTCCCGTATTTTTACGTTGGAAAAGGCCAGTGAAACCCGGAGTGCAGGGTGGCCGCAAAGCAAACAAGAAAAAAAAACAAGTCGGTGCAAGTCGGGGGGAGGTGCAGGGAAAGTCCTGCAAGACTGGCAAAACGGGGGATCCTTCAAACTGTAAACAGGACACACAAACATCAAGTCGTGGAAAGAATTCATCCGAAGCCCAAGAACCCAAAAATTAAGAACGGTTTCGCCGGCAAGCCGGACCCAAAAAAAAAAGCTCAAGAGGACCGGCGGAATTCTTTGGGGGGGGGAATCGGCTTCCTAAACGAGGAGGGGACTCTTGGGGTCCACCCGTAGGGGAGGTCAGTAAGAAATAGAGAATAAAAAACACCACAATGAGGAAAAGAGAATAAAACAAACCAAAATACAAAAAGGTGTGGAAAAAAAAGTCAGCTCAGTTTTGTTTCGGAAAGGAAATCAAAAAAAACAAAAACAAAGCAGGTTTTCCGCCTCACTAAACGGAGCAAAAAAAGCAGTGGGAAGGAACCGGAGAAAAGGGAACGGAAAGATGTGGACAACCGCAAAAAAACCAGGAGGGCCAAAAAGGAAGAAATAAAACCAAAAAGATGTCGGGGTCTGTTGAAAGTGGAAAAGGACTTCCAGAAAACGCAGGAACGAAAAAAAACAAAAAAAAACCCCGAAACACAGCCGAAGAAACATGAGCGTGGGACCATGTGAAGCGACCAAAAAAAACGAAACGACGTGGGGGGTGTCCACCAACGCCAGGGGAAGAAAACCAACAAAAAAAAACGTAACTAACAACAAAAAGGAAAAAAAGCAAACACGAGAGGAAATGTCCGGGGGAGAAGGAGAATCAGACCCCAAGCCTTGCAACCAGGTCGAAAAAATAAAACAAGGAAAGAATGGCATAAAACATGAGAAAAAAAAGGGGGGGCGATTCCCCTCAACATGGTCGGGTCAAGGAATACAGGGGGCAAAGCAGAAAACCCCGAGTTTGCCCAGGGGGGGCAGCTAACATCCCGCTTGCATGGGGATCCAAGGAAAAAACAAACGAGGACTGGGAAAAAGGGACCGATTCCAGAAAAAGGTTGAAGGCGAGTGGAAACCCTACGTACCTTCGCGAATCCAACAAACGCGCGTGGAAAGGAAAGAAAGAAAGGTGAAAAGGGAGGAAATTTGTACAGGTTGGGGGCCAAAGGGGAAACCCAACCAGGTTCAAGACAGGGGAATTCGGTGAAGAAATCCTCGAATAAAAACACCATTGCAAAAGGTGAGAACATTACAACGTGGGGAGTGAAAAACGACACCAGGAATAAGGAGGGTCAATTACCATTAAAAACTGGAAAAGAACGAAAATCTGATCCTTCTGAGGGGGGGAAAAGAAAAGGTCAGGGAATTCTTGACTGATGAACAAAACAACAACTCAGGGGAAAAGGAAGGTCGGAAAATACGAAGCCAGAAAATCCCGAGGGGGTACACAGGAAATATGCCCTAATAAGTAAACAGGAGGAGAAAGGAGCGCAAAAAAAAGAAAGGTCGCGTCGTTGGAAAAAAAAAAAAAAGACCGTTGATCACTTCTCGAAAAGGCCAGAAAAGCAATGCCAAAAACTCCCCCTGGAACAAACTTTTCCCGAGCCGATGGCAAGTCCTGGAAGGGTGGGTTTGTTGAACAGAACGGTTAGGAAGTATGTGTGATGGAAACCCCGAGACGCAGCCAAGACGAGGGAACGGACGGCTACTTCCGTGGGGGAGCTTTGAAGAATGCACGGCAAAAGGAAGACCGACTTGGAATTGGGGGGAGGGACCTCACCCTCTGGGTTCGTCAAGCCGACCCGAAAAAGAAACAAAGTGCTGGAGGAAGGGAAAACTAGGGGTGTGAACCCGAAAAGAGGGGGGTTGTATCCGCCCGGGCGTGCAGAAGGGGCTGTGTGGGGTGAAAACGAGAAAACGGACTGCAGAAAAGACGAAAAAAATCAAGCTCTGTTTTTAGAAAAACTGTGAGTCGCGTTAAACAAACGAAGAACGATAACACGCAAAACTTTGCTTAGGAACCAGACACATTGGTAAAAACCGACCATGGAAGGTCAGGGGTGGAGAAAACCGAAAAACAGTACAGACTCTAGGTGTGTCCTGTGCCAAAAAGAGAAGAAAACAAAATCCAACAGCGGACGAAATCAAACTAGGAGAAAATGGTGCTCTAAAAACTAGAAAAGTGTAGCCAGGCACCATCAGAAAACAAGGATAGGGGAAAGGTTTGGTTGGGAATCCCCTTGTTGAGGGGGGGGCCCGACGATAAACAAGACCTTCCGCCATCAGATTATAACAGCACGAAGCACGACACGGTGTCAAGAAAGGGGGGAATCTGAGCAACAGAAGGGGCAGAAGAGTAATGAACCAAGCCAAGACACACCCTTGGCCCGACCAAAAAACCGAGTTTCGCCACGATCAAAAGAAAAGGGTTAAAAAACGGCAAAAGGGAACACGTCACACAATAGAGTCAGTCGAGACGGGGGCCACGGATGAAATCACACCAAGCCGGAAAAAAAGCAAAACCCCCCTCATTCTTGAACGACAGAACCCATCAATGCCCATCACCATCCCACCTCTCACCACGTTGTCCCAAGCCACCAGAGGTCGAGAAAAAAAAACGTTCCAGGAAGACAAGGGAAGAAATCCGGCTCCGGAAAGGGGAACAGCCTCAAAAAAAAAAAAACACCAAAAAAGCGGCAACCGGAAACGAGTGAGCAAGTCTGTCTAATGAGAAGAAAAAAAAAAAGAATGCCAAAAGCACACGACAAGACATGTAGGCAAAAAAGTGGGGAAACAAGGCCCGAACCCACCACGAAAAACGGGGGGTAAACCGCATGGAATCCCAACAACGAGACCCTGCAAAGGACCAAAGCCAATCCGCGAACGAGAGAAATAAAACGGACAATTGGGACGGGTATTGGAACGAAAGGGACTAAAGTAAAGTCAAAAATGTGCCGAGAGGCCGAACTCCCTCAAACGTCGGAGCCTGTTTACCCCAAGAAAAACCAAAACTGGGGAACGGACACACGGAAGGAGGTCAGAAGGAGCTCCCCGGCAAGGGCACAGCGGGGCTGGGGGAAGAATTTGAGGAAGTGCGATAGGGCGAAAATTCGGGCGGTAAAAAGAGCACCCAGGGAGTAATTCCAACTCAACAAATACCCGTTCGAGGGGATGGAGGATTACCATAAAAAAAAAAAAAAAAAGAAAAGAAAGAAAAACCCCTCCACACTCCATCTACACAGGTAGGAGAAAAAGAGTCCGAAAAGAAAAAGAAAAAAAAGAGCCAGCGGAAAAAAGAAGGAACATGCCACGCCTACGAAGAAAGTACGGATCTCAGAACGGAAATTTGGGCTCAACAGTGCAACTCAAGATCGCCGTGAAAGGAAGCCGAGGGGGGGGGGTGAAAAAGTCCGGCAAAGCCCATCTCAACAAGCAACTGGGTGGAAAAATTGTGGCCAAGCTGGGCGGTGGCAAAGAAAAGCCTGGGTCAGGTGCCAGGGGGGAAACAAATGCACTGACGGCAAAATTGAAAAAACCAACGGGCCCCAAACATATCACCGTCGGTGGAAAAAAAAACAAGAGGGCACTGCTTTGAACGTTGTAGGTGTGAAGTATTTTAACGAAAAGGGACGTAGTAAAAGCAGTGGGGGGGGGACAAAAAAAGGGAGAAAAATGCTCAGGGAAGGAGAACCGTTGAGAGTCACGAGTACACCTGAATATGAAGAGGGGGAAAGCAAAAAAAAAAGACCGCTCACAACAACAAACGGAGAGGACAAGCTTTCAAAAACCAAGGGGAATGCCATCGAAAAAAGTAACGGACCAACGAAAAGAGGAGAAGTCAAGCCGTGGGCAACCAGGAACCAAAAAAAACAGACTAACTAAAACAGTTCACCTCGCCGAACGTCAGGCCCGGGAAATTGCAGGGTGGGCAAAAAAAAAGTGGAAGGCTGGAAGGGAAGGCACGCAGGCACAGGTGGCGCGCCACTCGGGACATTAGTTGGGACTCGAAAAACGCTGAACGAACGTTTCAAGGAAAAAAGGTGCAACCGGAAGACGTGGGGCAATTTGACGACGACAGCGAGGTCACGCGACACTAGGGAGGTGGGAAAAACAAGTTTCCTTGAAAGGAGGTGACGGCGATCCTGGGCTGAGGTCGTGGTTACTCGCGGGACCGGTAGGTAAATCAGTACAAACTCCTATAGTCACTGGAAAAGCGCTGAGGGCTGGGGGGGGACAAACCAAAAAAATAGGGTATGAAAAACAGAACAAGACACGGAAAAAAGCTGAAAACGAGGGGACTATCAACGGGTTTGTCGCAGAACAGAGCGACTTCCTACCGAGGAGAGCATGGGGGACGCAACACCGCAATGCACAAGGAACCAGGGGGGGGGGAACCTTAAAGATAGGAGACGCAGGGGGGAGTGAGGGGGACGGACCGCTTTGAATTCACAACAGAACTTCGACTTGCCGTGCAGGGGACGCAGGCGCAAGGGAATTTTAGTCAGGCACTGTTGAAATAACGTAAAAAAGGTCGGGGAGGGGGGGCGGGCGGAATGCCCGGGGGGGGGGAAACTCAGGGGAAAAAAAATGTAATCAAGGAGGGAAGGGAAGGGTGGGGGGGGGGAGCCCACTGGGGACCGAAAAAACACTTGTTGTCACAGAAAGATTAGCAGGATCGTGTTGATCATCGAAGATGCCCCAAGAAGAAACGAACTGGAGTCAGGTCTCATTTTCGAGGAAGAGGTCGGGGAGGAAGGAACGAGGTGGGGAAAACTGGAACCTTCCAACGACGACGTAACGACCGTGCATCAGGCACAGTGGGGGGAGTCGCAGGGAAAATTAAAGGGGACAGAAAAGTGTTGATTGGAAGGGGGGGAGGAAAAGGCCAGGAGGCGGAAACTACGACGACGCTATTGGGGGAATCTGTTGGGATACGGAAGTCGGTTCAAAGAGGGGGTGCTGGGGCACAAAGGGTGAACGGACCAGGAATCAATTAAACTGACTCACGAGAAAAGAACGGAAGGGTCGGAGGTGGGAGCTCGATGGGGAAGGCCATGGGGTGGGGGGACATCGTCTTGCCAAAAGCAAAAACGCGCCAGCAAAAAAACAGATTCTTCTGGAGAGCATGGCAAGCACCTTACCCCAAGCTACATGGTAAACCTTGAAGGCGGGGAAGCTTGGAAACTGGGTCAGTGGGGGGGCCGGCCACGAGGAGAGACGGGGGGGGCAGGCGAGACTACGCAGGGGGGTTCGGGAAATACTTTCCTCTTCAAACTTCCAACGTGGAAAGGGCGCAGGGAGGACGGGGGCCCGGCCCGAAGCAAGCTGTTACGAAAAAGCCGAGGGTCTTTCGGGGACGGAGCAAGGTCTGCTGCAAAAAAAACCACAATCGCAAACGGAAAAAAAAAAAAAAACCCCTGCCAACCAGGCCAAACGAAGTGGGGTCAACACCAAGGGGGGTCAGCGAAAAGAACTGATTCAAGGCGAAGGTTTACTTCGCGGGTGAAAGGACGACTCGCTGGAGAAAGAAAAGAAAGTCAAAGAAATAAAGGGGGGGGGCGCAAACATCAAAGCGCAAACATAAACAAGAAGTGAAAAAAGCAAAAGGAAGGGTTGCCTGAAGGGGAGCTGTGTCGGAACTCAACCCATCGCAAACGGAAAAGGAAGGGGGAAAAAAAAAACTGAAAAAACCATCAGGAAGGGGAAAGGGCGGTTCAAAGGAGGGTGTGGGCTTGGAAACTCTCTGACCGAAAAAAAAGTGTGACTATATTCTCACACACGGATGAAAAAAGCACCGGAAACCGGGACTGAGCGGTCGAAAAACGACGTGTTATAGTGAAGAAGAAAGAACACACAACAGACCTGCTGGGGAGGAAAAGGGATTTTGTGCGCACCGAACCCGGGAGGGGGTGTTTTCCACGAATGGGTCAAAAAGAAACCGCAAAGGGAACGGGGGTGCAGCAAAACAGATGATCAGAAGATCGAGAGTCAAACGCCAAAGGGTGAGAAGGGTCCAGGGGTAACTCCAAAAAAGAAATGTGGGAAAGGGGTGTATCAATTCAGACGGAAGGGGCGTCACCGGAAAGGGGGGGGGGGGGGGGGGGGGGGGGGGGGGGAGGGGACCCGGAGGGGGGGGGTCAGCAAAAAGCAAGAAAAGAACCCTTAACGGTGGAGGGGAGCAGGCTAAACACTCGCAGCGGGGGGCCTTCGGGAACTGAGTTACTTTCTAACAAGAAGGGACTTCGTCAAACCTCAAGAAGCTGAACTGGAGTGTGAACAGCAGAACTGGAGGTAAGAGGAAGGGGGAAAATGGGAAGCGTTGGAGACTGAAAGGGGGAAGTTGAACCCACCGAAAAGGGTGGGCGGGCAAGAAAAAAAAAGGGGTTCGACGGGGTTGAATAGACCAGGGGCTAAGGATGGGCCCGCCGTGCAGACTGGTGGGAGTTCCGGCAAAAAAGAAGTAGAGGGGGTGGACGTCCGGGCTGGTTGTCCGTAAGGTGTGGTTAAAGTTGGAGGGGGGACACCCTGTCTGTTGTCTGGGGGGGACACCGAGGTGCCACGTCGGGGGAAGCAATCACGGGGCCGCTCAGTCTTGGGGGAAAGTCGGGGGCTAAAGGGCTGGGCTGGCCTGCTGTCAAAAAGGGCAACTCCCCCCACAAAAAAAAGAACGGGGAATACAAAAGAAGTGTCCCAAGTTTTGACACAAAAAGGGAAGACCTGCCAAGTCAGGAAAGGAAAGGCCAACCTGCAGACTAACACCGTATTCTCCGTCGGAGGATCTGTGAAAAGGCCAAACCTGAACGCGAAGGAACGCAGGGGGACCACTGTATTTGGCACGGGAGGAAGCATCTAGAACACAAAAAAAAAAATTAGGGATTACAAAGAGAGAAAAAAGGCTTATAAGGGGGGGAAACCAAAAAAAGGACCAAAAAAAAAAGCGGTAAGAGCCTGCCAAACCAAACACCAGCATTGACTTTTAACTCCCTCGTAGAAAATAAGGGAATCGGGCAAGCAAAAAAAAGACGAAAGCAAAGCCAAAAAGCGACAAACCGGACGCACACAAACATAAAAGGGGAAAGACAAAAAAGAGTGTCGGGTGTGAGTTGACATGGTAAGCCAGGACCGTCCCATCACCGATCAGTCAACGAACACCGACGCAACTAAAAGAGAGGAAAACATGGAACGCAAAAAAACACGACTGACTTAACCCGAGGGGGACAACTTACACCTTCAAGGGCAACTCCATCCCCAAACACGACTACAGCCAAACCCCCCAAAAACGGAACGGCCAAAAAATCAGAAAGGGAAGGGGGGGCTCAAGAAGAACTGCCACAACGAAAGCCACCTAAAAAAGAATTACCGGGTAAAAAGGGGGGGGGAAATAAAACCCTGCCTAACACCAGGTGTTCTCTTACAAATCACTCCAAACATTTTGAGGTTGAGAAGGACCATTAAAAAAGATTTCCCTTAACTCGGGGAACATTCAAAAAGTGCTGGGGGAAAGCAGAGCAGCGCTTTCTTGAAGGTGACCCTTGAAAAAATAAGATGAAATTTTCTAAGTCAACTAAGGCAGTAAAAAAAAAAAAAGAAGCCACCGCTACGAAGGTAGCGAAAAAAGCAGAAAAAGGTGAGAGTTGGACAGGGGTTGGGGGACAAAAAGAAAAATCCCATCAAGAGGAAAACTGGAATTCAGGTTGACTACATCGACTGAACTGAGAAAAAAAGGACAACAAAATGGCCCGATTCAACGGGGGATGAACCAAACCCATGAGAACGTAAAGGGAAAAGATAGCGACGACAGGGAGGGCTGGGAAAAGCTTCCTTGGAGAGGTGGAGGGGAAAAGCCAACGGGGAAAAAGGTAAGTGGGGAAGCAACTGGGAATGCGGGAAAAAAACAAGCGAGTTGAGGGGCTGAAATACTAAAAGAAAGCACCGCTCGTGGGTGTCGTAATAGTAAGAAAGGAGAAAAACGGGACGGGCGAAGCAAAGCCAGCCAAACGGGACGAGGGGGGAACCGTTTTGAAAGAAGGGGGGTTTCGCAAATCTCTAAAGGCGGTACACAAAAGACGAGGAAAAAGCCCAGAAGAACACTTTGTCCACAGGGTCGCATCCGGGAAGGGGGGGGGGGTTTGACCACAACGGTTCGGACGATGTGTTATGCGCACCACACATGGGCCCACCAGCAAAGAGTCCAAAGGATCAAAAGGGAAAGGTTGAAAAAAGGCCGTTGATAGTGCGCAAGGGAAGCTTGGGGGAAAGTGGACTGCGGGCCAAAAAAAGGAGGGCAGGTCGGGAAAAAACCAACGCCCGAGAGAAAACCGGAAAGTGTTAAGAAAGAGAAGGAAAATCAAAAATAAAAAAAAAGGAAAACGGCTCGCAGGGAACGGCAATTAAAAGAATTGGGGGTTTTGGGCAGCAGGAAGAAACTCGTAGACAACCAAAGGCGAAAGGTGTCAGGAAAAGTACCATGGGGAAAAAACCACCGGAAAAGACAGAATTTCCACGGCCGGTGCAACACTAAACCCCGCAAGGGGCAAAGAAAACCAAGTAAACGTCGAGGGGAACCGAAAAAAGGTGGCAAAAACCTCCGCGGGGGGGGCCAGGTAACAAGAGAAACAACCCGGCCACATCAAAAAAAAAACAAAATAGGACCAGGAAGAACTGGGGACAAAACTCGAAACTGTGATAACGGGGGTCCAGAAAACCCCAAGAGAGAAAAGGTGTGGAAAAAAAAAAAACGCCGCGTATGTGGGATTGGGGGTGGGAAAAAAGAGATCAAACACCGGCAAAGACCCCCATTGGGGGCAGGCCAGGCCGTCCCAAAAATCCCAAGGTAAATAACAGAGCGGGAAATAAAAGACAGACTTGGAGAATATGGGGGGGGGGAAGGCAGATCATGGAATAGGACCATTCACTTCAACCACTTTTTGGGGGGCCCACAACAAGAAAAAACGGTCGGAAGAACTCCCTCCCATACCGGAGAACCAGACTTCACCATCACTAACACATAAGAGTCGTTCGGACCCGCGGCATTAGGGTAAAAAAAAAAAAGAAAGACAACGGATGCGAAACGCCGAATTGGGGGAAGCTAAGAAAAAGAAAATGGGTTCCAGGAATAGAAACGGGACGCGGCCAAGTCGCAGGCGACAAATTGGTTAGCTCAAAACTTCTCAAGAGGCCGAACAAGCTTGCCAGAACCCAACTAAACACGCGGGCAAAAGAACGGAAGGTCGAAAAAACCCAAATTCGAACTTAGAACAAAAACAAAGAGGAAGCGCACAGAATGATTGGGCAACAACTTTCTCGCCAGTGAAGGGAAGAACCCACAAAAAGGTACCGGTGAACCCAAGAACCAAAGGACCCCGTGATCAAAAACGGTGTGGAACCAAAAAGCCACTTCAAAAAACGGGTCCCGGCACCAAATAAAAAAAACGGAAAGCACAACACAGGGAAAGGGAGGGAAATAACTTAAATCAACTATGACCGAAGCAAGCGGGAGCCAAGCAAAACTGACGAAGGCAACAGGGGGGGGGGAACGGCAAGCACACCAGCAAGAAAAAACCCGGGCGTGAGAAAATAGCTGCAAAAAAAAAAAGGTCCAGCCAAAATTTAGGGGCGAACCTGGTTGGGGGTTGCGGCAAATCGAAGAGGGCCAAAAAGGGGCAAAAGGGAGCGCACAACAGTTATAGGAAAAGGACGTCGAGAAATCCCGTTGCCAGGGGGGGGCCGCGGAGGGAGGGGGTTCAAAAAAAGAGTTTAAGGACAGTCCAACGATGAAAAGAGACAACGAAAACCCAACACGTTCTCAGATGGGGCGTAGAACCCAAATCCCAGCCAACAAGAGTCCAACAAAACATCCCAAATCCCCCCAATTCAGGCCGCGATCTCAGGAAAAAAAGGGGAAAAGCAAACTCCAGTACGGGAAGCTAGGGGGCCCGATGTGGGGGGAGGAGTTCCAATCCACGACCCAGAAGACGTGGTAAAACTTGAAAACAAACTGGTGGCAAACTACCGAAATACGAGTGACCGGGAACAAAAACTGAAGTCAACGTCATGGGAACACCAAAGGAGAACAAAGGCAACACCCGGCGGGAACAACAAAAACCAAAAAGGCCCGACTTGAAGTTCGACGAGGGTGGAACGAGGCGGATGAGGCCCATTGTTAAAAGGAGAGAATCTCACCGGACAGGAGGATACAAAAAAGGGGGGGGGGAAACAGAGGGGCATCAAGTGAGGAAGCAAATAAGAACTGACGA
>Ga0179593_1582642_pt1 | contig 23077 bp, 19 predicted proteins | sample CZODoug2_1_08_16_FD_185931 | JGI IMG/M metagenome (GOLD analysis project Ga0179593, IMG submission 185931) | Vadose zone soil fungal communities from Angelo Coast Range Reserve, California, USA - CZODoug2_1_08_16fungal (PacBio error correction) | ecosystem: Environmental > Terrestrial > Soil >...
ACCATCGGGAGGGAAGGGGAGGACATCGCACAGAAAACAAAGCTGGCAATGTTAAGAGGGGAGACTGTCCGACGGTGTTGATAAGTCTGGTAGTGGGTCCTTGGACGGGGGTGCTACATGAAAAAACATGGATGAAATCATGTTATACGAAAACTGCGTTAACTCGCGATGCAGCAAGAATCAAAAATCCGACGTGCGTTCAGTCGCTCTTTAAACCTCTGGGGTGAGCGTATAGTTTTTCCCAAGCATTCTAATGTAGGAATGAATCGGGTTGGAGGCGTAACCGATAAGTTTTTAAAAAGACACCCGCACGGTAGGGAGAGGAGATGGGCATCGGGAAGACTTGCAATACCAAGGGAAGACGGGGGGGCCGCGGACCCGCATAAAGTCGATCCCTTGTGCAGTGGGGCTCTACAAAGTCGGTGAGGAAAAAACGAAAAAGTACGCTCGGATAAAAAAGGGCTTCAGGACATGAAAGATTGCTTAGCTTATAGCGGCTGCCGATCCGCGTCTTAATCACAACCTTTCGAATTCTGCGGGAAAAAGTCTTTTTAGGAGCTGGGGGGGGCAAGGAGGGAAATCGGGGAAATAGGGCCCTCCTGACCGAAAAGGCGCATGAAAGAGCTCACAAAAAAAGGGAAAAGAGAGCACCGTAAGAAATGTCAGAGAGAGGGGAGGAGAGGGGGGGGCAATACGAACAGGACCAGATTCCACACTCTGTGAGGGGGAAAATCCAGTGTTGGGGGGTGGGATCGATTACTATGCTAGCGGAAAAGAAGTCGCTGGAGAGAGACTCACAAAAAAAGGGGATTGAGAAAAGTGAGAAACCTACAAGGGGACAAAGGAGTTCATGTAACCCACTCGGAAAACTTGGAAAAAAGGGATGTTCTCCAGTGAAGGGTGCGGGGGGGTCCCCCCAGGGGAACGAACGGTCCGGATCTTCCAAAAGTAGAAAAAACGATAACAGGGGCTGGTCGAGCTTGGGGGGTCGTTACAGAGTTCAGATCTATCAAAAGGCGCAGGGGTCCCGCGGGAAATCCTACCAGGAAGGAAAAAAAAAATCCAAGATAAAAAAAGGGACCAAAAACAAGGAATGAAAAATCAAACAACTACAGAGCAAGGAGGGCCATTTGGGGGGGGGTGAAGGTATGAGAAGCTCTTAGAGAAAACTAAAACACGCGAACCAGAAGGAAGTAGCAGGAGGGTTAGAGGGACTGAAAACGAAAAAAAATCTGAGTGTATCTAAGGTATTCTGGGAAAGAGAGGGGGCGCACTTCGAAAGGTTGGAAGAAGAGAATGCGCTCCCAGAGAAAGCCACGCGAATCGCGCGTATGTTGGGAAAAATGTATTGCCGTTAAAAGAATACTAGTTTAAGGAAGAAGGGGAAAACGGCATTTGACTTGGAATAATGATCACCACCTTTTAGAAAAGGAATCCCGACTCCCGCGCGATTAGCTCTAGATTCATGTCCTTAACGCAGCGGTCTAGGAGAAAAGCAGAAACTGTTTCGGCGGGAGCCAGCTCCTCAAAGGGGGGGAAAAAAAACGGTCTTAGTTTGCCCGCCCCTTCACAAGGGAAAGAGGGATTACAGAGGGTTTGACAGTAGGTCCGGACCCTTAGGAAGAAGTGGTAAAAGGCATGATTAGAGGCATACCTCCACCATCAGAGCTTCGCCGGACGAAGTACAAGGTAACCAGACTCTCTTTCATCAAGAATTCGTTTTAGAAGCAAGGGTCCCTCGCCGCAGCCGGGTTGCGGCGACCCTCGGACGCAAATAATACAGGACTAATTCGTGTCCCTCTAAAACACACAAAAAGGGGGGACATACAGTTGGGGGGGGGGTTTGCAGGGCCATTGTGCCGAAGCATTTAGAACTGATTCATTCACGAAAGGCTGCAGACCATCAGGGTCACCTCAATGGACTAGAAGTCGGGCCTGATCATACGGGGGAAGCCTTTCCCTTGCAGGGGTTGAGGTCTTTTGGGGAAATGGTTGAGGGAGGGGAAACGTTGCCGCCCCCATTCGTCCGTCACCTGCTCTCATTGGTTGGGTTGTCCTCCGGCGATTTGCCTGAAATGCAAATTTCCAAGTGTCAGATTAAACCGTAGGGGGAGCCACTGGGAATTACTCGTGAGAATGAATTAGGTACCTGCGGGACTGGCGAAGGCGAAACTAAGGGGGGTGTCTCCTCTCTTTCCTCATTCCGACTCTTCTTCAACTCGGTTCAGGCTCCCCGGGGCGCTGCTACAAACCATGCCGAATTCGAACGCAGAAAACAAGCTTGGGCAAGTTGACTAAACTAGTCAAAAAAATCACGGGGTTGGAAACTAATTCGTTCTCTGAAGAGCAGTTCAAACGGGAGCACTTAAGAGGCCAGAGAATGGGGCAGCACAAGACCTGAAATGAGGCTACTCAGATTGGCGACTGAGGACCCTCTGCGAAGGATCCTCAAAGCCCATGTGAGAAAATTGGCTTCGGCAGGAAGAAAAGAGGAAAAACCTAACGGCGCGTCGGGTTGGGCCATTGCCTTGAAAAAGGAACCGACGCTGACGATACTGTGGAAATAAGTGAGGATTCGCTCTCGTAAAAAATGAGGCTGCTTCCATCTAAGGAGCTATCGCCCAAGGCAATCATCAAGGGTGGGGGAGCAAGTGCGCGGCGTGAGGTCGTTACTTCTCGAAGGCCCTAAAAGAGAATTTTGCAGCGCGTTGGGGTTACCGTACGAGTAGGCTGGAAAGACGGACCGAAAATGAATCAAAGTAGGAAAAGACATCGGAAGATATTACCAGGGGTTGAATCGAAAAAAAGCTCACCTGGTCGGAAAAGGGAGGAAGTGTGTTGGGTTGGACTAAAGCGTCGACGTCGGGGTGAAAAAGCAACAGTTAACTAGACTGGGGGGGGTAGTCTCCGAGGAGGGGGCATTTCCTCAATTTCTACAAACCTTGTTCCATGGGGCGAAAAAGCGCCATAAGGAACTGAAGTGGTGCAAGCTCGGGAAAAAAGAGGGTTGGGTCGGCTGAGAAAGCGTACAGCGGAATAGACGTTTGAGGTCGTCGTCAAGCGCAGCAATAGAAGGAAGAACGTAAGCCGAGGGGGGGGAGACAAGAAAAAGCCTCGAGAGAGAGAACTGGCCCTTGGGACCGACCAGGATAAAATGGACGCGATTGGAAAAAGGGAGCTGGCCACTGGAAAGGGAACTGGTGAAAGCTCAGATTGGATGGGACCGGTTGCGCGGGAAAAAGGTACCAGATTCGGGGAAAGAAACGGGTCCTTGTGAAGGGGAAACCCCCAGAAAGCATATGTCCGTGGAAAGGGATGTGACAAGTCCGGTGGAACGGAAAGGCATCAGATTCCCGATGGAACTTGAAAATGAAAAACCGTTCAAAAAAAGGTTGGGCGGAAGGCGCGGGGGGTTTACCAAAAAAAAAAAAAAGACATTGCTTCCGCCAAAAAGGAAGGTCCAGCACTGTGAAGAAAGCGTATTCTACGACATTGTAAAAGAAAGATGGGGGGCATTGTCGAGGGAAAAAGGGCGGGAAAGAAATGGCATTCTTAGAAAACTCCGAGGATCAAGAAAAAGAAAAAAAGGAGAAAGCGTCTGCGCCTTCTAGTTATCGAAGGAGAAAAACAACGGGGGGGAAGGGCGGGCGCTCGCCAAAGCGGAGGGTCGAAATGGATTCCATGAGGAGGTATTGAGCAGGGCCATGGGGAAAGGAGACCGTCGAAAAAAAAAAAAAGAAAAAGGCGGAGGCGGAGTAATACAAAGGATTTCCCGTAGCGAGGAGAGAAAGCCCGGGGGGGGGGAGTTTGTTCTTAAAACAATCGCGAAAGCACCGCCCCAAGGTGAAAGGGGGAAGGTCACGGGCTAGGGGGTGTCAATGCAGAGCTGTCCCTGCTGAGTAGGAACCCAAGGGAATACTTAAGCATTGGACCAGAGTGGGATGTGAAAAGAAGGACACCAAATCTAACTAATATTTCTCCGTACGAGGTGGGGAAAGCGGGGGGCACCATATAAAAATAAATCTTTAGCTGAAGTTCAATCAAAAAAAGGAGGGGGAAGCACGAGCCACGAGAATCAAAAAAGAGCCAGGGGGGGGGGGGTGGGGACTTTTGTTGGGGGGTTCCCGGGGGGTTGGGGGGGGGGGTGTTGGGGAAAAAAAAAGAGAGGGGTCGAGGACGCGCTCCGGGGAAGGGAAGTCGATAAACAAGGGGGAAAGGAGACGAACTTGACTCAAGGGAATCATAAAGCTTCCTAGATGGAGAAAAAAAAGGGAGGGTTGGAAGGGGGAGCAGGGAAGAAAGGAAAAGGACATGCAGGGGAGAAAAAGGGGAAAAAAAAGTGCTTCATAAAAATTACGCAGGGGGGATAAGAGCACAGTGAAGGGGTGGAAACCCAATAGAGCAGACGAGGGGCTTCCAAAAAACAAAAACCCTTTGGGGAACTGGGGCGACACCACCAGAGCCATTTCGTCTGAGGGCCGTGCACATGGTCATGTGCTGTAAGGATTTAGAGAGCCTGATCAAGGGGGAGAGAAAAAGTCATTAAAGAGGATTCTTTTCAGAGGGACCGTAAGTACGATTGTCGGCTGAGGAAACGGGAGAAACCACTTGCGATCGAGTGGGAAAGAAGCCTAGGTGGGCGTAGAAGGGGGTAAGTAAGAGCCGAGCACCTCTCTGGCTTTGTATTGCTAAAGAGAGAAGACTTATTACTGATTTAAAGTGACAGATTAGTTCAATTGACTTCCGACCGAATGAAGGCTATTTCAAAAAATCCCTCCCTAAGGAAAGCATCAGGAAAAGGAAGCTAAAATGAAGCTTGGGTGTCGGGGTAATAGGCAAAGGGGGGGGGAAAGAAAGCTGCGAACACAAGGGAGGAAATGGGGGTTTTCCTAAGGTTAGTGAAATCCTTTCCTTGGGGGGAGCACGTCGAGTGAAATGCAGAGGAAAGAAAGAAACCGAGAGTTAGGAATTGAGGGAGGGAAATGGCAATCTGGGGTCGGACTCGGTCAGAGGGGGTGGCAGGCATTTGGGGAATGCAAATGCCAAGACGGGGAAGGACAGGCGGCCAGGGGAAATCGGAGCATTTCAGTGCGTTGAGAAAGAGGAGCCACTGGGGAGGGGGAAAAAACCTCAGCTAAAAAACGGGGCAATCGTCTTGCGGGGGGGGGAGAAAACCGGGGGAGACTTGGGAAAAGGAATGCCATGACATAAGGAGGCAACCCGAAGGCGACAGCTTGTAATACGAAGGGGCTTGCTCTACGTGAAGAGAACGAAAGACGTCAGCGCCTAAAAGGCGGGGGCCCTTCCAAGGAGGAAAAAAAAAAGACGGGAAGGGAAGATTTCTTCACACTGGGAGGGAACTTGGTCAAATACGGGGAAAAGAGGAAGAAGAGGGAGGTAAAGAATGAGTCTTAAAAAAAGGTTTCGTCAATGCAGGAAAGGGATGCTGGTGGGAGAGGGGAGGGGGAACTCCATTAGGGGGGAGACTAGAGGGAAGAGGCACGTTCAGGGTCAGAAGGGCAATGCGTCAGCTAAACAAATTGGACTGTGTGAAATCTCGCTAAAGTGAAAAGGAGATAAAGGTTAAGATTTCAGATAAGGACTTATTTGGGAGAAAAAAGGCAAAAGGTCTAACAGCCAAAAAACAGAGACTCATTTTAAATACCTGGGCGTCACACAAAGAATGGATAGAAAAAAAGGGGAGGTGGAAGCGGTGGCGGCAAAGTTCAGGGGGTCTCCCGAGACTCTTGAAAGGAACCTCAGCCTACATTTTGAGGGAGCTGAAGAATGAGGTAGAGGGATCGGCGTGGGGCCGGCACTGGAGCGAGGTGCAGGGATTCTCTTACGAAAGGGGGGGGGGGGAGGCCGGATATGAGGAAAAAGGCCACATAAGGATGGCAAGGTTTATCTGAGGAATTAAAAAGGGCATGTACCACGCCGAAATGGAAGGAAAAAGTGAGTGTGAAGGGGCAGAGAATCAAAAAAAAGCGAAAGGAGAAAGGTCCGACGGCGTACTCAGAGGACACGTCGTGGGGAAGGGGAGAAAGTACAAAGCATATTCGGAAAAAGTAGAAAGCTCGATCTTCAGATCAGAGACGACGGCTGGGCGAGAGGGAGAGATATAACTTTCCAGAGGGTCTCCCCAAAAACCTTGAAGAAATGCGGGGATCCTTTGTTAGAAGAAGGTCCAAAGGGCTACTCCTTGGGCGAGGAGGCCTGATTCAGAGGAAAAAGAAAGGCCCCTCCGAATTTAGAGCACATAAAGGATGACCAGTAGTACCAAGGAAGAAAAAAAAAAAAAATGAAGAGAGGTCGGAAGAAGGAACGGGCCAAATAATTACCTTTCTTTGAGCACAAAAAGGGCTGGATCAATCAAGGTGGGGAGGGCGGGTTGCGGAGTCAGGGTGAAAGCGGCCTTTATCCAACCACAGAGGAGGGGAGGAAGACTATTCCCATCAAAAATGGGGGGAAGAAGAATTCTCCTAGATAAGTAGTAAAGACCTGGGGATTTTAATTCATCAAGAATGTAGCCTGGATGGGAAAGGTATGCACTAGTTCTTGAGAGGGAGTGGGGAAGGTTGCTTACCTCGAAAATAAGATGAAAGATTTTCATTAGAAGAGGGCGATTTATCCTCCCATTCCGTGCACAAGAAGATAAGACGTGAAACAAATAAGGAAACCGCCAAAGGAAAATGCGAAAGGGTTTGGATTTCAGCCTCAGAGGGAAGAGAGAAGATATGCGAAAAACGGGGCTAACGCGCCATATAGGAGATGGGGTTCCAAAGCGGTTAACTAAAGCTGCGAAAAAAACTCTCTATCTGAGTAACGAGAGAGGAAAATAGTATAACTGGAAACATCATCTTCGAGCCCATCTCCGTATCAAAGCATGGGACGATCGTGTGGTCTTAAAAAATGGAGTGGGGGTAATCGCAATATCACGGGACTTAAAGGAAGAAGAGATGAGTGGAAGAATAGGACGGGATCAACCACCTTGTCAAGGGAAGCGCCGGAATGAAAGAGGTTAATTCGGTATCGAGCAATTGGTCCATGGCGAGGGGGGAACATCATTAAAGGTATGTCGCGGTATCCCTGGGAACATGATTCCTGACCGGGGTAAACATAGTGTGTTTCCTCCAAAATAAACGGAAGTTTCGTCAAGAGGGGGGCGAGTCAGTCGATCAAGGGGGGGGTGTCCGGTATGGGTTCGCACCACATAAAGGAAAAATGAAGCAGACCTCAAGGGCCAATCTCTTCAATACACAAATTGGGGGGGGTTTCGGGGTGACAAGGCATTTTCAAGAAGGAAAGACCCGCAAATGCGGCGACCAAGCGGAAATAAGAACATTGCATAGATGGAGCCACCAAGTAAAGAGAGAAGGGGTTCAACCGCGGCCCAATTTGGGGGGAAAGGGTACGCGTGAAAATTTCGGACCCATCTGGGGGGGGCGTCCTTCAGGATGGACAGCATTGTCACCTCTTGAATTGAAAGAAAAACGCCAATCTCGAGAACAGCTTCTGAACGGGAACTGCGGGGCAATGTCGACGGGGGTTTGCGAAAGAAAGGGAAAAAGTAGAGAAAGCCCAAAAAAAACTGGGAGGCTCGGATGGGGGGGTGGAAGGAACGGAGGACATTTACCTTGGACGGTCAAAACTTCGTTGAAAAGGTTGGGGAACCAAAAACAATAAGGCGCGGCAAGAATTCTGTAAGAATGATGCGGGGCAGGTACCAGCGGATGAGGTTCTAAGAGGGGGAAACAGAAAACAGAAGTTAGATTACCGAGAGGGCAGAATTTCCTCCAACTCTACTAGGGAAACTTTCGGTCAAGGTTCAAGGGCGAAACAATTAATCATCCCAACTGGCAAGTCATACACCAGCTTGGCTGTTCAATACTAAGAAAGAAATCCTAAAGGATTGGGGGGACCGAGTCGGGAATCAGATAAAATAGAGATGGTCGCCAACAAAGTAGGCAGTGGTACGGGCCACAATCCCTTCAACAGGTCCTCTGAGGATTCTTCCTGGCTGACCCGGATTAACGCGTAAAAGATCTCCAGGGCGGCCTGTCTCCGGGGGGAGGAAGGCAGTAGTGCTGACATTCAAAGCGGGCGCTTTTTCCCGCAATGAAAAATGCCCTAAAGCACTCAGCCGTGTCCTACTAATGTTCATGACGCAGGCGCCATAAACGGCTTCTTCATCTAGGGGGAGAGAAAAGGCCCCGATCGCTACATCCAAGATGAGAAACCAACTGGGGGGGGGCGCCCGTTAACTCAGCGCGAACGGTACTTCGTTGACTTCGGAGAGAATGGTCAAAGCGGAAAGAAACGAGGGCAGAGGCGTTGGCATCAGTCCGGATCATCAGGAGATTAGAGCGACGTAAAACTTACCGAAAGGCTGGGGCACTTGCCGAATAACGGGGCGAGAGGGGGAAAGGGCGATGGGGGGGTCTCCCCCTACACGTAATAGCTGGGGGGAACTACTAGAGACGATCTTGTGGTGGAAACCAAAACGTCAGGAACATTCAAGAGGGGTGCAGCTCTGTAAAGGTAGTGCTTTCCATCGGAAGCGGTTTGTCGAACGACAAGATTAAAAATGCATAGTCTTGACTGTGGATGACGATCCAGTAACAAACTCTTCCATATCCTGTAAGTTCGTGAGGAGGTGATTGAAGTGTTCGGATTGAAGCACAATAACAAACGCTTGATAAGGGACTAGACCACTCCTCGACAAGGATTAAGACTTTCTCTGGGGACCAGGGAATCGTGCCGGGGTGCCCAGGGGCGGGGGGGCGAACTGGTTAAAGGTTAGCGTCCTATCAAGTGGGATGTGGACGGTGGTGAAGGGGGGTCTCAAATAAAGGGGAAGTGGAAAATTAGTTCCGAGGAGGGTTCCTAAGTGCCACAAAAGATGTCTCAAGTGTAAAATGGAAAGGCCTGTAAGTTTTGGTTCCGTATCGACTGGGGGGGCCGAGTCCGACTCCTTTCATTTGAAAAACCACCTTATGCAAACCTGGCGTGTCTCTCATTTAACAGAAAAAAACAAAATCAAGGCTAGTCACTCAGACTTGACTGGCAAGAACTGGGGATAAAGTGGAATAGCGACAGTGGGGGGAGCAAACGCGAGAAAGGTCCTTTTCCCTCACCGAACGGGCACTTAGAGAACTCCGATGGACGAATAAGGAGAATCGCCGGGCCGGCGAGGGGTATTCCTAACAAAAGAACGTATGAGAGAGATAACGCGCCGCTCAGCCAGAAACTAGGGATTCGAGGGGCTGGAGTGAGGGAAACGGCCAGTCGGTTCTTAGAGACGCGCCCCGAGTCTGGGGTTTTGTGGGAAGAAGCTGCTTCAAGGGCTTGGGGGGGGTCCCTCAGGTTAAAAAGCTTTGGTTGGTTCTTTTTTTTTTCGGGACAAAAAGAAACAGGGCACAAGGGAGTCCGTCACTTAAGGTTTTTTGAAATGAATAAGGAGGAAAACCTTGGAAAATGTCAGTGACCAAAAGCGGCGGGGGGGGTGGAGCGAAAAGAAAACTTTGCGGAAGGCGCCAAAGCTTGCCCGCGAAAGCACATCATCATCGTGCGCGGGACCATTACAAAACTTTACGCAAAGTTTCGGGGAGGAACACTCGCGTCGCTTGCAAACTGGTCGGGAAAACGCCAGGCTCTCGAAAAGAAGGTCGGGTCCTGATGCCGGGAAAGCTTTGGGGGGGGGGTGTCGGAATGCGGACGAACTTCAAGAAAAGAAATCGGGCCAAAGAGGGAGAAAAAAGGGTGGGGGGCGGGTATGAAGGCGAGTAGGGAAAGTGGGGGGAAGGGATGAAGTGTTGGAGGATACGGGAGAAGGTAACAAATGGAGTCAGAGGAAAAGGGACGGGGCAAGGGAGAGGAGGGTGAGGGAGTAGGACGGGGAGAAGTCTTAAGGGATCCGAAGGAGTAGAGGCCGCAGGGTGTCAAGGAGGAGAGGCAGAGGTGGCTTGATATATGTAGCATACGTCAGTGTGGGGACTGTTCGCAGCCGAAAAAAGTGGGGAGCTGATTGACAGAAGTGCCAAATGGGAAAGATATTCCATCAATTAAATACCTCGGGAAAACGGCTCCTGGTCTAATTGACTTTGGGTACCACAATGGCGATCGGGGGAGATTCAAACATCTGTCGCCGGGGTGGGAATCTTTGTAGAAAACCCTGACTCCCTAAAGGCAATCTCGTAAGGATGTCCGGGCAAAGGGATTCGCCGTGCGGTCCGTCTTTGAAACTCTATCTCCTATGAAGATCCAAGAGCGCGTCAGGGGAGGAGTGCCAGACTTTGACCTAACTAGGTCCGTCCGAATGGAAAAGACACCCCCCCGAAAAGCGACAACGGGCGCAAACTATGGTCGAGAATGGGTTAAGTGCCGATGCAAAATGGGGAAGGCCGAGTAAACATTGGAATAGCGCATCGCAATTAACGATTATAAAACGGTGCCTCAAGGCGGTAGTGTCAATGGGGTAAGGGAAAAGACGATTCTAGAGGGAAAAGGAAAGGGCAGAAAACTCCTTAAGGGGAAAAACTAAGATCTTGCGCGGTTAATCAGGGGCTCAATTCCGACAAGAAGTTAGAATAGGGGGAGCAATGAATTTTGGTCATGGAAGTCGGGCAAACTGTAGGTGCCGCAGGTGACCTGAAGGAAAGGAATGGTATAACTATGAGTTGGCGGGTACGGGAGGGACATTGACCTGGTGTCCTCGTGGCCGGTGTCGTTTAGGCTCAATCGGCAAAGGGCGCAAGGGTACTAGGCAAAGAGACCAATGGTACGATCGAAGAACATTTTAAGTGAGTCGGCGAACAAGCATCGCCGAGGGGAGTCCGCATTCATTTTGTCAACCGGGCTCTTCTCGGCGTGCGGGCCTTGACCGTGTACGGCAAGTGAACGACACAGAGATCGGCAAAAAAAAGGGACGTACTACGAACTGGTGAATGAGGTTGGCGAACACAAACACGAACTTTCGAGAAAGGCAAAAAAGGCGGCAATCAAAGCACGAGATACAGCAAGAGGTCGCCTGAGAAGTTTCGGATGGGCTGCGGGCCAGAATGGTGAATTCACAAGAAAGGCGGTCTTGCGCAAAAATGGGTACCTGCTGGTCAATGGGTGGGGGATGTACTGTGGGGTGGGCGAGCGAATCGAGAGGTAGCAGCGTAGGGGGGGGACGCCGCACAAGAAGCGGGAGGATACACGGGGCCAAGAAACCGAAGACACTTTATTGACCTAACCGTGTAAGGGAGCGGTGCGTGAAAAAGAGGTAACGCTAATCACTTAGGGGCATTTGGATAAGAAACACATCGCGCATGTCAGAAATCACAGGGAACCTAGAAAGGCCATTGGCTCGTTAGGAGAAACAGTTTGAAGGTGTGCTGGAAAAGGACGTGACTCTAGGTACACATGGGAAAGGAGGGGACCATCTGGAAGCCAGGGGGATGAGGCCTCTCGTAAAGGGAATCGCGGCGTGAGTCTGCGTCTCAAACGGTGTTTGGGAATGCGTCCAAGATGAGCTCTGGAGGAAGGCAATCTTTTCGGAACGGACGGTTACACAAACTGACCACATATAGGGCCCTTCTTTGAATCGAGAGGGGGGCGAGCCAGAGAAAAAGGTGCCATGAAACGGGTTCAGGCGGACCCCAGAATCTATGTGGCAGTGCGCGACAAGCAGATGTATACGCTCGAGATGGGAGCAAAAGGGGGCCGCTACGGCGTGGCGATTAGCGATAAGGCCGATCGTCATCAACAAACACTTTGAGGCCGTAATGGGGGGGGGGGGGAGGTGAATTTGTTGGCACTTCTGAAGGAACAGGGGAAGGCAAAAGGCCGGCGGATCCTTCAAGAAAGCGCAATGCAAAGGTGCAAAGAGGATTCAGGGAACAGTTCTAGGAATGAAGACAGGTGGGCTCGGAAAAAGAAAAGGGCAACTACCTGGCGTGCGAAAACGGGGGAATGGGGAAGTACTACAGGAAGAGGGGGGTAGGAAATGAGTCATTTCTCCAAACTTCGAAAAGGGATATCTCTCAACAAAAAGGAAGGGGAAAAGAACCTCCCACGTTACCACTCAGGCACAAAAAGAGGGGGGACCTTAATCTCGTACCGGGGAGTGGATCAAGAGGTGTGCGAACCCGGGAAATTTTAAATGGGTCAGGATTCAACTAGATGACTCTTTAGAAATTTCTGCTCGGGGTATAGAATCTAGTGAGCCTCCCTGGAGGAGAAGGATTGCCCGCGGGAGACGCAAAGACCACGGCCCGAGGGGAAGATCAGACGTGACCCAGGTAATTCATCCCTCCAAAGGAAAAAAAAGGGCGCCAGGGGGGGTGATAGGAAGCGCAAGGAGGGACGACAAGCGCAGAAAGCCGTCAGCCATGTAGCAGATTGTGCGGGAGCGCAGAGAGACTGCGTGTAATAGCCTGCCAAGTAGGGGTCAGCGGGTCCGCGAAGCCTGAAGACTGGCGGGGCAGCAACGAAGATCTGAAGAAGAGCAGTGGCTTTCGTGGTGGAACCGGGCCCGGACAAACTAGACCAAGGTAGGGGAAATGCCTTGGTCCGAAGAACCACAGGTGGTTAAAAAAGCGGGGGCGGACGACGGTCACGCGAGGGGGGGAAAATGAGTCTCGCTAGAATGTACGCCAGGGGGGTTGCGTTCATTAAAAAAAACATCATTACCATTTCGGGGTAGCTGAAGCAGCAGAGCACCAAGCGGAAATGTTCCCAGATCACAAAATAAAGGGGGACAGTTTCGATTCAAAGAGGGGGAGAGGGACCTGGACAAACCGCTCGTGGTCCAGGGACTGAGAATCGCCAATAAGAAAGGGAGTCAAAGGACAAGCGTTCAGTAAGCGCGGTGGAGCGGAGGTAAATAGAAACAATTTTGCTTGGGACAACAGCAAAGGACGCCGAAGCCTTGCGGCGAGAAACTCCCGAAGTCAGAAAGGGAGCTTGTCGAATGGGAAGGCCCACCACGGGAGAATTCATTGAAAAGCCTGGCCGATCCCGCGAGAGAGGGCCGCACGAAAGGCTGAAAATAGAATCAGTCAAAGGAGTGCAAAGGGGGGACGCCAGAGAATGTCTTAGAAAAAGATCTCGGCATATTACTAAATTTGTGCTGTGGCAGATAGCATGGTCGCGCGGGGAACATGGCACCTGACGTACGTAAAGGGGTTTGGGGGGGGAAGAAGGCGGGTTCTGAATGGACTGGAAAACGGGGGGGGGGGTTTTTGCCAAATGCAGTCATGTCGAAACAGAAAGAAGTTCAAAACATCCGTGGACGTAGAAAAAATTCAGAGCTGTCGCCCGCGGGAAAGCGGGGGGGGGAGAAAATGTTCTAACCTCCAGGTGCCGGACATCACGCCAAAACGAGAAACCGTTGGTGGGGGTGTGGTGCGCCAGGCGGACGACATGCGATCCAAAGGGAGCACAGGGGACGGGGAAGGGAAACGAACAGCCAGAAACCTCAAAACAAGAGGGTTCTTGAAACGAAGCGGTTCAAAGAAGAAGTAACCACCGAACTCTGTCGAACCCAATTAGGGGCGATCAAGAGGTGACTGAAACACGACCTTCAGCAGTGTAAGGGGCAGTGTGGAGTCACGTGATGCAGGAAAGGCAAGAGACCTCGCTCGTAAAGGCGGAGTCTGGGGCCAGGGATTCTGGTCACATCATCTGGAGCATGATTGCCACTGCAAAAAAAATTAAAAGCATGGTAATTTCTGGCGAGTGTTACTCTGCGTCAGGGAAGCGCATCTGAGCCTAAAAGGACAGGGGGCAGGGAAAATCGGTAGGAGAGATTCCCGGATCGCTAAAGCTCTGATGGAAAAAGAGTAGGTGGAGTTGGACAGACGTTGCGCTCCTGTATTCTTGGTACTTATCAAAAGCTCGTCTTAGTTCCTCTGCATACCACAAGTTTCAATCGGAGTTTCAGTAGCCTTACGGAGCGGATCTCATGACTGGCTCGGTCGTTAACTGGCGGACCTAAATCCGCGACGGGATGGGTCAATCGTCGTTCCCTGAAGCGTTCATGCTGTGCGATGACGCTCGGGTCCCTTATTATGTCAGTTGGGGGTCGGAGGGGTAGGGCATACGCGGAGTGAAAAAGACCACCACGGGGGGGTGTAGCGAGCAGGGGTGTTGTCCTGAGAACGGCCGGGGCAGAGAAGGCATCTGAGGGATCATGGGTGGGGGGTCCCATTAGCCCAGGTTCCCTTGTACCGAGAAGCCAGTTGCCGTCGGGTCAAGCTGGTTGGCCTTTCAGGAACTCGGGTGGTACTTCCAGGGGTCGCCGCGAATGGGTCTCTTGGTTCCTCAGGGGGTTTCTCCTAACGCGTCTCCCCTGGCGAGATTCACTGAACCTTTTTCGGGTCCTTGGCGGCAATGACTATGCCACACCGACTCCTTGCACGGCCGTGAAAAAGCCTGGGAGATTGATCTAAAGGGTCTTGGAAGTTCGTAAGGGTCCGCACGACAGACGGGAAAAATACGAGACAACGACTCGCAGGATACATCCTCGGAAGAAAACTATCGTACTGCCGGGGGCTCTTGGGACCCTACAGGAGCACGAGGGACTCGAAATTTGCGGAACGGGGCAAGAAAATTGTTGCGTGACAAAAGGTACAAGATTCACAGCTAAAGTTAGATTAGGTGAAAGTTTGCCTCCAATCAGGGTCGGCCATAGCGGGCCATACGAAATTTCTGGTCTGGTTTTATACTGGTTCAACGCCACCGCCTCCAGGCCTGATCTTTCCCTCATGAGGTGTCACTTCCCCTGGTTAAGGCTACCAATGGGGTTGGTAAAAGATCCTGGGGACTACCGCGACCTGAGAGAGCAAAGCCTATATGAATCATTACCAGGGAATCAAAAACGGGTAACCGTGACTGCATAAAGTGAGGTTTTGTTTATGGATTGGTTAACAAAAGTAAACCAACTAAAAAATACTCTACTCTCTAGACTACATCCTCGTGGTATGGACAGACCTGTGACGCCTGGTATATTAGCAAATCCCTGCTTGGCCATGAGTAAAAACCTTCGTCCACGAAGAAATGGGATACTGGATAAATAAAACTCGACGATTAAATCTCAGAAAAATTCTCATCTAATTTGGTCAAAGGGGGTAAGATAAAAAAGAACAACAAAGGAGTGTATTACATAATATATACCTCCCTTAAAGCCGACCGGGTAGGCATGGATCTATTGCATACGGAGGGTTAGGGGATCGGCGGTTGCTTTCGGAACGGGGGGGAGACAGGTGTAGTCTATACAATGGTGACATGGCGGGTATTACGCGCTTCAAACAAGCACCTAAAAGAGCGGGGACTAGCCCTGGGGAAGTGGAATTGTGTTTTGTGAGTTAAAAAAGCGCGCATCCACCAAGTAGGAATAATAGGTGTGCACTTTCCCTCTTAAGGGGTAAGTGCGGGGTCGGAAACAAGGACTACTTGGATTTCAAGATGCGACTGGTTCGGGTCACTTAAAAAACACCAAGACCGTTGGTCTTAAAAGAAGAGGGAGGACCGGTGGTAAACATCGCGAGCACAGCATCAATCTGGATAGGTACGACCAGTTCCGGTCACAAAGGCGCCGATCGCTGAAAGAGAGCAAGACTCCTGGTCGGGACAGCAGAGAGGAAGCACTTGTATAGAATCTCGTCTGGGTCTAGATAAGGAAGAAAGAGTGGGCTTGGAGGGGAATGAGGCGATCAAGACCATCAAGACGTCGGATCAAGCGAATAGGGGGGGGAAGAGACGCAAGTATGAGGTGATGGAGCCATAAGGAAAATGCGTTTGGCAGAGTCGACAAAAATTGGAAAAGATGGGCTACATCAAGTATTAACATCGATCCCTTTTAGTAACAGGGGGGGGGGTACCACAAGATCGGGAGAGGGGAGAAGAAAAAAAATACAACGGTGGGTCTTCGGTTTGACTTACCAACAACGGGGGAAATATCAGTACTTGCTGAACAAGATGAAAGGCAGGAATGTAAGTCCAGGTACTCGCGAAAAGAATAAGGAGTGAAGGGACAAAGAGTGGCGTCGTGGCGAAGCGTGGGGACTGAACGACTATGTAGCGTAAACGAAGACACCAAAAGGGGTGAAACTGCTGAGGGGGCGAGATTCTATGGTGCGGTCACGACTGAGGTCATGCCGCAACATTTTTATGGCTCGATCTCACGAAAATTAAAAGGGGGAGGAAAAAAAATGACGGGTTTACCCGGACATTGGATGGAAAAATACCCTATGCTCCGATGGTTAATAAGAACTTTCAAGAAAGCAAAAGCGACATGGGACGCGGCCTGATAGGTGGCCTCTTTATGCGGGGCAGCAATTAAACAATGCATGGGGAATCACTGGGAAGGAGGGGGGGAACGGACCAATTCTCCGACAGGTAATGTGGGAAGCCATCGTAGGGGTGCGAGAACCTGACTTAATAAACGAGGAGGGCGCAAAGGGGAGGGTTAGGTCAGGTGGGGTGAAGGGGGGAGGGCGGCACGGGGGACGGCTGTCATGTAACGAACCCCTTTTCTAAGCAGGTCTGCAGCGGGCATACCTGGTCGCAGATCAGGAAGAAATTCATGGGCGTCAGGAGAAAGAAGAGCGTTCGAGGCTTAAGAAGTAAACATGACGAGCTCATAAGGTGAGTGGGTCCTAGAAAGAACAAAGGGACTGCGGGAAAGGAAAGTCCATCACGAACTAGGAACAAACGAGAGGCACGACGAGGTGGTTATGCCTGAATATGTGGGCTCGAAGTACGAAAATGCAAAAAAAGCCCACGAATGCAATAGGAGTTGTGATAAAACCCTTTAGAAGGTGGTAGGTGACCTACTGGCACTTTAGTTGAAGAAAGATCACGGGAACTAAATCCATCGTAGAAAAGAAAAAAGGCCAGCTGACTGGGATCTTACGTGGTGATATGAATAGGAGCCAGATGGTAGCCTCTAAAGGGCTCCTGTCCGGTGAGTATCTTCTTCAAAAGAGGCTTTATGTGGACTCTAGCCTGGGTTATACTCTCGTAAGGAATGGGTCCGAAGTACGATTGGAGAATGCCCTAAGAATCAGCCGCCCTCGAAGGAGACGTCCAGGCTAGCACCCCTCATGGAATCGTGCAGGGGGGATAGGGGGGGGGGAAACAGTGGTAGAGGGGGGTTGATACCCGGGACGCATGTATCCTGCGATACAGTTAAGGAAACATGAACAAAGGGGGAGTGAGACTATATCATCGATTCCTGGGCGTATGCAGTCCGCTGACCGGAAAAAGGTTTAGCCGTATAGGCTTCAAAATGACTAGGGAGGCAGGCAATAGGAATAGAGGTGATTAATAACAAGTTTGTAAACAGACACCAGCGGCCCGGAGGGGGACTGTTTAAAAGCAGATCTGACTAGCAACAAGGTAGACGGCTGGTAAATCACGACCCAAGTCTCCGTGGGACCGACCTATAAGGGAGGACTGAGTCGCTAAGAACAGGGCTCAGGGGATAGACAGTTAGGCCTGTGGAAAAGATAGCGACTGTAAAGGATCAAAATCAAAAAAAAACCTGAAAAGGAGGAGGCAGCCATAGGGAGGAATTGTTTTCCGTCTTTGAAGAGTGGAATGCTGCACGTAAACGGGGAGGCCAACGGGAAACCAGTCTCAGGAACTTTAGTTCGACATGATGATGGGAAGAGGGAAAAGGAATTCCAGTATCAGAAAGGGAAAAGGTACAGCGAGGAGAGGCAACCTTGCCAATATCTGGACGGATAAAACTGGTATCACATCCAGTAGATTACTACTTAGTGTGGGGGCTGATCATAAAAGATGGAGGATCTCTCTAACACCACAAAGTAGGGGATCACAGCCCGAAGTGGCAGACCAGGAGCAAGGGCACCATCGATCCGATAGCCTGGATGTTACCAGCAACAAGGCGCAGAAAGGGTCCCGGATCTTAAGGTCTCGAGCTAAATGGAGAGGTCAGGAGTGAGGAAACAAGAAAAGGTCGAGAGAGGGGGGGAACAAAAAAAAGGGGTCATAGAAGGAAGGGCATCTAGGTCGCAAATCAAAGATCATACGCACCAATTTCACTTCAATCCCACCATGAAAGAGGCATCATTTGGGGGTATGACGCGGAAGGAGGACAAGGGGGCTAAAAAGCGAGGGAAGTAGAGGTAAATGTCTGCATATTGGGGGGGGGGTGGAATCATCGCTAACGAAAGTGTAGACACTGCCACGGATATCTAAGGGAAGGAGGGGACACGGCTTCTCCCGGGGTCGTCGAGGACGCGCCCCCATCCTAAAAAGCAGGGCAGAGAACGGGGGTACAGATTTATTTCCTTTGAAACCGCAAAGATCACGAAGGGGGCCTGGGCTCCATGAGGAGTTCAAGTGGGAAGAATATTCGCTAACCTTTTCTAATTTGCTGACGTGATGAGAACCGGCTCTCTGCAAAAGCAAGGGGAAGGAATCAAGGGGAGGTTTCATTATGTAGCTGTTCCCATGTATGAGGTCGGGATCAAATAGTCCGCCCAGGGATCACACACTAAAATGGTTAAAATAGCCTATAAATGTCGACCGTCGGTCACACCGTGGGAAGGGGCTATTGCAAGGAGACAGGAGAGAGATTTTTCCTTCGTCTATGGGAAACATAAAGAATCTTCGGGAGGACAGCTTCAAGCAGCTCTAAAGAAGGCTCGAGGTCCTGCAAGGGGGGGTTTTCGGGGGGAAGAGTAGGGTAAGCTATCCGTTGTCCTCGTCTAAATCAGTAAGATTATCTATTACCCTCTTCCCCAGACTTACATCAGGGGGGACCGAGGCAAACGGGTCCCGAAGCAGCGGGCGATCTGGGAGGGAAAAAAAAAGGGGAGGGGAAAAATGTCACAATGCAAAGAGCGGGACCCTCGATCAAATTGGGGGGGGACTGACGGAAGTCTGGTCCCTGAGGAACGCTTTTGGGGGGGGGGGGACTGTGGGGAATCGAACGGCGAAGGAGGGCCGGCACCAAGGGTCGAGCGCAAGTGAGGGGGGTGCGCGCGGGGGCATGGCCCGCCTTCACATTGGCCAAAATTCTGATTTTTGAATGAAAAAGCACCTGATCGAGCCTTACTTTGTCTTCCAGTAAGGAGTAAGAAAAGTCAATCGCGTGCGAGTTGGCTACTCATTGCTCCGCAACGCCCGTCAGGGAGGGATTCGAACGACCGCTCTACCAATCTCCTTGCCGCCCATCTGCCTCTACCGTTTAAGGACAGGTTTCATTCTTACAGATAGAACGTCAGAGAAGGAGGGAATAAAGAACCAAGTTTTCCAGTTCAGGAAACGAAGTCAAAAAATACTAGGGGCTTGGTATAGAAGATAGAATTCACCTAAGTTTGAGTGCCCACCCTTAAACGAGGCCTAAGAATGGGAAAAAAGCCCTTCAGTCTGGGGGGACTGACTCGCCTGGTAGGGCATCTTAAAGCAAGATTCTCCGGGGGGGATAGTCCAATGAAAAAGGATGCTGGGAGGGCGGCTTGGAAAGTACATAGAGAACGTCTTTTCCGCAATGAAGGAGCCCGAGGAAATTCGACAAATGTTTTCCTCAAGAGGGAGAACGATTGCGGAACACCATAAAAAGAAAGGGGAGGTAGAGGGCTTCATCGGGACACGCACCATCAAGGAGAAAAGAGCGCCTCGGGGGGCGACGGTCAGACAGAGGAGAAGGGTGTCAGAGGTGAAGGCGAAATCGTCGGCGGAAAAGGCAGACGCCAGGGAACTCGGTCCTTGCACTCAGATCTCAGAGGGGAAGAGCAAACAAAGCGGAAACACACGGCTGTAATCATAAGGTGCCAATCAGGACGAAGAAGGAACGAGGGAGGGGGGGATAACACCACCCGCACCGTGATTCGATTCTGTGGGGGGGGGCCGAGCTCTATCGAATCGAAATGGAAACGAACATGGTCTAGAAGCAGATGTACTTCCTTTAAAGATCCAATCTCATTGCAAGGGGGGTTCTACCGAACCAAATGAAGAACGGATTTACCTTTCGTGCGCTCCGGACACCCAGATGGTACTTCTAAAGCGTCTCTTTGAGGGGGGAAGGATGGAGTCTTGGAACAGATTGAGCCAAAGGAGTTGAGGCATCGAGAAAACTCAGGCCAGGTATATCTATCTCTGCGCTTGTCCCGGACAGAGCCAGTCGGGACGCTCTTCTAAGGGGTGTCTTCAGGAACGGTCATCTTTCAAGAAAGAAAAGGGTGATGTGATCGCTCGCAAAGATGGGGGAAAATAGGAGGCCATAAACACTTGTGAAAAAGGGGGACCGCACAAGAATAGGGAGGCCGGGGGAAGCAGAACCATTTTGTGGTTTTCCCAAAAGCCCGGCCGGCGGCCAAGGAGGGACGTCATCAACCGTCGGCGGTCGAGAGGGAGGTGGTTTACATACAAAAAACAATCAAATATAAAGAGGGAAAGACAGATGGTACGTGAAGAAAACTGTGAAGAGATTTGACGACATTGTCCCAATCCCAAGAGGGGGGAGAAGAGGGGACCACTGTTATCAGGGACGGTCACCAAAATGGGTCAAGGTCTCGAAGAATGAAGATGAACTCAAATCCAAGTTCTCATAAAGAATCTTGCACCGGATAGTAAGCTCCCGCAACAATAGAAAAAAGTATTACATCAAAAAGGGAAAGCAGAAAGAGACCATTATGCGAAATTTAAGTCTTGAGAGTAAGAAGGGGGCGGAAAACCGTATACCTTAGCTACAAGAAGGGCAGTGGGACAATGTCGCTATAATCTCATAACATGAACGAACGCGGCGGAGAACTAGACTAGGGGATTTTGGGTTTGGGTTGGAGGGGCCAATCCGCTCAGACAAGGTGATGAAAAAAACGGCTTAAGGGGGGGGGGGGGGAAAGGAACGTCTGATCTGTCTTCTGCGCGGACAAGTTGGAGAGGAAACATGCAGTGTACAATAAAAAGGAGGATGGGGGATTTGGGATCGGACAAAACCAGACCCGTTGAGGAAAAACGAAATGGCGCCTACATGGTCAAGGCAAAGGGAAAATCGGTATAGGAGGCTAACCAGTTCCTGTCAAATACAATGGGGTCTCAAGCTCTCGGCTCATCTAGATGCTCCTGGTCGTGAAAAGGCGCCGCATGCTATCCTGTCCCAGGGGGAAAGGACGATTACGTAGAAGCACGTTGGCTTGGAGGACCATAATACTTGAGAATCACTCTCGGGTGGGGCGACCGGATGGGGGGGGGGGGGGGGGCGATTAAAAAAATGAACTGCTGCGGGGTCAAATTAAAAAGAAAATGGTGAAAGGCTATGCGTCATCAGGGGAAGCTGCGACTCAAAACCCTGGGTCTGGAGGGAAGTGGGGGGTAACAAGCTCACGAGAAAACAAGATCGACGGTTTTCGGGGAGTGTAAAAAAGAAAAAACATCTGATATTGTCTCGTACGTGAAAAAGGGAAACTATGACCAGCTTGCTTCACGAGTTAAGAAAAAGAAAAAAAGACGACCTAAGGAGAACTTGAAGGCCAACGCCTGCAGAAGAAAAGGGGACAAGTGAACCGCATAAGGAATATTGGAGTCAACGAGCCAAAAGAGGCCTGAAAACAACGAGAAAACATATGTTGCGCTAACGATGGTGGCGGGAGGCCTAACGGAAATCTACTCATTTGAAAGGAGACGAAGCTCAGTTAACCTCTAGAAGATTTGCCTAAGTGACCTCGGGGGGTGTTAAGTTAATTGCTTGGAAGGGGAAGGATGCTCCATCTGTAAGGCAATCCAGAAGAAATAGCTCAGTCTGGCGCCCTAATAGATGTGAAGCTGGGGAACAAGCAAAAGGGGAAAGAAAAGTATCTACGAAGGGTTATTGTGGCAGGTCCCACGTAGTAGAGAGGGGTCTAAATTTGTGAACTGTTAAGGAGATAAGAGGAGGGGGGACGAAACTCTTTGTGCTGCGTTATAGGGCCTTTCCAAGCAGGTGTCGGACCGGTCGAATGAGTCATGTATGCTTAACATGGGCTCAAGCACTTTAAAAAAGGGGGGGGGAAGGAAAGGGCCCGTGGATAAGAAAAGGGTGAAGTTGGCGCTTCAAAAAAAAGAAAGAAGAAGGTCCGGAAAAGGGCTTTCTTACGGAAAACTCTCGGCGAGACGGATGGTCAGACCTTACGGTGTTGCAGACGTTGGGAAGAGGGGGGAACTGAAAAGTCCACATGGCTTCGCAAAACACCTTCGAGCCTGCGCAGTGCCGGCAGAAGATGCAAAAAGGGAGAAAGAAAGCAAGACGGCAAGATCAAAGCCGGAAAGCAACAGGCCAAGATGAATAGGTAGCCTTTCCGAAAGTTCTGAGGAGGGGGATGATCATGGAGGTGAAGAATTTCTGAACGCGCAGAGTAAAGGGCCGCGGAAAAAATGCAAGGGAATCTTTGTGGGCGAGGAATAGAGAAGAGATTTAAGAAAGAGGGGAAGCACTGTTTCGGTCTCTCTCCGACCTGAAAACTAAAAAAAAAAAGGGCTTGATTGCAGACCGGACGGACTAGTCATGATTAAGGGACGGAAGCTTCTGTTTGGAGAAGGATAAACCGGAACAGAGGGCATTGAAAAAGTCGCAAAGTTCACCGAATGGAATCGAACTGGAATGGAGGTGGTGCAACAGGTAAGGGGAGTTCGGCAACGGGAAAAACAAGGCATGACCGGTTATACCGGGGACATGTGAAATTAGGCGACCAGAAAGTGGAATGAGGAAGGGGGACGAATGCAGACTGGGAAACTTGAAAAGAAAAACGGAAGTTCCTGGGAAATCAGGCAGTTGTTTGGAGTCCTTACGGCCCCAAGGCAAAGGCTCCTCGAGTAAGGAAATGGAAGGGGGAGAGGGGGGGCGAAAAACGGCCAAAAAACGGGTTGTTCAAGAACACAGAAGATTGAATGCGTATCGTGATATGTGAGAGATAGTAATTCTACAGGGGGGAGACGGCGTGTAGAAAAAGGGAGACCAAAGATCTAGAGGGTTCAGGGGAGACAAAACTGGAGTCTGACGATGACGATGCACAATCTGCAGATCATGTTCGGGGGAGGACTTTTTCTCTATCCTATAAAAGCGGCCTTCAATATCACCAAA
>Ga0179593_1627456_pt1 | contig 23077 bp, 25 predicted proteins | sample CZODoug2_1_08_16_FD_185931 | JGI IMG/M metagenome (GOLD analysis project Ga0179593, IMG submission 185931) | Vadose zone soil fungal communities from Angelo Coast Range Reserve, California, USA - CZODoug2_1_08_16fungal (PacBio error correction) | ecosystem: Environmental > Terrestrial > Soil >...
CAAATGGGGAATTACGAATCCAGCCGCACCAGTTTGGCGGCTGCAGGGAGCACTGCTGCTTGGCCAGGAGACCATCGCCGTGCACTCTAATAAAAAGGTTGGCGGGGAAGAAACACCCGCGTTTTTAGCGACCGTGGGAATCAGAACCGCCGGGCAAACGCTCGAAAAAGGTTATCCACGATGATGACAGAAGTCTCACAAGGTGATACACTTCCCCGATGAGTTCGCCAACGCACCAGACACTTGAGGAATTGATGAAACTGGTGCCGAAACCACGCATGCGGAGAAACGCAGTCGGGGGTAAAGAACAGTCCCGGGGGGAGAAGCAGGCAGAAACGGCCTTCATAGGTAGTTAGGCACAAATAGAAACATCAGTGGGGGAAAGGGGAGGGGTGAAATAACGTATAACTGTGGCTTGACCCCGAACATCGGGTGCAGTAGATATAGGGAGAGAGCAGGTCTCAAAATCATTCTTGTCTTTCGAAGGAAGCCGGGTGTGAAAAAGGTGGAAGGGGGAGCCTGAAGTATACAAAAGAAAGGAGAGAGGCCTCGTTGAAGACGGCGGGAGGTCAAAGCGTTCTTCTCTTCCTGAAACCAGAGAGCGGAGGGGTCCCATCGCACCCAGAAGGGAGTTTAAACAAACACGGTGGTACTAATTGGGGGGAAATTCGGAGAGGTTGATCTTGATAAAACACGGTTCTGGAATCGAAACATCGGCGGTGAATAGCTTGGAGAAGAATCGAGCTGCAACAACAGGTCGAGGACGCGAGAGACGCCGAAAACGGGGAAAAAGGCGGGGGGGCACCGATTCGCGAAGTCCAAAGGGCAAAGTATAATCAGACGGCAGGGAAGGAATAGGAGAAAAGGATTTGAAGGGAGAAATTTGCCATTTTGAAATTGCGCGGGCAAGAAAGGGATGAAAACCTCCTGATCTCGCCTTAAAAAAAAGTCGAGCGAAAAAGGTAGCCAGGGATAAAATAGGGGAAGAGACAGGGGGAACTATGAATAAAACATAGTGGGCCAGGGAGGAGAAAAAAAAACATAGGAAAACTGGGTGTACTTAGATCCAGTGGAAGGAGATCGGAAAAACCCCAAAAGAAAAAATAGAAGAGGGAAAGTACATCAGGGGAGAAGGAAGTGAAAAAGAGGGCTTCACGAATGCAGGATGCGCTCGAAGGGAGCGGGAGAATGAGAGAAAACTCAAAATCTGACGCGTCAAGGAGTGCAAAAAGGAACAAGAAAGGTGAGTGGCAAAAAGAGGAAAAAGGTTCGGAGGGAAGGGAGTCCCTCAAAGGGGAAGGTTGAGGGGGGAAAAACAATGCAACAATCTCGAACAAAACCAAAAGAGAAGGTTTGGCCTGGAATAACAGTTGAAAACTGCAATGAGTAACGCATTGGGGAGAGGGGTTCAGGACAACCGTGTGTACCTGCGCTCGAAAGTGGCAAGGGGAAGTCCGAGAGACCGAGGTGTTCTCGTGCCCAAGCTCAGGGGAACTTTAAAGAGGGGCGGGAAAGCCGCATTCGGGAAAAAGGAAAAAAACTAAACAGAAAGTCAGGAGAAAAGAAAGGAAATTTTCTTGGGGGGGAGTCTGAAGCGACTGGACTGGAACGGCAAAAGTACACAAGTCTATGTCTTGGGGAAAAAAAAAAACCGGCAAGGAGGCTGGTATTGACGATGGCACCCTGAGAGGCCCGGACCGCCATCTGGGCGCGGCAAAAAAGAAAACCAGGGGAGGCTACTATCAGCGGATAAAGGCCAAAAAAATTTTATCGGCAGGGTGCACGCGAATGGAGGCGCAAGACGCAGCTGCAAATGGGAGAAAGACAAACGATCTACCTGACGAGGGGAAAGAAGATTCAGGGACAGGGCCTTCAGTCGTGGCGGGGGGGGTGTTCGGCTGAGCGGCATACGAAAGGTGAGGGTGGGGGGGTGTGAAAGCAGAAGGGGCCTATTGAAAAGGGCAGGCAAAAAGCTCTCATACACAACAATCGATTAATGACTTCTTGGTTTTGGGGGGGTGGAAAGAAGGAAGAGCCGAGTTCTACAAGCACTTACGCATGGACCAATACCGGGGGGGTTTTTGTGTGTCCAACTCACGGCACGTTGGCGGAGAAAACGCGCGACCCTCTGGGGGAGCAGTTCTCGAAGCGTGACTTTCGCAACGAAAGCGAGAAATAAAGTTCATTTGGTTTATACTCAGGCAACCTGCAAAACAAAAATTGGGGACCACACCTTTCGACGGAGCCAGATAAGGAGGGGGGACGACCTGCGTCTGGGATGGTGTCCCCTCCTAGCGGCTGGTCACCATAGGGGGTCTACGCCAGATCCATGGGCGCCACGAGGAATTGATTGGCGTGATACCGGAACCTTCCAAGGCTGCATTTCGTGACAAAAAGGGGGACGGGTTTCTATCACCGCAAACGGGAAGGGGAGACTCTCTGTATGCTACGAGATGAGAAAGACAAACGCTCAGTCCGTGCTGCGTGGGCGTCCGACAAACGGAAGGCGGGTCACAACTGGGTCGAGCGCCGTCGAAAAAGGGGTTGGATTTGGGAAGGGCCAGTCTGATCACAAAAAGCCGCGAAGTCACAAGCCGGGGTCTGCGACAAAGTTCTTCCAGCGTGCAACGGCGGAACGCGAGGCACGCCAGGGGAGAGGAGCTCTGGTCTGAGGGGGCATTGCGCACGGTTTATGGCGAAGGGTACGACACCTACTCAAGAACACCCCGGCATATTTCACCGCGATGGGGCGCCAGCGGAGAAGGGAGGAAGGTCAGCGTCGACGATTTGATCAATCAAGGGGCCAACAGGGGGAAAGCGTGGCGGGTCCTGACCGAAAGACGAAGAGGCCAGGTTTAAAATTACCTCCATCATTTCATATAACGGGGGACTTTTTGCAGAAAGGAATCCCTGAGGACAGACCATTGTAGCAATTTCGGGGGCCATCCTCTCAAAAAAAAAGGGAGTAAATATAAATAGGGTCCGAGAGACGACTTGCAATTTCGTGAGTGACTCTGTGGTCTAATAGTTTACCACCCCAAGGTAGCTGGAAAAGAGGACAGGGCCGGAGGTCATTCTTGACCAAAGAAGAGGCTGTATGAGATACCATCGTCGTGAAACGAGGCAAGGGTGCCGGGGAAAGCGTAGTAATTGATCAAGAGAAAGAGAAAGTTATCAGTAGTAAAGAGGAAGCTCTCGGGAAAATAGAGGTGAAGGGGTAGGTCTTTGGATTTCTAGAAAACGACAATAAACCTGATCATAGGGGAACCGGAATGAAGCCAGACAGAAAATTGGGAAGACATACGAGTGATGAGACAATTCAAACTCACTATCTCAGTCCTCCGGGTCCTTCTCACCCCGTAGGGGGGTGCAATAACGAGGAAGAGGGAGGTGCAAGAAAAAAAGGCATCCGGGAAAGATGAAAAAAGAGGAAGGGACAGCTCTCAAGAGACCAAGGGGATACAAACGCAAGAGGTGGACCAGGGGTGTCGGCAAAACACTAGTACAATGAAAGGGGGGGGGAAGAGTTGGATGGGGAAAAAACTCACTGGGGGCCGGGTCGCTCACATCTGCGGAGGGAGTCGGGAATATAAAGAGAACCTTGTGAGGGGGTCGATAAGAAACGAAAGAGGGGGATATTCTAAAAAACTCTAACACATCTTTTTCTCATAGAGTATAAATAGTTGGAAGTACACGCCGAAAGAAAAAAAAGGTGTTTCCCAAAAGGGGGTGGCAATGGGAGGGGTCATCTCGCAGGTAGAAAAAGTCTGGAGGGACGGGGGCAAATACTAGCCAGAAAGGGTGGGGAACGCCCTTTGTGAACGTTGGAAATTAGGTACAACAGAGGATTAAGGAGTAATCGTCGTCTTTGCGAGGCAGCAAAAAGGAGGGGGTGTCCCACCATCTTTCAGCGGAAAAAGGGAAGAAGGGGAGGTTACACAAACACATTTTAAAAAGGGGGGGGAAAATTTCGAAGCAAGTAGGGAGGGGGGGGGGGAAAGCTTGGAGAACTTGAAGTTCAACTCTTCAGAAAGTTGACTTGGGGGGGGAAAAATGCGTCCGCAACTAGGGAAAACTATGAAAACACGGGGGGGGTTCAAACGCAACAGATTCTTGTCGCAGGGGGAGAATTTCAGAGGTGGACACTTAAGGGCTTTACTCGATGAAAGATACTCAAGAAGGGCAGGGAAAAAGGTAAAGAGTTCACTTCCCTGATTAAAAGAAGTAAAAGCACCCCCCAAGGAGCTTCGAAAGTAAAAAAATCGGTTGCCAGGGAAAGAAAAGGGGTCATTAAGGGTCGGAGGGGAAGACCATAGAATTTTCATTTCGTTCGGCAACGAAAGGGGGGACGTGAGAACATGAGAGGCTTCCGATAAAAAAAAAAGGGAATCGCAAAAAAGAGGAAGAAAGGTGGTTGGAAAGACGATAAATGCGGCTGAAAGAAAAAAAGAGACTTGGGCACGAGAACCCTCCGAGTCGAAAAACAAAGGTCGAAAGACCAATGTTTTGAGCCAGGACGCAGTGCGGCTGGGGAGAGGGGGAAAAGGAGGTGACAGACAACGGAAAGAGAAAAACAACAACGTAAGTATTTTGAGGAGAGAAAAGGAGTGACTTGAAAAGTACTCCAAAAAAAAGTGCCTGTACACAAAAGGTCGGTTTCACTATTGACGGAAAGGTGGAAAGGAGATTCCAGGACCCAAAAGGACGAGAAGAAAGAATGAGAAAAAAAAAGGGAAAGGCGCGATTTTCTGGGGCGGCTGAGTCAAAAGCAGGGAAAAGGTGAGAGAGGGGCTGGGGCCGAGAACGACAAGGGGTAGGAAGGGGGGCAACCAATGAATCTGGAAGCCAACTGCGGCGGTTGGCTAAAAAAAAAAAGAGGCTGGGGATTCGACTATCCGTCTTATCCAGGAGGAAGGAAATCAGGTTAAAGAGCAAGGGTGGTAAAGGGAAAGTTGCTCAAGAAGAGGAAGTAGGGGAGCAACGACTAAAGATTCCCGAAATGCACGGAACGAGAGCCACTCATCTTTGAGGGAAACACGGGGGGGGGGAGGACAGGGAGACGAGGGCATGGACGAGAGGAACTGGATTCAGCCAAAAAAAAAGGGGGTTAGGATGAGGTTTAAATACATTTCCTCTCGGGCCTCGAAAACGGAGACCGGGAACATCGCTTTTAAAAAAGTTTTTGGGAAAAGAAAAGGCACGCACAAGGAAGACTACACGCTGGCTCACTCGGACGCTCAGAAATGAAAAAGAAAATAAGAAACGGGGAAAAAGAGGGGGGGAGGACTCAAAAGGAAAAAAAAAATTCTGGTCGAAAAAACAGTGCGGCTACGGTCTGGAAAAGATACCAGAGGGTTTCTAACCTCTCTAGGGGAAAAAGAGTTGTTTCAAAGCATGTGGGTCTAGGGTTCACATCTCACATTTAAATCTGTGACGGAGACGAAAAATGAAAAAGACGCTGAGGGAAAAAGGTGCAGGAGAAAAGAATTCCGTTCTGAAGGGAGGAAACAAGGCAGGGGCATATCAAAGAAAGCTGAGGGAGGAGAGGTCAGAGTGAGATGCACCAAGGAAATCAACAACAACTCCAGTCAGAAGGAGGGGAAAAGGGAGTGGGCGAGCCAGAATAAGGGGAAAAGGACGTCAACATTTTGGGAACTGCTATGAAAGCCATGGGGGTGAGGGTAAAAATTTAAAGATACCGGGCTTCATTCCTTATAACAGGTCGAAAAAAGTTAAACAAACCTAATGGAATTCTAAAAGTGAGGGCTCGGGGAACCTTCTCTCGTAAAGGAAAAGGGAGCATCGGAGGTCGATTCTTAATTCAATCTGGGGGATGCGTGAGAAGGGAAATTCAGGAATGAGGGGTAAACATAGGACACCTACTTCAAAAAAAAAGAACATGAAAGGGGGTCAGTCTCCCTCCTAGGATTCCTGGAAAGGAATGAGAAAGAGGCGTCGACTAAGTGAAAGGAAATTGGGGCAGAAATAGAAGAGCACATCGCATTTACTGGGTAAACTCAGCATCCTAATTAGGAATATGAAGAGAGATGACATCAATGGGGGAAACTTGGGCATCTAAGAGAGGAATCTAGGGGGGGAAAAAACCAAATGAGCCCTGATGGATCGGCCCATGAACAATGGGAGAGAAAAACAACAACAACGGAGTCGGAAGGGGAATTCGAAGGGAGGACATTGGCGGGCGGGAGAAAGGTCGCCAACCCCCGGGACTTTGGGTAGGCGAAGAGGTAAAAGGGGACTTTCCTGATGTCTGAGGGGAAAACCAAAAGGAACTCTTCGAGATTATTCGAACAGGCCACTGAGGGGAAAATATGGGAGAATGGGAATAGACTCTTCTACGCGAAACCGGGAACCAGTAGGTTCCAGAAAGGGAGGACATAAAACGGGGGGAGTTGGGAGGACTTGAGCTATAAAAACGCGGAAATGATGCCAGAAAGAATTTTTGAAGAGAAGATAAGCAACGGATCACAGAAGAAAGGACGTGCATCGCAACTGCAGTGCGGGCATAGCGTCCACGATCGAGGTGGAAAAGGGGGGTCAAGACAACACGCGGGGGCAATCGCAACGGGGACAGAAGAAGGACGGGGGGCCGGTCTGGGAGTGAATGTTGGGGGGGGGGGGGGGGGGGGGGGGGGGGGGGGGGGGGGGGGGGGGGGGGGGTGGGGGGGGTAAAAAACTATAGGGCTAACCACCACACGGTGAGCCACGCCACGAGGGAGATTGAAGACAGGCTCTCCCACGAGGACAAAGAGGGAAGGTGGGGGTGGGTAGGGTCTTAAAGGTGGACAGCAAAGCAATCATCGAGAGAGATGGGAAAAAGAACAAAACTAATAATTTGGGGAAAGGTAAAAGGCCCTGCAATCTGGGGTAAAAGAATGCGGCGGCAAACTAGGAAGTTCCATTTCAGGAGCAGGGAAGACTGGGGGCGTTGAAAAAAAAAACCTCGAAGGGTTAACCAGGTCAAATAAAGAAAAAAATTAGGGGTGGGGAAATACTACCGTAAGTCGGGGGGAACGAAGGGGTTTGTCCTTTGAAGAGTAAGGGAAAAATGAAAAAGCGGAGAGCAACGTTCATCGAAGAGGTGCTCAGGCCGCTTTAGAAAGGGATGCTTCACAACCACGACGGTGCCGGGGCAAGAACCGGGACCAAAAAAGGTTCCACGCTATTGGTGGACAAAAGGGGGAGTCACGACGTTGAGGCTGGATAGACTTCTGAAAAAAAAAAGAAAAAACTTCAAAGAGGGGACGTGGGCAGAATCGGCGATGCGTCCAGACAGAGGGAGAAGGGCAGAAAATGTTTTCACCGCACCAGGGAGGAGGGGAAAAAGGAACAGGTGAAGGCTAGAGCGTGACCAAGAAAGGAAGAAGTTTGGAATTTGCACATTTAACACTGAAAGGGCAGTATCGCCCTGGAAGATGGATCGGAGCAGTAAAAAAAACGAGGAAGGGGTCGCCGCGTGGAACAGATGGCTTTCCAGGGGGGCGAAAAGGAGGAAATCTAAGACCACGAGGGTCGTTCGCGGCAAAAGAAAAAAGGAAGAAAGGGGGGGATCCAGGAATTGGCCGATCCGACCCAGAAACTTTAAAGGGAGGAGAAAAAAAGCTCTGGAGGGTTTTGAGGCGTCATGGAAAAAAGATGCGGCTGCGCGCGGAAAGTCCAGAACAGAGAACAATCGGAGATGAGTCAATATTTCACAGTCGATTCTGACAGGAACAAGGTTTGGGACTGGGGACAGTGAGTCAAGCCGAAACTTTGGAGGAAGAAAAGAGAGTAGCAAAAAAAAAGGAAAATAGATGGGTGGCCTGGTTTCCTAACAGTTCCCTGCCTCTTTAAAAGAAAGAGCTCAAGGCGATGACACCAATTTACTGGTCGAATCGACGGGGGCAAAGGATCAAGACGATGTTTTCTCGGGAGTGAAAAAAAAAAAAAGTTCAAAAAGGGACGAGCAGGACAGCGCATTCGTGGAATACGACGAAAAACTCAGAAAAAAAAAGGTGCTACCGGAAGGGGTCGATCTGCAAGCGAAGGGGGAAAGTCACCGTCCTACACCCCGGTGCGAGGGGGAAGAAGCTCAGAATGGGAAGGAAGATGGTGTGCCGACCCTGAATTGGGGAAGAAAAGTATGACGCCAGAAAAACGACTGCGACAAGCAGCGAGGGGGAACGAGAGGGGGGAATCCATTTGCTAGAATATCTAAGGGGAAGGGGAAAAAGAAGTAGGAAAAATTTGGGCTCAAGAACACCGGCTTCAGCCCAAGGTAAGAAGGAAGAGACTGAAAGGCCGATCCCTAATCTGCCAGGGGAACTAAAGGCATCTCTGTTTGAGGATTGGGCTAGGAAGCTAGGCCGGAACGCTGACTGAAATCAAGGAGTCCCCTCTCGACATCCGAAAGAGTGGGTGGCGATATCAACTTCGACTAATCACTGCGAAATGGAAAAATAGTGGGGCCGGGGGGACAAAAGCACCTTCACGCCGGTTCATGCAGAAAGCTCGCACCTAAAGGTTGGAAAAAATCAGACGCTCAAACGCGGACAAAAAAAAAAATAGGAAGAAAAAAAAAAGGGGGGGGGTTCAGTTTGATACTTCAGGCTCACCGGAAAGGAGAGGGAAAAAACGCGGAGTATTTTCAGAATTGAGAAAAGAATGAGGGGGAGAAAAATACTTGTTCAAAGACAACGGCGAAACGGCCACAGTTAGGGAGCAACGATCGGGAAACCGAAGGGGCTCACTATCCAGATGCCGCAGGGGGGAAACGACCACACGTTTACGGACACTGGGGGAGGGAGCAAAGCAACGCGAGAACTGAAGAGGCTCCGAGTGGAAGAGCCCTCTAATCTGCGACGGCTGGGCGTGAAAACTCAATCAAAAGGCTGTTGACGGGTATCAAGGTCGGAGATGGAGGGGCCGATCGTGGAGTACAAGGCAAGTACCCGGCACAAAGGATCAAAAGTTAAAGGAGAGATTCAAAAGAAGGGTGAAGTTCGGGGGATGAAACTCTAGGGTGGGAAGGCGCGCTGCCCATAAACAGCTGAGAAATGAAAAAGGAAATAGTGCTGCACTGGGAATGAAGGGAGACGCACGGTTTGGCGAGCAAATTTGCGACAACAAGACGAGAGATGACGGTCAGGAAAAAGGGGGGCCGATTGTAGTCACTGGAAGAGGCCTGAGGGGAGGAATGTCAGTCGACGATGGTGAATGTTCAAGGCCATAGTCTAAAGGAGAGTTTTAAACGAGGAGGGGGTCTCAAATCAAAATAATGTCGCCAAGGTTTGGAGGTCAGACAGAGGTCCTTGAATCGAATCGGAGGGGACTAAGTGTTTCTACCAGTACTCCAGGATAAATTCATGGGCAAGAACGCGCAAGGATCGGCCCTCTAGAGAGGGAAAAGATAGATATTTCAGATCGCCTGCGTAATTAATCGGAAAGCAGCTTCCATGGCGCAAAAAGAGTTTTAGAAACGCGTATATTCCATTAAAGAGGACGGACATCCCCAACCGCGGGATCGGCGGTGATTAGGCACACCAGCGCATCCAAGGGAGCCTAATTTGCCCATTATACATCGTAGAACTCAGAAACAAAGAGTGATCCATCGATCGCGGGGAGTCCACGAATATTGGAGTGGGTGTGGAAGGGAGGGGTGTCGGGATAGAGATGATCGAAAGAAAAGATCAATTTCCATTAATCAGAATAACTTCAGCCTCTGCCAGAGCGGGCAAGTCTCAATTCTCCGGGGGAAAACGCCGAAAGCCCCTTTTTGTGCAAAGCAAGCAGCAGGCGGATCAGAAATGGCCGCCGGTGAGAGGGGAGGAAATGGGGGTATCCAGGCGCCATCGGAGGCCACGGATACCACGTCCAACTTCTGATGACGGAGCCCACGTCCCATCAGGGCGCAGACTCTGGGAAAAGCCGACGCCCTCTCAGTAATCAGCGAGGGGGAGGGTGCGGTATAACATCTTCACCTTGGGGAGGGTCGAAAACAGTCCCACCGGCAGTTATAGTTCGCACTCAAGAGGGCACGAGGTCTGTGGCTATGACTTTCCTTATAACTATATAGCGGTGAAACCGGGACCTCTTCTGGGGGCACCAGTAGATAGAGGGTTCGAGCTAACGAGGCGTGGGGGGGGCACGTATGCAGCCTTGTTGGGGCATCAAAGCGTTGAGCGAGGTAAAACATTAAATGCGGTATTCCTCGGGGCATAGGGAGAGTGCGGGTTCTTCTTCAAAGTGAGTTGCGCAAAAGGGAAGTCATGCTCGCAAAGTAGTGCCCGGTGCGTTTGAAAACAACACTTTGGGTGGCTCGTCATTGGGGAGTACGTGAGTTAGATTCACTGTTCCACCACTCAGTCCTTGAATACGGAGGGGGGGAAAAAAAGAAGGAATAACTATTCGTCCAGGAGCAGAGAGGGGGTAGGTACCTCCTAACACCACGGTTCAAACGCAGCGATGGCCACTGATCGGGAGATCGGCAGTGAGATCGGGGGATCGTCGTTCCCCTGGAAGGGGGTTGTTGGGGGGGGGGTGGGTGGGTTTAGGGGGGGGGGGGGGTTCGAGCAGAAGGGGAAAAAGTCGTAAAAAGGCCGATGGACAATATTACGCCGATCGCGCTCAAAAGAACTGGAGCTTGTACCAGTGGCGGTCCAGCAGGTTGGGCAGGAAGTCAGGGGGTCGGCATACCCTGAATGGTCGTCGCGAACGACACGCGAAAGGGGGGGGGGGGACCGCATCGGGCGAAAAGCAGGATCGCGCACAGACGAGACGGGTTTTTCAGGAAGGAAAGGGAGGCTTGTTCTGCGGTAACGGAAGGAGCTTGGGCACGAAAAACACCTCGGATCGGAAAATTGTCAACGTCGGAAGAACAAGGTGTGGCAGGGACGAGGAAAGGGGAGGAGGGGGATTTCATGGAATTCGGAATAGGAAACATGCAAGAGAGACACACCAAAGGAGGGGGTGGGCCACATTTTTTCCCTGCGCTTGTTGCCACTTGAGTACGAAAGATTGCTTGGAAACGTCACACCTTGTTCCTGGGTCGAATCGAAAGTGCAACGAGGAAATCACGGCAGGTGTGTCTCCCAAGGACTCTATCCGTTCCACGCAGCCGAATTGGAAGCGAGGATACGACTACGAAACTCTCGCCCCGAGCGGGCAGAAAGACTAAAGTTTAGTCGGATCGGCAAGCGACGGGGGATCACTCGTACACCCAGGCGTCGAGGTGTAGGGACAAAGGCACACTATGCCCGATGTTCACCCTGGAAAGGAAATCAGGGCCTCCATCCTACAACGCGGCGACAAGAGCTGGAAATCGGTCCATGTGCGAATCAAGTTTATAGGGCAGTGAAAAAATTTGGGGTACTTGGCTCAAGAAAGAGAGGCTATCTGCGTCACGATCTAAAGAAATGATTGCGCAATTGCCTTCGCCCGCAATCGTGGCTGGGGAAAAAAAGGTTGTTTAGGGACTCTCTTGCCGGAACCGCCGAGAAAAAAAGAGAGGCTGCCGATGAAGGAAGTGGACAGTATCGAAAACACGTCGACGAAAGCACTGACGAGACTCGGCAAAAGGAGGAAAGGGTTGGGGGTCAAATCAGGCAAAAGTGAGAAACCTCGGATACCGTGTGGGGACACACGCGACGGGGCCGCACGAAGCCAGAATCCGCTGGGAGGGGGACTTACAGGGTCAACGCAAAATGCTTCACACCACCGGCTAAGGCGGACATACGAGCCTAATGCGTGTTCTACCTGCAGATGACGATATAGAGGGGGCCGGTCGCTGGGTCACCGTCCACAGGGGGAAGAGTCTACTGAAAAAAAAAAGGAGAATCGCTTAGGGTCGAGGGAGGGAAAAAGAAAAAAAGTGGCCGGCCGTTTTCTGGTCTCGAGGTGCGACCGCACCGCTGCGATCCGCGAGATGCGGAGCACAGTGAAAGAACCAAAACTCCAAGGGAGGAAGCGTGGACTTCAATAACAGTGGACGTGGTGATCCCGGGGAGAAATATCGAGGGTCCGATGTCCCTTTTTTGCATACATTACCTGGCGGAAGATGGGAGCACGCCGCTGCCCGGCAGATAGATGGGCACAAAGCAATGGGGTCTGACTACAAGGGGGGAAATTCTACGGGCGTTTCCATATAAGGCGGAGAAGTCTGAATTCAATCGGGGTTTCTGCTGGAATTCGACGGCATGATGCACGTTTAATTGCTCAGCAAGGAGGGTTAATGCACGGGAAGACCTCAAAAAAACCTATGGGAGGCGCACGCGATGAAAGGATTGCGGGAGCAGGGCGTCGCGATGTGATCATTTTCAGGAGAAAAAACCAAGCCTAATTGGGTCAACGGAGCAGGGGGGGGACCCCGGTACGAGGAAGCGTGGGGATGCGTTACATCCATTTCCTTGCACGGACGTGGACGCTAAGCGGGGTGGACGCCCGAATAGAAGCAAAATTATCGCCCATTTAAGGAGAGAGGGGAAGAGCAGAGACAAAAAAATGTAGAGGTAAGAGAGATGGCCTATCTCCTGTAATGGCGGGAGCACACGGGCGCACCCCGCAGTTGAAAAAGTCCCTATATCCCGGCCCTTGATTTATAGGCAGGAAACCGCGCCTCGTTATTCGAGACCATCTCTGCTCCACTTCGGAAAAGGAAGGGTCCTGAAACATTGAGCACATCTGTCGACGGCGAAGGGGGGGAAAGCGTAGGGCCACATCGCGGCGGGGGATCATCTCCGGTGAATAGGTGCCGGTTAGGGGAAGAGGTGGGCCGTAAGGTGATCTCAAAAGAGGCCCCCCAGGGCCATGACCACAACGATGCCTTGGCCTCGCCCTGCAGCTGCTTGGCAAGACACTGCCGTTTAAGAGAAGGGTTTGGCGACACGTTTGTGCAAAGTCGGGCGTGGGGTCGAATCCGCCGGTCTCTGTCTGCCAACAATGGGCGGACAGCCGCATCGCAAAACGTGATCCACGGCCCACGCGGCCCGGAGGTAAAAAAACTTCAGACAGACTGAGCGTTTGGAGTTGTGCCTAGAAGCATCAGCGCGCGGAGGGCAGTCGGTGGCGGTATAGGGAACAAGCTTCCAAAAGGACAGAACGGCCACGGGGCATCGTTATATTTCGGCCAAGCCCGAACATAAAAAGTGCAAGGAGGAGACGATATAAAAGGGTGCCGGGGAAAAAGCCTGAAAGGAGGTGCCCATTAGATACCCTCGAGGAAGTAACACGAAAGGAGAATTGGAATCCGAGCGCCGTGTGAAACGCCGGGGGGGGGTTGCCTTTTATCCTTAAGTCGAATGAAAAGCGATCTTCGCTCATAGCTCAGTCGCGTTTCTCGTCCCATTATGGCTGAAAAAAACTACAACATCGCTTCTTTCCGGTGCGTGTGAACCACAAAGGGGAAAAACGAGGGGTCCATGTCTCTTCATTGCTTCTCACGGGACTTGAAGATTGCCACCACTTCATCGGCTGTGATGACGAATGGGAAGGAAGAGGAGAAGGACCGGCCAGAGTAAGAAGCAAGGCCTAACACCACTGTGTGCACCAAACCTATGACAGCGGTCCACGTCATTCTTTAGTAATCATCGAAAGGGGAGGTGACGCCCTTGGACCCGCTGGTCTTTGAGTGGGAAGGGGGGGAAAAAAAAGGGCGCGTTCAAATCCGAGGAAGGATTCCGCCTTATCTTCAATTACCAAGAACCGGAGGGGTAGCCAGATTGTCCAGGCAGTTGGCAGGAAAGTCGGGGAAATACGTGCAGTGCGGCAACGACACCTAGAACTGGGTGGAGAAGGGGAATCCAGGGGCCGTTGGCAAGAAAAAAAAACTTCCGTACGCTCACCGACTCTGCGATTTTTCCAAATAGAAAAGGGAGACCGAGGGAAAGGCGGCGGGAACGAAGAGAGCTTGACGATCGACGAAGAGGCTAGTGCAACGTTCGACAGGACAAGGGGGGCGGCACAGCGAATTGGAGAAAAGTTAGGAAAAACGCGTTAACCACATCTCTCTCAACCACAAACCTTATGGAGGAAGAGACTGGTTAGGTGCGTCTTGACTGCCACTTGTACCAGGCAATTGCAGGGCTGAAGGGGGGCCACACTGTCGAAAATCTACGGGCTATTTGCGCCGTCCGATCGGCCGATGGGTGAGAAAGGGCCCACGAAGGAAAGCCGGACTCCGACTGGGGCGAAAAAGAGAGGGAAGACTAGACTACGAAAACTCTACCCTTCGGTGCGGAGAAGACGGAGTTTCAGGCGACTGGACTTGATTCAAGGGTACACCAGGTGAGGTGAACGACTTGCACATTCGTGTTATGGAAAACTGAAAAGTCACGCCAACTGCACTGGAAGAGAAGATCTGATAACGCGCCCGAGTTCTTTGGAAGGGCGACGATCCGAATCCAGGGAGAGCAAAGGAAAGAGGAAGTTGCAACACAATGTACGGTGCAAATGTTGCTCAGCCTCGCGTCGCAACTATCACCTGCCTATGATGGGGCCCGAGCTGCAAGGGGAATGGAGGCCCGCATCTTTCGTGCCCAAAGGGGGGGTCAGCCCTCGACTGCCTTACTCCATCTCACGATTCTTCAGACAAGAAAAGAAGGAACGGGTGTTGGCAAGGTGCCTCTCAAGAATCAAAGGGAAGGCAAGAGCACCAATAGCGTTGCCGTGTTGGGGTGTCAACGCACCGGCAGAAGGGGGGGAGGAAGGACGGACCAGGGTGGATCCATTGTACTCTCAAACGTACGGAGCAGGAAAACGAGGAATATCCGCTTTTACATTTTGGAATACGACTCAACGGGCTTGCTGCACACCAACCGGCGCTATATTTGAAAAGAGGCAGGTGCGACAAGGGAGAATCTACTGGTGCACCGGCGTCACCGCCCAGTTATATGAGTACGAGGCGGCCCATCGCTGAAGGACGAGAGGGACAAACAGCTTTTCCTGGCATTGTCGTCGACAGCAAAGTTGACGATATAGAACAGGACTGCGATCCGCGCGGCTGAAATGACGAGGGAGGCGTTAAGTCCAACGCGGGCGCATGATGGGGGGGCAATAGGAATAGATGGACTTGTTATCATCACCGGGGGAAGGCGTAGCGGCTTTCCGATGTGGATAACCTGGGAGACAACGGCCTGCACCCTAGCCAGGAGAGAGGGCGGTGTCCTAACGTTCTTGAAAAAGATCGTGGGACGAATGGAAGCAGTGGAAGCTGGCATCTGTTCTGTGAGGGAGGTGGAAAACGCATCGCACGGTTGGGCGAGCAAGGGGGAAAGACAATTCAAGACCCCCGGCACCTATCACCGGCGGAATGGCGCCCCAAGAAGGCTACGTTAGGGCGCTTCGACGATGATCAATGGAAGGGGACATAGCCTAACCGCCTATTTGAAAATCGCTGGTCAGCACTAGGCCGAGGCCGGTTGGGTTTGGCTGTCACATGAAAAAAAGAAAGGGGTACGGTTTGAAAGGGGGTTTGCTCCCCTATTACCCGGAGAACTACGAAAGGAGATCGGCCATCGTCTCACAAAACGGAGAGGCGACATCCTTGCTACATGGAAGATTCGGCGTAGGGCTCCACCCAAGTTGGGTGTGACGCTTAGATGCAAAGGGTGAGGCCCCACGCTGGCCCTGGCGAAATTCGGAGTGGCCAACGAGCCGGCTTCAGGGCCTAGTTCGATGGCCACAATTAGAGAAAGGTAATAAAAATTAGGACATCGGCATCGAAAGCGGCGCAAAGACCGTTGAAATAGTGCCGGTGTCCTTGAAGTATGTGTAAACGCGATGCAAAAAAAGTTCTCATCAGCCGGGAGGTCGATCACCAGATTGCTTCAGGTGAGCCTTGGACATGCGAGATCCCGCAACCCTAATAACGGGAGACGGCTGGTTGGGATAGAGGTCTTCTGGAAGAAAAAGGGGATCCTTCTGATTGCCACCAGGGAGACAAGAAGCATCGCCAAACTTTAAACTTCCAGAGATCCGGATTGATCGAGACCTCTTCCACATCATGCACGCAGACGGGAGGTTCACTGTGAGAACCGAGACAGCGTCTCTGATGGGAAGTCGGGGAGTCAATGTTCTCGACGACCTGCCAGAAACCAGAATTTCGGAAACTCACTAGAAGGGTCGCCATTTGCTAGTCGGAAAGGGAAGATATAAAAGTGACCACCTACATCGTCGGTGCAACAGTAGATTTCGCGCAGGTATGGGGAGCGCAAACGCACGGAAGGTGGGGATAAATTGGTTGCAGGGAGCCTGATATGGAAAACTGAGAAGTTCATCGGCCGGTGGAGCCAGTCAACGGCGATTGCGGGACACGCAGAGGCGTTCCACGGGCCGTTCCGTGCGTGCGTTTCAACTCTATGGTGGGGCCGCAGTCAGGTAATCTTGGACCCAAAATCCTGACATCGGCGTGAAGCCTTTGATGAAAAGAGATGTGCAAGTTCCAAAAGCCGCCGAACACGTGTGCACCGAAAGGATGACGGAGGCAGCCACGTCAATCTTCGGGAATCAGCAGGAAAGAAGATCCCTTGGGCGAGCTTGATCAAATTTGCACATTTACAAAGGTGCGAAAGAAATGATCGAGGAAGGAAGCCGGATCGTCGCGCCAAAGAGAGGCAGGGGGGACGTCGCGTGTAGGAAGATGGCGGTCCAGTAAGGGGGGATGCAATTCAGGGTGACATAACATCCAGCGTGTGCGCGTTCAAACTACCCATCGCGAACCTGTGTAAGCCATTCGCAGATAACGACCAGAAACTTCATTCGCGCACCGGGGACAGGGAGGAGTTGGCCGGTCGTTTCAGGGGGATCGCAATCGCGGTAAAAGGAAGGAAAAATGGCACGAGGGAACGATCGGGAAAAAAGCATATTGGAGAGTCGACAGGAACAATTGGTTTGAACGCCACATCAATTGCACCCCACCCCCCACCTCGCAATTTGCAGTCAGCCTCATGTCACTGTAGGACCAGGGGGTGAAAGAAAAAAACGGAGGAAAGAGAAGATTGCCCGGTTTCCTAACATGAAAGAGAGGGCTGCCACTTGGCAGCGCGCTCTGGGCACTGCCACACCGGGCTGTAGAAAGAGAAGGGGGAAGAGGGGCGAGATGGAAGTCCTAGGTCCGCAAGCTCTATTCCGTTTCCCCCCGAGGTACGCGCGCAAAAGAGGAGGAAAAAAAAAAAAGAGAAAAGCCTATAATGTGCTCGATCGGAAGTCTGGGGGGGGGCTGGACTGGTATAGAAGTACACCCATTCTCTAGGTAGTTTGGGGAAGGGAAAGGACGGGAAGGTCCTATTTCACCCTTAAGGCCTCCATTCAAGGACATCGCAGAGCCTCGATTCCGGGGAAGACGATTACGGAGAAGAATCGAAATGAGTTCATCTCAATTTTTACGGTGCAATGAGAAAGGGTAGGGGGCCGGGCGATTCGTAAAAAGAGACTGAATGTCCCGACGCCGTTGGGCTGCTTGCCTGGAAATCAGGGCTGTGAACACCTTGTTTCTTCGGGATCAGGAAGAAAAGGAGCATACGCCCGATTTTTCCAATCAGAGGACACACACAAGAATGGTGAAAAGGGAAAATTGAAGGGAACGTCTACTAATCACTTGGAAGAAGAAACCAATCGCAAAGGGGTGGGGTTCACTAACCGGCACGCCGGATGCAAGGCAACGAAGCTCGAATGTCATGGGGAGCGGCAAACTGCGTACTACCGAAGCACAAGCAAATCCGATGGGGGCAATGTATACTTACATTAGCAACCGACCAACCCAAAAAACAAGTCAACGGCGTATTTGCCAAAATATAACCACAATGAGGGGGTTCGCCCTGCGAGCGATATCGAGTGCACCAGATGTCGTGCACGAACAGTTATATCGTCTAGAACGCTAAAAAAAAAACCTCGGTGATGGGTACGGGCAAGATGCCGCCGTTTCTTCTCGGACGGACAAGCACAGATGTTACCTCCACCAGAAGAAGGGGCGCGCTGAGCAAAAGGGAGAAATCCAACGCCTGTCTGACGCAGGCTGGGAAGAGGGCGATCAATCGGAAGCGTGACGTGGTATCACCGGGGGCGAGAAAGAGTTTTGTTATACCTGGTTTCCCAGAGACCGAAGGATGCAAGGAAGATGCCGCGCGATTGAACAAAATCCGGGTGAACGGTCTGCGGCTTGCAACCGTCGGGGGGCGATGCAAGCAGAAGCAAAGGGCGAGTGAAAAGGCTGGGTGCGCTGGATTCATGGCCGCAAGAAGGGGTGGAAGACAATCATCTTTGTACGAAAATACTTCAAGACCTAACCGGCAAATATTTTCAAAGGAGCGCGAGGACGAGCTACGAGATTCCCCTGGCCGCGGTCAACGGGTTCCGATCGCCGACGCGAAGGGGGGGGAACTGGTCCCTCCAAAGACCTAAGCCAAGCTTGTGGCTGCTCATGAAAAAAAGAAAGGGGGAAAAGGGCAGACTTACGCGAAAAAGCGGGGTGGGCGATGACCCTGGCAGGTGGCCATGTACTCAGTAGGACCAGTAAAAAAGAGAGGAAAAAAGAGAGAGATTGCTATCTCCTTGTCAGAAGGGGAATAGCTCATGGCGTCATGCCACCATCTTGTGGGAGAGGATGTAGATGTCCGGCAGTGATGGCTGAAACCAACAGCGTCCTCGTACCTTATGATGAGAAAGCGCGTTTCCACTCTTCTTTAGAGGCGAGAAGTAACCATTGAGAGCCTTCGCGCGCCGGTAATTATAGCAAGGAGGAGGGGCAGGGGAGCAATCGCCGGTGAAATAGCCTGGTAGGGGGTGGCGATAAAAAGCTATGATCCATACCCCTTGAATCTAAGGCATACAGAGAAGGACTACCTTCCTGCAGGCTGGGAGAGTCCATATGCCGTGCACACGGAAGCGCGCAGACCGGCTTGGGAAATCGACGGGAGTCAGAAGAACTACTCGTTCTTCCCAAAAGGAACGTCGACAGCGCTCAGAGACCAAACGGTGATCCACTTCCACGCGGAAGAATGGCACGAGAGTCCCATCAGGCGCAGACTGGAGTTTGGAAAAAGGGAACTGTGAGGCCCATCTCGCATCAGACGCTCGGACGTATGCACCTTGCTTGTCGACGACAGCCAAACGGGGCAGCGGGGATGAAGGGCACGCCCTCGAGCATAAGCGGGACATGGCGAGCGGGCCGAACTATATAACGGGGGAAGGGCCAGCGGCGGTGCACAAGTATATCGTCTCTCGCGCATGAACCAGAGTAGAGGCATTATCCGCCCTTTGTGTTGGGGAAGCACGCCGGGGGGGGGAAGGTGGAAAAAGGAAGTCTCAAATGAGCGGGATCTGCCGCGTTCCATCGCGGAGGCGCAGTCCGCGTCTGCGCGGCATGAGGCGTAAAAGCCGTGAGGACATCGCCACTCGGGCGTGCCGGTGCGTAAAAAACAAAAGGGTGCCAGGGCGCGCAGTGCTTTCGAAAGGGGGGGAGAGGGAGGCACTAGGCCGGGGCGGTATGACTACTTGGAGAGATACGTCGATGCGGGACCGTCAGCGGAAGGCCTCATGAAAGCACCTGATTCGGCACAGGGCAGCGGGGAAAAAGACAGCTGAGGGAATCTCGGCAGGGTGACGCGATCGCACGCCGAGGGGTGGATTTACACACTTGGGCGTGCAAAGGACAGGATCGAACTTATTAAGAGTCGCCTTCCCCAAAGAGAGTGATGGGCCCCAGATGGCGGTCCGTTGCGGCCGGAAGGGGGACCATCGAGAGTCATTCGCGGCAAACGACACATCGCGAATGGTGTAGGGAGGGAACAGGGCTTCATCAAAGAAAGAAGGATCGCGCACCAACTCGGCGTAGAGGGGTTGGGAGGATGAACGAATGGAGGCGCGCGCAAAGGCGGAACGAATAGAGGGGCGAGAAAAACTGACGATCGGAAGGCAGAGTGCCCAACGTCGATTCGAAGGAACAAGGTGGTGAGACAATTGGGCTCAGGGTACTACAGGAAGGGAATTTTATTAAACATGAAAAAATCTCTCAAACGAGGGAGGAGATTTTGCCTTTTTCAGAAAAGGGAAGGCTCTTGACTGGACCAGCGCAATTGCAGGGTGCAATGCAAACCCTGGTTCCTGAAGACGAGGGGAACAGCGCTTCCGAGGAACGAGGAGAGTGCCCCGCCGACTTGCCTCGCAGCGCAGGAGGGGGGAGACAAACTACGAAAAAAATCGACGCACGAGGTGCGCAGGAAGGAAGTGTCGGTCGGATAGGCAAGACGACTACAAGGATCACGAAGGAACAACCCAGGTTCGCGATGTGTCGTGGAAGGCAGCGTATGTCCTATGGCACCTGAATCTGCCGAATGCCTGGACCGTGCTACACGAGGCGACAAGACCGCGAGGATTCGCCAGGGCAGATCATTTATCTTCAGGCAACAATGTGGGGTTGCTCAAGAACAATCCGGGCGAAGGCACGATCTAACCGATGATTAACGAAGCGCCGCCACAGGCAGCCAGAAAGTTGGGACACACCGTGGTTCAGCAGGAATGAAGGGAAGACGGCATGAGAATTCCTCCAAGCATGATCACCTCAGACCGGTGTGTCAAAGAAAGTTCGGATCAATATCAAACACCCGTCAGCCAGACATAAAGCCCTGGGAACCAAAAAAAAAAAGCGGAGTGTGGTGGTAACGCACTCTTCACTCGTTGGAGAGGCAGCTAGAACCGGTTGGACTCACTCATGTAGGCGCAGCGAGCCGAAGCGAAGATCCTCTTTGAATTTTGTGGGGAAAGGAGCTCAAAAACCAAGTTGATACACCACCGTAACGGCGATGCCAGCTAGAAACAATTAGAACCTTCGCTATTATATATCTAGCAAAACGCCGATGTCTGGCAGGGTCACCGGCCTTTCTCGGAGACCGCAAAGGGGAGGCAAAACAACCGCGACTGCTGTGCGATGGCCCCACCGTGCGAGCCGACGGGTCCTTTTCTACAAGGGAAAAATGACTGTTCTAAACGAAAAGGGAATGCGAAAGAGCTGATCGGGAAAGGGGATCAACTAGGCTGGCTGGGAAGCGGGACAGTCAAAAGCGTGGAGTGGTAATCAAAATCACAGGGAAGCGATGACCTGGTCCGATCGTGGGGTGGCAGACAAGGGGGGAGTATACACGCCGATGCCCGGACGCAGGGTTGACGAAACCGTGATGGCGGGCAACCGAAGAAAATCGGGACGAGAATGGCAGCAAAAGGGGGACTTAAAGGCAATCTGGTGTGATGTTGGCCGGCAGATTTCGCGGGGTAGTGAGCAAAGAGTGAATCGAAAAAGACAAAGGCACGCTATTATGGCGGGATGCCGAGGCTACGACTGATTACCGGGGGAGAGAGAGATAGCACTTTTTCACAAACCACTGCGTCACCGACCGAAGTGGGAAAGCACGTCGACTCATCCTAATGGGTCGAAATAGAGGTGTTTGTGTCCCCCTCAACATGAAAGCGATCTATCGCACTTTAAGCTGCAGACACGAAATGCCCTGCGTGTGGACCAAGGAATCAATTATATCGTCCCTACAGAACAACACCACGGGTAAAAGAAATTTCCTACTCCTGAGTAACAGCGATCAATTCCTTGCTCAGGGCGTCATGGCGCCACAGGTTATCTCACGGGTTAAGTACCTTTAGGTCATGCGGGGAAGCAAAAATCGCATATAATGAAGACCACGCTTTGTAAGTCAGGGTGGCCTAGTCTAGGGCCGTAACATTGAAATGAAAAAGACGCCGCTCCGTAATCCAGTTGTAGCCATCATCGGACGAAGGAAATAGGTAGTTGAATTCTAGGTGTTAAAAGGCTGATTAATCTGAAAAAGAAACCTTGCCTTTCCATATCCAGCAGACCTTTCCCTCCCCTTCAGCTTCGGCACTTACACGACGGTTGCACGCCGAAACGGTTGGGAACCCGGCCGTTGCAATCGGGACCAGGCAGCGGGAGAAGAAGCCCTGTCTCTTCTGCAAAAAGGTATGACGGAAGAGCTCAGAGCCGCCACAAGGGAGACCACGGCACGCTTCGGTATCGGCTAAACACGAGTCGCAAAAGCGCGGGGGTAGGCTGAAAGGGGTGATCTCCCTCAGAGAAAAAGGAGGCGAAGGCACGGTGCGGTATAGCAGCGTACACCGTGAGGGGCCTGCCAGAAAAGGGCGGCATCGGATAATTTCACACGCAAGACAGACATCACGAGGGGTCCAAGGAGAGAGGAATAGGACTGAGAGAAGGGGGCGACCCAAAACATAGGCTGTGCCACCAGGAAGGAAGAGGGTCAACACGCATTCGGGTATAGGCTCAAATAGCCGTAAGGAGCCGGGGGCAACATGGGTGGTTGCGGGGAAAGAAAAAAAAAGTAAAACGAAAAGTGGCACGGATCTTCCGAGGAGGCGTCGGTGATCCTCGTTCAGCGCGTACATGAGGCAGCAGGAGGGGGGGCTTTGAGCCGGCGGTCCGTTGGAGTTTGACCACAGGGGGTTTAACCAAGGGTGTGGGCGCTACAGAGCGACGGGATGGAGGCTTGACCACTCAAGTCCGGAATAGCGGGGAGGAGGGAAGAGATGCTTCCGGCAAAAGGGAGATTTAAGGGCGAAAGAAAGAAAACCGGGCACCGGCACGACGGGCGCAGCAACATAAAGCAGCTGCGGGAATAATCGGCAGTAGAGCGTGACGACCCGGGGCTAATCTTGCAAATTGAACATTTACATCACTGGACGGCGAAGAAAACTGATCGCCCTGGAGCCGCCGGATGGTCGCACAAAGAAAAAGGAAAGTCTTGTCGCCGCGGGTGCCAATGGCGTTCCATGCAATGGCCGAAAAATTCAGGGGGACCTGCCAGAACGAGATCGTTAAGAAAAACTCACATCGCGACCTGGAGGCGTGGGGGAAAGAGCGCGGAGCCGACCCAGAAACTGATCTCGCAAGACAGAGAGCGTAGTTCGGAAATGCGCGCGGCAAGTCGGCGGGAACAGGAATAGCTCTTGGGCACAGAAAAACACCTCGGACGATCGCAATAGTGCAAATTCAAAAAAGGTGTTTTCAGTGCACATCGCAGGTCGCAAAGAAGGAATGTTATTAAACAGA
>Ga0179593_1492716_pt1 | contig 23076 bp, 28 predicted proteins | sample CZODoug2_1_08_16_FD_185931 | JGI IMG/M metagenome (GOLD analysis project Ga0179593, IMG submission 185931) | Vadose zone soil fungal communities from Angelo Coast Range Reserve, California, USA - CZODoug2_1_08_16fungal (PacBio error correction) | ecosystem: Environmental > Terrestrial > Soil >...
AAACACACAAGTTTTTACGTGGTGAAGGCCTAAAGCTAAAACGGGAAGGGGGGGGAAACCCAAGAGGAAAAAAAACTCAAAAAGACAACGGCCCGAAGGGAGGAAGATAAAAAACCGATCTATCTCAAAGGAAAAAAAAGAAACTGAAAATAAAAAATAGCAAACCATCAGGAGGAAGAGGGAACGGGAATCCGAGCTTGTTGTGGGAATAATCGGGGAAGGGTTCAAGGAAAGGGGGAATGGTCAAAAACCTTGAGCTCGGGACTAACTATGGAAAAGTTAATCCCAAAAGGGTTTTAGTAAAAATTGGAATCTCAACGAGGTGGTAAGTGCGCTGCTGAAACAAAAAGGGGGGGGTGTAATTAGGGATACGCTCCAATGACGAAATAAGTGTGAAGGGGGGGGGGGGACAAGGATTTCTAGACCCAAGGCAAAAAAAAAAAAATGGGCCGCGGGGACAAAGCGGGCGACAAGGGCGCCTAAAACCGGAGGACCGGAAGAAGGGGAAAAGAGGAACCTAGAGTGGGGGTATGGCAATAGATTAGTACAAAACCACTCGTTGAGGCGGGGGGTCCTGCTGGGGGAGCCTAATGTCAACCTCAAATGAATTGGTCAGGAAAGGGGACTTGTAACTGGGGGCGCTCAACAAGGGCCCTGACCCTAATAACTTCTATAAAAATCTGGGGATTATTGAAACTGGGGGTTGAAACCTAGGAAGGGGCAGTCAAACATAATTATCACGAATAGTCGGGCGGGAATGAGGGGAAGAAAAATATTCCTTCACTTGGAACAGGGACCCACGCTCAAAGGAAGGGGCTCTAAATAAAGACAATCCAAAAAGTGGGCACTATTCTCATTAAAGTTAGAGCAACATATCTTGAGGGGTAAGCACAAAACAAATGAAAGAAGAAACCCCTGAACGGATTGAAAAGGGACGGACATGGGGGGGAACAGTTGGGGACTTTGCAGGTCTTGTCGGGGGTGATCGTGGGGGTCTCTTTGGGGGGAAAAAAGCCTACACCAAGACTAGTGTTGTGCTCACGCCATTGCAAATACCATTGACGACTGTGTTCTGGTCCTTCAGGGTGAAAATATTGGGGGGGGGAAAAGGGTTGGCGGGGGGGGTCTTGGGGGGAGTAAAACATTGGGGGGGACGAATTTCAAAAAAAAAAGGACGGGGGGAGCGAGAAAACCCAATAGTAAAACTGGTAAATTGTGTGTTGTGAAGGGGGGGGGGGGCCAAGTGCAACGACAAAGGGGTGGCAATTTTTGGAGGGGTCGCATAAGTTCATATGAAAGGGAAAAGGTGACATACGTTCAAAGGCCCGGTGGCTGTGTGTGAACGGGGACGGTGAGGGGAGGGCGGAAATAGACGAATTTCGGTTGTGGGGCATGCCTTGGTCCAACAATAATTAGGAAAAAGGGAAAAGGTAAGAAATTTACGGAAGGGGCCCAAGGAGTCACAAAATGGGTCTACAGTACAGGGGAAAGGGTGTGAACCCTGAAGATGGTTAGGAAGCTCAGGCCATTGGAACTAACTGACAAGGTCATACCCTGGAAACAGAATGCTCCCCTTGAGAGGGAAAGAAGGTTGCCCTGGGGGCACAAGGGGAAAACAAACCAGTCCTTCTCCTCAAAAAAAAAAAAGTGAAGGAAGGGTATTAAGGAAAAAGAAGGTTGAGGAATAGGCCAAGGAAGTGTTGGAATGCCGAGCGGTCATTGCGAAACAGAGGGGAAATATCTTAAATTGTGAAAGGTGGGTCGACCTGGGTAAATTGGGGGGGGGAGGAATTCCATCAACCAGGGGGGGAACACTGGCGGGGGACCCAGATACTCCGGCTGGTCTAAACAAGGAACTGGCAAGAATGAGTTGGATCACAGATAAAAGGGCTGGACCTAAAAAAAAAGGGAAATGCTTATATCAAAAAAAAAAAAAAAGACACAAATCAGAAAGGTGTCAGAAGAAGGGGGGGACGGTACTTCCCCAACACACAAAACAGGAAAGACCAAAAATGCCAGATAAAGGCCAAATTTGAAAAAAAAGGCTAAAAAAGGGTGTTGAAAAAGACCTCCAGCCAATCGACAAGAAAAATCGAGTAGTCCGTGAGCGTTAGGGCAAAAAGGACCACGGTGGTCCAGCAAGATGGAACGGACCCCACATACAAAAACTACGCAAAACCCGTATACCGACGGAGACTCAAAAACCCCGGCAACGGAGAAAGGGGGGGGGAGAGGAGGAGAGAAAATTGGTCCTTGGGGTAGGGTAAATCAACAGAAATCACGAGCAAGGAGGGGAAATCAAAGCAACGCGAGATCAAAAAAAAGGCTGCTGGCAGGAAAAAAAGAATTGTGTGTTCCCAGGAAAAAGGGGGAAAAAGGATAGTTGTAAGGAAAGTTTGTAGAAGGGAGAAAGAGCGACAAAAGGGGTACCGACTTGTTTGGTCGAAAACAAAAAAAAAGAAGCTGCGCCGGGGGAAAGGGCCCGTTGCCGGGAAAAGGAAGTCGGCCAACTGCAGAAAAGCGAATGACCTGGACAGAGAAGGGTGTTTTGTCGAGGCAAAAGAGGAAGGGAACGCGCGGGGGGGGGAAAGGTCCCGGGATCGTCCAAACTGAAGGGGGGGGAAAAGGGCACTTGTTACCAAGCAGAAAAAGTTACCGCGAAGGACCGTGGGGGGTGAAATATCAGGGACACTCCACGGATCAAACTCACTAGGGAACAGAAAAGAACCGGTCTGGGCTAAAATTGGGAAAAACGCCCGGGTTGAAAAAAAAAAAAGGAAAAGGGGGAATGGTTGGCTGAGGGGAGGAGACACCCAAAAAAAAATACGGACGGTCAGGCGGGGATAGTTGACTGAAGTGTTTATCGGGAAAGGACGGCATAGCGAAAAGGGGGCGTGTATAAAATGGGGCGGACTATCGCCTGGGAAAACCCGAGGGGGGAAAAATCGCTCAAAACATAGCTAATCAAAACATGATGAAGAAAGCCAAGAACGGAGAGGGGGGGGGGGAGAAACTTAGTCTTTGCCCACGGTGGAAAAGGGGTGTTAAGGAAGTGAGGGAAACCTTCTTAATGTGAAACAGTTTTGAACGAGGGCGGAAGTTTATAAAAAAAATTCGTAACCGGGGGGTCTGATCGCGTGGGGAAAGAAAAAAAGAAGGTAAGTTTAAAAAAGACTGGGAAGGGTTTTCAACAAGTTCCGGGGATTAGTAGGTCATGGGTAACGGGCGAGCTGGAAGTAAAAAAAAAGGTGGGCGCTTTACCGGGGGACAACGGGGCGGGCATCATGGGTTTTGAGAAGGGGGGCAAACCCTGGAATAGCAAACTAACCAGAGATCCGGAAAAAGGGGGGGACTACAGGGGGGATTTTTGGGGGGGGGCATAAGAGGGGGGAGGTTTGCCGGGCCGGGGCTTGGGGGAGCCGAACTCCCTAAAAAAGGGGGTAATGTTTTCAGCCCAATAGAGAAAGAAAAAAAAAAACCGGGCCCTGGAGGGGGGGGGGGCAAAAACGGGGAAGACCTCCCCTATAACACAAGAGGGAAACAAATGTCTTAGGGGAAGGGGTCCAGGAAGGGGGGCATAATTCGAAGGAAGAAAGCCTCCAAGGAAAAAAACTTCCAGAAAAAAGAGTATTGATCGGCCAAGAAAAGAGGGGACATGTGGAGATCATGGTAACACAGGGAAGTAATGGACGGGGAGGAATCAGCCCAAAAAAGGGGAAAGAGTCGGCCATGCCTCTATCGACAAGGGGACCAACAGAAAGGGGGGGACCAAACCTTTTTTTGTGTCGGAGGGGGACGCCGTCGAACGCATTCCTGCCATAGAGAGGAAAAAAAGACGCCCGGGGGGACCCTTCACAACTGATGGGGCGGGGAAAGGAATACCATTTTCTATTGGGCCGCCGAGCAGAACACGCCCCAAGGGGGGGGGCTGCGCAGAGGCAATGAAAGGGAAAGAGACAAAAAAGCCAACAGAAGGATCTCAGAACAAAAAAAAAAACGGATGAAAAAGGAGGGAAAAACAGGAGTATATAAAGATTTCTTCCCGGGGGATCTTAAGGGGGGGTGGAACAGCCTCCCCAAAAGGGGGGGGGGGGGGCAGAGCTGCGGGGAGAAAAGGGGAGAGCTCGCCTGGGGCTCCCCTAGAAGGGTCAGAACGGGAAGTGAAAAAGAATAAAAAGTATTTTTTAGAGAGGGACCGGTCCCGACCTCAATGGGAAAGGATGCTAACGGAAAGGGGGGGGGGAAACCACAAATTTACGACCAAAACAGGCAAGGAACGGTTCACAAAGAGGAGACGGACAAGTAGATCCTATTCGACGAAAAAAAAAGGGGGGGGGGGAGTAATCACAGAATACAGGGAAAGTGTTTACCTACAAAAATAGGACTACAAATTGTCCGAAGGTAAAAAAAAAAAGACTCAGTGGGGGGTTAATGGTGTACCCATAGGCGGTTAGCTGCTGAAAAAATAAAATTGAATCCGGGAACTAAAAAGAAAAATCCAAATTCTTTTGTCAGGGGGAGCAGGTGGTCACCTAAACCATCAAGGCAGGTCTAAGACGGAAAGGAGGGGGGGGGGGGGTCTATCACACCCGTGAAGGAACTCTACCAATCCCATAACCAACCAGACAACCCATCTTTATTAAAAAGAGAGGCCATATCACACAGGGGGTCTTATCATATGGGGGGGCTAACTACTAGGTGGAGGGGAATGTCTCGTCTCTAAAAAAGAACCTAACTCACGGGGCTGAACCCGAAAAGGCGCCAAAACAAAAAGGTATACCTCAGCGGCCGGAGAGACAGACAGTTGATCGCCCACCAAAAAAGGGTTGGCTTTTTTACAAACCTCGGAAGAAACACCCTTCCTAACGGTAACGGGGGGAGAAAAAAAAAAACCGGACGTCAGAAAAAACGGTTTTACGTGGGAGGGGGAAAGAGAAGGCACGGGGCAAAAGGGGAAAACTGGGGAAAAAAGCTATTCAGTACTCACCTGTCCGAATAAAAGGACGAAAGCCTGGGAGCCGGAGAAGAAAGCGAATAAGGGTGGGGGAATGAAAGAAGAGAGAAAAAGGGGCAGGAGGGACGGGAAAAAAGTCGCTCGCACGAAAACTAATGAAACTTGGGGAACGATAACATGCCGAAAAAAAGGACCTGACCGCGTTACAAACGCAGGGGGGAAGGAAACACAAAGACCATAACAGTCACTTGGGGGGGGGGAGGGGGGACGGGTACACTGAATAGGGAAAAAAAAACCCTGTCAAAGTGTTGTACGGGGGGAAAAGGGGGGGGGCAAGGCGCAAGGGAAAAAAAGCACCCCTTTCTAGTTAAATTCCAAAGGAGACAGGAAAGTTTGTAGACAAGCGATTTAGGTCAAGGAAGGAGAGTCGCCGCTGGTGCAACAGGGGGGGGGGGGGGCTCAACGGAAGGGAAGGCACCTTACACCTTGGGGAAAATGGGACCAAGGAAAAAGATCAGCGTCCGGTACGCGTCCCGGGGGTGTCAAAAGAACAAATGAGCCCTGTTGAAACTCAGGGTAAAAAGTCTTCCTGCAAAGGAGGGCGACTGGCGGGGGATAAGGGGGGAAAGTGCCGGCCGTGGAAAGGAAAAAAACAGAAATAAACGACAGCTCCTAACTCAGAAAAGGCATCTAGGAGGAAGGTGAAGTCCACTCAAGGTTAGGGGCCTGAGGCAATCAGAACCGACGAAAGCGGGAGAAAGAAGAGCCTCGAGGGGGGGTTGAGTTTTAATTTGAATAGGGAGGGAGCCAAGCAAAAGGGGTGAGTCACAGCTCCATTAGGGAAGAAGGGGTTCGATAACTCAATATCATGGAACAAGGGGAATCAGTCAGGGGGAAAAAAAAAACTTTTGTGTTCTGACAGGGGTTTTGATAAACCGGGGGATGTGGGGACAGGGCAAAAGGGGAGAAACATCAGGGACGGCCAAGCTAGAGGGGGGATGGTGAGAGGAAGGTGACCAGACAACCTCCGAATTGGAAAAAGTTTGACAACGTCTCTCTCGAAAAGACAGGTGCCAGCCGTTCCCCGGGAAGGGGCGGGGGAAAGAACGTTGGCGGGTCTGGGGGGGAAACTGTCGGAAGATCTTGTTTCAGTCAGAAAGGGGGAGAAGACTTGAGGAGAGAGCGTGTGATCGGGAATATGGACACATGAGACCAAAAAGGGGTTGTCAAAAAAAAAAGATTATTCGTCCCAAAAATTGGGGAACACGACGTTCCAGAAAGAGGGGGAAAAAAAACAAGACCCTTCGATGGAAGGGGATGACTTTACAAAAAGGAAAGAATCTCGACAGGGTAAAAGAGTAAAAAAAAAAACTGATAGGAAATCCTTGGAGAAAAGGGGAAAAAAAAAAGGGGGAACAGGGGCTCCTAAGGAAGAAGGAGGGGGAGTGGGGGAAAGGGGTTACAGGGGGTAATTTTCTCGTCACGAGAAAAACAACGGCCGTGTCGCAGAAAAGAAAGGTTGGAGAGATCAAAAAAAGGGGGGGGAAAGGGGGTCACAACGTGATATCATGAACGGGAGGGGGAAAAAGTAAACTAAAGGAAGAGGAATAGATAAACTCTCCTGTGGCCCAAAGGGGAAAAAGCTTCAGAAAAATCCCCCCCCCCCCCCACTGAAAAAAAAAGGGGGGAGGACTAAGTGTGAACCCCAGGTGGGGCACAAAAAATCAGGGCATGCACCGACGCACCTTCCGTCTAGGGGGGGGGGTGAAAGCGTGAACAAAGTGTTCCCTCCCCGAAACCAAAATGTGGCCCTCAACCAAATCTCCAAACAAAAAAAAAAAAAACTGGCCGAAGGGCGAACACCTTCACTTGATATCGAAACAAGAGGCTGTATAGGCGGGTGAGGGCAAAAGGGAGAAAAAAAGGAAAGGCAAATCGACAATCAAAAAAAGAAAAAAGCATCAACAAGGACGCATGGGTCTTCATCTTTTTGGGTTCAGAAGAGGAGCGGGTGCCTTCACAAACGGTGCGAATCGAGCACCATTGGGGGGGAGGGGGGGGAAAAATTGGTAAAATGAGCTGCTGGCCGGGACGGGAAAAAAAAGGTGTAAAAAGAACGGGGAAAGTAGGAAAGCCCGAGCCTCCCAATCAAATCGAGGAAGGTGCCTTACACCAACATATCATTACCACGAAAAGTTGGGAGGAAAAGGGATTCAGGGAGGTCCAAGAGCAAGGGGGGGAGGGGAAAAACGAGGTTTGAGGGAAAAAAATCAAAAAATAAATTCATCGGTAGAAGAAAAAAAAGAGGGGGTTACTAAGCGATTGGCCGAAAAACGTCCACCCGAACTCGGAAAAAAAAGGAACTCTAAAAGGACGAAGGGTAAGGGGACTTAACGCGGAAAAAGGGGAAATGGTGCCGGGGGGGATATCATTTCCCTCGAAAAAAGAGGGGGACCGTGCCGGAGGGTTGACTCCCCAAGCGTGGGGGAAAAGGGAAGGAACAGAGGAAGCGGCATTAATAAAACAACAAACAAGCAAAAAAGTTACGCTTCATTTCGCACGAAAAAAAACGCCCACGTCGGGCAAAACGGAAAGATAAAAAACTGATGACGGGTCAGAAACCGCGCGGTGCCATGCAGAAGGGGGGACGCGAGGGAAAGGTGGAAGAAAGCAATCGTCCTTCTGAGTTGAGCAGCGGCCAAGTTGTTCGGCAGGAGTAAACGTGGTCTGAAAGGAGAAAGGAGAAAAGTCAAAAAAGGTCAGTTAAAGTACGTTTTGAAAGTGGGAAATGGTAAAACGTGAAAACGAAACAGAATCCTCTCATTTACGGGGCCCGAGAAGAAAGTGTGGGGGGAGCAGGTTGAAAAACCGCGTGCCGAGCGGGGGTGATAACAGACGTAAGGGGGGGGGGGCCCAACTACCTAAGAGGACTCCTTCCTCAAAAAAATCACAGTGTATATGGGGGAAAAGTCCGTTGGGGAATCCAGATGGGGCAGGGGGGGCGGCCCGGGGCTGGGCAATCCGACCCGAAAAGGTGTATGTTAACAATCCCACCCAGGGCGTCGAAACTGTGAAAGGTGGGTAGGCTGTAGGGTTGAGCCCAAGTTCTGAAAAGGGGACGAAACGAGACCGAACGTCAAAAAGAAAAGGAATTTTTTGAAAAAAAAGGGTATTCGGGGTGAGGAAACAGCGGGGAAAAATCCACTACGGGGGAAGCACAAAGTGACTTGAGGGAAGACCCGGAGAAAGTGGGTTGGCGAAAAGGAAAAGGGGGAAAAAAACCACCGGCGTAGTTCTGCTGGGCTAAGCCCCTTGACACAATAAGAAAGAAATAAAAGACCATTCCAGCGGCGGTGGGGACGGCGAAAGCTGTTGGGGTGGTGGTCGGCGAGGAGACACCGGCGCCACGACAAAAAAACATAGAGACTTAGAGGAAAAAGGTCAAAACACTTCGATTTGTTCACTGACAGGCCCTGTGTCAAAGGGGAAGTGGAGTCCGGAAGTGAGCCGAAGCAAAAGGAAAGTGAGGGAAGAAACCCAACTTTGGTGCACAAAAGGGCTGACAGGGGGGATTCCTGTAGGAAAAAGAAAAGGAAATCCGCACGCTCAACAACCAACAAGGGAGGGGAAGGGTCGAAGGGGGGGGGGGGGGGGGGCGGTTTAGGGGGAAAGGGGAACTTTTGGACCAAAAAAAGACAGCCCACTTGGGGGAAAGTACTGCTTCGGGGCGAGGGAGGAGCGGACTCCAGGGGGAACTGAGTAAGGATAAAAGTTACCATATCGTGAGAAACAACATGGGGGGTGAAAAAGGCAAAGGGCAGGAGCAACCTCTTTGCAGGGGAGGGGAGGGAAAGGGAGTTCCCTCCTTACGACGAACCGGGGAACCCACGGCGCTGGAAAAATTAAAGTCTATCGAAGGCATTAAACCGACAAGGACGAAAACGATACTTAAGGTGGGGCAAGTCCGCTCGCGCAACGCTGACAGGAAGGGAAAACCAAAAGTGCACTAAAAAGGTGGGCGAAAAAAAGGGTGGTTTTGAAGCATGCGGACAAATTCATACATCCTGGGAAACGAACATTAGGTGGGACAGGCAGTGTGAAAAAACAAGTGGGGGGATCAGCCGAAAAAAAAGGTCAATGTTCTTTAAGGGAAAAGAAGGGGGGGGGGCTGAATCACACCGAACGGTGGTTCCTTTGCATCAACAAGCAAAAGGGGACACCCCGAAAAACCCCACAACTGGAAGGACAAACGGAAACGACAACTGAAATCCAAAAAACCTGGAGGGGGGAAAAAAAAGGCCACAGGTAATCTCGTTCCGAAAGAGGGGGCCAGGGGTGATTCTTCTAAAAAAAAGACGAGCCACGCGACAAAAGCATCGCTCCACCTGGAAGAAAAAGGAGAGGGGGGACCCGGACAGGTAGCGCCAGCGGGGGAACGGAAAAAGGGGAACTGGGGGGGGGAAAACCTCAATCACAAGTCAACATGTCGTACAAGTGAGGTTGTTGTATATAAAACCAAAAAAAACGACTATCAGACAAGAGGAAGGGGACCGAAGAAAAGAAAAAAGGCGGAAAGGCTCCCCAAAAAACCGGTTACAAAAGAAACACAACTCAGACGATCAGGAGCCCCCTTCCATAAAGCGCCGGGGAGAGGGGAACTCGAAGAGTCAAAAAGTGTTTGAGGGAGGTCGGAGCGATAAAGGACGGGGCAAAAAGCGTGCAGACTAGGAAAAGAAAAAAGCAAACGGTTGGAACGTACATATGACGAAAGGGCGGGGACACACCCAACTGACAGAGGGTGAGTCACTATAAAAGGAAAAAAAAAGTCCAGATGGTCGGGGTGCCGCAACTGGGGAAGCAGATCAAACCCCTCACCATTGACGTCAAGCGGGTCAAAGGACCCGGACCGGTCGTAAAGTGAGAAAGCAACTTCGGGTGGTAAGGGTCAGATTAGTAAAAGAAGGGCAAAGGGGACTCTCAAAAGGCAGGGAGGGAATGGGTCCAACAAAACCTGAAGAAGTGGCAGGAAAGGAACCGGCCCCAGTAAGATGAAGACGGAGACAGGGGAACATATATCGGTTCCAAACGATGTAATGGGAAACCACGGGGAAAGTCCCTGTACGACGCTGCTGCCTGGGGGAATCGGCTTGGGACAAGGTTTGCCCACGGGGACCAGCAAAAAAACTCAGCCCCAGCTAACAAGGAAAAAAAAGAAAAAAGGCGTAGGTAATATGTGACGAACAAGGGAAGGCTGTGGCAAAAAAACCCAATCCGACCAAAAAGAAAAGGAATGCAGCGGGCTAGAACGCCACTAGGAGTTCGTGGGGGGGGTATGCATAATGCAAAAAAAAACAAGGTCATAGGACAGACTAAAAGACTAGGGGAAAAAGGAAAAGGAAAAAGGACATGCATTGCCACTGAAAAGCGGGTACGGGGGTGAGGGGAAAGGTAAAAAATCGGGTTTTATAATTGGGCCGTTAAGGGGGGGGGGGGAGGTGGGGGCGGAACAAATGGAAGCTCCACGAAAGAGGGACGCAGCAGAGCAGGGGTTTGGATGACAAAACTGGGAAAAGGGGACTATGTCAACAAGAAAAAAAAAAGGGGGGGGTACACAATTTGGGAGCACAGAGATCGGCAGAGCTGGGTGAAAGAAAGGTTTTCCACCAGTCGGCAATTTACAAAAACTACGTGGGAATGAATATCCTCACGAGGTAAAAGGGGGACCGGTGTGACAGAGGTATCAATACTTGAAGGGTAAGGAAAGGGAAAAGAAGAAGCCCAACGGGGGCTGTGCATGGGCGACACACGTGGAAAAAAAAGTGGGACGGACGAAGCGCAACAATTAAAAAAGCCAGAAACGGGGGGGCAAACCCCAGACGGTCAGCAAGGGGTCCGCAAAGATGACGCAGAAGAAGCCATCTTTTTGTGCCTGATTACATACAAAGGAGAAAAAAAACGAAACCAACAAACAAGAGGAGGGTGAAGAAAAAGGATATTCCTCTGCTTGCATGGGAACTCAACAGAGGTCAAAGGAGAATGAAGAGGCTGACCGTGTGCAAGGGGCCCAAACAAAAAAACGCCTGGTAAGAGAGTTCCTCCAAGTAAACGTAAAGGGGGGACGCAAAGCAGCCTCGGTTGGAGGAGGGGATACAACGAGGGAACCCTGGGAGGGGGGGGTTATATCCAGATAAAAAGGGGGGAAACAATCGAAGATCGGTGGGAAAAGGGGAAGCACGCCCTTGGGGGGAAACATACAAGAAAAAAAGGTAACCTCAGGGGAAACTCCAATTAAAGTGAGGAAAACGACAAGATTGTTGTAACAAGGAATAGGGGTCACACCTAGACCCCCACCCCCAAAACGGAAAAACTAGAACCGAACATGCGTCATTTGCCTATAACGATGGGCCACAAGGGGGGGGGGGTAAGCAAGCCCCACTTTTCAATCCAAAAGGAACCACAACCAGAAACCACCCCCTTAGAGCCACGGCAAAAGAGAAGGAACACTGCCATATGAGCGGGCCCCAAGAAAAAAAGCACGAAAGTCTTAAGGGGCGTAGGAGTGACTCCAAGATAAGGGGGAAGCCAGGCATCATGACAAGGCCCCCAGAGGGAAACGAACCGAGAGCAAAAGGAGGAGGGACGGAGGCGTGAACATCCGCCCGACAGAATAGGGAAGGGGGGGGAGGGGGGCTCACACATACTAAGGGAAACCATGTGGAGGTTTCGGGGTGGGGAAAAAAATGCCGAAAGGCCCTTTCCACGGGGGAAAGGGGGAACACGCAAAAAAAAGGGAAGACCCAAAGGAACCCGCGAAAAAGACAGCGTTCGGAGGTAATGCCACTTACTTGACTAGTGAAACCATATCGAAAGATGGAAGGGACGAATACCGGATGACAAGGAGGTGGTGTCCCGGGCACTGACAAGGGGACCCACATAAGAAGTTGCACATGAAAAAGAAAACATCAGCCATGCGGAACAGAGAGGGGGGGGGGGTAACTCAAAAAAAAAAAAAGGGGTGGATCCACTTCCAAAAACCAAAGAAACTCTTTCCGTGTGGAAAGACGAAAGAACAGCACGCAGGTAAGAAAAAGGGGAAGAACCAAGGGAAGTACAGGCTCCTTCACCTGGGGGTGGAAAAGAGGATCAATTAAACCCCCGACCCTCCCGTAGTCTTGTTAGGGGGGGGAAAAATAAAAGAGGGTAACGAGGAGGTCCCCAACGGAGGAACAGGGAATTCGCACCACCGTCGGGGCAATCTCATAGGGTCGAAAAAAAAGGACCCCGCCCGTCGAAAGTAGTCTCCGAAAAAAAGAAACGATCAGCTTCCGGACCTCAAAAGAATCAAAACCCTTTTCAAAAACGTGCGCATCATGGGGAAGCCGGAAGAGGCCACGGCAAAACGCTCGTAGCAAGGGGAAAAAAAGTTGGGCCGAAGTGTGAAAAAAAAAAAAACCTTCGTGAAAAAGTAGGATAATTCCCGATGGGCAAGAAGGCCGATGGTAAGTGTAAATGTTGCCTGTGAGAAAGGGTAACGTTGAACCCGGTGGACAAGAACAGTCGGACGCGAAGCGGGCTGGCCGAGCTGCCGGGAAACCTCCCATGGGTGGAGCATCTGGGTCCAGGAGGGCCTTGAGCATGGGGGTTTTGGGGTTGGGAAAGGAACTAAGGAGGTTCCTCAGGAGTAAGAAGGCCTCTGTGGAAAAACGTCCAGGTGAAAAGAGTGGGGGTGCAGGACCGGTGGGGTTCGTCGCATCCTCAGGGGGCGGTTCTGGATCGGGGCTTGTTGGCTCTATGGGAAGTCCAGCACAAAAAAGGACCGCGAAAATTGGAGTTCATCCAAGCCAGAAAAAGGCCGAGACCGGTAACCCCGCTGAGGAATGGGAATTTAGCCACACCTGAGTCCGGGCCCTAGACCGATGGGGGGGCCGTGCTTTTTTACTTCAACAGAGGGGGGGGGGTTAACGGGATCGTGAGAGCAAAGAAAATAGCTGGTCCCGCCAAAACACTACATGGGAAGGGGGGATAGCCATACCTTTACACGGATTGTTTCGCGGCCCGGTGGACAAAACCACAGAAAGTAGAAAGGGTACGGGGGAGGAAGCCAGGATCTTCGTCAAATGTAAAAAGAATAGACTTGATCAAAGCTTTGGGGGAAACCGGAAAACCTGACCTTGGGTTGGGTGTGTCCGTGGAATAAGTTTTCGCCCGGCCTAAAGGAAGAGTCGACTACCTCTTTTTGAACACCCGAAAGGCAGGCAGATGTTCTATTCTTGTTTCAAGGGATAAAGGGACCAAAGTTGCAGAAGTATCACCGCCTAAGGAGGAAGAAGAAAAAAGAATCACCCAATTGGCCTGACAAAGGAATTCCCCTAAGCGGGAAAAAATAGAGAAAACATCAGAGAAAAGAATCTCCAACAAAAAAGAAAAAAAAAAAGGAGGAAAAAAGGAGATTTCGATGGGCGGGGGGAGGAATCTTTCGGACTGGCACATTGCCTCTAAAAAAAAAAAAATTGGGGAGCTCGTAAAAGAGCGGCCTTCCGGACGGAGAAAAAACCCCGGGCACAGGATCAGCGAGGAAATAAACAAATCGTATAAAACAGCGAAAAGAGTGCGACCTGGGCAAGGAACATGAGGAGAAACACGTTTGAGTCCTCCTTACGACAAAAATCAAACCGGTCCCCGCGCTGGGGGGGACGGGGAAGAGGGATCTGATGCATAACGAAGAAAAAAAAGGGCTTATTCAAACGGATACGTCGGTGGAAACAAAGAAAAAAACGCACGCCGGAAGGAAAAACCCAACTTTGCCAATGGGGGGGGACTATCCAATGCCCGGCAGGGGGGGTCTCAAAAAAAAGCGGGGCTTTTTTCTCCACAGAGGGGAACACTGACGGAAACCAAGGAGTCTGGAAGGTTAAAACTCACAGGGGCCCATAAAAAAATCGGGTAGTGCGGGAAGAGGGCTAAAAATACAGCACACTGGGCAAGGAGGGGGGCTGGGAAAAAAAGCCCCGTGTGATATGAGGGGGGCAGTACATCCAAAGCCAACAAACAAGCCCACAAAAAAAGGTAGTCAACGGAAACCCAAAATCACACGAACTTTGCCACGAGAAAAGAGAAGGGGTACTACCGGGGGGTACCGGCTGGAAAAAGACTACAACCAGCCAGAAACTCCGCCATCATGGCTCAAAGAAATGGGAACGTCATCGCTGGGCCGTATCATGAGCGCCATAAAGAAAAAAAAAATTGAACCGTAACTGTTGGGGAAGAAAAAAAACAAAAGAAAAATCCAGGCAACACTTGAAAAAAAGACTAACTAACCTTTTTGAAGTACCGAGCCACACGAAGAAAAGAAAAACGTTTAAAGAATGGCAGGGTTAAAAACCGGGGGCCCGCCCGAAAAAACAAAAACAAAAAAGTTAAACACACCTACGGCCTAGGCGGGAAATCAAAAGCATCTATCGGGACCCAAAAAAGGGGACGAAGCCGGGGGGAAACCAAAAAAGAGAGGCGGAAAAATCGAGTTGGTGATAGCGTCGGGGAAGGGAGTGGGGATGGAAAAGGAACGGCCAGTCACCTCACCGTTCTAACGAAGGAAAGACTTGCAACGGTGGCGATATTAAAAAAGGGAAAAGGTTAAGGGGGCTTCCTCCCAACAAAAAACAAGTGGGTTGTGGAAAAAGAACCAACGAAAAACATGATGGGGAAGGGTAGAAAAGCCGGATAAAAACAACCAGGCACCAGGGGGGAAAAGTGAACAGTCGGGGGGGGAAGGTTCCCAGGGAAACCCACAAGTCAGAAATCTACAGTCTGCGGGGGAATTGGGATCAATCCGTGAATACAGCAAGTTGGGGGGAAAACTCTGGGTCCTTCGCCTGGATTTAAGCACCACAAGGTGGAAAAACGCACGGACTGCAGGGCCCTACGACAGCGGTCTCGGTTAAAGAAGGGAAGAGGAAGACAACGTTTTTTCAGGAAAAACAAGACACTTCGGGGGGAAGCACGCCCTGCAAAACTGGTCCTACAGGGCGAAAAAGCAACAGTGGGCCCGGGGACCGAAACAATATCAGGGGGCTAAACAAAAGGGGGGAAAAGAAATGCTCCGAGACATGTGTGCGAGCAAACGATAAATGAGAACATGTGGAGAAAAACAAAAACAAGCTTCCGCCAGAAATCAAAGGGAGCTCGAGGGGGGCTGAGGGAGAAACAACGGTGATCAGTGAGGAAGGGAGGAACACAGCAGCCATGAAGAGGTCTGGCGATGCAGTAAGGATCCACGCAAGTGCCCGGGGGTAGCACGTGTTTGGATACCCGGGGGTGTTGGGAGGCTTCGGGTGGTGAGAGGGAGGACTTGGGGAAGGGTAACTTGGAAAACTGTGAGCTCCAACGAAGCAGTGGACTCTCCCGCAAGGAAGAATAAACGATTTGGTGAGCTGGGTGCCGATTGGGGCAACCAGCAAACTGAGGGGGGGGCTCTAGGAACAGGCAGCAGGGGTGAAAGCGAAGGGAAGACCAAAAGGCGGGACTTTGACCAGCGACTGGGGGGGGGCGGCTGTGAAAGTCGCTCATTTGAGGCAGTTTCCCTGGGGTAAAAATCAACATCGAAGGCAGGACAACTTGGGGAACTTAAAGCAGTAAAGGTTTCAGGTACAGCTGGGGCGACACGGACGGGGAGGGCAGGGTCTAGGGGGGAGACCAAAGGGAAAACAGTCGACTTGAACAGACGGGTCCAAAAATCGGTCCGCAAAAAAAAATGACTCTCTATCAAAGCACTGGGGGAAAAAAATCAAAGGAACTCATCCAAGAGAATCACAAAAAAACGGATGAGTCCAAAATAGAGATATTCTCCGGAAAAAAAGGGAGGTGCATCCATCTTCAGACCCTGAAGGCAGTGAAAGGTTGACAAAATTTTAGGCCGGGGTTCAGCGTACCTCAACACAAGGCGCCCCATCAGAAAAAAAAAGGGGGCTATTACGAACACAAAAAAGGGTACCCAAATTATTGATCACTCACGGAAAGAGGGAAAACAAAAAAAGAAGAGCGAATAGACACAGACGCCACGCGGCTGTCCAAACACTAAGAAGCAGGGCACCGAACGCGAGAAGAGCAATAAACCTGAACAAGTGGGTGACCCCGGTCTGAAATTTGGGAAAAAGCAAAAAACGGGCATAGGGACCCTCACCAACAGAAGGAATAAGGCCTGGGAGTCCGGGTAACTGAAACCAAAAGGTTACCTTCCCAATGTGAAAAGGACCCGCCACTCAACCAACAAGCCGCACACCAGTAAAAGCAAGCGACAAGACGGCACTGGGGAGTAAGGCAGTAACGAACCAAAAGAGTCTAGGGTGGGTACGGGACTCAGGGCATCAACCCAAAAAAAAAAAAAACTCCTTTCAGAAGAACAAACGACCCCCCCTCGCAGACTCCCCACACGAGCCAGGTAGTATGCTGTGCTGGTTGGCCCCATCAAAGAAGGGAGGCCGTACCTCAAAACTCCACAGACGGACAAAAATCTCGCACAGTGTACAGGCCAGTTGAAAAATGAAAAGCGCTGGGAAAAAGGCCGGGCACGGCCAAGCCACGCCGTATGGCCAGCCGAAAAAGAACGGTCAAATAAAGACCGTGGGGGGAAAGGAGTAACCAGTTCTCCACAGGAAGGGAAAGGGTAAAGAGTACGAAGGGACTTCTTTAAGGGTAAAAATTGAAAAAGTCACGTTCCGGACGGTGACCCCCGTACCAACCGACAGTGCACATGGGAAAGAGACGCGGGGTGGTAGAAGGATGGATCCAGGGGTAACCCACGAAAAAAAAAATGCCATATCACACGAGAACCGGAAAAGGGCGGACTTGAAACAAATTTGACCGAACTGAAAAAGGGGTGAGCGGGGGGGGGGGGGTGCAGCTTCACAGACCACTTCGTGCAGGGTGGGACACTGGGGGTGCGAGGGGGTTTATAGTGCTACCCACAAAGGGGGTTTTTGGTGAAAGGAAGTGAAAAAGGCAGATGAGGTAAAAAAACTCCCACGTGTGAGGGGACTCGGACTAGTGGAACTAAAGCGACTGGTCCAAAACAAACGTCTTGCAAGAAAACCAACGCCATATCAAAATGAAAGTTGAAAGGGCTACTACCGCTTCTTAGAAGGACGGAACAATCAATGGAAAGGGGGGGGGTAAGTGAAAGTCACGGCACGGGAGAGGGGGCCAGGTAAGTTTATATTCACGGACCCAAAAGGGGAGGAAGGTAAGTAAGCGGTCACCAGGGGGCTAGTGGAAAAAATGGGTTAGTCATTCTCGGGGGTGGGGGGGCCCTGTGGAGGGGGGGGGGGGGAAGGGTTTCCCAAGTGGAACCAGGAAGGACGCAGATGCGGTCACGAGCTGCGGTCACTCATGTGGGACCAAAGCTGCTCGCAGTCAAAGAAGGGAGTGCAGATGGGGCCAGATCCATGTGAAATCCAAAAAAAAAGACAAACCTCAATGAAACAAAAAAAAAACCTAGTAACAGAGACGGCGAAAACCAGTGGCACACAAAAAGGTGAGTGGTCGGACTGCACGAACAAGGAGGGTGGCTGGGGGGGGCCTTTCTTGGGGGGGACCTGGTGGGGCCTACGCCGAAGGACAACATCTTACGGGGTGATCAATCCCCAAAAAAAAACATGCGGTGCGTCCCAGGGAACCGTGAGGATGTGTGAGAGGGCGAACTAAAAACGACAGCACAAAAAAAAGGAGGGGCGTGCTTTTAAACTGCCCCAGATTTTTTATAAGTGTCGGGGGGGTTCCAGAAAAAGCAGCTGAAAAAAAGCCAACGACTGACTGGGGCAGACACACACGAAGTAGGGGCGGAGACGTGTGCATAATACTCTCTTTGAAGCGAGAAGGGGGGTCCAACAAAGGTACGTAAAAGAAACGTTCGGAGGAAGGGCAGAACGTCCCATGCAAATGAGGGAAATTGCACCGTAATAAAGGGGAAGGGCGGGGGGGCCCAAGGGGAAAGGGGGGGGTCTGGAATGAGGATCCAAGCCGCACCACGTAACCATATATAGGAAAAAAACGGTCCCCTCACAAAAGGAACGATGTTCCTCGGGGGGATGGAAGGGGGGGGGGGGAAAAAGGATGGATCAATAAAAAAATTATCAGAGAAAGCGATCCTAGAAAGACGAAGAAGAAAAAGGGGTTGGGGATGCTTGAGGGGGGCAATTAAACCCAGTGCGACAAAGATACTAAACGAAAAAGACCCTCTCTCCAAAAAAAAAAAAAAAAAAAAAAAAACAAAAAAAAAAAACAAACCACAGTGCAGGAAGAGAGTAGATGTACAAGATGTTGCGTGGGGGGGGCGTGCGGAAAAACGGGTATCTACTGGTGTCATACCGACACCCTACAGCCAACTTTTGGGTGGAGCTCTGGGGAGTTAAAACGAGAAGGAGAGACCTCTCAACGGAGAGGAAAGACGCAAATTCTATGAAAAAATAAAAAGTGGGGGGGCACCCACTGCGGGGGAAGGAAAAGGAAAAAAGAAATGGGCCTTGACGAAAGGAGGAAGGGAGGGTTGCCAGTTACGAACAAAAAAGGCCCGGATCACCACGCGCCAAAATTGTAAGCTGAACGAGGCACAATGAAAAAAAGAACCGCAAGTTAAACTGGGTAATCCTACCGGATCGTAAGGGGGGACAACTGGACTTCCAAAAAAAAAACAACTTGCGAAGGGTAATGCCGATACAAGTGAAACCACGTGTGTTGGACTACAGGAGGCAGTAACGTAAACGCCTAATTATAAAATCCTGGGGGGCAGAAGGAAGGGGGGGAATGAAAGTGTCGTGGGGGCTGTCTGTCCGGGACTGGCTCAAAACCCTAACGCCTACAAAGGAAATACGACGAGGGTCGGATCACAAAAAGACCGGTGTTGGGTGAGCGGAAGCTAAAAGCCAGCCACAAAGCACCTCGCAAGGAAAAGCAACACTATCAACAAACAAAGGGGTTGTGGGCCAAGCAAGGAAATCATGGCGACCGAAATACAGGAGGGAACACGAACGTCGATCACACCCCCATCCAAAAAATGGAGCAAAAAAACTCTGACAAGACATCGCAGCAACCAGGTATAACATCTCGGCCGGAGAAAAACAATGTATCTGGAAAAAAGACGGGGGGGCAACCCTCTCATGAACAAAGTGAAAAAAGGGAAGAGTTTTTTTGGGAAAAAGAACAGAACTAAATCAAAAAACATTTGTGATGAAGGTCTGAATTGCCCTAAAGTAGAAAATTATCCACTAAAGAAAGAAAGGGGACCTTCAGGGGGGACAAAACCGGAAAGAAAGGGAAGGCACGTAGGAAGGCACTAAAACCCAAAAAAACCGCCCAAGAGCCCACAACCCCTTCTAGAGATCGGCCTACCGCCGGCACGTGGACTCGACTTACGTCTGGGGAATGATGGTTGGAGAAGACTTCTGGTTGTCACTAACGGGGGGCAAGGCCCATTCCAGGGGACTAAAAAGGTGGAAAAATTACTCCAATGGATGGTAAAAGGGGAAGAGCCTCACTGGTCCTCTCTGCCAAAAACCAACAGACTAGGGGACGGGACTAAGAAAAGAAAGAAAAACTGACATTTCCAAAAGGGGTGAGCAATTCTTCGAAACGGGAAAACCCGGGGGGGTTTTCTGGGACAAACGGCGGTCAAGCGTTTTCAAGTTCGCATACCTACGGAAAGGAGAGTGAAAAGCGGGCCGTGGGGGTTGCAAGGGTGATGCGATTTAGTAACAACGCAAGAAAAGGTCATCCTCTTAAAAGGAAGGTCTGGGGTGGTGCATCCACCTGCGGTACGCACGTAGCTCCACGAAACGTAACCAAAGTTCAAAGCCAAAAGGGCCGAACGTACCCTCGTGGTTAAAGAGAAAAAAGGGTCACCCGATTATGAGGCATTCCAATCTTAACACAAAAAAGTAACTCCGGCCTGGGAACCGAACGGAAAGGGGGGGAAACTGCAAACGGGCCCAAGCACTCAGGAGAAAGGAAAAATCACAAAAAAGGCGGAGGGAGTCGCAGATTTGTGAAGAGCAACTCAAAGACCGGGGAAAAAAAAAAAAAAACTCCCCAAAAGAGCGTCGGTCTGGGAGCTCGATTGTGGCTTGTGAAGCAGAGATGCTCGGGAGAGGGGAAACGGGAGGTGGAAAAAAACTACAGAAGACTAGGTTCGAAGTGCCCTCCAAGCCTTGCTCCTGGGGAGGGGGGGCTGATTTGGTTGAGATGGGGGGGAAAAGAAATGGGGAAATGTTAGAAACGCGGAATGGAAGCATCATCTGGACATCAGTACGGATCGGACTTTTGGGGGGGGGGGCTGGAGGAGTAGTAAAAAAACGACCAGGGCAACAATGTGTGGGCGCAGACGGCGCCGTGATACAAAAGGGTCTGTGGAACCTACCTTTGAAACATCAAGGGTGAGGGAGATGCACAGCCAAGTTACGGGGGTTACGGGTCAAAGACACCGGGGGAACCCGATATATAGGGAGGACGTCTTGGGTTCGGGAAAAAGCCAAAACGGAGGGGGCAGTGCACGGCGGGAGAAACAAAAAAAGTGGTTTCCCACTCCGGGCAGGCAAAACCTAAGGACCCAAATTAAACCAAGGAAGAACACACGGAAACGGTCCAGAGTTTTTGAACGCGGGGGGGGGAAAACTGGGGGGGGAAGGACGGAGTACGCTTTTGCACTAAAGAAGCAAGGCAAGCTCTCTACACCAAAAAAAGTAGGGAAGGAAAAAAAAAAAGGAAAAAAGATCATCGGACGGGGAAAAGATGGGCTAGGCGTCATGGAGGGACGCGAAAATCGAACCAAGCAGGTGTGGAAAGGTGCCAAGGTTGTTCATGGTGTGGGCGCTACATAAAACTAGCGACACTCAAGGGGGCAAACCAGTCTACAAACAGAAGCACCATGGGGCGATCACACGAATGGGAAACTGGTGTTCACAGGTCAAGAAGGAAAGAAGAAATGAAAGGCTAGGTGACCAGAACAACGAAAAAAGAGACGATCAACAAATAAGAACGAGACTGGGGGAGAAGGGAAAACGAGGGCACGAAATCATGCCGATCGATGTAAAAATTGGGTTGGTGACCCCGACTGGGGGGGGGAGGGTTGGGGCCTCGCAGAAACTCAAAACAACTAGTCGTACCGATGGATAACCGAGCTGGGGGGAAAACTCCAGGCAGTTGTTCCCCGAAATCTGAAAACGGCACAATCCTCAAACCCGAAGCCGCCACCCTGAGAAAAAGAAGACCCGCGAAGGTCTAAAAAATTCAATCTAACAAGGTCCCCTTATGGGGTAGGCGGGGCCAAGGGGGGAGAAACAAAAAATGAGCATCTCTGCCAATAAAAGAACCCGCGGTCACGAAAGAAAAAAAGGGAAGCCTCCGTGGGGGGACCCGGAAGCTGGGGGACATCACCGCAGGAATAATCTTGCCATATACCGCGAAGGAAAGCCATGAAGGGGAAAAAGTCGGTTGGAGAGGCTGCTGGCACCAGCCAGGAGGGGAAAAAAACCGTAAAGTGCCACAGCAAGGAGACCGGAAATGCCCGGCTGAAAAAGGGAAAAAAGGGGGAACGCTCATAAGTAAGGACTCCCATCAATGAACAACCGAGGAGATCTAACGGGAAGCACGTTAACGTGACAGGACCGAAGGTGCGAGGAAAAAAGAAAAGCGGCCGAGGGGGAGCAAAGCAAGTACGCAAAGGGGGGTTTACTAATCTATTGGACTAAAAAGTAAACAAACCACGAATCAACGGGGTCAAGATCCACTAAAGCAAAGATGGTAAGGCACTGGTGAAAACCCCTCCGGGGACCGACGTGAAAGGGGTGGCAGGGACCTAAAGATCATGGGGAACGATCCAACCGAAAGACACAGAAACTAAAAGTGCGGTCTTTTTAAGGTTGAACTCAAAGGGGTTTGTTGGCAGGGGAAATGCCCCCGTTGGAAAAAAGTGAAAAAAAAAGGGGCGAAAGGTATTACGGGAAAAAGTGGGCCGTAGGGCTACATAGACGAAGGGAACACCTGCGGCAATATGAAAAAGAAAAGGCGGATTACGACAGCTATACGCGCGGGAAGCAGGTGGGCGGTCCTGTTAGCTATTCATGTGTATGGTGAAGGCCGTCCGTATCAGTTTCCCGTCCTAAAAGTGGGGGGGGCACAAATGCCTACAAAAGTTTGTTCCAAAAACATGGGGGACCGGGCAGGGGTGCTAGGGGGGTAAAAAGTCAAAGGGGTGTCGAAAGTGTGTCAAGGGGGGAGGTGGTTTGGAAAAAGTATGGGGGGAAACCGATCAAGTGTGTAATTCGCTAATTACTGTGAGAAACACGTGCGTAAATTGGAGCGCGTAGGACCGCGTCGAAGGGAGAAAATCTTGGGATCGATAAGTTTTGGGCAAGAATGATAGAAAGAGAAATCAGGGAAATCATGGCCTCATGGGGGTGTGGGGGGGGGGAGAAAGGTTCGGGACCAGACAGCCAAGATGGTGGGGGGGTCCCTGGCTGGCCTTGGGATCAGTGGAAAATACCCTCAACACAAGGGGGTTCAAAACATAATCGTCGACGCTTGGGGACAAGGGAGGTGCCCACTAGCCAAAAGCCCCAATGAAAAAAAGGAAAAGGGGGAATGGGGGCCGGGAAAAAACAAAAAACCTTTTGCCAGGACCAGATGGGGTGAGAGGTCAGGGGGGGGAGGTCAAAAAAAAAAAAAAAAAAGGAAACGAAAGAACAAGGGGGAAGCACACACGAAATGACTTTTGGGGAAAGGGAATACCTTCAAAGTGGGGCACGATTGGGCCCACCTGGAAGTAAGAAAACCATCGGACAGCTGGAGGTCATTCAGGATAGACCTCACGTAAAAAGAGGGGGGGGGGGGACCGGAAACCGACCAAAGGGGGGGGTGTCCGGGTAGAAGAGACAACAGCCGTTCCGACCCCTGGGGGGTCCCATAAAAGAGTAGAAATGACCCTATCATTGCCTCGATTGACTGGGGAGGGGAAAGGAAAAAAGTGATAGTTGTTTAAAAAAGGGGAGCAGGCGAACTCGGGGAGCACAAGACCGAAGCTCAACAAGGTGGGGAACGAAAAAACAAGGTAACAAAGGTCGATAGATAGGAAAGCC
>Ga0179593_1351103_pt1 | contig 23074 bp, 27 predicted proteins | sample CZODoug2_1_08_16_FD_185931 | JGI IMG/M metagenome (GOLD analysis project Ga0179593, IMG submission 185931) | Vadose zone soil fungal communities from Angelo Coast Range Reserve, California, USA - CZODoug2_1_08_16fungal (PacBio error correction) | ecosystem: Environmental > Terrestrial > Soil >...
CTTGTGGAGGAAAGATGGAAGAAAACACACTCCCGTGTTGCGAAAAAGGGGCGTGAACGAAGCCGTAATATTAATAAGACATGTGGAGGGCGCAAGGCGGTGATTTTAATTGGGTGAAAAGGAAAGGGAGGCTAAGGTTTTCCGTGGGGAAAAGGGTTGCAGGGAAACGGGTGGATGAGGAGCCAACGGTCTCATAAAGCGGAACGATCAAAAGGAAAAAAATGGAGTGGGCGATTGGAAGAGAGTTATTTAAAGTGGCCAACGCAGGTGGCACGGTAGGACGCGACTGAAAAGGAGATATAAACAGGCGCGAGGAAGGAAAGGTCGGGGATCAGGACCCTCCAATTTTAAACAATGAAGAAGGAGGTAAGGGATCACGAGAAAAAATTGAGGAAGATAGGCGCGCGAGACAGATAAGACAGGCCAGGGTCTGCGAAGTGGGAGAAAATCATGGGAGAGGAAGGGGTTTTGGGTGGGTGGGGGAAACACTCGGGGGCACCAAACGGGAAGAGGTACAAAAAAAAAATCATATTGACCCCAGCGATGGAAGATTAAAAAGGGCAGTTGAGCAGCGAAAAGTGATGGTGGTAGATAGCCTACCTACAGGGGGGGGGAATAGATCGGGGAAAGGAGAAAAGTAGTCCAACGCGGCGACGACGGGGAACTCACTTCGCGAAAGGGAAAAGAAGAATCACCAGCGTATCGAGAAGCATTCCCGTACACGTGTAGGAAAAATCGAGGAAGAGCCGTGGTAGACAACGCCCGACCGCACAGAATTAAAAATGACTAAAAAAAAGAAAAACCAAATCCGAAGTGGGATAGTGGAGAAAAAAGGAGGGGAACCTCCTAAAATGCCAACAGGTCAGCGGAAAACAGATCGGCGAGAGGCCCGCGGAAAAGTTAATATATGTAAGGGGGTTCTGGAAAGCAGAAAAAAATTGAAATTTTCGAAATAATGGGAAGAACTCTGGGCGGGGAGGAGCCGACCTGGCTCAACCGGGTCCTAGTCCTGTGTTTGACAAAAAAAACGAGTATAGGTGGGGGAGAATAACCTCAGCAAAAAACATAGCAGCGCCCGACATACGAAGCACGATGTCATGGGGATGGAAGAATTAGACGCCACATAAAAGAAAGCGATAACCAACTGTTACAGTCAAGGGGGGTGCCTGCATCGGAGGCGTGTATTCAGGATAGCTGAGAATTTCTGAAGTCGCGTCCGCTCAAAAGAGAAGCCTTCAGGGGGGGAACACGAGAAAGGCAACCCAGAAGACAAAAGGGTAGCAAATCAAGAAAAAATAACGCCGGAAGACCCGAGAAAATACTGATGCCGGGGATATCTCCCAACGCGTCCTGGCAAATGGGAACAAAAAGACCTTAAGCAAAACAATGCCGACCAAAGGTGGGGGACCACAAATAACCAAATCAAAGAGGGCCAACAAGGGTCCTCAAACAAAGGGAGAAAAATGGTGGTAGTTGGCATCAACGAAGGTGAGGATCGGGGGAGGGGGAGGGACGGAAAGGGAAAGGAGACATTGGAGAAAGTCGAGAGCGGTGGTTTAGAAAGGAAAGGGATGACCTGCCGAGAGAATGGGTTGTTGGGAAGAAAAACAACATCAAAAAAAATTTCAAATGAAAAAAGCTCAAAAAAAAGGAGGGAAAAGAGAGAGATAATGCAACGAGACAGACAGGGAGGAAAGGGGGGACGGTCTACGGAACACCCCTTAGGGGGTTCGCTGCCCAAGACGTCGAAAAAACGGAAGGAGAGCAAAAGTGGCAAAAAAGTCGAAAAGGACGTAAAGAAAGCCTAGGCCGAACATTCCATGAGAATGGGAAAAAAGGATATATACACGATGTTGGTTAAACAGTGGGAAAACTTCAAAAGGAAGTTGTTGGATTACGACCTACAAGGCGCCATGGGGGGGAAAGAGTGGGGGACCGTGACCGGAGGGGGGAAAGGGAGAAAAGCTTCCGCGTATTTGCATCTGAAAAAAGAATCCCGCGGGATGTGGGGGGGGGAAGACGGTGAGGCGCGAATGTGTTGCCTTGTTGGCTGGAGAAAAAGAAAGTCAGGGCTTCATGGGAGCGGCGAAGAATACCTGATATACGGAACAAAAGAATGAAATATCCTAAATTGTGAGAGAGAAAGGGGGGTGGATCGAAGGTTCGGGGGTGCGAGGAGGAGAAAAGGATAAACCGCGCTAACGAGCGTCGATCCGATGAATTTCGCTGAGAGGGGGGAGTCCTACTATTAAACAAGGTACGCGGTAAAAAAGAAAAGGGAGGCCAAGGGCCATCAGAAGAGCAGGGTCTTAACGCAATCAACACAAAGCGGACCTTTCCAGAAGGGTCAAATAGAGGGGACGGTACACCGACTGTAAGGGGAAGAAGAAAGAAGAGAAATCCTATACCTCTTGCACGAAAACTATAGTGGGGAGTGAAGAAACAGGGGGGATGCGTCTGGCTGAGGAAAACTGGAGTAGGCTAAAGAAAGTCACCACAAAAACTTCTGGATCGGTTTTACGGCCTATAGATTTGTTAAGTAAAAAAGTGGAGGTAGGGTGGGATACCGGGGCAGGGGGAGTGAAGGAGGGGGCAGGCCACGGAGAGGGTAGGACTCTTTCTGCGTAAAGGGAGAGATTATTGGCCCGCGACGCCGCGGGTCCTCCGAAAAAAGGAACAAAGCCGAGAGACCCGCGAGTAGAAAAATCCTTAGCATCGGCGAAAAAACTAAAAGAAAACAGTGACATAGGCCGAGTGTCGGGGGTGGGAGAAGGGGCCCCAAAAAACGAAAACTACTTCAAAACGGCGGAAAAAAAAAAACACATATAAAAAAAAAAGATGAGATTCGCGTCTGAAAAAAGGCATTTCCAAGCATCAAAGGCCCGGACAAAGACCAGGGTACAAGCAGTCGTTATCCGCGAACAGAAGGTGAAGGGTAGGCTTAAGAGATAAGAGACCATAGACGACTAAAATTCCCTTGAAATAATAAAAGTATTTCCAGAAAAAATTCAAGAGGCGAGTTCTCAACTCGCTTAATGAATTCCGATCCTAGGTTGGATCGGAAAAACGCCACGGAGCAACCGAAGGCGGGGGAGGGGGACAACAGTGGAGGAGTAAATCACACGGAACTTGAAGGGTCAAGGGGGGGAAGAAGAAAGGGAACATCCCGAGCAAAGAAGGGGGATTACCAAGGCAAAAAAGCTTCGATGAAAGTTCAGACTCTGATGGAAAAAGCTTAAGGTCTTCGGAAATCTAATTCGAGAAAATTGACTGGTTGGAGGAGGTAAAAGATACCCCTTCAAATCAGCTAACAACACACGGGAGGAAAAAGAAAGGTGGGTAAGGAAAATGAAAATGGGAAGAGTAAGCGGGAAAGGTTAGAGGGCATTCTAATAAAACGGAAATTCCAGGAGGGTGGAAGGAAGCATCGAGAATGGTTTAAACCGAGTGGAGTATCCAGAGGAGATGTCATCTAAATGGGTCGCGGCGAAGAGGAAGAACTGGTAAAAAGCGCAGCCCGCCGGCGACATCAAAAGGTAACGGTCTCCGTGTAAGTGGCTTAAACTCGGTCTCGGGATATGGGCAATTGAGGGGCACTGATCCTAGGTGGGAAAGGTTTCGGATCAAATATCCACAGAAAGCGAGAGGGGAATTGAAACCCGAAAAGAGGGGGGTCTTAGGATCGCGATCAGCGAAAATCACCCAATTTGGCAAGAAAGAGAGGGAAAACCGGGGGTCAGACTTGGAAAGGGGGAGGGATAGAGCAGTGCGACAATGACAATTCCGAGGCGAAGGAGAAAACTCATATGGAAGACGGGGAGGGTGTGTTTCGTCGGCTTACGGACGGAGATACCAAAAACATCAAATTGGGGGGGAAACTCGGCGATAAAGAAAAAGGCGAGAAGGGGGGGGGCTGAGCGAGCGAACTTTTGCGGGTACGGAACTACACCTCTAGATTTGGATCCAAGGAAGGCAAAGCGCTCTAACAAAAAAACAATTAACTCAAGGAAAAAGAAAGAATAAAGAAGCGGTCCGGACCAGAATAGAGCTTCTGAACCGGGCAAGGAAAAAATACCGAGCATATGCCAACGTATGGCCTCCAAAACTCACAATTTAGCAATGAAAAAGGAAAAGAAAGAAACCAATCCGAAGTTGGGTCTAACTGTCGGAACGAAGGAAGTGGAAGAAAGAAGATAAGCAAACTTTCAAAACACACCAGAAAGTGGAATAACTGGCTGTAAAAACAATAAACGGAGAGGGGGAATATGGGGGGAGACGGAAAGAGGGGCCGGAATAGAGGTGAACATGGCACAGGGGAGAAAGCTTCCTTTGGGGGCTAGATCAGGACAGCTGCGGTCAGGGTCTCCTAAACTTGGGGGAAGCAACTTAGATTGGTTGGAAAGTATGCCTCTAAAACGCATCAGAAGAGGCAAAACGACGCGGACTAGGCTGCAAGATAGCCAAAAAAGAACAAAAACGGCGATCAACAAATTGGAAGGAAAGTGTGAAAATCTTTACGGATCTTAACGGGGCTGGGCAGACGGTAAATAAAAAGCCGGAAGTACGACAGAGATCCCACAAAAAAGAGGAAAAAAACATCATAAAAGCAAGACCAACCGGTGGGGCTCAGAGCACGCCAAAGATCCATGACGGGGGAGGGGATTCCACCTCCTAAGGCAAAACCGGAAAAACATCCTCAAGGGGAAAGGGAAACAATTAAACAGCAGTGTACTAGAATCCAAAAAAGACGGTCCTTAGGAAGCATCTCCGGTCCCAAAGTCCCAACTTTGGTGGGGCGACGGCGGGGTTTGACAGACACGGGTTCGGATGAGAGTAAAATAATAACAACGAAGGTGGAACATTTGGAAAAAAAAAGCGGTTAGGGGAACGTAGGAAGTAAGCCCGGAAGACAGTGTTGACGGAAAACCACATCCGCCGGGGAGTAAACAGCCAGAGAAAAAGGGATAGAACCAACAACAACGGAGGCAGGGGAACCGAGAAAAAAGAAGAAGGCGTTTAGAATACAGGGGGGAGGGAATTGTGTCCTTTCCTGCAAAAACGGGGATTGCCGGCTTTCAGCAAAGACTGGAGGAACCGCAGCGAAAGAAAGAAAGGAAAATGGCTCTACAGGACACATCGGAACAAAACATCAAGAATTCCATGTGCACTAAAAAGAAAAACGCTAAGTAAAAAGAGAACAGAGCGTTGGTGACGGAACGGTTGTGGGGGACAAGACTTTGCGCGGGGGTGATGATCAAACAAGGGGAGGCGAAAGGAAAAGTACGAGTGGGGGGGGATACACGGTGACAAAAAGCCGGAAGGGGAGATCGGCATCCGTGGCTCGAGGGAGAGGAACTCGAATGGGGGGTCCATGTAAATTGATAGCGAAGTGGGATGAAATGGGGCAGGGTCAAAGGTCGGAAGCGGGAGGGTGGGGGGGGAGAGAAGAGGGACTCAAGCCAACTATCAGAAGAAGGAAAAGAAAGTGGCCTTGAAAAGGGGGCTCAAAATTGGGGGGAATCGCCGGGGGAGGGGGGCGGAATCCGTAATTCATCAAGGAGCGAAGAGAGGAGATCCGATAAAAAAACTGGATAGCGGACTTCACAATCAGGGGAGAAACAAGGAACGCGAAAGGAATAAAAACTGTCTGGGCGAAGGGAAAACAAAAAAAAATCGGAAACTTCTCGAACGGATAGTTCCGGGAAAAGGAGGTTACGAGAGCCATATAAAAAGGACCTCCGGGTCGACGAGGGGAAAAACCCGGTCTGGTTGAATAGAAAATTTTGGTCATGGAGGGGCGACACGGTTCGGACAGAAGAAAAAACCTTCAGAGGTCAAAAAGAACGCCGAGGGAGATTTTCCGGCCATTGGTGGTCTGCAGGGTGAATAAAAGGGGATAAAACCAGGAAAAAGAAAGTATCAAACTTCGAAGCTTGACGAGTCGGGGAGGAACACTAGGCGAAGTGAGTCCCGGGGGAGCCTCATGTGACACGAGGAACCAATCAAAAGCCTGTCAAGAAAGGTCAGAAGAAAAGGCAGCTTTTTTAGTAGAGAAATGTCGTCATGAGAAATCGGGACCATTTCATAGATGTCGTAAAGGGCGCGGGGCCAAGCCAAGATACTTTCAAAAAAAACGGCGAGAAAGATGGTTGAGCCAAGTGCAGAGAAGCAGCATTGAAGAGCGGGACGGCCAAGATCAAAAACGGCAGAATGAAAAAGGAAAGGGACCAAAATCTTACCAGGGAGATAAATTTGGGGACAAGGGAAAAAAAAATAACTCAGAAAAAGATCACAGGGGACACCAGGCCAGAGCTTGTCGCTGGCGGGAGGCGATGAACAACAACCTGGAAAAAAACTCTCTTCAGTTCCCACAGCTTTAACAAAGACGCAAAATAGAAAAGAGGAGTGATGAGCACAAAAATTATGGAAGGAAACACCAAGGTGAGCGTCAAGCTTGGGACGAGAACTTTCACTGGAACAAAGCCGCATGGATTGGTAAAAAGGAAGCAAACAGGGACGATGCAAGCCTGCCACATCGGTGTATTCCTAAGTTAATTCGTGAAGAAAGTGAGGCGGGGGATTGAATCCGTTTGAAACCGAAAACTAATCCAATAGCACTAGAAAAAACAACGTAGGGGATTGATGTGAATGGGGCCGGAAATCTTTAATCCACGACGGAAAGGTGAGGACATTCGCCGAAAATGGGGGAGGACCATAGCAATCCAAATCGAACAGGCGTTTATGACACATTTGGGGAAACACTGAAGAGGAGTGCGGGAAATGGGGGGTGGAGGGGCTTCATAAATATAATTAACTGGGGTGAAAGAGAAATGATGGAAATAAAGACTGGGGGAGGAGAACGTGGAAGGTGGGAATCTCGGAATGATAGAAGGGGGTTTCACCATCGCCGGTCAGGGTTCCACTTTGGCCGCAGAAGAAGGCCGGAGAAGATAAAGACTAGTAAAAAAATGGTGATGAGAAGGGAGAGCTAGCTCAGGAGGGAAAATCCGTACAGGACAAGAACCATTGGTAGAAGAGGGCTGGAAAAGGGGGGGCATGATCGCGTCGTAAACAGGAAGGCGCGCTTCGACATCCAATGCGGAAGAGCGAAATGGGGGGGGGTAGTCAACAAGGTAATAATCTCCAACTTTGGGTCGATGTCGTCTGCTGGGAAACATGGCCTGCTTAAAGACGTCAAAAGCGGCTCCCCGAGACTCAGACTGGAATATAGACGACGGAGTTAGAAAAAAGGGACGGCCTCTGAGCGGTCAGACGCAGGAGGCCAAAAATCTCAGCGGAGAAGGGAAAAACTCATAGCGAATGAAAGCCACGCTTCCGACCCAATCGGCGCGAATGCAGCCCTATTGAAAGAGTAAAAGAAAAGGAAAAGAGTGTAGTTCCTTCACCAACCGCCCGATAAAAATCCCCAGCTAAGAGAGAGAATCAACCCATATCCGCAGGTGGGTGGTCGGTTAGGGAGACAAAAAAATTCAAGGACTAGCAAACGCAGCCCGTAATAGTCACAAAACCAGCGGAGGAGAGGGAGAAAATAAGGTATGCTAAATGAAAAAAAAAAACTATTCGAAGAGGGGGGGGTAAAGCGTGAGTGGAGAGAAAAAAAGGTCTCGGAGTTGGGCAGGGGGGCGCCGAAAAAAGCATTCATGGGCCCGGTTCAAAACAATCACTGGTGGTTCCGAAGATTGGCTGGAAGGAGGGAAAGGGGGTAAAAACAATACAAAATAATTATGGGGGACGCGCGAGGTCGGAGAGCATTTCCCCTCAAAGCAAAAAACTGAAAAAAAGGGCATCCCCAAAGTGAGATAAAGAAGGGTCCCCTCAAATTAGAGTAAAGGTCTTAAGCCAGGAATGGCGTAGGGATATGGGAATCAATTAGACAAAAAAAATGTAATCCTGAAAGACTCGAGTAAAAAGGCACAACGGAAAATAAAAAAAAAGTGAGAAGAAAAGCCACACAAATCGAAAAAAAAAACGGAAGCGCCCCCCCCTGTGACGGATCAGACCGGCGACAGGGGGCCAGGTCCCCAAGTGAGAGCCGAACTCCGTAAGCCCATGCAGCGCTTCAACAAAAGACTCTAAAAAAAAAAATATTGAAAAAAAGCGTTTCCTTCCCAAGATGGTGAAAAAAAGGGAAAAGTGTTTTTTCTCCCCCCCCTAAGGGAGGGGGGTTAAAAGAGGGGAACCTGGAGTTAGAGGGGGGGAATTGAGCAACCGGGAAAGGTGCTCCGGAATCTCGGTTGAGGGGGGGAAAGTTTGATGACATCTAACCATCACAACTGGGGGATTTGCAAACACAAAAAAAAGTGCGAGTCCCTCATTATCATACTACAACACCAAAAGAGAAAGAAAATATAGTCTATGACGAACAAGAAAGTCTTGGGTGGGGTCGTGAAAAAATTTTCGGCTTTCTAGGTTCAAATCTTAAAAAAAGATAAAACCCCAATCCTGCAGTGTTCCGAGTCGAAGGCAACATCGTCAAAAAAGAAAAGATCCTACCCAAGTGTTCGAATGAAAAAAAATCTCTGAGAAAAAAGGTGTACCAAGGTGTAAGTGCAAGGCAATTTTGGACAGCCAAATGTCGAAAAAAGTGGAGCTCTCGACAGAAAAGGGGCGGCACGTGGGAATTTGGGTACTTTACACTTGGAAAAGGCGGAAGCTATAGGGCAGACTTAGTGATAATGGGGATGGAAGAGTTGGGAGAGTAAAGGGAGGATGGATAAGTGAGGAGGGAAAGCAGAAGTGGAGCAAGGGGAAAGAATGATTGAGAAGACAAGTGGGGGGAACGAGTGAAAGGAGGTAAAAAAGAGAAAGGAGGAGGGCGGGAAACTCAGCAGTAGTTTCTTTCTAGAGCGCGGTTGTTTAGCTGGGGTGGAACTGGGGTCGCGGAAGTGTTGATGGTTGGGGGTCCTTATAGATGGGGATTCAAGGATAATTTGTATAAAATCCTAATCCCAGACTCCCAAATTAAGATACGAACGGATGATGGAACCAGGTAAGAAAAAGGCATGGACGGTCGTCATGGGGGGGGGGATATCTTCAAAAAAAAAGCCACGCTAGTCGATACGATGCTGGGGCGGGGCAGGGGGAACTTTTATAACCACCACAACGGACACACACCCACGCTGGGGCAGTAAAGAGATGCTGATCCCATTACTATTAAAAAGGGTTCATGAGTTGTCGCGTCACAAAAAGACGTTAGGAAACTTTCAGAGGACATCTCTGAAGGACACCGCTTTCCATCTATATTTATCACTAAAAAAAACATTATAGACTGGTGGGAAAGGAAGTGGAGGCTATGAGCCTACCTGGGAATTCTTTAAGGAGCAAACGGGTCGTCAGGGGAAAAAAAAAGGTTTCGTGTCAATGGGCTTGTAGAAATGGGAAGGAATAAGTTGGGGGGGGGGAGAGGAGAAAGAATCAAAGGATGACTTAGAGGGTGGTAAATCTTCGAGTTTCTGAGGTCAAGCGTCGGCGAGGGGGGGGCATCACGGGGGCCAAAGAGTACCCGAGCTTACGGAAGAGTAGCTAAATCGACTCGCTAACAAGGGATCGGAATAAGCACGTGGGGCGCGCCTAAATGGGATGTGTATCGGGAGGGGGGCCAAGATAACTACCTCAAAAAACAGGATGCCATAGGAGTGTAGCCAATTCGAGAGACCGGGAGAAATTTAAGCAAGCAGCGCCATATCCTAAAGCCAGAAGAAAGGGAGACTCCTTCAAAAGAGGGGAAAGAGAGTCGGAAGGAGGGTGACGGGATCGAAGGGATCCGAAAACTCTGCCCTTGGAAAAACAAAAAAAGAGCAGAGGTTCTATGGCGGAGAACATTGTAAAAAACAGAGGCAAATACGAGCTCACATTCCTCGACTAGGGGAGAAGGAAACCAACCGCAACGAGAAAAAGGAGGAGGAGCAAACGTTTTGCTGAGGGAAAAGAACAAAAAGGCAATAGATCGCACGACAAAGGCAAAACATCTCCCTGCCGAATGGAAAGTCACAACAAAGGTGGAAAGAAATGATGCGATGGCCGGGCATAAAACAAACAGGAGGGCTTCAGGAATTTGAAGGGCAGAAGTCGAGAAAAGTGCCGGAGGGGTGGTCTGGCCAAGATTTACCTCCCCGAAAGATGAAACTCAAAAAAACAACAAACGGAAAAGGGAGGAAAGAGAGATATTGGGAGGGGGGCGGAAAGGAGTAAAGCACACGAGAAGGGTTCAGAGAAAATTCTTCTAAATAGGAAGACGGCAACAAGGGAATCCCGATTTGAGAAGAAAAGGCCAGCGGGGGATGGTCCGAAATGGGGAACAGGTTTGGCGATGAGTGGGAAGGGGAGGCCGGAGAAAAGCGGAATCACGGGTGCTTTCAGACAAATGGGAATCCAAGCAATTGCGGGAGGGTTCTAGTGAGGAACAGACGGGAAGGAAGGGAGATTTAGTTTCTGGGGCAAAGCTCCCCGCGGCACGGGGCGTGACAAGTCCTAACCAACATCTAGAGGGGGGGGTGTGGGGGCAAAAACAAAAATCGGTAGGGCAGGGGTCAAAGAAACCCAAAGACACAGATCCGTATCAAAAGACTGATTCATCGTGGAGGCCGGAAGGTATGGCGAGAGTTAATGAAGGAAGGCCGGCAGATCTGGGCTCAACTCATGTCAGCGCGGGTTGGGGGGGGAATAAGGCTTAGGCCCCCCCTCTCGAAACCACAGCAGATTGAACTCGTCAGGAAGAGCAAAGTGTCTAAAAGGGTGCGGGCGAGAGAAAACTGATTTGCGATCGCGAATACCGACGAGGGTCTGGGGGCGATAAATTCAACAGAAGAGTAGAAACCAAGTAACTCACTTCGACGAAGGGAAACCGAAAGGAAAGAAACATAGGGGGGAGTCTGGCGAAGAAAATAAAAAAAAAAAAAAATGACGCGAGCCGTGGCAAGTTCAACGAAATAAGCAAGCACAGGGAGATGAAAATCGACTAGAGGAAAAAAATAAGAAGGGTTGAAAAGACTTCGAAAAAGTCGTGAAACGCCTAAAAAAAAAAGTACCTCTTCAACCCGGTCACGGGGGAGTGCAACAGATGTCTTTACGAATATGGCTCTTCGAAAAGGAGGAAGCAGAGAGGACAAAACTAGAAAGGTCCCCACGAGGGGGAAAAGGCGATCTTCATGAAATTGCCACAAGATCAAGAGGAAATGTGTTTACATAGCTTGTTTGAAAGTAAAAGCTACGATGCATCCAAAACTAAGAAAAGATCCAAGCGCAAGAAAACCAAAAGAAAAAGACTGGGGCTAAGACCCAACGGGAAAGTTTTAAGGAAAATCAGATGAGTGGTTCATGTATATTAGTCTGGATGAGGGCTTAGAAATAAAAAAGCCGTCAGAAAGAGACCAGGGCAAAGGGTAAAATTAGCGAAGCATCCAATGGAGGAAGAGAAGCATAGTATAGCAATCTGATCCGGCGAGAACAGGAAAAGATTTGTCAAAGGGAAGAATCCTTCTTACAGGAGACATGGCAAGGAAAATGTCGCGATTAAGATCACTAAAGAAAGGATGGACACAATCGTTCCGGCAAACGAGGTTTCAGAAGGGGGAATTTGGGAAAAAGTCAAAATGGAATGTTTCGGCGCCCTATGCAGTAAAGAGGGGAGGGGGAAGAACGTTCAAACGGGGTCAGAAAGGTGCGGGGAACTTAAGCACGAAAGGGGTTGAGAGAAAACCCAAAGAGGCGGAGATACAAGATGAAAGATATAACCAGGGGTAAATGAAGAGGGGGAAAGGGGCTGGAAGAGAACAGAGGGGATTTTGGGGTATTAAGTCAACAAAAGGAGGACTCAAGGGAAGCATACGGAACCCGCTAAGGACCGGAGTCACTGACGTCTCGTCTCATCAGTCACTGGGGATCATCCAGGAAGGAATTTCGAGAAAAAAAAAACGCTCGAGAAAATTGGAGACTCAGTGTGGGGGAAAGGAAAGGCTTTAACCCGAATGGAGAGCGATTGGGGAAAAACAATGGGGGGCCCATGGGGCGTTGGATTGGTCGTACACGGGAAACAGGCGACAGAAAATGAATGAGGGGGCTCTCTTTGGCTACGGCGCATGTTTAAAAGGGTGATGACCGAAGGTAATTCGGGGGTGCCGGGCAAGGACCATGTGATCTACTCGCCCCGCCTCCAGACTCAGAGAAAGAAGAACGACAACTACCGGGACAAGTTCAGGAGAAGGAAATTGGGGGATCGCACGGGCTTTGCGGGGGATAGATGGAGAGACCGCACGCGAGATATAGCACGGCTCTGGAGAGGGGAGGAGGCTACTAAAAGAATCGCGTGAGGAACAAAAAAGAAGAAAGGAAGAAAGGGCAGAAAGAGAAACCGGTGACGGACAAAAAAAACCAAAGGAAAAAGTCTCAAAAATGGACAACGTTCCCGATAAAAAATAGGACGAGTTTCGCAGAGGGGAAAAAATACGAGGGGGAAGAGAAATGTTGTCGGAGTCGGACGGACCTGGGAGGGAGACAAATGAACCAAAAAAGTGGGCGTAACGGGGTCTCACGATGGTTTTACAAGAAATAGTAGACCAAAAGCACACAGACAACGGGATACTTGGGGGGAGAAATCAGATGAAATAGCGGAAGATTCCTAATCGTTGCGGACTAGACGGCTGGCAAGAAAACGTCCGAAGTGAAGGAGTCCGAGAGGGGGACATCAGGCTAAAGCCCAAGCACGTTCGGGGGTCACGGCGCGATCGGCTAAATACCCAAAAAGAACGACGATGAAAGCGCAAGGGGGAGAATCGGATTTCAGTAGGATTGTTTTATCAGGACCGAAGAGACTTGCAAAAAAAAAAGAGGAAGCCCAATGAGTGTTTAAAAAAAAAAAAAACTGCCTAGAAGTGTAAGGAACTCCAGAAAAAAAAAACCCGACTTACTCAAATGGGACACGCCGGAGGGGCAGAGAGATGAAGATAAAGGGTGAGGTAGCTTGCGATCCCTCGAACCATAAAAGAACGAAACAGAAACCATTTAAATTGGGATCTGGGTAAGGAAGCTTGTCCTAAAAGTGCAACCAAAAAAAAAAAAAAAAAAAAGGAAGAAGGGAAAGCAAAAATAAATAGAGAAGGAATCTAGGTAATCACGCACAAGAACTGGAGCCAGGCAATTTGACCAAAGGGTGAGGCTGTCGGGGGGGCAGGAGTCTCTGCGAACATCAATTGAAAAAAACGAACGGAGCCGAAGCCCAATTGGAAAAATCAAAGGGGAAGAGTGACCCCCGCCACTCGGCAGAATCCGAGAAGAGGATCAACAGAAGAAAATTGGGCGTGAAAAGTCTAAATGTCCGGGGAAAGAAATACAAACCCAACAAAAACAAAGGATTGAGCGTGAAAAGAAAGAGATGTTTCTTGGGGAAGAGAAGAAAAACAAGGAAGGTTCTCGAAAGAAAGGGGAGAAAGAGCGTCCTAATTCCTCATTTGGATTAGTTATCCAGGGAAAATCGGGGTGTGGCATATCCAGAGGCTCGGGAGCGTGAAATGTGAGAAAAAAGAGGAAGTCTTGAGTCAAAACCAACCGGGTTTAACAAACTCAAGTCTACGTGGTCTTTAGAAAACGTCGAGGGAAAAAGGAAAAGAAAAAGTTATGGGATTTAAAGCGCACGAGGTTCTTCGAGGAAAGGGGGAAGGACAAAAAAAGGGGGAGGGAATGCCCAGGGGCGCTATTTTCGGATCCGGAGAAACGACCCAGCATAATACTCGAGAGAGGAAAAAGAAAAAGGGGGAGGGTACAGGTCCATGATCTGGAACCGGAGAGAGGGCGCAAAAACTAAAAGGTGCAAGACAATCATGAAGGCGTGGGGGGAATAGCACGAACTGGCATAAAATATTTTCACGACCGGTGGTGGAAAGGTAGGCTAGGCACCCCACACCAATACCACCCATGACGGTTAAAACTCGTCAGCACAATGGAAAGTGGATAACACGACTGATTTAGGGAACTTCATGTCCCGCATCGGGGGGATAGGAGGTCTCCGATAAGGGCAAGGAGAAGACTACTTGCTGAAAAGGGAAGGGAAATCCTACCCAATTATAAGCAGCCAGGCACAAGATTGAAGGAGCCCGAAAATCCATGTTAGGAAAAAAATTCAAAAAACCACAAAAATAGCTCTAAAAGAGACTGAAACATCTAATTTTGGGGATCTCTGAACGAACGGAAAGGGACGAAGACTCCGAAAAAATTCGTAAAAACAAAAACGGCGATTACGTAGGGGCCCGCCGGAGAACAGACGGGGATATGGCAGAGAGGGGAGAACTGAATGTAAAAAGGGGGGAAGACCGAAGCCACAGTTATCGCACGGCGGTGTCTGGGCGGGAGTAAGACCGAGAGGAAGAAAATGGGGGACCGGGTAGAACGATAAAGAAAGAGAGGCTTGTGAATAGCAGCTACTAAAAATTCACAAAGCAAAAAATCGAAACTAAAGGCGAAACGAATGCCCAGAAAACCAGAGACAATTTGAAAAGGAGACAATGGCCGTCATAGGACAGTGATTCCCGTAGGATGAGGGCTATTAGGAGAGGGACAGAAAAATTAAAAGGCAGTCCGACAGCGAGACTGCAACAAAAAACACTTTAGACGCAGAAAAGCCCACAATAGAGAAAGCGAAGATCCCTCCGGAATAGCTCCCGAGTACGAACGTTCACGTGTAAACAAATCACCGGGAAGACCCAATGGCCCTCCACAGTAGAAAAATCCAAACGCGCAAATATCTTAACAAAAAGGAGTCCGCAAAAAAAAGGGAATCAATGGTTTCCTCAGTTTGTCATGTAGAACACGGGGAATGTAGGAAGAGGGGACTCTCGCAGACCTTAGAGAGCGACGAGGGAAAGTAAGATGGGAACATTCGCACGAAAGGGTTTTAAAAGAAAGACAAACGAATCACTCTGCAACGGACAAGCTCTAGAAAAACAACTATTGAGGGGGAAGAGAGGAAAATAATCGGAAGAGAAACAGGGGGGAGTTCAGGGGTTGTCATTTCCCAACAACAGGAGGTGCTCAGAAGGCAGCATACGGTGAACCGACGAGCCGAAATGCAAGATACAAGGACGGCAAGGGGTTAATCAAAGGGAACATTCCTTTATAAATGAAAACGCTCAGGGGGAAAATTGGAGACAGGTGGAAGCAGGGGGCCTCCTTTCCAACGAGGTTGACTCGCACAATGGGCGGGGCTGCAATGGAGGTAAACGGAGTGATGCGGTACCAGGTGACCGCTTAAGAAGGGGGAAAGGACAACGCTCAGTCTTCTCTTCAGAAAATGGCTGGCTGGTGAGGGTGGATGAAGGGGGGGTGACTGGTATCGCTGTCGGACTGCAAGGCAGTCAGGGAGGAAGAGAATAGACGACGAAGAAGAGAAAAGGGACGATGTGAAAGAGAAAAAGGCAGAAATTGTATCTATGTGTGAGTTTTGGAGGGGTCTAGATTACCTTCATCCAGGCGCTAAACATCGTCGAACCAGAGCGGGTGAAGGATCTTTGAAGGGTAGTCACCAATCCTGAGTGCAGGGAACACAAGACCGGGAAATCATGAACAGAGTCGGCGAAGGACAAGCAAAAGAATGCTTGACAGAGAAAGGTTCAGAATAAGCAAAAACTTTAAAAAGGAAGAAAAAATATATAATCTGTGGCTCCGCGGGAATCCCCGACGAGAAAATGGGTGGGGAGGTTGGGAGGCGGCTGCGGCTTCAAACTGAGAGGTCGGGTTCTGAAAAAAAAAAAAGAAATTGAGAAAACACTGAAGGGGGGGTCGAAGGGAAGGAGGGCACAAATTGGGATTGATTGAGGGGGTGAAGGAAAAGAAGGCGAGGAGGCATGAAATCGCAGGGGATGGGTAAAGGAGAGATAAGGAGTGGGACGGACCTAGAGGGGAACGTAGAAAGTGATGTTTACACCGGAAGAGAGGGGGAATCACGGCTTATACCCGGAGCCCATCAGTTTACAGGAGGGGGACAAGAATCTTCAGAGCGAGAAAGGGAAATAGACGTGAGCATAACATTGTGCATATATTGGTTTCGAGGTCCTACTCTCAAACAAAAGCTGCAGAAAACAATGAGTGAGAAAAAATTGAAAAGGGAAATGCAACCGGGAGGCTGAATTGGTTGGGCGACTCAAAAATTTAGAAATAGAAATGAATGGTACCCGAAAGCGTTCAAAGCTCAGAAGGCAGGTAGGGGGAAAAGGTTCCAAGGCTGATCAGCTATCAGAACTACTCTCACTGGGAGCAACAAGGAAACGTTTATAGGTTGCGGATCTTCCGAAAAGTGCCACCGAGGCGGTCGAAAAGAAAAGATATAGGCCAAGAGGTTATTACCAAGCCGAAAGAAAAAAAAGAAAATGAAGGAAAAGCCACGGGTTGGAGTAATCACCCGTAGGCCTCGGCGAAAAAAAAATTTAACTATCGCCCTATCCGCATGTGGTGACCAAAAAGGGAAACAGCAAAACATCCGTGGGATCCCAACATCGTTCCTTCGTTACGCTGGCCCTGCTGGGGGGAGGGGGGGGGGCACGCAAGGAGGAAAAGTCAAGGCTTCGTGAGATTCAAATTCACAGCCATAGCCCTCAACAGGAGAGGGGAACAAGAGAATTGGATTGAGGCGAAGCTGGACGCACCAGGCAATGGTGCGCGACTAGAGAAAAAGACTGGAAAGCGTCCTGAAAAGAAAATGTAGAGGTATCTCACGGGGGGGCTGTACAGATAATGAGTCTAGGTTGGGGAAGTTATTAGTGCGAAAGAAGATGAAGAAAGTTGGCGGAGCCAACAGGGGTTTGGCCAGCCTTCGGGACCTTGGCTCGGGAAGTTGAAACCGATACTGGAGAGAGTGGGGTTTATAACCTAAGGGAAGCTGTTCAAGGGGGGGCAATAAGATAAGGGAACACAGTAACTGGAAGTGAATTCAACCTGGAGCGGAGAAGGTCGGATGAGCAAGAAAGGCCGAGAAAGACACAAAGGGAGTCCTGAGAGCGATGTGCAGTGGTTACACATAGTCAGAAAGAACTGGACAGGGAAGCGGATATTCGAAGCTTGCGGAATAATTAAAAGAGAGGAAGAGAAGGGGGGGAGAAATCATGGCCTATCGCGGTTGTTGTTGTATCCGGCGAAGTGCACCAACAGGAAACCATACTATGTACTCAGTGCGAAACTGCAACACGATGTAGCGGGGGAAGGAGTAGTAAAGGAAGGAAAAAACAGGGGGGGCCTAGGATTCTGGGTTTATTCTATTCCATACGGTATCCTCAGACGAAAAACTCAATTCGCAAAGGAAGGCGATTCCTCACTCCAAAAGTAGAGATAATGAGGAAGCCGAGATGATCCGCTCCTTAAAGATGAAGAACTAAAAAGACGCACAAGTTAGACACGAAAAATCTATATTATATCCAAAAGAAAATTGGGGTATAATCTTTCAGGGGGTCAAATGGCCCCAGCATAAGTTGATCCAACATGGAGCGTCACAAAAAGAGTAGAAGGGGAGTGAAAGCTAGGAACATCAGGATGGAGATGAAAAAATGTTTTCCCGGCCTATGAATGTCAAGTGAGGAGAAGGGCAGAAAAGAGATGGGGTGTATGTGGCGGGCCGACCAGGAGCTGGAAAAGGAACGTTAAGAAGAAATCAAGGTAGGAAGGAAAATGCCGCATACTGAAAACAGAGGATAGGGGAAGGCGAGGTCTCAGTCACGTAAATATCCGCCCAAGGACAACAAAAGCGATCAAAATTTCTAGTTGTCCCGGCATCTGAGAGGGATACCGTAGAGATGGAAAATGAGGAGAGGGCGACCATGAGGAAAAAAGGCAAAAAAATAGGGGGGTACCGGCAGACAATCAAAAAAAACTGAGAATACAAAAAGACAGACCAAATCCTAGCGCCCGCCATAAGGGAGAAGTAGAACGTCCGCGTAAAAAATGGGTAAAGACACAAAATAATCCCAAGTTCCAAAAATGTCTCGGGAGAGACCAAAACGGAGATGAAAAAGGAAGGGGAAGTATCACCCCTCTTTCTCCACTGTCGAGAAAAAAGGTTAAGGAAATACACCGGGAGTTCGAGTATGGGACTATGCGAGGGGGTGTACTATACCTGGGATCCGGGAAGAGACTGGCGCCGTATTGGATTATAAAACGAAAGGGGGCCGGGGGGAGAAAAAATACAGAAGAAGGGGTCTCTTAAGCATGACTCTAGCAACCCAACCGGATATAGAAAGAGAGATAATGAGGGAATCCCTATCGGGGGGAGGTTCCTGCAAAAAAAAAAGCAGGTAGGAAATTTCACGTCTAGTCGATCAGGAGCAAATGTTCGAGGAAAATTCGGCGGATCCGGAAACCCAGCTCAGGAAGAAGGAGAAAATGCCAGTGTGCAAAAAACGCAAAAGTTGGAGACTATGGGTGAAACGGAATGGGACCGTTAGCTCTTTGGTTAGAGAAAGGAGGAGCCATTGGGAGGGAGGAGTGATTCTGACACGGTGAACCGGCGGACACTCTAAGGTCGGGACATAAAAAGTGCAGAAGGGGCCTCTCCAATGGGGTGTCCTTTTGATCGCGAAAAGTGGGGGAAATGCAGGGGTTGGTGCTAGAAGGGGAGAAGGGGAACGTCATTGAAGTCGACGAGGGGAAGATCCAGACTCAAAAAACACTTAGCTTAAAGAAACGCACGAACTAGGCGTTAACAATTTCGATCTCCACGGGGGGAGCCCATGTGGGGGCGCTTGAAAGAGAAGCTAGAAAGAGTAGAGACAGGAGTCGAGCAGGGGGAAGACTTCAACAAGCCTCGCGTGCAGAAAAAGAAGAGCGAACAAGGACCTTAATGAAGCTCCGGGAGAACCCCCAACGTTCTGACTAGAAAAAAGGGGAATATAAAGGTACACCAGAGAAAAAATATAATAAAACTAGGGGTGATCAAAAAGCGGGCAAACCCTTAGAAAAAAGCAGGGGGGGGGAAGAATTTGGCGGGGCGTCTGGCGTGAAGTTCCGCTGATGCTCAAAAGTCGATCGGGTGAGACGCGAGGGGGTCAGGACAGGTTATAGGGCGGTGGGGGAAAGGAATAACGGTTAGATATAAGGAATTTCACTTGGCCGTAACAGGGGAAATTTGTAGATAAGGAGGACTGCTTAAAAGTGAGTTAAAAGCGGCAAAAGAGGAAGTTGGGGTCAACAGAGATACCAATATCCCGAATAGGGAAGGGCGATCACCGCAGAAGAGGAAGGCACTCGAGGGGGAAAAAGAAACTAGTTGATCAGCACGGTCTCTCGCCCGAGTGGATGTTGTAGAAGGGCACATAAATGCAAAAAAAAAGCGTATTCCATCATGATTTCAAAAAGGGAAAGATCGGAAGAGGCCATGAGTGGAAAAGCGCAGCACAATATCAAATACAAAAGGAAAAGAATTAACTCCTGTCGTTCCAGATCTGAGTCAAGGAAGGGGGTGGTTAGAGGAGAGGGGCCTCCGCAAAAACCGGGGCATCAAAGAGATTGGAGGTGCTGGAGTGAGCAAGTGAAAAACCGAGTCGAGTAGTAAAAGCTCGGCGTAGGAGAGATCAACACCTATCCCGAGAGGATGAACGGGGGAGTTAAGGGGGGGGGATACCCTTGACTCTATTATACGAAAAAGGGAAAAAGAAATCTCCACGCCGCAGGGGAGTATTTCCGAAAAGCACCGCCGTGAATGCACTTCATCAAACACATGGAAGAAGAGTCAGGGGAGCCCCAAGGGGAGAGAATGCGCTAGCGTTGCTGAATTAGGGAAACATCCTTAAGAAGCTCTCGACCAAGGGGAAGGAAGGATTTTGAGTGGAAAAGATGAACAAGACACACGAACTGACAAGTGGAGACTGTGGGCGAGAAGGGAAGGTCCAGTGCGGGGGGGGAAGTCATCGGGAAATGGCGTATGGAAAACAAGTGGGCATATCCTGCGGCGAGGAGAAGTGGAAAGGGATAGCCGAAAAAAAAGCACGGTTATCCGAAGCCAACGTGGGTCGAAAGAAGGATCAATTTAAAAGTGGGAGGGGGGAGGGTGATGAAATCGGGCGGAAGAGATTATTTGTGGCAGGAAACGGAGGTGGCAACGCTCGAGAAAAAACAGAATAAGCGAGGAAGGGGGCGTTCAAAGAGCGGTTTACACAGATAAGCCCCAATTTCTCAAAGAAAGATGGCAGGAGTCAGTTAAAGATGATTAGGGAGAGATGGCGCCAGTAAGGACAAGCATGAAGGGGCCTCCTCAAGGAGGAGAAAATTTAGACCAGTTATCGAAGAGTTTGGTTTAAGTGGGGGATAGGGCCAAGCGCTACCAAATATTTAACTAGAGTGCCGCAAAACAGGCACGGGAGATCGAGTTGATCGCAAAGGAGGGGGAGGATTTCGCCAGAGCCGACTCTAGGTATCAAAACTGGTAGGAGATGACAAGTAGGAAAACAGGAGGGGGAACTAGAAAATCAAGCTGGCGCATGGAAACGAACTCTCCCAACGATCGCGAAAGGGAGAAATAGACTACCTATCTCTTAACCACGAACACAAGAAAAAGGATAAAAAGGGAAAAAAGAATAAATCCGAAGGGGGGGGGGAATCTGTAAAAACGATTTGCAGGAAGCAAGAGAAAGCCGGCAAAAGTCTCGAAACACACGTAGGAGAAAAGAGAACAACTTCTATCTGTATATCGACGGGGAAGGCGAGGCACAGTGCGGAAAAGGGGGGAACGAACGGGCGTGAGAGGCGCCGACAGAAGGATGAATGGACCAAACCCTCAAAGTTGGTGAAGGACACAGAAAAGGTAATGTGCAAGGGAACTCCGAGCAGCGCCCGCATCGGATAGGGGGGAGGAAGTACTGGCTAGCAGGGAAAAGGAACCAAACCAGACCACCAACGTATCCCCCCCAGGGGTCGGAGCAAAAGTGTCACCCATGAGGGGTCGGCTTCCCGTAAGGAGGTCTGAGGGGAAGGAGGGAGTAAACATGGCACCAGTCCGACAGAATAAACAAAAAGGGGGAGCCACTTTCAGGCGCATCAAAAAACAGAAACAGAGAGGCAAGAAGGCGAGCAATGGAAGTCGACCCGAAGTCAAAAAAAGCCGGGGTCACCGTACTCAGACAAGAAGGGGACCTCAACCGCAAAAATGGAGTGGGAAACCACCATCTAAATTCTGGAACACAGCTGAAAGAAGAAATTCGAACAACGTTTCCCAAGAGTGGTCAGGACGGAAAACTGGGAAGTTCAGGATTCCTGGGGGGGGGGAAGGTGCTCCGAATTTTCTCATTTGGGCTCCGGATCAGCGGTAGAAGGAGAAAAAAGGGCATTCAAACAAAGGAAGAGCACGAAAGGTGGAGTAAATACCCACAACCTCCTCAGGGGATCAGGACGACATGACATAAGTGAAACAAACACAACGAAGGAGGAGGTAAAAAAAGATATATCAATGCGGCGCAGACAAAAGGAGGTCTGTGGTTCGTCGGATACAAACCTTCAGTAGTAGGAAAATGGTCAAAAAAGGAGGCGCCTCGTCCGGAGACAAGGGAGACACAGGGGATGGAAGCGGACTAAAAGACGAAAAAAGACAGTGTATGAAAACGCTCCGAAACAGGGGGAACTAGTGGGGACGAACCGGCGTTGGCACCAGACAGAGGTTGTTACTAAACTGACGGGAGGGAAAAAAAGGTGATGTGGGAGGGCAATGACTCGGGTCGAAAAACTGGAGATCAGCATGAAGGGCGGTCGATTGGGGGAGCGGCGGATGTGGGAGGGGGGATTTGAGAGGAAGGGGGTCTTTGTGGGGTCCGGGTAGGCGGTCGTAATTATTATTCGTGTTTGACCAATCCAGACTCACGAATAAGGAATAACTCCAAAGAAAGGGCTCTGTTAATAACTCCGCACTTTGCCGGTGGTTGATGTTTGGAGGGATATCATAGTAATACGCTATCCGCACGTAGATCAAAAGCTACGCTTCGCTTGGAAAAAAGTATCAGGCTACTGGGACAAAATAGCGTGGCCCATGAAGAAAACACAGGTCACCATCACTAAGTGACGAAAGGGGAAACCCGAAAGACTTTCTCCCTTTCGAGAATGTGAATTCTTCCAGGATAAAAAGCCATCCCGATTGAGAACTAAAAAAAAACATCTATAAGAGTACTTCGGGGTTACTCAGGAGGAAAAAAGGAAACCCAAAAATGAAGGGGTCTTTTTTAGAAAGGGTTGCCGTCTGCTGGCTCCTTGGAGGGAGGGAAAAATGTCCATACACCACAAACAACGATTAAAAGTTCCTAAATAAAGAAAGGGTTCGACAGGGGTGCGTTTTGGGTTGGTGATTACATCACTGAATAGAGAGATCAGAAAACGAAAGTCTTAAGTTCGCGGAAAGATGGGGAGGGGGGACAAGGAGCTTCCCGATGGGCAATGGAGGTTGGTCCCGGAGTCTCAGCGATTGAAGAATCTGAAAAAAATAAGAAAAACTTCGCTCTCGAACATGGAAGTGAGCTCGACCGAACCACTATCGTAGGAATCGTTCCATAGCCGGCCGGTAAAATAATGTGGTTCGCTTGGAAGAAAAGGAAAAGCAAACAAGAGGCAGAGGCAAGAGAGTGACCAAATCCATGACTCCGAAAAAATGATGGTCATCAGAAAAACATATAACGACTCCCGGACAACGTAACCAGAAGAGTTTCAGAATCGTAGATTGGTGGGGTGAAATCCAGGAGGGATCGGAGACCAACCTAGGCGCGCGTTGCAAATTAAAAGAGTGTATTTTGTCTAGTAGGGAGAGAAAATTCAAGGGAGGCATTCTCAAAAAGAAAACACGCATCATAGTGGAAGCAAAGACAACAGGGAGCCCGAATGGATTGGAAAGAAAAAAAAAAAGTGGGGCTGCGGAATCAACCGTAATGGTCACGGAGAAGAATCAAATTTAAAAGAGCACCGAGCAGTATCTTTGAAAAACTGGGCACAGCACAAGACCAGGAGATGCCCTTCCTCACATCGGCATTCGAAAGGAAACTGCAGGGAAAAAACCAGAGAGATTTTCCGGCGGGTGCAGGGAGGAGGGAATTGACAACATCACGAA
>Ga0179593_1559853_pt1 | contig 23074 bp, 7 predicted proteins | sample CZODoug2_1_08_16_FD_185931 | JGI IMG/M metagenome (GOLD analysis project Ga0179593, IMG submission 185931) | Vadose zone soil fungal communities from Angelo Coast Range Reserve, California, USA - CZODoug2_1_08_16fungal (PacBio error correction) | ecosystem: Environmental > Terrestrial > Soil >...
AAGAGGCGACAGGAACGTAGTTAGGTATATATATTAAGTCATTTCGTTACGGATCGGTCAGAAAGAAGGAAGAAAGGGAGCCTTTATAAAAATAATATAATTATTAAAGAGAGCTCCTTAATTTTCTTATATTTATTATTTTATAATATTTAGGAAAAAAAAAGAAAAGCTCCCGCCGAAAAAAAGAGAAAAGCCCCCCCCCAGCCAAAAAGAGCGCCCTTATCCCCTCCACTAAAAAGAAGAAAGCCCCCAGGCAGCTGCGAGGAAGAAGCCCTCATCCCCTTCCGAAGAGAGGAAGAAGAGCCTGAGAGGCCCTTATTATTGTATCCCGCCTTCAAGAAGAAGTCTCTTATTTTTATACTTAATTTTATAAATATTTTTCTTATATATTTTACCCCCTCGAAGAGAAGGAGCCGAAGAAAGCCTTTATTTTTAAAAAACCTGGCTCGGCAAGAAAGAGCAGCAGGCGAGAAGCGAAAGGCCTTATATATACTTATTTTTAGAAGAAAAAAAAAGAGGTCCAAGAGGAGCCATTAATTTTATTTATTTATAAAATTTTGGCCTGAGGGAGGCCCCTTAATTCGCTCCTTATTCGCTTAATTTGCTTAATTTAATAAATTTTTTTTTTCCCTCCGGGAAAAAGCCGCCCCCTAATTATTAATAATAAAAATTGGATGATATATCGTTATTTATTAGTTTGTGCCCCGGCTCAGAGGCGGGAGAGAAAAGAAGAAAGGACTTAGCTTATTATTTTAAGCCGAGCCAGCGCGTATTTTTAATTTTATTTGATTGACTTAAGAGAAAGCCCCCCCTCTTCAGAGCTTATTATTGTAGTAATACTGTCTTAGAGAGCAGCCAAAAAAAGCCCAAAAGAAAAGAGGGCTTATTTTATTTTGATGTTGTAAACCCCCTTTATGTAGTTTGTTATTAGATTATTGATTGTTCTTCTTATTTATTAATTTTAATTATTTTATATTTTTATATTTAAAAAATTTTTTGCAGGGGGCCCCGGGAGCAGGAGCAGGAGGGCCCTTAGGCTTCTTTAAATTCAAAAATAGAAAGATAAATAAGGAGCCGCCCCCAGGAACGAGAAAAGGGAAAAAGAAAGAGCTTAAAGCTGTATTAATTTTTAAGTCCCCTTTATTATTTTATTTATTGATAATTAATTTCAAAGAAGAGGAGGAGAGAGCGGGGCGCAAAAAGAGCTTATATTTTATAATTTTTTATTTTAATAAAAATAATTTTGTTTTTTTATTTATTTTATTCTTATGTTTAGAGAATCCCTGGGAGGGAGGACGAAAGGAGGCAAAAAAAAGAGGGAGAAGAGGGCCCCTGGGAAGAGGGAGAAAAAGAGCCCCAGAGCCTTTTAAATTATTCGAGAAGCCCCTTTTATAATTTTTACTTATTTATTTCCCCCCCCAGCCTTAATTAATTAAATTTTTTATATTAATTTCAGCCCCCCGCTCGTTTATATTCATTGGAAAAAGAGAGCCCAGCCAAAAGAGCTTACCCTTAATTATTTATGCAAAGAGCCAAGAAGAAGAAGAAGAGAGCTTCTTCTTAAGAAAAGAGCGAGGCGAAGCTTCCTTAAGGGGCCGAGAAGGCGAGCTCAGCTCTCCTCCCCAAAGAGAAGAGCAAGAGCAAAAAGAAGAGGGGCTGCCCCCCGCTTCCCCCCTTCTGGCAGGAGCCCAATGAAAGGAAGGGCCCCTTATTTATTGCTTCCCGCAGGAAGAGAAAAAAGAGAAGAGTCCCTCCAAGAAAGCTGAGCTTAATATTAAGCTTATATTGCCTTATAGCCCTGCTGAGCGCCTTAAATTTTAATAATATTTCCCCGCGAAAGAAAAAAAAGGAAAAGAAGAAAGAGAGGCCTTATTCATCCCTTATATTTTTGGGAGCTTATATTAATGAGCCCTCTCACCAAGAGAGGGCCGCCCCCCCCCTTAAGAAGGAGCCGCCACCGGCTTATTATATAAAGAGGGAATAGCCACTTAATTAGAGCTAGAAGGAAAAAGAGCTTAAAGGCCCTTAATTTTTTTTATTTAAGAAATAAGAGCGCGAAAGGAAAAAGAGAGAGCCCCAGTAAAAGCGCCTCCGAAGCCCAGCCCTTTAATTATTTTCCCCAGCTCCCTGCGCTATAAAGAGCCCCTTAATAAATCCCTTCTCTCCCTGCAAAGCGGCTCCCTTAGTATTTCTCAAGGACCAAGAAAGAGCTTACTGCCTTCCTCTAGAAGCCCGAGCCCAGAAAGCCCCTGAGCCGACTTAATATAATAGGCCTTATTCTAAGCTCGCAAGGCCCCGAGGAAGAGCAGCCTACGCCTTTTTCTCCTGCCAGAGAAGAAAGGCCCAGGCGCTTAGGCTTAAATTTTGATCTTATTTCAGAGGCCGCCCTCGGAAAAAAGAAAGAAGACCTGCGGGAAGAAGCCCCCCTCCAGAGCATCTAGCTCCTCTCCTTTTATTTTTTTATTTTTATTCCGGAGAAAAAGAGAAGAGAGAGGCCTTTCTTCTAAAAAAAAAAAAGGAAAAAAGAAAAAAAGAAAACAGAAAGAAGAAAAAAAAAAAGAAAGAAGAGAAGGCCTGCGCCTTGCCCTCTGGATCAAGGAGCTTATTATTAATTCCTTCAATTTTTAAATACCTTTAGGGAGGGCCTTAATAAAATATATTTTAAAATTAAATTATTTTTATTAATTTCTTATAAAAAACCTTGAGGGCCGAAGGCGAGCTCCGCCCTCTTAATAAATTATTATTTTATTTCTTAAATCAGCCTTCCGAGGCCCGCTTATCCCCCGAGGCAGCCCCAAAGCGAAAAGAGCAAAGAGCCCCTCCGCAGAAAAGAAAAAGAAAAGAAGCAAGCCCTCTAAAGAGAGAAAAAAAAAAGAAGAAGAGCAAAGCAGCAAGAGTAAAGCCGAAAAATAAGAGGAGCCCGCGTCTTATTATATAAAAGAGAAGAGAGATAGAAAGAGAGAAAAAATAGGAAAAAATAACAAAAGAAAAAGGAGAAGGATCAAACAAAAAAGAAAAGAGAAAAGAAAAGAAGGAGAGAAAAGCGAGCAAGCAAAAAGGAGGGAGCTTACCCCTCCCCCTTAACCAGGAGCAGCGGGCCTTACCTTATAATTGAGGAACAGCCTAAAATCCCCCAGAAAAAAAGAAAAAAAAAGAGAGCTCGAGAAAAGAAGCTCCCCAAATCGGAGCCCGAGCCAGGAGAATAAGAAAAGGAAATAGAGAGGGAAAAAAAAAAAGAAGGGCCCAAGCTTATATATCAAAAAAAAGAAGGAAGCCTGTATTTATAATTTTTATTATTATTATCCAAAAAAGAAAGGAGAGAAAGGAGCTCCAGAAGAAAAAAGCGAATAGCCCAGATGCGCCTCTTAGGAGGGAAAGAAAAAAGGCTTATTTTTTATTTCGAAAAAGAGCTCCCTATTATTTAGAGGAAAAAAGGGAAGCCAGAAAAACAAAGAGGAAAGAGGGAGAAGGAAGCCCTCAGGCCTCTTAGAAGAGAGCAAGAGGGGAAGAGCTTAATATTTTATATGAGAAAAGAAAAGAAGAAGCTTATTTTTTATTTATTAAGAAGGCAGAGAAGAGCTTAATTATGTACTTTTATATAGAAGGGAAGAAAGAAGTAAAAGGAAAAAGAAGAGGCGGAAGCAAAAAAGAACAGAAAAAAGAATAAAGAGCCCCAGAAAAAGCTTAATTAAGAAAGAAAAGAAGCCAGCCTTTTCCCCGAGAAAAAAAAAAAAGGAAGAAAGAGCCGGCCCCTTTTATATTTTTTTAGCCCGAAAGAAGAGGAGCAGCCCAGGAGGGCAGGAAAGAAAGAGAAAGCGAGAGCGCCCTTCAGGAAAAGAAAAAAAGAAAGAGCCGCCCCCTCCCAGAGCGAGAGAAGTCCCTCGCGCTAGAGCCAAGAGGCAAAAGCCCAAGGAAAAGAATAAAAGGAGCTTCCAAGCAAGAACAGAAAGCCCCCTCGTATTAACGGCGAAAAGCAAGCGGAAAAGAGGAGTAGAGGAAAAGGAAAGAGCCCGCCTTATTCTAGAGGAGAAAAAAAAGAGCGAAAAAAAGAGGCAAAAGCTATAAAATATCTGGAGAAGAGCTTGATAGAAGAAGCGGGAAAGAGGGAGGGAGAAGAAGAGCCAGGGATGCCAAAAAAGAGGCTTATAAAACATAAATAGGCCTTATATTTATGAAAGAGAAAGGACAAAGAGAGAGGCTGCCCTCACCTAGAAAAGGAGCGGAAGCTGCCCGTGAGGCAAGAGCTCGCCTTAATTTTTTGAATAAGGAGGGCCCAGAAGAAGCTCCCCTTATTATTTATGAGGAGAGAGAAGAGCAGAGCTCTAGCCTAGCCCCGCCGAGGGAAAGAAGAAACAAAGATAAAGCAAGAAAGAACAAGAAAGAAGAAGCTTATTATTATTATTATTATAAATTATAATCCCTTCTTCGCGCAAGCCGAGAAGAAGAGGAGCACGAAGAAAAGAGAGCGAAGAGCCCTGCCTTAAACGTAAAAAATTTTTACAAAAAACTTATTTAAAAATTTACAATATATTCCCTGAGCCAGAAGCTTAACCCAAAGAAAAAAAAAGAGCTCCTGAGGCGCCTCTTAGAGTCGCGCTCCGCTAAAAAAAGAAAAAGCCGCTGAGAAAGAGCCTTATTATTTTTATATATAATATTCCCTTTAACTTAGCTTAATTTCCTATTCTGCTTATATAAATTTTCCCTCGCAAAGAAAGTAGCTTCAGGAGAGAAAAAAGAAGCTGCGTCGAGAGCCCTTCTGGAGCCCGAAAAAAAAATAGAGAATGCCCGTAAAAAAAAAAAAAAAGAAAAGATGAAGATGAAAAAAAGGAAGAAGGAGTCAGAGAGCCTCTTGTAAGGCCCAAGCTGCGAAATAAAAAAAAAAAAGGAAAAAAAATGAGAGAGGCACCTAGAATGAAGCCTGTAAGAAAGAAAAAAAAGAAAAAGAAGTAGGTAGACAAGATCTCTCCCCTTCCTTGAGCTTATCTTATCTTACTTTTATATATATGTTAGAGAGCGAGCAAAGAAAGAAGAAGCGAGAAAGAAAGAGAGCTCCTCTTATAACAATTTTTATAATGGGCTTCCTATTATAACCAAGAGCTGGAGCCGAGCCCCACAGAGCTCGAAAGGGGGCAAGAAAGAAAGGGAAGAAGCAGAGGAGAGGAGCCTTCACCCCGAAGGAAGAGCCGCTTCTCAGGCCTTATTTTAATTCCGCGCCTTAATTTTGCCCTCCCTGAGAAAAAGGAAAAAGAAGCGCAGGAAAAGAGAAAAAAGAAGCGGGAGGGTCCCCGCCCCGAAGCCGCTTCCCCCTTAAATAATACGCTGCCTCTTTAATTAATTAGAAGCCCCCCTTTAAAGAAAGAAGCCAGAGAAAGAAAAGAGTGAAGCTTCGAAATGAGAAAAAGAAGCCCCCCCTCCCGAGAAAAGGCCCCCAAAGCCGCCAGCTCCTTATCCTATTCTAAGAAGCCTTTAAGAGGAGCTTATTATATTATAATTTACGAGCTAGCAAAAAAAGACGCAAGGGAGCGCCGGACAAAATAGAAAGAAAGGGAGCTTAAGAAAAGGAGATCTAAGAAGGAGCGCTAAGAGAGGAGCAGAAGTGAGGAGGCCCAGAGCAAGCTGGAGCTCAGCTCCTGAAGGGCTTTATTTAAAGAGCTGCTTATTATAATTTAGCTTATTACCGCTTAAGCAAAGAGCGTTTACCGGGAAGGGAGGAAACAGAAAAAAAGAAGGAAATGAAAAAAGATAGAGCTTATAAAATTTATTTATAATTATTATAAGTAAAAATAACTCTTATTTGAATAAGAAGAGCGAAAAATATAAAGAAATAAGAAGAGAAGGGCTCGCAAAAAGAGCCTTTGAAAAGGGAGTGGGAAAACACAAAAAAAGGAGTCTAAATAGTGATAGATCGGAAAAAGAAAGAAACAAAAGAGGGCTCCGGAGGAGCCAAGCCGATCCTCCCCCATTCAGGAAGAAGTAGAAGGAGAGCTCTTTTATATTAATAAAATAATCCTGGCGCAGCTCCTTTATAAAATTTTATTTTTTTAATTTACTTATTGGGGGCTTATGTCCAAAGAAAAGCCGTTACTGTAAAATATTTTTGCTCCCCCTGGAGAAAGAGAGAAAAGGAGAGCCTCTTATTTTTAATTTAAAATAATATATATGGAAAGAAGAGCTAAAAGCTTAATATAAATTTTATATAATTTTTTTTTTTATTAATTTTTATTAGAAAGAAAAAGAAGAAAGAGAAAGAAGAGGATAGCTTAATTAATTATTTTTAATAATTTATATTATATATTTTATGGGAAAGAGAGGGAAAAAAAACAAAAAGAAGAGCCTTATAAATTTTTTATAATTATTTATTCTCTTCCCTGGAAGAAGAAAGCAGAGCAAGAGTCTTATTTTTTTAGCCCGGGATGAAAGCACCGAGGGAAGAAGGGCTTCTAACCCTAGAAAACAAAGAAGAAAAAAAAAAGAAGAGAGCCTTATTTTAAAGGAAGTACAGAGGCCGGAGCCTCCTGCCGGAAGAGCCGTAGGCCCCTTATAGCCAGAGAGAGGAAAGCCTTAGTAATTTTATTTTAATTAAATAATAAATGACCTCTCAAAGAAAAAGAGCCTAATTTATTATATATTTTTTATTTTTAAATATATAAAATAACTTTAATATTTTATAATTACAAGAAGCCCGGAAAAAAGAGGAGCTTTATTTTTATTTTAAATTTTATGTCCCTTATTTTTTTTTATTACGCGGAGGGAGTAGCCCAAGAGCAAAGTGAACAAGAGCAGGAGAAAGAAAGCCCTTTAATTTTATATTAATTTTTAATATTTTTCCCTCAAGAGAGAGGAAGAATAAAGAGATGCGAAGAAAGAAGAGGAAAAGAGGCGGAAGAAGGCGGCTTAAAGCGCTTCAAACCCCCCCCCTTAAAACAGCCAGCTCGCAAAGAAGCCCTACAATCTTATAAATTTTTTTTATTTACCCAGCCCTAAATAAGAAGAAGCTATTTTATTTACAAAGGTCTTATATTAGAGCCGCCCGTCCCGCCCAAAAGCTCGCCTAAAAAAAAAAAAAAAAAAAAGAAAAAAAAAAAAAAAGAAAAAAAAATAAAAGGGAAAGAAAAAAGAAAAAGACAAGACTCAGAGAGAAAAAAGAAAAAGAAAAGAAGCGGTAGAGAGCTTATTTTTCCCAAAAGAGAAGCTTCCTTAGAGTCCGAGAAGCAAAGAGGGCCTCTCGCCTATTAAAGCTTAAAATAAATTAAATTGAAAAGAAAGAGCTTATTATTAAAAATTATTATTATTAATATTATTATAATTAATATTTATATTGAAAAAGCAGAAGAAGAAGCCCTCTCAGAGAGGCAAAGCCCAGCGGAAAGGAAGTAAGCCCTTTCCCTTATATTTTTTTTTTTAATTCAAATTAAATATATTGCCTAGCCCAGAAAGGAAAAAAAAGAAGAAGCCTTATATTATTTTTGTTAAAAATAATTTATAATTTCTTATGCTCCCTTATTTCGCCCCCGCCAGGGCGGAGAAGCCAAGGAGAAGGGCTTTAGAGCCTTTAATTTTTTAATAGAAGAACGAAGACCTCCAAACTGTAAAGAAAGAAAGAGCAGAGGAAAAAAGAGTATAAAAAGATAAAATAAAAAGAAAGAGAGCAAAGAAAAGCCCCCTCTCCTTGCAAAAGAAGAGAAGCAGTGAGAGCAGGTAGAAGGAGAAAGATGAAAAGAAAAGAAGAGCCTAGCCCCCTTTTAATAGAGAAGAGAAATAGGCCTCCCCCAAAGGAAAAGGAAGAGAGGGGCTTTTTAATTACACCTATATGAGAGAAGAAAAAAAGAAGAAAGAAAGAAGAGCCAAAGAAGAAAAGAGCCATTCAAAAAAGGAAAGCTCTGCTCTCCCGCAAGAGAAAAGAAAGGAGCCCCGAAGTCTTATTTAACTTGGAGCCTTTAATTCCTTTAATACATTATTTTTAAGAAAAGAGCTGGGCGGAGCCCCCCTGCAAAGGGAAAAAAGAAGAAGAGCTAAGGGGAGCCTCTAGCTCTGGCGCCTCTTATAATTCTATATTCAATGGCCGAAAAGCCAAGAGAGAAACGCGAAGAAAAAAAGGAAGAGAGCTTATTTAATTAATATTTTATTTTAATATTTATTTATATCCTTTATTTATAATTAATTTAATTTCCGGAAGCTCCCCAGGCCCTGATGTGGGGAGGGGTTAAGTGTAGGGTAAGAGAGGGGAGCCGAAGAGCCCCTTGAAGGTTACCGTTAAGATACACCCCGAAGAGGAAGCCTGAAAAGCTAATAAGAAGAAAAAGAAAGAGGATCGAGAAGAAGAAGAAAAAAGGAAGCTAAAAGAAAAAAAGGAAAGAGAAGAGAGGAGAAAGAGAAGCAAGCGAGAAGAAGAGCTTATTTTATTTTAATTATCTTGAAAAATTAATATTTTCTCGGCGCTTATTAAATTAATTAGGCCCCCTCCAGCCCAAAAGAGTGAAGAGGAGAGGGCCTTTATAACCCCTTTAGCTTTAGAAAGGAGAAGAAGGAAAGCTCAGCCTCTCAGGAAGGAAGCAGCTCCCCGAAAGAACAGAGAAAAAAGAGCGTAGATGGCTAATAGGAAAAAGAAGCAGATAAAGAAAAAAAAGAAAGAGCTCAAGAGCCCCTTAATAATTTGCATGAAGAAAAAATGCAGAAAAGATCACAGATAAAGTTAGGAGAAAGCGGCGAGTCTCCAAGAGCCCCGCCCCTGAGAATCGAAAAGAAAAGAGCTCCTCCGAAGAGTAAAGAGAAAAAAGAGGCCCCGCCAGCCTTATTCTTTTTTCCAGGGAGGAGCGAGCAGAAGAGAAAAAGAGAGGGAAAAAGAAGAGCTTATAATTTTTTATCCGGGAGAAGAAAGAAAGAAAGAGAAAGAGCTTATTATAATTTTTATTATGAGGAAGAGAGCGGGAGCGCCTGAAATATTTAAATAAAATTACTAGAGCGCAAGAAAAAAGAGGAGGAAAGAGGCCTCAGCTTATAAACCGGAGAAAGCCGAAAGAGAGAGAAGCCCCTTATAAATTCATCAAGAAAGAAGAAAAGAGGAGCATTGATGAAGAAAGTGCGCCCGAAAAGAAGAGAAAGGCAAGAAAGAGGGGCCCAGAAAAGAGCTCTGCGCTTCTTAATTTAATTCCCTTTATTTTTTATTAAATTTTACTTTTAAAATAGCTAGCTACGGGACTAGCAGAGAGGCCTCGCCCTCTTTACCCGTTAAAATATATTATCCGCCCCTACTTAGAGGAGGAAGAGAAGCGGAGAGGCGAGGCTCTCGCTCTTATTTAATTATTTAATATTAACCTTTAATATCGGCCCTCAAAAGAAAGAAAAAAAACAAGAAGGGAAAAAAGGAAGAGGAGAAAGAGCTTCAGAGCCCCCTAAAGAAAAAAAGCTCCCAGAAGCTTGGCTCCTCTCTTATTTTAGGACGAAATCGCTTTAAAGAGAAAAAAAAGAGGAAAGCGAGCTTAGCCGAGAAGAGCCTTACAGAGAGCCCCGCGAGAGTGAGCGCTCGAGACAGCCGCCTTAATATTATTTTTATAAATTTTTATCCTTTAATTTAATTCCTTAAGAAAGCTTATATTCTAGGGGAGCCCCTAGCCCCTCCCTCAAAGCTCCCAGGGCAAAGAAAAAAAAGAAAAAGAAAAGAAAAAAGAAAAGAAGAAAGGCCCAAGCTCTATAGCTCCGTGCCGAGGAAGAGCTTGCCCCCAGGAGGGAGCGCCTTAAAATTTAATCCCCCCCAAGGGGGAGAGAGCTAGCCCCTTATTAGATTATGCCCAGCTTATTCAAACAGAAGAGAAAAAGAGCCGGAGGAAGCTCACCGCATCTAGAAGAAAGAGAAGAGAGTGGCCCAAAAGAAGCCAAGAGCCCCAGCCTGCTAGCGGAAAAGGCCTCCCCCTCGGAAAAGAGCTTATAAATTATTTTAATTTTCAGGAAGCTCAATAAGAAAAAAGAGCCGAAAAAAAGAGAAGGGAGAATAGAGGAGAATATGCAGCTAAAATAAAGAGAGTAAGAGAAGAAAAAAAGAAAGCCTGTTTATTTAATTTAAGCGAAAAAAAAAAAGAAAAAAAAAAGACAAAAGAGTCCTTTATTATTAGGAAGGGAAAGAGGGGGCCTTAAATATTTTAAATCTGCGAAAAGAGGGCTTATTTAAAAAGAAGAGAAGAGCGGCCCCGAGGCCGCCTTCCAAGAAAGAGAGCGAGGCTCCCCTTCCCTTTAATTAATATTTGCTATTTATATATTAATATTATATTAAATTTTTATTTTATTTTAATGTAATCAGCTTAATATTGAGGCTCTCATAAAAATCAATATTTATTTAAATTTTATTTATTCGAGCAGCTTTCTCGGGCTCGAAAAGGGAGCTGTCCCAGGGCCCGCAAGAGAGCTTCAGCCCCCTTAATAATTATTAATACTATATTTTATCCTTCTACAGACGCAAGGGAGAGAAAGGAGCGAAAGGAAAGAGCCGCTTAAATATTTGGAAAGAGCCTTCCTGAGCCGACCCCCTTAGAGCTTATTATTTTATATAATATTAAACCTCGATAAGAAAAAAAAAAAAAGCAGAGAAGCTCCTCCTTAAATTATTTATAATCCCAGCGGAGGCCGGCCGCCTTCCTTAATTTTTTTGAATATTTATATATTTTTATTCTCTCTTTAACCTTTAAAGAGCCCTTTAATTTACCTAAAGAGAAGCTTAATTAAAAATTATTTAACCCTTATTTTAATAATTTAATTTAAAATTTATATTTTTAATTATTTTGCCGCCGGGGGAAAAAGAGAGCCTTATTTATTTTTTTCAAGGAGCCCAGAAGAGAGAGAAAGAGGGGAGCTTAATTTTTTATCTTATAAATTATTTTATTTAGAGAGAGAGGAGCTTATTATCTTCCTAAAAAGAAAGAGCTAAATAGCTTATTTTTAAATTTATTTTTAATATTAATTAAAAAAAAAAAAAATAATTTAATTCGCTTAATAATTCTCAGAAAATTAGAAAGAAAAGGATCAGGAGGAAGAGAAAAAGAGAAGAAGCAGCTGCTTATTTTATTTTTCCTCCAGAAAAAAAAAAGAAGGCGCGCCCCGCGGCCCCCCCTTAATGAGCCCTTTCCTTCTCTTATAAAAAATTTATATATAAAATTTATTATATCCCGCTCCGAAGCACGAAGGCTTCATTCTAAAGCGAGAAGATCCTTCGCCCGAGAAAAGAGGTGAAAAGAAGAAACAAAATAGCTGAAGCCCCAGCCTTATTTTTAATATATTTTATTTTTTTTGAAGGGAAGAGAGAGAGCCCCTTCGGAAGCCCTCCCGGGGAGGAAAAAGAAGGAGCCTCTCCCCCTTATCCCTTCTCCCAAAAAAGGAAGGAAAGGAAGGGCCTGCTTAATTCATCCTTATTTTATTTACTTCCTTAGCCCGCCGCGGGCAGCCCCTTAATTACTTATTTTATTTTTTCACTTCCCCTAAAGAGAGGCTCCCCCCCTCGAGGCCGCGGAGCCCCAAAAAAAGAGCCCCTTATATATTAAAATAAATATTTACCCCTTTCCCGGCTCGGCCCCGAAGCGAATAGCAGGAGCGAGGCTTCCCCCTCGAAAGAAGCTGCGCCCTCTTATTATAACTTATTTTGAACCCCCAGAGCTTAAAACCTTAATTTAACTCCCCCCCGCCCCGCCTTATAATCTAGGAGCTTTCCCTTACTTCCTCTTTAAAGCCTTTATATATTTTTATTTAAATTTTTTTAATACGCCCCCCGCAGCAGAGAGCCCGCCCTTCCCCTTTATGAGCTCTCCCCTCTTTTTTAAAGCCCTGGAAGCCAGCCAGAGCAAGCACCCTCCCGCTAAAGCCGTGCTTAAAATAATAATTTATTAATATTAGCCGAGAAAGCGAAGCCCTTAATATTATATATCTATTGTATCCGAGGCCGGAGGCTTAATTTATATTTTATTCTTTGCCCCCCAGAAGAAGAGCTCGACTTATATTTTTTAAATACTTTAGAGCGAAAGGGCGGAGGGGCCACCGAGAAAAGAGCCTCTCTTAAAATGTCCCCCAGTAAGAAAGAAAAGGCAGCCAGGGTCGCGCCACTGCTTTTTAAAAGAGAGGAGCGAGCTAAAGAAAGAATAAGCCCGAGGCTAGAAGCCCCTTAAAATATTATAAATTATTTTATTAAATAAACTTATTGTTTTAAATATTACTTAAGGAAAAAAAAAAGGCTAAGGCGCTGCGGCCCAAGCCTGCCCCCCAGGCCCGTCTCAGATAAGAAAAGAAGAGCGCCCGAAAGGAGCCTAGCCTTAAAGAAAGGCCTCCCTTTCATTTTTATCCGCTTTATTTATAAATTACTTAATTTTTTTATAGTATTATAGATGCTCCTTATTTTTTATACCCCAGCTTCCGGGCGCCTCCCTCTTAATTTTAAATCCCAAGCCGAAGGAGCCTTATTTTCCCGGCCGCGTCTTTAAATTTTTATAATAATATGTATTATTTTTAAAATTTAATATTTATATTTTAATTTCGCAAAGCCAGAAAGGAGAAGCTTTCTTAAATATTTATATTTTATGTTATATTCTTTATTTTTGGCTTTAAGTTCTCCTCTAGGAAAAAGAAAATAAGAGGCAGAAGAAAGAAGCGGAGGGCTAAGAGCGAGAGAAGAGCCCTTATTCCCGCACGCCCTTTCCTAAAGAGGCTAGGCTTCTAATTTTTTTATATTTGCCTTGAGAGCCGCTGCCAAAAGAGCCCTTATTTTTATGATTATTCCGAAAGGAAATCTAAGGGAGAGGAAAAAAAGAAGGCCTAGAGGGCCGCCGCGGCGGAGCCCTAGCAGCCCAGCTTATAGAGGACCGGGAAGAGAGGCCTCCCGCTCCTATCTGATGGAAGAAGAGGCCCTTATTATTTTTTTATAATATTTCTTAGCCCCCCCTGAGGCTTTCGCTTATTGGAGAGAGCCCGGAAGCCTTATTAATTTGCAGAAGAAGAGCTCTCCGCCCTCCTCCCCGAGAGGAGAGGAAAGAAAGATAGAGCCGAACCTTATAGCTCGAGGGAGCCTTATTTTTCTTATCTGAGCGCTTCCAATAACGAGCCTTATATTTTTTATTTATACAGAAAAGAGCGCTCCTGAAAGAAGGCTCTCTTATTCTTAAATTTTTCTAAATCTTTTTCCTTTAATTTTAATTAGCAGAAAAAAAGAAGAGAAGAGCTTATTATGAAATTTTTGGGGGGGCGCCCAAAAGAGGCTTATTATAATTATTTTTTAATTTATTTTTTAATTTATACCATTAGTATAATTATAAAATTTAAAAGAGGCCAAGCTAAGAGAGAGCTCCCTTTTAATTATTTATAAATAAATTTATTTTAAGGAGCCTTATTTGATAATTTTTAATTTTCATATTTAAGAGCTTATAATAATATTTTTTTATTTAGGCTTATATTATAGAGGGCCCTCCTTATTTATTTTATCCCGCTTCGGAGCGATTATTAATTTTTTAATTTAAAAAGAGGAAGAGCGAGAAGCTCGCCTCTTATAATTAAATATTTTTAATAAGATAGATCCTTTGAAGAATAAGAGAAAAAGCGAGAAAAAAAAAGGAACGAGCCTTATTCCCGCCGAGCTTATAATTAATAATTTTTTTTATTAAATATTATTATTTTTTTATTTATTCTTATTTATTAAAAACCTTATTCCCCCTTTAATTAATGAAAATATTTATTTTCGAGCTTATATACCTTATTATATAAATGCCTCCCACTCCTTATTAATATTATATTCCCAATAATTTTTTTTAATATTTTATTTTATATAAACAAAATTTAAAATGTTAATTATTATAACCCAGGAAGGAGACAAGGCCCCCCAGCGGAGCCCCGCTCTCTTAAATTTATTTTGCCTTAATGAGCGAGCCGGGAAGCCGCAGCGCTTATTTTTTTATAATTATTTATTTATTTTTAAATTTCTGCCCGCTTATTTTTAAAAATTTTCTAAAAGAGAAGAAGGCCTCCCCCCAAAGCCAGCCCGAAAGAACGCTCCTCCCCTTATTAAGCACTTAAAATTTTTGTTAATTACGGCCCGAAGTAGAGAGATAAGCTCCTCAAGAGCTTAAATGGAGCCTCGAGCAAGAGAGGCCTGCTTTATTTTAATTTTATATTATATTTTATAAACATAATAAGAGAGGCTCTTACGCTTTCCGAAGAGCGGCCTTTATTTGAAATTTCGCCCCCCCCCCTTTCCGGTCCCAAAGAAGAGCTAAAAGCGAGCTGCCTCCCTATTTATATCTAGCCCTCCCGCGAGGCCTATTTTATATTTAAATGAGAAAGAAGAGCGGAGAGGAAGAGAGAGAGCCCTTAAATATTTCTATATAAATTTAATTATAATATATATGATAATTTAATTATTTATATTATTTACGCGCCCGAGCTTATATCCGAGCCACTCCTCTCGCCCTTGAGTTAATTATTTAATTTAATTTAATTTTTTATAATTATTTTTTAAATTTGGAAAGAAGAGAAAAGCAGCAAAAGGAAGAGAAGAGCTCGAGAAAAGAGGAGCAAGCTCTTCCCTAGCGAGCCCCCTCTTACCGCCAGGGGCTTCCTTAATTATTATTTTTATTAGCCTTCTCCCCTTACTCTTAATAAATAAAAATCGCTTCTTAATAAAATTTTGCTTTATATTAATTAATTAGTCTAGTGACTTATTTATTTAATTTTCTTTTTTCTCTCCTCTTTTATATATAATATAAAATTACAAGAAGAGAGGGAGGAAAGCTTCTTCACTTATTTTTATAATTATTTTAGAAGGAGCCTCCGTTATATTAATATTGCCTCCAGAAGAAAGAGCAGCTCCTACTTTATTTTTATAATCGAAGAAGAAAGGCCCCCTTAGTATATCCGCCCCCGCTCTTAAGAAGGAGAAGAAAAGGCCTGAGCCCCCTTATAAATATTTAAAATCCTCGAGGGCGAGCTTTAAATTTATTTATTGTACTATTTTTATAATAAATTTTCCTCTTCCCAGTCCCAGCCTTCCATTAACATATTCAGAAGAGCTTTAATAAAATTTTTATGTCCCAAGAAGAGCTCTCCTTTTTTCTTTTCCTGAGGCCTGGAGGGAGAAAAAGAGCCTTCATTTCTAGGCCAGAGAAAAAGAAGAAGAGCTTATATTTATTAAATTATTTATATTTTTTTTCCCCGCCGTTACAGAGAAAGAGCAGAGCTGCCCTCCTTTATTAATTTAAATATCAAGAAAGGAGCCTCCTTTGAAAAGAGCGAAAGAGCCTGGCGCAGCCGCTAAGAGGCCTTTAATTTTTATTTTAAATAATCCGCGAAAAGAAGCTTTTATAACTCCAAAAGAGCTTAATTTTATTATTTTTCCGCGCACCTTAAAAATAAGGCTTTAATTTTATTATGAGCTAAGAGAAGAAAAGAAAAGGAGCTCCCAGTTTCAGCAAGGAAAGACAGAAAAGCTGCTATAATGCCCTGAAAGGAGTGCCTCTCTAATGTATAATTATTAGCCCTGAAGGAAGCCCCTCCAGGCACCCTTATTAATTTAAATTATATTCTGAGAGCCCTTCACTTAATAAATCAGAAATTTTTTTCTTTATTTTATTTTTTATATAAACTCCCCCCCCTGTGGGTGGGAGAAGAAAGAGGCTGGTAAAAGAGAGCCAGAAAAATGGGAAGCCTCTTAATAAGAGAAGAGAAGAAAGAGCTCGGCCCTTTTAAAGAGCAAAAAGAAGAACGGAGAGCCCCCAGAGCCTCCTTTAATTCTTCCGAAAAAAGAAAGGCCCCTTAATATTTTATTATAATTCCCCCTTTCCTTAAATAACCTCTCTTGAAGAAGCCCCCAAAAAGGAAAGAGCCCCCTTAATATTATTTAAATCTTAATTTGTTATATTAATTATATTATATATATTTTTATTTATAATCCCCCCTTAGGAGCCGTCTTATTTTTTATCCTTTAATTTTGGCTTTAATTATAATTATTATCTTATATTCTTTATATTTATAAAGATATTTTATTTATAATATATATAATCTAAGAGAAGAAGCCATCCTAAAAGAGGATAGGAGCCCCAGAGAGAGGCTTAGCCAGAGCTTTCTAAGAGAAGAAAGAAGGCTTATATTCCGCCTACAAGAGCTAAGAAGAGCTTCCTTAATTTATAGCTGAAAAAGAAAGAGGGAGCTTAAATGAGCCTGAGCCTTACAATTTAGAGAAAATACGGAAAGAAAGGAGCGAGCAAGAAGCTGAAGAGCAGGCCCGAGCTTTATTAATTTAAATTATTTTTTATTAAATTTAAATAAAGAGGAGCCCCTAAAATTTTTATTTAATTAATTTTCACCCCCTAGAGAGAGAGGGAGGAAGGAAGGAAGCCTTTTATCCCCCCCCTCTTTAATTTTAATCTTTTTTTGCCTCTAAAGAGACAGACAGAGGCTCCTCTCTGCGCCTAGCCAAAAGAGCCCCTAAGAGAGAAGCCCCCCGCCAAAACGAAACGAAGAAAAGAGGCGCCAAGAAAGAATCCCTTAATTTATTTTTTAAAAATAATTGTAACAGAGGGGCCTTAGAAAAAGAGGGAGGAGAGGGAGCCCTTTATAAAATTTAATTTTTTTTATTTGCAGCCTCACTTACGCAGCTTAACTCCTTGAGGCCCCCCACTTATTTTATTAATTATAAAATGCCCCTTGCGGAGGCCCCTTATTAGAGAGAAAAAGCTTTGCCAAAAGAAGAAAGAGGCAGCTCCCCCTTTATTTAATTTATTTTATTTTTTATTTCATGAAGGAAGCCCCGGAGAAAAAAAGAAAGCCTACCTTAATTTTATATTTCCCTCTCCTTAAGAAAGCTTTTATATTTAATAATTTTTTTTTTATTTCTTCTCCAAAAAGGAGAAGGCAGAGCCAAAGAACTTATTTTTTTAGTTTTTGATTTTTAAATTTTTATTAATTTTCCCTGCTTTAATTATTATTATTATATTTTTGACCGAGAGAATCCCGCTCTTAAATATTATTTATAAATTAAATGAGAAGCCCCGAAGAGAAGCCGGGAAAAGAGCCTCTTATTTTAATTTAATCTGAAAGGAGGAAAAAAGAGCCTTATCCTCCTTTTATTATTTTTCCCCCCTATATAATATTTTATTTAGCCCCCTGACAGAGCTGCGGAGCCCCGCCGAGTCCGCTCCTGCCCTCTTTATTTTTTTATCTGCTTATTATTATTAATTTTTTTTTTCGAAAGGCATCCTATATCCTTACTTTGTATTTATAAAAAATTAATTATTATATATTTTTTAAAAATTTAAAAGGAGGGGCTCACTGCTCCTGTCTTAATTAAGAGGCTTTATTATATTTAAACGCTCTCTTATTTTTTATTTATCTGAAGAGCAGGCCCGAGCAAAGCTTATTAATAATATCCCCCTTATTTATTATCTGAAAAGAGGACGAGAAGCTTATTTTTAATATATATTTAGAAGCGGCCCCCAGCCTCCTTTTATTTAAAATATCTTTATTTATTTTGGAGAAAAAAGAGCCCTCCGCCCAGCCTTGGAGCTTATCGCTGGCCCTTATGTTAAAAATAAATTACCGGCTTATTTACTCTTATATTATTAACCTTATCGCCCCTGAGAGAGAGCTCCCCAACTTATTTTTATTTTTATTTTTTATATCGCTTAAGAGAAAAGAGCCGAAGAAGCTTATAATTTTTTTTCTTAATGAAGCAGAGGAGGCCAAGCGCTTAATAATTATATGTTTAACAGCCCTCTTGCCCCCCCTCTTATCCCTAGGAGAGCTTAAAGCGAAGAGCCCCAGCCTTAATTATGTAATTTAATATTTTTATGATTTTAATTCTAGAGAAAGCTTAATTAAATTAATTAACTTCTATTTTTAATTTCTTTAAATTAATATTCTACTAGGAGCTTCCCTTACCCCCCCTTATCGAGCTTATTAAATTAAAACCCTAGCTTTAATAAAAATAAGAGGCCAAAGCCTCTTAATAAAATTTAGAATTTTTTATTTTTTATTTAAATTATTAAAAATTTATTTTTTTTTAATTTATCCTTATTTTTATTTTTTTTAATATTTTTAATGGCCGTGGAAGAGCCCCCTCGCTCCCAAAGAACCCGGAGCTTGCTTATTACCTCCTTAATTTCAAAGAGGGCGAGGAGAGAAGAGAGAAGAGAGCTTATTATATTATTTTTAATTTTTTATTCAAGAGAGCCTTTTAATTCTGGAAGAAGAGAGAGAAGGCAAGAAAAAAGAGCTCCTTATTTATATTTCCTCTTATATTTATTAAGAGCCAAGGTAGGCCCCCTTAATTATTATATTAATATTAAAGACGAGTCAGCTTAACTTCATGAAGCTCCTTATATGAAATTAATATTTTAAGTTTTTATTATTAAATGTTACTTTAATTATTATAAATTTGCCACGCCGTTAATTATCCCTCGCGCTTATTTTAATATAGCCCCTGCATTATTACCGGCTTATTCAGCTTATTTTTATTTTTATTTTTTTAAACAAATGTAGCGAAGAAAGGAAGAAAGGCCGCGGCCCAGAAGAGCTCTGCCGAGAAGGCTCCTGCGAGCTTAATTTATTATTTAAATATTATCCCTTTAATCGCCTACGGGAGCATTCTTAAGAGAAGAGCCTCTAGCGGAGGAAAGAAGCTTGAAGCCAAGCTCAAGAAAGAGAGGAGGCTTTAAATATTTTATTCTCCTTATTTTAAATCTTTTAATTTTTTTTATTTTTTAAATATTATAATATTTATATAAAATTAAAAAATTGGAGGAAAAGAGCCCCCCCTTACTATTCTTATTTAATATTTATTTTTATTTTACCCTGAGAGCCGAAGAGAAGAGGGAAAAGCAGCTCCTTATTTAATTTAATAGGCTAGGAGAGCCCAGCCCTCAGGCTCCCCAGCAAAGACAGAAAGAGAGAGAGAACTTAAAAATTTTTAAAATTTATTTTTTTTTAATATATTTTTAAATAAATTCCCCGAGAAAGGAGAGGAAAGCCCTAATTTAAATGCCGCGCCCCTTATTTGCGCTCGCTTTATTAATTATTTATTTATTCCCCCCCTGAGGAGCCAAAGCTAAACCTTATCCAGACAGAAAAAACAAAGAAGGAAAGGAGCCCGCTCCCGCAGCCCCCCCTCTGGGAAGAAAGAAGGAGCCCTTATTCCCTTTATATTAATTGTACAGTAGGCTCGTTCGAGTGGCCCCCTTAATTTCTTTTTTTGAGCTCTTATTTTATTTGATTAGCTTACTAATTGGGAGCTAAGAAGAAAGCGCTTTGATAATTTATATAAATAATTATTTCCCCCCTTATATTTCCCTTCCCGCGCCTTTATTTAAATATCAAGCTTTTATCCTTCTTAAATATAAATAAATTTTTATTTAAATTATTATTTATTAGATCCGGCTTTATTTTTTTAGTTTAGTTCCCCCTTTGCTTATTTATATTTTTTTTTATTATGCTCCTCCCAAGAAAAGAAGGAAAAAGAAAAGCTTAATTTTTTTTTATTAAATATAATTTTCCGACCCAGCTTATTTTATATAACTATAAAAGCCTCTATCTCCCAGCATTATATTATCTATTTTTATTTATTTTGCTTATCTCTGGTATAACCGCGCGAGGAGAAAGCCCTAGAGGGGCCCTTAATATGCGCTGGAAGAGAGCTTAATATTTAAATTATGCCAGCTGAACGCTTTAATAATTTTTTTTATTATTTAAAATTCTTTAATTTTTAGCCAGCTTATAATATAATTATATAAATTTTCCTATCCCCTAGAAGGGCCCTCCTTTATTAAAGTTTTTTTATTTTTTCCCAATTTAAATTATATATATCTTATAAATATTTATTATTTAACTCTCCCAGCGCCTGCCGCCTCCTGGGGCGGCAGCCCGCCCCTAAAAAGGGAAGAAAAAAAGAGAGGAGAGGCAGAAAAGAAACGGAGCCGCCCCTTATTTTTATAATAATGTTAATTATTTCTGAGCCTCTTATAATTTAATTTTTTCCTCTTATCTCCGCTTAATATTATATATTATATTTATTTTATATTAAATATAAGGAGGGAAGCTGCTCTTTATACCCCTTATTTTTCCTGAGGCTTAATTATTTCCCAAGAAGGGCCTTATTTTATTAATCTTAAATAATATTTTTTTTACCCCTCTTATTATAAAACCGCTTAATATATTTAAATATTTTTTTACTGAAGAAGGAAAGGAGGCATAGAAAAGATCAGAGCCGAGGCGCCCGGAGAAAAGAGCCCTTATTACCTTCCCTGCCCCCCCTCAAAAAAGAAAAACAGAGGAGAGGAGAGCCCCAGAGCGCGCGAATGAATCAATGAAGAACAATGAAAGAAGCGCCTCCTCCCGAGAATCCTCCTTTTAATTATAACTCCCCTTAAATATAATAGGAGCCTTATTTTATTTTTTTCTTATTTTAAATTATTTACTCTAGGAATAAAGGAGAGGAGGGAAAAAGAGCCCCCCCCTTATCCCTTTATTTTTCCCCTTCTTACGGAGGAGCAAGAAGAGCTCCCCCCTTATATTGATTTTATATTTTATATTATTTTTTTTTACCCAGTAGCCTTCTCCCCTCCAAGCCTCAGAGCTTATATGTATTCCGCCCCACCTAACAAGCAGAGCTATATCGCTCCCCCAGCCCCCCCGTCTTAATTTTTATTTCCTCCTCCAGAGCCTCCTCAGAAAAGAAAAAGAAAAAAAAAGAGAAAAAAAAAAGAGCTCCCCTTATTTAAGAGAAAAAATGAGCCCCTAAAAAGAAGAAAGAGCACCGAAGGAGCTGAAGCATAGAGGCTCTCGCTTCATATTTAATATTATTATTTTATAATTAATTTTTCCCCTCCCGAGAGAGAAAAAGAAAGAAGCCTTATTAAATCAAGGGCCCGCGAAAGCGCTAAAAAGAAAAAGAGCAAAGCAGAGCCTCTTATTTTAATTTTAATTTTTTTTTTTTTTTCAGCCGAGAGAAGAAGGAGATAGCCTTATTTGTCCCCCTCTTATTTATTATAATTTTTATTATATTCTTAATAAATTATTAGATAGCATAGACCCCCCCGAAGCTTCCTTAATAGCTTATTATTAATCCTGGAAGAGCTGAAGAAATAGCCTTTATTATAATTATTTTTAATTTTTGGAAAGGCCCGGGCCGAGGCTGAAGAGACAAAGAAAAAGGGAGGCTTAAATGGGCTAGGAGGGAAAGAGCGAAGCCTCCCAGCGAAAGCAGCCCAAATAAAGAAGAACCTTATTTTATGCTCGCCCGTGCCCTTCAGAAGCTTCCAGCCCTTGAGCACTAAAGAGGAGAGGCTAAAAAAGAGAAAGAAGGCAAAAAGAGAGCAAGAGCGGCGCTTATTTACATAATATTTATAAAATTAAGAAGAACCCTCTAGGCAAAGAGGGGGAGAAGGGAAAGAGAAGAGCTTAATTTGAAAGAAGGAAGAGGGGCTTAAATTAAATAAATATTATTTTACTGCTCCGAAGAAAGCCGAGCGCCCCCCTGGAAGAAAGAAGAGCTTAAAAAATATTTAATAAAAATTTTTAATTTAATAATTTTTTAAGAAATAGGGAGGAACAGAGAAAAAAGCAAAGAGGAAGCCTCGCAGAGAAGCAAAGAGAAAGAAAGCCTAGCTTATTTTTTACAGGAAGCCCTTCCTTATAAGTAATTACATTGAGAAAAAAGAGAAAAGAAGAGAGAGAAAAGAAGACCTTACTTATTAACCTTAGGAAAAGCTGCCTTGATTAATAAGTAATTATTTATTTAGAAGAGCCCCGCTTATTACCCCAAAAAAAGGAGAAGGTGGCAGGAGGCCTTCCCTCTCCCCCCATTAAAGAGCTTAATAATATTAAATTAATTATAAATTATTAAAGCTTATATATAATTCTTATAATTCCGAGAGGAAGAATAGCTGCCCTAGCCTTATAATAATTATTTCTTTTTATTATATTTTATATTTATTACAATTTTTTATTATAACATATTATATAAACATATTATTCGTTATTTATTAATTCGTCTTCTTGGGCAAAAAAGAACCAGAACAAACCGACGCCTTATTAATTTTTTTAACTGAAAAGCAGAAGCCCTACAGCCGGAGAGCTCCAAGAAGAGCCTTTAAAAAAAATTCAAAAAATAATATTACATAATTAATTATTTTAATATATTTATAAAAATAATTGCCTCTCCGCGGCAAAAGAGGAGGGGAAGAGAGCCCAGGAAGAGAAGAAAAAAAAGGAGGCCCAGGCCCTCAAAAGAAAGAGATGCGGAGCCATAGTGTAGAAGGAGCGAGAAAAAGTAAAGAAGAAAAAGAAGCTCTTAAATAGGAAAGCCCCTTACCCCAAGAAGATATGGTGAAAAGAAGAGCTCCTCTCTCCTAAGAGCCTCTTCATGCAAAAAAGAAGAGGCCTGAATAGAAAAGAAGAGCCTTAATAAGAGGAAAAAGGAGAGAGGAAAGAGCCCCCCGGCTCGAAAAGAGAGCCGGCCTCCCGCCTGTCAGCGAAAGCTTAAATTATTAATATATATTATTATATTTCTCGAAGACCCGCCCGCCTTATATTAATATAATTACCTGCTGACAGAAGAAAGCCGGTCTCTTAAAAATTCCCGGCTAGAAGAAAGAAAGAGGCCCCCCAAAAAAGAAAAGAGAACAAAAACAAGAAGCTTCCCTGCCCCAGCCTGCGTCCCCCTTGCCCCTCGAGAAGCTGCTGGGAGGAAGCGATCCCAAAGCAGAGGGGGAGGAAGAGCTGGCTTAAAAGGAGCTGCTCCCTTAGAGCCCCAAAAGAGAGGATAGCTCCTCTACCGCCAGGACTTTATTATAGGAGGAGGAAGAAGGAAGCCCGAGGCGCCTTAATATAATGGTAGCCAAAAAAGACCTGAAGCGAGAGCCCCTAAAGAAGCCTCCTTTAATCCCCAGCGAGCCAGGGCCCCTGGCGCGAAAGGCTTAGGCGGAGAGTAAGAAGAGCAGAAACCCCTCCAAAGGAGCAAGCCTCCAAAAAAAGAGCCCTTAATTATATTAATTTTAAAAAATGAATATTATAAGGGCCCCCTCAGAGAAAAGAAAAGCCCCTTATTATTTTTGAAGCCTTA
>Ga0179593_1368759_pt1 | contig 23073 bp, 28 predicted proteins | sample CZODoug2_1_08_16_FD_185931 | JGI IMG/M metagenome (GOLD analysis project Ga0179593, IMG submission 185931) | Vadose zone soil fungal communities from Angelo Coast Range Reserve, California, USA - CZODoug2_1_08_16fungal (PacBio error correction) | ecosystem: Environmental > Terrestrial > Soil >...
AAAGAGCACACCTGGGCACAAACATTCCAAAAGGAGCGGACCCAAGGGAGGGAGGAATCCAATAATTCTGCGGGCAATGATTAGGGCCGGTACAAAAAACTGGGGGAGGGACTTTTTCGATTAACACGGCCACGCGCAACACCGGAGTGATCCGGGCAGTTGGTCGAACTCATATCGCTCTCCCATCTGGGGGGTACGCGCTTTTTCAAAAAGACGTTCCAAGGCTCAGAGCAGTCAGCAAAAGCTGGCAAGGGTCAGCAAATCGCCGAAAAAGACGGTGGATTAAAAAAAAAAAAAAACCAGCGTGAATTCGAAAAGAGGGAGGGGACAGACCAGCGCGCACAGCAAACGGGCAACAAGAGGGGACCAAGAGTGAGGCACGCACACTGATCCGCTGTAATCGTCGAGGCATTGTCTCGAAACCTACACCCGCGACCGAAAGGTGAGCAAAAGTACACCACCGAGAAACGTGGAAGGGGCGGAAACTCCCAGTGCTCAACTCACACAGGTGTGTCCTCGCACACCAATAAGATAAATCAGTCAAGAACCATCTCGGGAGAGCGGTAGGCACAATTAATCGCATGATGGGGGGAGGCCATGAGTAGGGGGAAACGGCTTCGGAGCACGGGTCGGAAAGACACGGTCTGGCGAACATGCGCAGAAGATCAGAACGGAAGAAAACATTCCAGGGAAGAAGCGAAATAATTGTCCGCTCGAAGACGCGGCCCTTGGAGGACTGGTGATGATGTTGCAGTGGGCGCACACAAAAGGACGCCTCACAGCTGACAGACGAGGGAAGGGGGGAAAGGACTACTTCAAGGAAGGGTCAAGCTGGGAAATCAAAAAAACGCAGACTCCGGGCCATCGAACCCTCCGAAGCCCACGACGGGACATTTCCAGGGGGCGAGTCGCCCGACTGGAGGAAAGTGGTCGACCGTTGACGATAGCAAAAAAACACGGAGAGAAAAGGAGATCGAATCAAGGAGAAACACTCTGAGAAGGGGAGGGAAAAAAGAAATCACGAAAAGGGGTGCGAATGGGAAACGGAGGGAGGGGATGTGTAGAGAACCGGCTTCTGCCAATCCAGTCAGGGATTAGTCACCACGCTGACCCGGAGGGAAAGGGGTTATGCGGGGAAGGAGGAGCAGCAGTGGGAGGAAGATCCGTGGTCCCCAAATGGAAGAAACAAGAAAAAGTAGCATCAGTAGAAGCCATTCGTCCTAAACAAAGGGGCCTGTGTGAAGGAAGCGCGCGAATTCAGGAGAGCAGACTCGGGAATGGACCGAGAAATTGGACTAATAAAGAGGGGAAAGGATAAGAAACATGGCCGATCTTTAAGTGGTGACTCCCCGCGCGGGGAAATTAGAACTTGCTTGGCCTAGGGGGGGGGTGGCGCGGGACGAAAACTGGTGACGGAACGTGATGAGCAGTTAGGTCCACCCAGGAGGGACAACACGGCGGAAGGAATGGGCAAACGAAAAAAAGTTTTCGAGGTAAAAGGATCGCAAAGAGCGATTAAAAAATACGGTGCGAAGAGCACTGGGACGTTCCACCAAAAGAGGGTTAAAATGGGCTTGAAGGCGCGAGGGGGAGCCCTTTTTCGGAACGACCTGAATCGGGGCGTTTTTAATAACTTCAAAGCTGAGGGTGAGGGACGATGGGGGAGGAGGACAAGGCCCAGATAACGGAAAGAGGTTGCGACCAGTGAGAGGAAGTGGGCCGAGCGGCGCACGCGGCGGGAAAAACTGCTTTGATATCGCGCCGCGCGCCAAAAAAGGGACAACGACCACCGAGGGGGTTTGCGCAGGGCCACTGAAGAAAAGAAAGACCACCTGTAAGGTACCAGAGGGGGGCCAGCCGAAATGGAATGGGGACTACTCCCTTGGGAACCCGGGGCAAACAGAAATTGGTAAAAAAATTCGAGGGAGGGGACTTGTACGCGAACAACGAAGGGAAAAAGCCGCGCCGGGAAGACCTAGAGGGGATCACGTTGATCCGGAACCGGACGCGTCCCGATTTCGCGTCCGTTGGCCGATACCCCAACACATCCAGGGCAAAAAGGGGGGGCCGACCAGGAAGGAAGGAAAGTTGGGGATGTCCCAAATAACCGTTGGGGAAGAGGAACCTCCACTTGCCTGGAGGGGTGTCCCAATCGGCTGGAGAAGAATAGAGCAGAGCCGTGTGTGGGACGACCCGGAGTCAGAAAAAGGGGAAAAGCAGAAAGGGGTGCCTTACTTGACGGAAGGTCGGTACGAAGGGAAAGGGGGTCGAAAACGTACAGAGGGGTTTCACACCTCCGAGTCGCAGGGAAGTGACCTGATCCTCCTTGGAAAAGGGGGGGACTAACCCGGTGAAATCCAGGTGGGAAAACCGTGCTACAATCTCGGTAATGAGGCTGAGGAAGGGGGATTAAATCATGTGGGGAAGAGGAAGGGATAGGGAAAAAGGGGGGACCTGCGTTACTACTCTTCGTCGAATTCAACCCGGGGGCGATGGGGGCAGGGACTGCTCGGAAGCACCCCCTGGGGTAAAGTGTGGGGGGGAGCGAGCCTATGTGAGGACTCAAGCCGAAGAGGTAAAATCGGGGAACAATAGAATAAAAAGCGGCTATTTTTGCTCCGAGCATCAGTCAAGAAAGAGGGGGAAAAAGAGAACGTGCGGGTCGGGCCTAAAAGGCAGGGCGAACCGACGACCGCTAAAAAAGGCCATCCAGAGGAATCCCTCGCCGGCCGATAAAAAAAGCCGCAGGAAGATAGCGGCACAAGGAGAAGGAACGGTCGCCGGAGAGACTCGAGAAAGAAAATCGTTCAGAAAAACATACGACCGCCGCCCAGACCCACTGGTCTCAGTCAAACCAAGTCACCCGGCCTACGATGGCACGCCGAAAAAAACCATGGCTAATACGATGGGGGTACAAACGCAAGCTCTGGGCACAAGCACGCGAATGACCGAGGGAAAAAAAGGTCGCAAACTCTCAGAAAGAGCCATGGCAACTGGGGGAAGGGGAAAGGGAGATACTTCAAGACGTGAGACAAGAGTCAAAAGGGGGCCCTCGCTGCATAAAAGTGGAAGCCAAGCTTTCTATAGCCAAAAGCAGCCCGCAAACTAAAGGGATAAGGACCCTCGAACGGAATATGCAACAGCCGTAAACCACGGGGGGACAATAAGCACGATGAACCAAACGAAAACAAAGGAAGCGGGGAGGATTCGTGGCTACAGCTGAATTCGGAATACGGGCTGCGGCCGTATGACGATGTTGCAGGAGAGATAGCGACGGCTGCTGGGGGAAAAGAAAGCCGAGCGTGGCATCGGGAAGGAGGACCCGGCGCTGAGGATGACCAGAACAGTTAAGGAAAATCCGCCCGTAAGCGCGGAGGGGCATTTGACGGTGGGTGCTCCAGGATCCCTAGAGAAAAAACCATCCAAGGCTTAGCAAAGGGGGACAACGGGGAGGATGACGCAGAAAAAAAGTATGGGGAATCCTGCAGTGGGCGAGACGCTGTATAAAAAAAAAGACACATCAGAAAATTTACGTTTGTCGAGCGGTGCTAGGAAGGGCAGACACGCCGCGAGGATTGAACTATTTGATCCACAGGAAGAATCCCAAAAAAAAAAAAAAAAAAAAAAAACAAGGGGAGGAGGTGAAAGGAGGGAGTTCTACAGTCACTATCTGGGGCGTGAGGAAAACGCCGTCAGAAAAAGACATCGAGACTTTACGCTACAAGGGTAGGGAGGGAAGGGGTGTTCTTAAAAAAGGAGGACTCGAAAACTGCAGAAACTCCAAGTCGAGTCAGCAGACTCGCACCGCCGCTCAGCGTGGTCAAGGGCTGAATTCTGCGGAGGAGTAGACCTACAAAAACAGCATTCCCGACAACTACCCGCAAGCGCGGATGACGAAAATGAGAAAGGTATCGCAAGGACGGCGTCCTCACTTTGGAGAACGGCAGCGTAAGCCGAAGGGAGGGAAATCAGAAACGCTTGCAGGATAAGGGGACTAGAGGACGATGGCAGCGTCCTAAACAGCATGCGAAATAGAAAGCGCAACATGTGGGGTGTGTGACATCGGACAATGTCCACAATCGGAGAGGACAGAAGAGGGAATGGAGGAAGTTCTCTCATTCCCGTCTCAAAAAAAAGATGGGGACGGTGCTTGCGGAGGAAGGGCAATCTTTGCTCATGCAAAGGGAGGAGGATACTTCGGGGAAAAAGAAAAAGCTACAGCATGCGACGAAGAAAGGGAGCCTCTCGTCGAAAGAAGGTGGAACCATGCAGATCGCGGTGTAGACATTGGCCGTGCGCTGGAAGGAAGAGCTGCGGGGAAGCGGGAAAACATGGGAACGTGAAATCGCGATTCGGAGGGGGGGGGCAAAGGTAGGGAAATTCGGGTGGGGATATACTGGAAGAGGAGGGGCCGCGACGGTCGTCGGCGGGAAGCGAACCGCGTGGAAGAAAAGTCTCGCGAGGGGGGGGGGAATCTTATCAAGGCAGTAGAAGAGGCTGACTGCTGTGGCCGCTGGTGGGCGGTAAGCGAGCAAAGGGATTTCAGTCGATAAGAGCGTCGTCGGGAAAGGAAACGAGCAAATGAAGTCAGAGAGTGAGGCAACCTCAACCAGTGTAGCTTGCTTAGGGAGGGACCGTAAGGGAATCGATCCGGTAAAAATGCAAAGGGGGACTTCAGAATTGGGGGAGAAAGGGGGCCAGGGACTCAGATCACTGGGCAGGTTTTGCTCATCAAAAAGAGAAGGGGCGGCTACTCTGGAATCCGATAAACCCCAGGGGATTGGCAACGTTCCCGTCAGAAGTCACGAAGATAAACGGTGGGGAAACTAATGAACGAAGGATGGAAAAAGGGACGGGATAACCCTCCGCTCTACAAAAGGGGCCCGTGGAAGCCAAGGGAAAAGCGAGGAGATTGCTGCTCGAAGGGGAGGACCCTGGATGGGGACACACCGGACCACGGATAGAATCTGTTGACGCGGAAAGCCGGGGGAAACAAAAAAGAAAAAAGCCACGGGGTGTCGACATTCTCGGGACCGACCTGAGCACAAAAGAAGAAAAGGGCTGGATGAAAAAGGGAAATTACTCCAGTCGTCGTGCGACGATCACCGCGGCGGCGAGTTATTGGGAGGGGAGACCAGACGTGGCAGCGAAAGAAGGCAAGTTGGCGGGTCCGAGAGAAAAAGGAACCCGTCAAGGAAGTCAGCATACCGGAAATAAAAGGATGAATTGCAAGAAGGGGATGAAGAGCCACGGAATAAAGCTAAACAAAAGGAGGGCGTGAAATGAGAAACAGATCAACAAAGGAAAACGTAAAGGCGCGGCGTTCGAGGGAAGAAAAAGAGAAGAAAAACAGACAAAAACGGAAACGCGGCCGCGCTTAAAAGGGCGCGTACCACCGTAAAAGAAGTGGAATATATGCGCACCCGTGGAAGGTTGTTAGTCAGGAGAAGTACGAAAGAGCCCTCGGGGGAAGGGGAGCATGAGCGAGATAAGAGCGACTACCAGCAGGGTTATGGGGCGAGTTTGCACCAGTAAGACAAAATACTCGCAGGTCAAATGAACGTTATCGGGATCGATTTGAAACATCGGGGGAGAAAGAAGGGGGGTGCGCAGAAAAGAAAAAGAACGAGGAGTGTCAGGTCGAAAAGGCAACAGCGCGAAGCCGAAAGAAAAAAGGGGGTGACCACGGAAAACGTGAGAGTTCATGGAGAAAGGAGCTGCCTTAATCGCGCGCTGAGGATAGAGAGAAGAAACAACAGATCCGAAAAGTTCAAAAAGTCAACCGACCGGAAGAAACGGGAGGCGGACTCACCGGGCCAAAAACAGACATCCAAGAGAAAGTGGACCCCACCTAAAAGGAAGGGGCAAGAGGAGAGCTTACGAGGCGGCACAAAAGGGAGATCGGCGGGTTGGATTGAAAAAAAAACTAAAAAGTCTTCCCGGGCCATGACTTCGTAACGTTCAAGAGTCTTGGGAAGGAAAACAAAGATTCCGTAACATTCGAGAAGAAAAAAGGGGTCACGCTCGAGCAGTCGTTAAAGAAAGGGGAGGGAATATCGAGAGAAAAAGAAGTCGTTCGTTACTACACTTCAATTTTTCCGCTGGTGAAGAATAACCGACAAAAAAGGGAACAAGGCCTCTCGACAAAAAAAAAACAAAAACATGTCGCTCCCGCGGGGAGGATTCAGTACCAGACTTTCGCGAGTTTGGGCGACGGGGAGTAGGAGGTCGAAAAACAAAGGGTTAAAGAAGGGAATACGAATCATCACTGTATACCCAGAAAGAAAGTCGGTACGGAATCAGAAACGCAAAATTTGTTCAACGCGTGTTGATTCGGCGGGGGACGAGACGCAGGTCCAATAAGGGGGAGGTTCGAAGGCTGACCGTAAGGAGGGGAACGCGCAAGGAAAAAAAGGGGGCGATCAGTTGTTCGAAACTGTCCTGATGACGACGTACTCATAAACTTGCGGAAAATAGGCGTCCGGGAGAAAGAAAAGTGAATGTTAAAGAGGAAAGGAATCAGGTAATTTCGAAAGAAGAGGGAGGAAACCTCTGAAATTGGGGAAAAAAGAAGGGGACCGATGCTCGAAATCAGATCCAGGCCGGGATCTGAAAACCCGGCTTGAGCGATCGGGAAAAGGCGTAGACTGGCTTGTGCGCGGGCTGACTGTTAGAGAATTAAAAGGGTGAGTCGCCCGCTTTAAAAAAAGGCTTCCGGATCGTGAAATGGGAAAAAAAAAGGCTCGGGGTCCGGGTGTAGTGAGAAGGAGGAAAAGAACACGCGCCAGAGGGGAAAAATCAAGAAGGTGGGGGGTAAGCTCACTTGTCCTGGCACAGTTGCCCGTTGAGGATGCGCTGGGGGAGAAAGGGGTGAGAATTCACGAACTGGGGAAGCGGTTTTTATCGCAAAGAGAAAAAAGGGAGAGGGGAAAGGGGAGGGAATGAGAATCGGGAAAAAGGAAACATACACTTCGTTCTCAACGCGAGTAGAGCCGAGGAAAAGGCTGCACAAAAGAAAGACTGGGAGGTGGGACAGAATCGCGTCCGCGGGCACCGGAAGGAAAAGGGGCTGCAGGGAACTCACAAAGAAAAAACAGGGAAAATTGTGTTTTTCAAACTTGTAGCGGCAGTGCGAAAGAAATAAAAAGACAAAAAGAACTTGACGGGCCGATCCAAACTGGGATGGGGAGGGGGGTAGCGAAAGGGTAAGACCGAGAAAGGTTGTAGCGATGCCATGTCAGCAGAGGACAAAGGAAATGAACTAAGGAAAGTCGTACACATAAACACAGAAAGCGGAACGCCAAATAAGACACGGGGAATTGGGGACCGGAGGGGGGAAAAGAAGGGGGGGGAAAGGAAAACAAGGGGGATGCGGAACTGTTGAAAAAAAGAAAAGAACACAGCGTACGTCCAATTTCAGCTCGACTCACTCCGTTGGCAGATCCAGAAAAAAAGAGCGGAGGGGTGCGCTTGGGCTACAAGGCGAACCCTTGCCAGACGACAAGATGACAGAAGAAAAAAAAGGGGGGGCTGTAAGATTAGACAGGAGGAAGTGGGGCGGGAAGCTGTGAGGGTCACGGAACAGGGATCTGAGTGGACAGGACACGTGACGAAGAGAATAAAAAAGAAACGCGGTGGTCAAAGCGAAGAAAAAAAAAAGTCGGCGGGGTAGCCATGGCAAAGAGGAAAAGGGAGGGGAAACATCAGTACACAAACCCAAATTCGTGAGACTCTAGTGCAGATGCAGAAACCCTGAGACCACATTGGGCGGTATCGTGCGGCTCCAAGGAACACAAAGGGACACGACGGGAAAAAGAAATAGGATGGACTACTCCAACGCTAGCGGCAAAAAAATAACGAAGCAACGAGAAAAAGAAAAAATGGCTGCTATGAAGGAGCGGGGCAGTATAAGCAACTGGAAAGTAGCCGCAAGAGGGGAGGAACGCAAGCCGGAAATGGACAAAGCGCCGGTGGAATCGAAAAGAAGACAAAAAGAAAAGGAGCGGGCGCGACAAAAAAAGAACATTCGGGACTCAAAGAAACAGCTAACGAGGGGTGGGGACATGCGTGAAAGGGGGGACGCAGTGGGGGCATCTCGCACACAGACTGGAGGAGCCGAAGGGGCGCCCCCTGCTGGGAAGAGGTAATGTACTTTAGAGTAAGCGCCGCCGATTTCGTTCAAAAAAGCCGAACGGGAAAAAGAAAAAAAAAGTGAGCAAGGATGGTAAAAAGAGACCCCAAGAGAGGAAGAAAAGAGGGCTCGCATCAAAGGAAGGGGACAAAATAACGTAAAGAAAGGTTCGGGCGTGGGGGGAAAAAAATCATTCGCTCATTGACTTGTAGGGTTTCGAACGCCGGGGCTAGGGTACGCGACCGATAAGAAAAGGGGGGGCAGGGGCCGAAGGAAAAGGGGGGAAAGACACCGTCAGGCACGGGAGACGTCAGGGGGGGTTCGAGGTGGAAAATAATCGAAGGGAGCAAAACTCGGAGCAGAAACGGAGAAGACCAGAAAGGAAAACACGCGCTTCCAGCCAACGGGAGAAGGAAACACAAATTCCGCGATACCCGAAGTAAGAACTTTGGAAAAGCACAAAAGAATAGCGGGAAAGAGTATGGAAACGCCATACTCCCAGCACAAGTAGGATTCCACGCAATCATCAAGTCCAATGTCTCAAACGATCAGACAGAGAAAGGGTCAGAGGGGGGAGAGTCAGAGGCCGGATCGCTCACAAAAAGTTAGGACCGCTTTAAACGAGAGCGGATTTCGAATCAAAATAAGGGGAACAATAGCGTGCAGCAGGAGAGCAAAAGAGCGGAGCGCGAAAAAGCACCCACGAATGAACGTAGAATAACTGCGAGTGCAAAGAACATCTGAACAAGAGAAAGATGGGGGAAAAAAAACGAAAATGGGGGGTGGTGCAAGATGCAAACCACCCAACAAAGGAAGCAGTTTAGCGGAGACTTCGGGAGAAGAAAAAATCACAACAGTAGTTGAACGGCAATCGTCGATTATCGAGAAATTTGGAAAACGCCTAGTCGGTGGAGAGAGAAGAGAAGAAAAGGAAAAGGGGAAATTCCCATCGCCGTGTAGGAAGAACGCTGACGCCGAATTCTTTGGCATGATGTCAGGGGGGGAGATCGTTAGCTCGACTTCCGAAGACAGCAAAAAGACCGGCCAGGGAGGGGAAAGCGAAACGGAACCTGCAACTAAGTCCGATGACGACTATCGGAAAATCGTCTTTACATGGGTTCTATACCCGGGTAGAACCCGTAAAAAGAACCCGGTAAGACTAAATGGAAAGGTGGGGCAAAAAAAGACAAGACGCCGCGCGGATGCCAGGGAAAGCGACCTCCAAGAGATCTCTAAATGAGCGTAGTAAAAAATATGAGGGATCCCGGTTTAAAGAACGAGGTCTTGCGGAGCATGCGAGAAAACTCCCGAGGGATAAGAAAGAAAACCTAAAAGGGGAAGGTGTTACGGGATTGATAACAAAGGGAAGGACGACTCCGGTGAGAAGCAGGACGAGGGACGATGCGAGATCGGAAAATGGACTGTGCTTGCTCTAAGAGAGAAGGAAATCGAAAGACACTACCGCCACGGGGGGGGAATCTCCGGCCCGCTCGAGATGCTGCAGGGACACGTCTACGTCCTACAAAAAGACGATGCGAAATACGGGAGAAAAAGCCGGAATTTGAGTAAAGAAATGAAGAGGTGCACGGAATCTGGACTGTAGAAGTAAATATCTAAGCGCGCAGAACTGAACTGAGAAAAGCGAAAGCGCCAGAAAATTTTTGCATCGGGGAGGGGCCACAGAGTGCGGGGATCTTACCACCCTGGAGAGAGGGACAGTAATTTTGTCGTCTCACGGCCCTTATAAGGGTGCAATGAGTTGTCGTGTTGCGCGGTAAAGCGGGCGATCAAGAATACAAGTGCTGAGCACGCGATGGCGTCGGAGGATTTAGGCCGCCTACGGCATTCAAGGGGGAGAAAGGGGATCGCTCCGAGGAAACAATTTGCCCATTTCGAGATAGAGGGTTTGCGACATGTCAGAAGGCTTGCGGAGTAGCGCTACGCGGGAGGAGGTGGGCCCCAAGCGCTTTCGTTGAAGAGGGAAAAGTCTCGGGGGTGGGCTTGCAAGGGAGGGGGTCCGCGGGATGGGGGAGGAATTTGCAGCGCGGGAGGGAATTCAGGGGGGGATTGGTATCTCTACGATTTCTTGCTCATCCAAGGGACCTTCTAGGAACGTTAGAAACCGCTATCCGTCGTGCCTACAATAGGCTGCGGGGCTGCTTGGGGAGCGGAGGCGATCGCGTGATGGAGGCGCCGGGTGTGAAAAATCGTAGACCCTAAGGCCTGCGCGAATAGAAAAACCGCACCAATTGGTCCTAACTCGGGATTGAAACGGAATGATATCTTGCCTCGGTAAAAATATCCGGGGCAGATGGAAACTAATTTGCTCAGTGGGGGCGCGCTGATCCTCTTAAGTTTTGATCACAGTGCAGCGAGAAGAGTACGAAATTACCGATCCCCATTTGAAGGAAAAAGGGCCCGGCCGCGAAAGGCACGGTCCACTAAAACGGGGTTTGACAAGAGCGGAGAGAGATCCGAGTAACGCGGAATTTTACAAGGGTAAGGCGCTAAAAGACGGCGGTACGGGGGGGGAAATCCCAATGGAGACAAGACGGAGAAAGGAGGACGGGAGGGCGAGACTCATGGCGAGGGGGTTTTAACCAGAATTCTCCAAGGAGGGGGACGGGGACAATGGAAGCGGAAGCGGACTGGGGGGGGCTATCGCTCAGGGGAAAAGGCGACGGTTTCGACCAGGAATCGACCTGAAACCTCCTAAAAGCAAAGGTCAGGGGTGCTGACCGAGGAGGGGAACATCCACCCCTCTTCTGGAGATAGGGGAGTACCATAGGCAGCAATTTGACTGGGAAGCGAAAAAAGTGGTTCTCGGGCAATCCACCTCAGCGGAAAGAACACTGGTCGTACGTAGCAGATGAAGGAAGGAGTTTCATGTATCGACAAGGGCGCACGAAGAATAAGGGACGAGAGGGTAGTGCTCCCTTGAAGAAAAAAGAAACGGGACCAACGAGTTCTGCGAGTGCGAGGTAGTAGCACAAGTCCAAAAAAAGGAAAAGCCAACGGCTGCCGCGGTGAAGGAAAAAAGGGGGAGCGTAACCAGTGGGGGAAATTTTGGTTTTGGTATCGACAATTCGGCGGAACTGTAAGAACAAGTGGGGATGCTTTTCGATAAGAAGGGAATCAAACACCAACAAACGGTGTACGGGGGAGGACCCGGAGATGTGGGGGACGGAGGATCCACCAGAGGTTTGAGCGCTGGTGGAAGCCGGGGAAGAGGACCGAAAGTACCAAGAGACGTGTCTCTTGCAGGGGCGATTTCAAATCGGGGTTTGGAGATTGGCTCATCACAAGAGAACGCCAACCGGGATTCCAGAGTGAAAGTGCGAGGCACCAGCCTGAAGCACGAAAAAAGGGCACAAGCTCGGTGAGGAACGTGAAAGGGCTGGAAAGGAAACAATATAGAGGAAATTCATGCGAGCTGACTTGAATCAGGAGAGCACTACACCCAAAAGAGTGGAAGGCAAATTCCAAACGAGAAGGGGGCCGGGGGCCCGCCAATGTTCTCAGTACAGATGGGAACAAAGTTTTTCAAGAAAAGAAGAAAAAACCGGCACAGAAGAAAAGAAGGTAAAGGAGAAGGCTGGAAAGACGCGGGCGCACAGCGACCTGTCTAATTTGGTGAAGAAGAGCATCCAGGGAAAATCCGAAAGTGAGCAGGGCAAGGGGTACGAGTCCGAGAAAATGAGGAAATTCCGTTCATCGCAAAAGGAAGTTGGATCTGCGGAATGGGTCCCTAGATCGACGAACCGGGGGGAGGACGATTTATGCAGACAAGTGGGAGCACACAAACAAAAGGATCGCCGCTGTCACGGCAGTCTGACTCAAAATACTGGAAATAAGAGACCGAGGGGTAAGAAGAAAGCGGATGGCCGACACCGGCCTGTCTCACAAAAGAAAAAGAATCCGGAAAGTGAACAGGAGAGAGGCATAGTAGAGTACAAGGAAGGGAGCAGAGTGGGTCTACGGAGTAGAGGAAGGAGCTGGAAACCAAAAAAAAGGAGGGAGGAAAATATATATCTATGGAGCTGCCCACGTAAGGAGTAATCAAGTAAACTCGCAGAATTGGTCAACTTGTGGTGTGAGTCTTTAGGACAGGCGGAGCCGGGGCGGGACACCATCGCTGATAATGGGTAGTGAAGAAACGATAGGACATCTTATTCTATCATGGGTGGGCGAATGGCCTGCCAACGAGGAACATCAAGGGGACGGCTCTGGATCTGGCCTTCTCAAGTGGATGTGTGAAGCTGAACTGTAGGAGGCGCTAAAGGGGAATCACAGAAGGGTGGAACTTGGTTCCTGGAAAAGGAGTTGCCCGGGAAGATTGAAGGTGAAGCAATCTCAACTCGGTGTAATTGTGAAAAGCCCAGAGGAAGGGAAGCGAAGGAGGGAGGCGTCGTCCGGGCATTGGGGGAGCACGCTCTGGAAGGGTGGAAAGATGAAGGAAAGTCAAAACGAAACTGCTACAAGGCACAGGGCTGGAATGGAACCCGGCGCGTGGTCAGCTGGTGTAGTGGACGCTGAGGAGGCAGCGCGCTCTATGAAAGGGGTTCTGCCCTCACGTTAAGGGGGCAACAGAACTGTGGGGCGAGGGGGCGCAGGGAGGGGAATCCTGGTCTGGGAGGAGAATGAGGGTAGGGGAGTCATCTCCAACTCTCGTTTCCATGTTAAAGTCAACAAGGGAAAACGGAGTGATTGAGACGGAACGGAAAAAAGGAAAACAGCGAGAAACTTGAGGGGGAGAAAGGTCTCGGGGGAGACCGGACGAAAAGAGTGGGTGCATAGGCCCGACGTAGTAGGCGAAAGACTAACCCTTTTTATGGACAGGGGGGGTTGGTTGGGGGGGGGTGGTCCGCCTATAATTGACCGAATGAGGAAGTGGTACGCCCGAACTGGGGAAAACGAGGAAGCAGTTGGAATGGAGGGGGTGACGTGTTAGAGAATTGCTTGTCTCTTAAGAAGGAAAAAGGGGGACGAGACCATGTGGGACCAGATCAAAGGTTGATCAAGTTTAAAAGAACACCCCGAGCTTCCATTGGGGACGGGGAAAAGGGGAATTGAAACCTAAACTCCTTCCGTCTAAGGAGAAAAAAGAAAGAGGGGGTACGGGTTGCGGGAATCTTCGACCAGGGGAGTGAAAAAGAAGACACTTTTCGAGAGGTCCCACGTGAAGGCTTTTCTTCACCATGGAAACGACGGAATAAGAAGCTCCCGCCCTTGGGGGGGGGGGGATCGCCACGAAAAAATCAAAATTAACTCAAGAAAGTTGTCGGCCGGTGAGAGGGGGAACGCTGGAGACATGTCACAAACCGTCGGGTGTCTAGCTCTGGTTGAAAAAAGAAAAGGAGAGGGCATGGACTAAGAGGGCTAAAAACTACAATTTGAACATCCAGGCAGAAGTCCTACTGCGAGCGCTCGAGGGGCGAAGAAAGAAAAGGGGCTTACCACTGGTCCTACGGAGGGGGCGGGGTAAAAGGGGAAAGACGGGGAGTTACGACGAGTGTTAGGCAACACCTTTTCTATCAGGGCGTGGCAGTGAACGGAGCGACGGGAAAAGCAAGCCCTGGGTATGACGGAACTGGTAAAAAAGTAAGCCGGGGCCGGAGGGCGGTTACTTATCACCAGCCGAAAGGGAAAGCGCGAAGCTTGACGGGGAAACTCGTAAGATTGTTAAGAAGAGAGGGATCCCTGCAGAGAATCTGTCGGAAATAACACTTTCTGTGTGGGGAGCAAGTCACCATGGCCTTGTATCGTTGCGACCGACGCCGCGAGCCGAAGGGACACAAGCAGAGATGAGAAAGAAGGGGCTCACAGAGAGGAGACAAAGTGGACTTCCGAAAACGTGAAAACTAAATAAAGGGGGAGGGAGAAACTCTCTGATCACTACATGGGGAAAAAAAAAGCGATACCGCACAGAAGAAGGAGGACCAACGCAAAAGGGCCCAGAGATTACACGAGAACTTTCACTCCACGAATGCTAATCTCGGGATGAAAGGCCGCTGGGGCCAAAATACGCCCAGAACTTATATGCCTACATAAAGGAAGCAAAGAAAGCAAGGCTCAAGACCCTTGTAACTTGAGAGGCGCGCAGGGGAAGGGGCAAAATAGGTAAATTCCATCGTGAGAAGGGGAACGGGAGGCAGTGGCTAATCCAAAGAAAAAAGCGTCAGAAGCTCAAGGGGGACTTACTTAGCCAGGCTGCAAACCGCCCGCAAAGAAAGAAGTACGGAATGGCCGCGATACGAGTCTGACGCTCTAAGTCGTGGTCAGAGAAGGAAATTGTTGCTATCCCCACCACATCAAAAATGGCGCTTTCGTTGAAGAAAGGAAAAACTCAGCACTGGCCTGAAGAGCGAGTCCTCCCGCGGCCAGGAGGGAACAAAAAAAAAAATTTCACGGAAGGGCTGAGGGGTTCTTTTTCCGACCCAATCGTGCGCATCGGGGATAGGAGCAAGGGCGATGAGATAGGTACGCCGGACGGGCTGCTAAAGGAGGGGGGGCATTAACCTGTCGCTCGGATTAAAAAAAGGGAGCCTTCGAACAAAAAGAAGCCAAAGGAAAAGAGGAACAGCGAGCAAAAGCTGAGACGACGCGGGAGGCTGCATTTGGGCGAAAAAGGGGGGAAAAAGGCATCAAGATCGGAACGTTCGCTCTTGGAGGAAAGCATGCCAGCACGAAACAAAGGGAAACCGGGGGAGAGACCTCCACATCAGAGATCAACAAAGACAGGAATGGGGGAAAAGAGAGGGAAGAGAGTCCGATCCCGTTAAAATCCAAGGGGAAGGGCTGCAGGCGAATCGAAAACCCAGCGCAGAATAAAAGAAAACAGGGCGGGTGGGTCTACAGGAGGCTTCTCCCAAGAAAACTACTCCGGCCGTCGAAAGGGGCAGCAGTAGAGTTGGAGCAGGGGCATCTCAGCAGGGGAAGGTGGATCCGGTCTGAGAGAAGAAGAGGAAAAAACAGAGCCGACAAAGAAAAATGGTGGAAAGCAAGGGCGAAGCCGGCCCGTCAAAACGTCGGGATACGGATTGTAATCTCCCGGGAAAAAAGCGCAAGAAAAGTCGAAGAAAAGAAAGGGCGAGAATTAGGATCAATTAAACGCGCCGGAAAATAATAAATTGGATTATAAGAGACTGCTCATGAAAATGAAAGAGGGTCGAAATCGCAAGTTGGTGGTGGGCATCGGTGCGAAATCCACAAATCGCGAGAGGGACCAATCCTGCACGGCGAGGAATTTGCCGTGACAAACCTTAGCCTTTAACTGCTTAGTGGGAGAGCAGCGGACCAGGGCGAGGGAGAAAGTGGTAACATTGAGGCACTCGAGTTCGAAGTGATCGCAACAGAGAGCACTAAAATGCATTAAAAGGGGGGGGAAAAAGGGTGGGAAGCTACGTGCGAGGAAAAATAACACAGGCTCTTCTGATAGAGTTTGGCTTGGAGGGCATCTTTGAGCGGAAAGATCGGAGGGCTAAAGAAAGCCAGGGGAAAGCGCTAGTAATAGCGATTCGCTGGCGGGGGCGTTCAGGGCGGGGGGCGCGGGATGTTGGGAATTGCGATTCCGCTTTCTTAGATGTGGGAGACGCGAACCGCGTTAGTGAAAGAAAAGACTCGCCGGAGGAAAAAGGAGTCAAGGCCGAGCCGATCTACATCGCTGCGTTGGAGGGGCCGTTTCGGCGGCGCGGGCTGTGCCGGGCCTAAGGAGCGGTAGCCCGATCAATGGAAGTAAAGAAGTGGATGAACAAAAGGCCACGCATTGTTTGGACGGGAAAAGTGAGAAACTATGGAGAGAATGGTAAATCTCCCTCATGGGGAGCGTTCAAAGAGGGGGAAGGGACTGAATAATCTGAAAAAAGGAAAGGCTTTGGGCGAAGCCGAAAAGAATCGGCTAATACTCTTAGGAAAAACCGATCCAAAAGGAGGGGGAAGGGTTAAAGGTTCACAGTAAAACGTGGGGGAACAACGAAATCCGAGCGAGCGTTTGGGGGGGGAAACACGTTTACGGGAAAAAAAAAGAGGGAGGGACAAAGTGGGGCCAGAGGAATACAAGCCGGAAGATTAGTAAACCGATATTGCGCTCCAGTAGGCGTCGCAACTGTCCACGGGGAGGAGACGAAATGGGACAAGAGCGGGGGGAAAACCAGAAAAAGAGAACTAGGGGAGGGGTCCATTCTGCGCGGAAGCGGGAAGGAACAAAGAAGGGGGAACTGTGACTGAGTTCAAGCTGCGCCGGCTGACGTGCGCCGATACAAAAAAGGCGGGCGTATTTGAAAAAGTTGGCCTCTTCTAACACCGGCAAGGTGTTACGTTGGACGAAGAAAGGGGAGGAGAAGAAAACAGGTTAGGGAAGGCACGGAGCATAACGTAAGCTTAGGGCAAATTAAGAAAAGGTTCATTGTTTAGGTCAACAACGTCGAAACGGAAATAGAAGACGCGCGGAGTAATCAACTGATCACGAGAGGGGGGGGGGAAAACGATTTTCCATGTGAAAAGGGGGTTAAGTTCTGGGTCCGCACAGGAACAAGGAAAGGGAACGGCCAAACAAAAGGCGCAGGGGAGAAACAAGGGCTCTTACATGGGAGTGGCGGAATCACTCTTCTACACGGGTAAGAACAGTGGGGCTGAGTTTTCGAGGAAGACAGCTGCAAAAACCCTCCGTTTACTGGTGATGAAAAAAACGGGGAGCCGCAGATCTAAAAACCCGCATTGGGGGAAACTGGGTTGCAAGCCGGGGATACGTCTACATCACAACTACTTCTGGCACATTTTCACAATAGGATAAAGAATAGGGGGGGGATGACAAAAATATTCACAGGGTGAGGTTCGAACGGGGGGAAAAAAAAGGAATAACTGGCAAAACTTCGGGTGACAAAGGAACACGTTAATACAGTATCTGAAAGAGATCACGCTGCTTTGATCGAGAAAACCGCGACAACAGAAAGGAAAGCCATGCCAAACGAGCAGTTCAAAGGGCGACCGTGCCATATCTGAAAGAAAAGTGGGAACACAGCACCGCGAATACACAATGAGGGGGACTACAGAAAAAAAAAGCCTTTACTCGACGCGGCAAAACAAAGGATCAATGGTCTCTGGATTGCCAAAATCGAAAGGAAAAGGGGAAAGGGAAGGTCAAGGTCGTAACGTCACGCTGCGAACGAACAGCATCTTCCGTAAACTGAAAAAAAGGCCTTCAAAAGCACTAAGGAAAAGCTCCGAGCCACGTGGGAAGACCGTTAAAATGTGCAGGACAGGGTGGGGACCACGGATCGAAAGAAGAGGTCACCTCAGGAAAAGTAGGGGTACAGAATAGGAAGTCAAAAGGGGAGCCACCAAAAAGCGGTGCAAAAAAGAGGTCATAATACCCCAAAAAAAATCAATCCGGGAAAATGTGTAGGAAAGAGGTTTACGGAGAAGACGTACCGGGAAGTCAAAAAGGGGGGTCAACCGGGTAATTCGAGAATACAAAACACCTTAGGAGACACCTCTTCTCTGCGAAGCACGGAGAGAAAGAGGCGAAAGGAGAAGCATAAAGACGGGACGCGAAAGGGTCGTCGTTATTGAGGCGGAAATGGTGTCGGAAGGGCGTCCCAAGCCTGGGGGAAAAGGATTCGTACACCAGGAAAAAAAAACGATGAAGAAGCAGTAAGAAAGACGGCTTGAAAGGGGAGAAAGACGGGGGATCCTTCACAGAAGGACTCATCCACGTGCGCTAAGAGAACAGCTTAGAGGCCTGGGGACTGGAAACGGAAGCGTCTAGCAAAAGGAGGCAAAAGACGGACGTGTACGAACAAGGTTCAAGGGAATGTTCTCCTGGCCACGAAAACAGCCGAGCTTTTATTGGGGGGGGAAAAAAAGCGATAATCGAAGACAAGCTCGTTGAAAAACTGCGGAGGGGGGGAGGGGGGGGGGGGAGGGGCGAGAAGGAGCTGAGCACGGTGAGTGGGGGACTCCAGAAAGCGGAATCGGGCTAAAAACCCTGCGTTCGGAGGGGTGAAAAAAAGAGGTAAGAGGGAGCAAAAAAAGAACGTGAGGAAGGGGGGGATCATTGTTCCGTGGTGAAAAAGAGCTGTGCCGGGTCTGATGCTCTCTGGTCTGAAAGTTTCAAAAATGGAAAAGAAGGGGGGGGGAAGTGTTGATCGCACATCAAAAGCTGTTTTTCGCCGATGGAAAGAACAACAAGACGAAAAAGACGGATATTTTCTCCCTTGCGAGGGAGCGAAACGGGGAAAAAAAAAAACAGCTGGAGGCAAGAGGACGCCACCGCCTTTAAATCAAGGTACGGATTGGGGGGGAAGGGATTCCGTCATCGGGGAAAAAACACCTTGCTGGAAAATCCAAGTAGCAACTGATTAATTGGTACCCGCCCGGAAAAAGGCCTGGTTGCATTATTGAGGCCCAGGGGTTAGGAGGTCAGGGGTTCGAACTCAAACGAACCGCGCTTGCCATCTGTTGGGAACAAAAGATCAGTGAGAAAAAAAACCAGACCGCAGTCCACCGAGTAAGGGAGGAGGAAAAGTTGAAGGGCTTAAAAAACTCACGGCAAACTATAATAGGGGGAACTGCGAAACGTGCCTGTCGAAGTTGCCCAAGATACACGTTGTTCTACGGAGGAAAACAGAAACACAAAGGGTGTAAAGTACCACAGCTGACAAGTCCACGGTTGTATCTCTCACAAGTAAATCCATCAAAGGTGAAATCAAAGAGTGCTCTGTTGACGCAGAGAACGCAGAGAAAAAGGAGAAAAAGTAAAGGGGAAGAGCGCGTGGGTTTCCACCAAGTAAATTGGGACGCGGGAACAGGACCGTCCCTCCTTGCGCCTGAAGAAATACCTGTGGGAAAAGGGAACGAGTCTAGCGCAATCTCAGTAGTCACGGCTTTGACCAGGGGAGAAAAGGAAAACTTGACCGGATGGGAAAAAGGCAAAAATGAAAAAAGCATATGGAATTCGAAATTACAAAAGTGGGGGCAAGGGCTGACTCGCTGCGGGACGAAAAAAACCTGGGCGTTAAGGGTTCCGGAGTGCGAAGGGCAGGTTGGAAAAAAAGGGAGCAAAAGAAAGCGGGAAGAAAGCACATTGGAGAGACCCGGGAAATATTCCTAAGGACCGCGGCAATAAAGATAAAGGGAAAGAGGGGACGTAAAGAGGGTAAGGGTTCACATAGCAGGGCTTTATCTGGGAGACCTAAAACGACCCGCCAAGACCTCGTAGCTGAGAAGAAAAAGGAAAAAGGGAAGAAAGCCGGTGAAAAACTCAGGGATCTCCGGCGAACCTTGAACAATAAAGAGGTCAGGAGAAAAAAACACATCTGTGAAAGAAACATCAACCCGGACCTCCTCGCCAAAAAAGGGAGAAGTCCTCCACCACCGACGCAAACTTTTGCACGACAAAATCCATGACGCTATTGAAAAAAATGTTCCTCCATACGCCAAGACCAGGGGGGGAAAGAAACCCTGAACGAGCAATGGGGAAAAAAAAATCACATCAGAGCAGGGTCAAAATTGAAGGATGCGCCGGAGAGCACCATTTCTTCGAAAAATCCGAATTCAAATAGAAATTAAAATCAAGAGAATCAAGGAGGTCTCATCTCGGGAAGCAAGGATGGAAGAGGGCCAGAGGGAAGAAGAGAAAAGTGAAGTACGAAAGCGAGACGGGCAAATACATCGGAACGAGGTGTCAGAAGAGAGTGTTTTGGACATGCAAGAAAGGACACACATCCCAGGGCAAAGTTCGATGCTGCATGGCGAATCTGGGGCGCCGGAGAACTCCTCTCACAAGCCAGATCCCGGAAGCTGGGAAAAAGAGGGGAAGACGCGACCGGCATTTGTCCAATAACGCCTCGTCATCGTAAGTAGCGGAAACCAGGATGAAAACTCTTGAGTAATACGCGCTGAGGGGAAGAGGAAAGTCGCATTCGGTCATTTCTTCTTGTCGCAGGATATAATACGTCGGAGCGCCACGGGATCCACACGAAAAAAGAGAGCGGCGCGCGGCAACATAGCGCGACGTAAGGGGTCGTAGAAAAAGGGGAGAAAATAACCTCCGGTAAAACCAGTCCACGCGAAAAACCTTTAGACAGAACTTCGCGCCGGGGCGAGAGCATGCTCAGCAAAATGCGCGGAAAAAATCCCTAAAAAAAAGAGACGAACACAAAAAGGGCGAACACGATATAGGTAGGGGGGGGGGGGGCGATCCAAACGGAAAACCGGGGCATCATCGAGGGACTCAAAAAAACTTTACTCACAGATGGGGGGAACGGGGGGAAAAGATCTGGTCTCTCGACACGAACGAAAAAGGAAAAAAAGCAACTCTTGCCACTAGCTGCAGCGTGAAGGGGTGGCTAGGGAGGGATGAGGATAAAAAAGAGACCAAAGAGACATGCAAAGGATCCCGAAAAGAGGTATCAAGGGGGAATCTCCCGGGTTGAAAAAAAAGTACTGGGCGAGAAACAGAGCTAGGAAACCGAGGGCGCGAAAAGCGAGGAAAATGGGAAAAAAAAATAATGGTGAGAAGGTCTCCGATCCATAATCTGAGCGACATGCGAAATCTAAGGAGCAAAGGGGAGTGGGCAGGGGTGGCGGCATGAATCTGGGGGGAATCTTCCAAAAGTCTCGCGTGCAGTGGGGCCTTTGGGCTCGGAGGCACGAGCAGTCACTTAAGGCAAGAGGGGGGGCGGGGAAGAAGGAGAAACCGCGCCTTCGCAGAGTGCTGGGGGCATAAGATCTGGCGGGGGGGGAAAGGAAGAAATCTCGACTAGACTAGAAAATGCAAAGATGGAGAGGGAAGAGGCAAAGTTAACGTCTCTGCTGGACGCGGGGGAAACGAAACGGCTCTGCGGCGTAAAGAATGAAAGTGCTGGCGTATGTGCAAAAGGGGAAAGAGAGGGAGGGGGGAAGGGGAAGCGCGGAATGGGGCAATCAGAGGTGCTGGAAGTGGGACTGCGGAAGGCTTTCTTTAGGGGGGAAAAAGGGGGGCTTTTCCGTTCGCCGATCGCGCGGAGATTTATTGGGTCCCACCAAGAAGGCCGGATCCCGAGGAACAGCTAGCTGGAGGGAGACTGGGGGGAAGGGGGAGGCGGGGCGGGGGGGATGAGGGGGGCAGCGGCGATCGGGAAGTCCAAGAATGCTTCTCGGTCAAAAGCACAAAGGGTGATTGACTTAACGGGCTATTAAGGAAGTATCAAGGGGAGCAGGTAAACTAGACGCGTAAAGGTTGATCATTCACACGAACTTGGGAGCAAGGGGAGGAAGCGTCAGAAACGCTTGCTTTGGGGGGGCGAATAAAAAAAAAGGGCTAACTCATGAAAAAAAACCAGATCAAAAGGGCGCCGGGACCGGCAAAGAAAGCAAAGTGCAAAAGGCCACACGATCGCCACGGGGGGGGAAGAAACGAAGAGTAACGCAGCTTTTACAACTTGAGGAGCTACAAAAAATCCGGAGCGTGTACCACGGTTGTAAACCCGTTTCAAATCTGGCGAAGGGTATCAAGGGAGGGGGAGATCTCATAGGGAAGTCAGAGGTGAAACGTCATCTCAAACGAAAGAGGTACTTTCAGGTGAACGAGTAAGGAGGGAAGGGGGGACAGTCTAGTCTCAGCAAAGACTTTGGTCGGAACAGAGCGCGGTTCAGTACAAGGAAAAAGACAACGGCGAAACTTTCGGGGGATCACTTTGGCATAACAGGAGTGGCAAGGGTCAACCCCGCGGCGGGGGAGAGAGTCAGGTTCGTGAGGGCCAAGGGGTCCCTCTTAACATCACTGAAGGGGGAAAGTCAGAACTCTAACAAGGTTGTTTCTGACTTGAACTTTCGATCCTTCACTGGTTAAGCCCATTGAGCTGGAGGAAAGAGCGTGCTGAGGCAGGTATCTAACTATAAGCGAAGAGGAGAGGAAAAGTCTTTGCAACTTGATCCCAAGGGAGCGTTAACAGAGTCAACACTTACGAGGTCTCGGGGACAGAAAAAGTACTGGGAACAATGGGACAAAATCAGTCCAAAGAGACGGGGGGGAACTTAAAAAGGGAAAAGACAAGAATGCTGGACGGGCGATATAGGCAACCCTTGTTCAAAACAGTGGGGGGATCCTTGTTTCAGAGGGAAAAACTATCCCGCACAAGACGGTGACACGGGTGAAAGGAAGGAAAAGACGGGCGCCCCCGGACGCGTCATCAACGAAACCTTTCGCACTGTTGGGCATCAGTTCAAGAGGGATCAGAAAAAAGCGAATAAAGACGTGGATCGGGCCGAAGAACATCGGAGAAGCACGTTTGAAAGCGGACGAGAAAAACAGGGGCACAATAATTTTCGAAAAAGGCGAGAAGAAAAGCGCGGAAAGCAAGGCACAATCTGACCGACAACGTGATTGCACAATTGATTGCGAAAAACTGCTGCTTTAAATCGGGTGTCACAGCAAAGAAAAAAAAGTGACGGGCAAAATCCACAAATCGGAAGCCGTGTGCCCGGCAGACAAACTGCTCAAGGGAGGAAAAGCAACAGGGGGAGCAACGCGGTACACAAATGAAAAAAGAGCATTGAAAGATACGGAGCGGAAAAACCCTTACAATATCCGGCCTGGACAGCATCGGCAAATGAGAAAAAAATTTGGTTACTCGTACGTGAAGGGGGATAGGGGGGAGACTTAGAAGCAGAAGGTAAAAAAAAGGAAGCTTCACCCTGACTAGCTAGAAACGCTCAAAAAAGGTAGTACTCGTTTCTATTTGCAGAAAGTGAGCACCACGAGAAAGAAAGCGGAAGAAGGGGGAATAAAGCGAGGAAGTACTTTCAATACTGTGGTGTCCGAAAACCTTCTTGGAAAAAAGAAGAAGGACTAATCATCCTCAGAAAGAAAACGGGAAAAACAATTTACTCGAAGCGTTTCGTAGGGCGCTTACCGGTAGTGGTGGAAAGGTGTCTAGCTCTCACGAGGAGGAAACTGAGTA
>Ga0179593_1679707_pt1 | contig 23073 bp, 25 predicted proteins | sample CZODoug2_1_08_16_FD_185931 | JGI IMG/M metagenome (GOLD analysis project Ga0179593, IMG submission 185931) | Vadose zone soil fungal communities from Angelo Coast Range Reserve, California, USA - CZODoug2_1_08_16fungal (PacBio error correction) | ecosystem: Environmental > Terrestrial > Soil >...
TGTGAAAGAACCTGTTGTACGGGCTCGAGGACTGCCGGTACAATTGTGACCCCGCCCGGAAAAGGAAAAAAAAAAAAACTGGATAGACCGCTCTCATGCAGGGTTGAGGCCTGGCCGGGTTCATCAAAGGGGGTAGGACGCCGCCAACTATAACTAAAAAATCTTTGCCAAAAAGAAGAGGTAGCTCGTGTACGCTGTGCGAGTGCGCGTGGAAGAGAATGCAGGCGACGAATATGTTTAGCTAAAATCCGCGTTTTCCATGAAACAATTAAAGCGAAGGGCGTGGAAGAAAGTCAGAAAATCGGCGTAATATCGGAGGCCCTTGCAGGAAAGAGGAAACATTGCTCTGTTTAAAAAATAAGGGAAAAAAGCGGAAATATGTTCGTCCCCGACCAACCCTCCGCTGGAAAAAAAAGCCAAAAAGACAAATGGAGTAGGAAGCCGCTCGGCGCGAAAAAGCGAAGATCGGGGAGGACGAGGGTTGCGAACGGAACTCGTCGAAAAATCAAAAAAGAGAGGACTATTCCGCGAATTAACGAAGGTCAAGAAATTTCTCCAGACGACAGAAAGGGCGAGAAGTCCGCCCCCGGCGCGCAGGGTCAGCCGCTCGGGAAAAGATAACAAGAGCAAAGAAGCTACGCCACTGGCGACCACATCACAATGCAAAAACCTCAGTAAGCGAAAAACTCTCGGAGCCCCGGCGGGAGGAAAGGGGTAACCGGAGAGAGGCTTCCGAAAAAAGGAAGAAGATGAAGGAGTATTATTCTGCCCTCTTCTCGTAACCTGTGAAATCAAATCAAAAAAAAAAAACCCCAACCCAAAGAAGGGAAAAAGGTTGATAATTTGTAAGCCCCCTAAAAAGTAAACTGGGGGGTGAGAAGCTTTCTCTTGGAGTAATCCCAGAACTGACAGAGAGCTGGAGAAACCTTAAAAGCCCATGTGAAGGTGCTCCGGTGAATTAAATCCAAGACAAGGTCCAAAAAAGGGAAAAGACAGTGGGGTGGGTGGGCGGGGGGGGGGGGGGGAGGGGGGGGGGGGGGGGGGGGGGGGGGGGGGGGTCGGCAAGTGATCCTTAGGGGGGGGGGGGCAGGTGCAAGCGCATAAACAATGGCGCGCGGAGCGATCAGTAGAAACCTTTTACGAGTTGGGATCAAAACCCATAGAGCAACATTCTAAAAACAATATTCTCAGAATTGTAAACGAAAACAACATTAACAGAAATGCGGCACTATAAGACTGGGTCGGAAATCCAATCTGCAGTTCAAACAGAAGTTCGGATCTATTATGTCGTAAGCTCAAGACACAGGAAACGTTTTGGGAAAAGAAAAGATAAAAGGAACAATTCTTTGGGGGAATGATAGGGGGGGGCGCAACTAGTCTTTCAAAGGGCAAAGTCAGGCCAGAAAAAACACCCGAAAAAAAAAGCGGCGACTTAGAGCGTGGTGGGAAGCGCCGAGGGTGGTGAGGGGGTACTTTCAGTGGTCCACATGGTGTGAAACTGTTGAAGGAATAAGGCAGAAAAAGATAATGGATACGGCGATGGGGGTAAGGACTTCCTGTTGAAATTCAGGGAGTCGCCACCAAAATAAATATTTTGGCGGGAAGAGGAAGGGAAAATGAGGAGGCCACTTTTAAAGAAAAGAGCTCTATCGAAGAAATTAAGAATGGTGGAATTGGGCCCGCAATTCTCTAATCAAAAAAAGTTAAAGACTCTGGTATTTTGTCCGTAGCATGTGGGGTCAACATGGGTGAATTCCATAAGGTAACGCGGGGGGTGGTTTTATGGATTGAGGACGCAGACCAAATCGTTAATGAGAAATTGGGTGGGTCTTCTCCGGGAGACCGGGTCAAAGCGTGGTTGAATTGAACCGCCTGAAGCTATTGTGGAAAGTGTACTTGAAGGTCAAGTTATTGAACTACACCTGAAAACAGACGATGTTTACCGCTAAACGATTTTGGGGAAATTAAAGGGTAAGAAATTGGGGGAAACTTCCTGTTGTTGTGGGAAGGGTCATGAGGGCGTGCAAAACAAGGAGAAAAAAAAACTCTGCGGAAAGAAGTAGGAAAGTGTCTACGGATGAATGAACTTAAGAGAAGCCAATTGCTGGGGGGGCGAGTGGAAGTTCCTTGGGATGCAGTGGCCGTGAAAGACCGGCTGGGTAGAAAGAAAGAAGGGAAATGTGAAAAAGCAGAGGGAAACAAAGGCTAAAGGGCTTGGGGGTTTCCTTCTTGGAAAAAAGCGAGCAGGATAAACGGCGGGAAAAAAGGTTTAAACAGACGGTTGTAAAAGACAATAAGCGCATACAGTTGACAAGGGGGAAAAGGGGAAGGTTTAACTAAAGGAATCACAACAACAACGAGGATGGAAAGAGAGATCAACAACCTTTTAAATGTAAAAAGGGAAATGAAGAAAGATACCTAACAAAAGGACGGGGAACTAAGAAGCAAGGGAAACTGGTAAAAAGGGAGTGGGGGTTCCTCGTATGAATAGGGGCGTGGGAAAAAAAGAAATGAAAAGCCAGACAAGAGCAGAGGGGGCTGTAAATTCTTTGAAGAATTGGACATAAAAAGACGGGAAGAAAAAGAATGACCTGAAGGAAAAAATGAACACTGCAAAAGGAAAAAAAAAAAACAAAAAGTTCTCGATTAAGAAGGTAAGGGGAGTTTTATTAACCGGCACGAGAAAATGAGTAGAGAAAGGACATTTCGTGTGTTGCACAGGCATGAAAACAAAACGCTATAAAAAACAAGCATTTTGTAAATTTCTTTATTAAAAACGAAGAAAGGGGTCCAAGAGATGAGAGCGTAAAGCTGCTTAAGGTAAGCCAGGAAGAAACGAAAAGGAAGGGGGAGAGTAGAAGAAGGGTAAGGAGGAGAAGGGGCGGGAGAAGAAGAAGGGATGGAGTGAGGGGGTAGAGGGAGATGGGGGGGAGGAGGGGAGGGAGGGTAGGGTGGGGGGGTAAAAACGGAAAGGAAACGGTGGGCGGAGTGAAGGGGGGGAGAGAAGAGGTGGATGGAGGGGAGGGTGCGGGGGGGTTAGAGTGTTGAGGGGGGGAGGGGAGGGAGTGAATGGGAGGGAAGGTGGGGAAGGGGGAGGGGACCGGGGATAGGGGGGGAAGGGAGTGGAGGGAGGGGGGGGGAGGAGGGCGAGGGGGGGGGGGGGGGGGGTGGGGATGGGTGGAGGGGGGGGATGTGGGTGGAGGGAAGGGGGAGGGGGGGGGGTTATGAGATGGCGGTGGGGGTGGGAGGGAAGGGGTAGGGGGGAGGGTGCGGAGAGAGAGGAAAGAGGGGGAAGGGGGGGAGGTGGGTGGGGGGGTGTAGGGAATGGAAGGCGAGGGTTGGGTAAGAGGTCGGCGCGGAGTGTGAGCAGGAGAGATGAAGGGGGGGGAGAGGGGGGGAAAGGGGGAGGGAGGAGTCTGACGAGGTTGGGGGGGGGGGTGAGAGGGGGGAGGAGAGGGAGGAGAAGAGAAGGGGACGGACGAGGTGAGAGAAGGGAAGGAAAAGAAATAGTGGGGGAGTGAATAGGAGGGGGGGGGGATAGGGGAGGAGGCGCAGTGGGGGGGTGGGGTTGGAGGGGGGGAAATAGAGGGGGAAGCAAACTGAAAGGGGAGGAGGTGAGAGAGGGAAGGGGGAGGGGAGGGGAAAGGTGAGTTAGGGACGGGAAGGAGAGGAGAAGGGGTGGTCAAATCATCACCTTGTAGGATTAGAGACCCACCTGTGCAGCATGGAGGGAGACTTAAATATCGATTGGGGGGGAATAACGAGGGTGGACCTGGCCGTAGGGGCCTTAAGGAAAGTCTTGTACCATTATATTCGAAAAAAGGAAGGAGAGAGGCTACGGGGAAACCATGGAAGGGACGAAATGGGGTGGGGAACTTTGGAAGGGAAGAAAAATAATTCATTTAGCAGGTCTGGAGGTTTGCATCAACTGATAGGAAGTTGCGAGCATCTGGGGAAGGGTCATTGGAAGGGGGTCGGGGGGGGGAGCTTTTTGTAAAGCAAGACGCGATGCATAATTTGACCAATCGCCGTAGAATGAGAGAGGAATCTAAGGGAAAGTTCACATCCAAATCGAGCACGAACGCTATAAACATACCATAAAAATCGGCGGCCTTCCAACAGCTCTCAAAAAAGGGGTTTGGTGGTTTGGTCGACGATAGGAAAGGAATGTGACATGGGGTGGGGTTATTAGGAAAAATAGGGCGCGACCTTTCAGAAAACGAGATTTTGGACATTCCAAAAAGAGGGGTATTTCGTGAACAAACGTCAATGGGGGGGAGGGTTTTGAAAACAGTTCGTAAGAATTGGAAGACGTTGAAATGCCGATGTTGTCGAATGATTATATGCGCAGCGGCTGGTCTATGAGGGAAAGAAAAAGGGTTGTTGAAGGGTGCAAAATGTTGACTTTTCCATAGTAAAAAGGGGTGATCCAAGGGAAAAAGAAAGGAAGAATTAGAGAATAGACTGCAGGTTATCTCTGGGGGGGGAAAAGAAAAACGAAAGGATATGAGAGGAAGCACAAAATAAGAAAACAGGGGAATGACCTGGTCAAAACGGAGTGGGGTTACCAATTCCTTAAATGTAGCCGAAAGGGAATCTGGTGCTTGTTCAGGCGTAGCAGAAATCGCGGGGGAGACGTTCTGGGAATTATGCACATTTAAAAAAAAAGGCTGGCCAGAGTGTTAAGTGGGGAGGGGATGCCAATTCATTTTCCAGAAGTTCGCTGTACGGTATCAAGTTTATCGAGAAGAGGTCATCATAAAAAAGGAAAAATGGGAGGGATTTTCGGAAGCACAAGATCCGGCGGAAAAAAGAGGGAAAACTCTGGAGATTTATTGCAGATTGGTTGAGCCTTTTGTATACGTACATGTCGGCGCCAGGGGGGGAAAGCGGCTTCTCGTGCAGATAAAAGTGGGTCGGGGACACTTGAAGAGGAAAAACGCGCCGGGGCGAATACTTGAGGATCTCTTCTGTCGTCGGAAATCGCAAAACGGATTATTCGTTTGAAAGCGGAATAAAGTCCTCGAAAAAATAAAGGGTGAACTGGTGAAAAAAACTCTGTCAGAAAAAAAGGGGGCGGTTCCGCCCCGCTCTCTGAAACCCTCGTGGGTGCGGCCCCTACCTATACCTACTTGTCTTGAGGGGAGGGGGGGGAGGTTGTTAGGGTTCAAGAGAGGGGAAACTTGAATAAAAAAAAACCAAACCGTAGGGGACCGGATGCAAAACGTCCATTGGTTTACTGCAGGCTGCTCCTCCGCGGTTCAGAAGGAAAAGGTGGGGGCAGAGGAAAACTCAAAAAGAAAAGTTGTTTGGTTTCATGGGTTTAAAAGAATCTCTAAAACATCTTCGAAGCCTTATGAGCAGGGCCCAGTCCAGATCTTCAAATTCACAAAAGGGGGCAACTTTTTTCGAATTCAAAAAAAAGAGTTCAGGCGCGAGGGACAAGGGAAATTGGAAGGATAAAGCGGCGATCCAGGCTTGAGAACACACAGGTCCGGCGGGCAAAGCAAAGCGAAGGAGAGACGACAATCTCGCTCAACAACAACAGATTATGAGAGTTTTAGAACAAGGTGGAAGACCGCTCCAAAGGAAGAAGAAAGGGTGTGAACCGGCCGTCGGCGCTCCACACTTGGGGATCCTTCGGAGAGGAATGGAATCATTGCCGAAAAAGAGAGGACGCTCAGCGATCATAACAAAGAGGGGCGGGTCAATGGGAAATAGCTCTTGGGGAAATTCGGATTCCTCATGCGATGAGCTGTTCGAAGATTTGTTTTCAGAGGAATGCTACAAAAAAAGAGGGGACCGCCAATGAAAAAACCCTCGTCGGCTGAAAAGGAAAGACGTCACCGGGGGCGTGAAAGGGGGAGAATACGAAGGGACGCCTTTAGGAACGTTCCTCAATCCAGGACGTTTCAAGAGGACAGACGGAAGAGACGGAAAAAAAAGAAAAAACCAACACTCAGACTGGCCGACCTAAAAGAACCCAATCAAAGGTGATTTATGGAGAAAAAAAAAACCCCTCGTAGGTCAACGCCGCGCAGGTTGGGGGGGACGGAGTCGCCACAATTAATACCGAGGAAGAACGATTAATTTGGAGGGATCAACGAGGTGTCAACCGTTTAGAAAATAAGAATGCGACAAGAAAAAATAAGCACCGGCGCGAGAATGCATTGGAAGAAAAAACATCACACACCGAAAGAGAGAAGAATGCTCACATCCACTTCCCTTCCGGACTCGCTTTAAACCCAAGGCTCCCAAAAACAAGCCCGCCTCGTCTCTCAAGAGCGAGGAAAGACCGGAGTTGGGAATAACTCCTCCTAGAGACAGGGGACTTCTTATCTATAACACCCAAATGTGACAATCTGAAAATGATAATGGGGAAGTCCCAAATTGAATTAAACTGAACGAAGGAAAAGGAACTGCCTTAAGTGTCATAAGCCAAGGAAAAGTCAGGCCCCTTTTCGACCTGAAGGGTATCAAGAGGGATTATGAGTGTCGAAAGACGGGGGTAAACCTCCTTAGGACAAGGGAAATAATTTGGGCCAAAAAAGTGGACCTCGTTTTCCAGCTTGAAGAGGAAAAAAAATGCTCGTCTGATCCTATAGAAGGAGAACGTGGATAATGTTCAGTCAAACCCAATATGGAAAAAAGATTATAACACTCATTTCCGCTGCACTTAACATAAGCCGAGTGCGGCACTATAAGGACTGGGGAAATGAAGGCAACGCCAAGAGGCAGTTCCAACGTAAGGGGGAAAAAGGGTTGTTGCATGAGTATCCATCTCCAAAAGATAAACAGGGATGCGTTTGGGGTTCACTAACGCTACAATAATCTTGACACACATCTTTTTGGTTGGGCAGGAAAAAGCGCAACTAATCTTTCCATCTAAAAGAAAAAGGCCTGAACTAAAAAAATCAACAATCTCCGTATGGCTAATGGTTTGGAATGACTCAGCGAATGTGTTCAGGGGACGTTTCTTGTCTGCGATGCCGGGAAGGAAATGGGTTGGACGGCAGTGAAACAGAGAGCCCTTTCTTTTAAAAAAAAAGGACTCTGGGGTGAAAATCTGCATCTCGTGTGGAGGGAAAAAAGCAGGCCACCAACAAGAAAGAATGGTGCTACAGAGGAGTGGATCAAGATGCGGCTCAAAGGGGAAAGAAAATCGACTTGAGGAACGCTATAAGAAATGCTCCAGAACTTGAATGGAGTCCCATGAAAGGGAATAGTCGCCTTTAACTCTGGTTGGGACCTTTGCAGGGAGGACACAGGTAGGGGGGAGAGGGGACCTGGTTTTGTTTATGGCAAGGGGGAAAGAGGGAGTGACCAATCCCTGGTATGACACATCGGTGGACGATACCCTTTGATGCTGCATAACATGCCTTATCCTACAATGGGGGGGGGGATGATCGGGAAGGTCCATTAGATAAAGGGGCTGCCTTAAGCAGCCGCGTTTAGACGCTAACGCTATGAAGTGCCCCCCCCCCATTCGGAAGGGAGCAGTCCAATCTTGATTGGGGAAACGAGGGGGGGTTGTGCATAGACATTGGCCTTGCGTGCAGCATGTCAAGGGTAAGTGTCGTAAGCACCGGGGAGAAGGTGCATAAAGTAGGCTTGGAAAAAGGGTATATTCACTAAATCGACGGTGGGCAGATGTAGATCCTTGGCTTCGGAAGGTCTACTTGCGGGAAAAAAGGATGGGAAAATTAATCACAGAATTGAAAAAAAGGGGATAGCCCAAAACTTTCTACTATTAAGGGCCTACCGCGCATATTCACAAGAAGAAAGGAGTTTTTACAATTCGGCTTCGGAAAAATAGGGAAAGTCATAAGCTTGGTCCTATGTCGGGGGAGGAGGAAAAAAATGGGGGTGTGGGGGGGGAGCAGATCGCAAAAAGAGAGTATGAGACAAGAACAAATTTAAAAGCGCATGGAAAAATGAATGAAAGGACTATAGGGCTTTACACTTAAGGGGATTTGGAAATCGTTTAAAGTAGGAAAGGGTTATTAAAGAAAAAAGCCAGAAATCCGCGGTTGGGGTGCAAAAGAGGGCTGATGAATTTTACATAAGTCAGGGGGGGGAAAGTTGATTGCCTTGCCCGAAGCAAAAGGGGAGAAAAAATCCGTGTGACGAAAAACTTGTCGATGATAAGGTAGGGGGGACTGGATGTTATGACCGCAAAAGGCTAGAAGAAAGAAAGGTGACATGTGTTGAAAAAAAAGGGGAAAGACCAGGACAACAATTGGGGAAGGAAGAAAAGCTTGGGAGAACTTGTCCTCAGGTTAAGAACGTGGAGCTTAAACAGCGGCGGCGTAGGAAGGAAATAAGTGCCTCCAGATCAATGAAACAAGAAAAAAGTCAGGTCAATGACCACAGCAGTGAAAGTATAAAGGGGGGGCTGGTGGGCGAAGTCGGCCAATTGAAAGCGACGGTAAATTTCATTAAACAAAGAGGGGGAAATTGTTAGACAAATACAAGAAAAGAGGGGAGGCTGACGGAAACAAAAAGCTTCCGAAAGTGGATTAGAGACTTATAAATAGGACTTAAAGGGAAGCAGTCCTGAATGCTGGGGGGGGGGAAAGATGTGTTAATGGGCGAGCATCAGGGGCTCAAGTTCCTATGCGAAACGGGGGGATGGTGGCCTAGTGGGAAGAGAATAACGCCCCGAGCAGAGGGGAAAAAGCCCAGAAAAGAGGGGGTCTCTGGTGATGAACGGCTGCGTCAACAAAAGGCTTCACACCAGAGGTCTCCGAAGACGAGAAGAAACATTACCATTGTTGAAAAAAAAACCAAACGCTCAGCCTCTCGGGCGAGGAAAAATTTTAGGTTGTCGACAGCGTGGGCCAGGAATGGCCAGGTGACTTGGGGAAGAAAGTTCGCTCCGGGGGAAAAAAAACCAACCAAATAGTAAAATCTCACTTGGAGACATGGGGCGGGGCGACAAAAGGGTAAAGGGTTGGCTTTGGAGATGCCCCATAAAAGGCCGCAAAATGGGAACTTCCTGACTGCCGGAAAAGTTAAGAAGTCGGTTCTTCAAAAGGAAAGAAAAAAAAAGGACTCGGTCATGCGAAGTTTGGCCGAGGTCTATATTTGGTAAAAGTTCACCGAGCCGGTCCACGGTGTGATCGGATCTAGAAAACGCAGGCAGGTTCTTCACTGGAAGAATGAAAAAATCTCAAAGGGCCAAAAAGATGATGCTTCTGAAGTTTTTGCCATGCGTACCGGTAGACACTCTGGAAAGGGGTGCGGAAAGCGTAGCAGAAAATGGTCCCCTGAGAAAAGGAGAGGAAAAAAGTACTGAAGAGGTGGGACAGGGGAAGGTTAAAGGACAGTTGGAGGATGCCAATTATCAGCAGATTGGCGTGAAAGTAAAGTTTATATCAGAATAGAGAGAGAAGGAAGAAGTGCTGAGTGTGGTTGGGAAAGAAACTCTTCCTCCACCGCTCGTCCTCGCAAAGATAGGAGGGATGGCGCGGCGTTTTGGGAAGGAGTTGAACTCGGATAAATGGAGAAAAAAACAACTGGTATGATACGTTGGGAGGGGCGACAATCTTTGGAGTTCCCGACTTGAATCGATTAACTGAAAAAAATACGGGGCTCCGGACTTGATCCCGAGGGGGGGAAGGAGGGGGGACATGTCTTAGGTCGCTCTCATTTTAAACGTCGGGTGAAGGAATAATTCACGCGCGAAAATTAAGAGGAAGGAAAAATCGCTGAGCAAAACGGCTCGCTGTAACGCCCCGACTCGAGCGGGGAGGACGAGAAAATAAAAAGATACGACTTGCTGGCTTTGCGGGAAGAGGTGGTCGGCCCGGGGAGAGGTTTCAAGTCCATCTTCAGAACTCTAGCATTGCAAAAACGGCGAAAAAAGGATGGAAAAGCGGGGACGAAAGGAGGCTCCGAGAGGAACAAAAATGTCTCCGGGGGGGGGGGGGGGGGGGGGGGGGGGGGGGGATGGGGGGGGGGGGGGGGGGGGGGGGGGGGGGGGGGGGGGGGGGGGGGGGGGGGGGGGGGGGGTGGGGGGGGGGGGGGGGGGGGGGGGGGGGGGGGGGGGGGGGGGGGAGGGGGTGGGGGGGGGGGGGGGGGGGGGGGGGGGGGGGGGGGGGGGGGGGGGGGGGGGGGGGGGGGGGGGGGGGGTGGGGGGGGGGGTGGGGGGGGGGGGGGGGGGGGGGGGGGGGTGGGGGGGGGGGGGGGGGGGGGGGGGGGGGGGGGGGTGGGGGGGGGGGGGGGGGGGGTGGGGGGGGGGGTGGGGGGGGGGGGGGGGGGGGAGGGGGGGGGGGTGGGGGGGGGGGGGGGGGGGGGGGGGGGGGGGGGTGGGGGGTGGGGGGGGGGGGGGGGGGGGGGGGGGGGGGGGGGGGGGGGGGTGGGGGGGGGGGGGGGGGGGGGGGGGGGGGGGGGGGGGGGGGGGGTGACGGGAGCGTAGAAAAAAATCCCTGAGAATGGTTGATGTAACGGAATTCCTTCATCTTCGACGCATCATTCCTTAAATTAAGGAGAAAATAGTAATTCCGACAAAGGATTTTGAAGTCCAGTGATTAGAGCGTCTTCTCGACCGCGAGGAAAACAGGACAGGTCCAGGAATAGACGTGATCTCAGGAAGAAGTGTGATTCTCCGGGAGCCGTGGTCACCAACATTCCTGCCTTCAAAAACAAAAGAGGAAAGGTTAGAAATATCTACACAAAACACGTAGGAGGGGTATTTTCGAACCCAGGGAAGCGCTTCAGGGCTCTAGCTACGACCCCTTCAGCGGTAGACAGACTTTCCGCCGCTCGCATTCGAAAGGAAGGCTTCAGGAATTTTCAAGAACCTTTCACCGCTCGGACAAGAAGGGAAAAAAGGGAAAACTAAAAACTCTTCGGCAAATAGAAGGATAACAGTTGGCCCTGGGAGCCCTCTGTTAACTGGGTCCGAAAAGTCTGTGGTTGTACGAGAAGGCTACACGCCACCTCGGGGGAAAAAGAAAAAGAAACCCTAGTCGAGGCGGGTCTCGCGGGAAACACCGTAGTTTATAGCGCGGAGAGGGCCGTCGTCCCTTCAAAAACTGTCCGTTGAAAACTCAACCGGAAATACGAAATAAGGAGAAAAACCAGAAAGACAGAGTGGCCGGGGAAAAAAAAATCAGCGAAACAAGGCTCCCCTCTCTGCAAAAAAAAAAAAAAATAGGGCCTCAGAGGGGAGAAAGTAGGAGCATGTGTTTCTACTGATCGTCGAAAACAACCCTGAAATGCTGAGGGCCTCATAAATAAAGGTTCAACAGGGGAGATTTCTTCGCTACAAAGTACCCGTAAAAGAAAAAACCGGAGCGGAAGTTTCATCTGCTTCAGGAAAGGGAAAAAAATCACCGAAATTTTTCGCAAGGAAAAAAGAATCACTGGCGGGCACTTGACGAGAAACGGCCCCCAAACGCGAGCATAAAAAAAAAAGGGGATCTAGAGAGAACGAGCTGGAGACTGAGCCGGAGGAGCGAAAAAAGAATTCCTCACATCGCAATGCGGAAGGTAACCTGAAATGATGTAGGAAAGTCTTCTCGATAACAGTGTAACAGAAAAGGGGAAAACAATCTGAAATTGATAAAGGGGGGGAAGACCCCACAACTTTAACTTTAAACAGGAACCTGAAAAGGGGGGGGGAAGAGCGAAATGGCATCTCCAAAGGAAGACGAAATTAACCAGTGTTGCTACGCCGAAAAGCACATCTGGAGGAGGGGTGACTAATACCGGAATTGGAGAGGGGAAGTCCGAAAGAATCTGGGGGAAGAAAACTTGAGATCTCGTTTGCAAAAATACAAGCGCAGAACCTTCAAATGCTCGCGGCTAAAAAAATAAAAGAGAAGGAGAATAACCGTGGACAGAAGGGGGATAAGGGGCAAACCCCCAATTATCACTTAGAAAAAAAAAAAAACAGAAAAAAAATAGGTCTCTCCCAGATCAACCAGACTCAGCCGCGTGCTGCCGAGAGAGGGGGGAACCGGAGAAAAGCCAATCGGCACGTCAGGAGAAAAGGGGGGGGGGGGGCCGATCTATGGATTTGCGGGTCCTCAAAGGAGAAAAAAAAGGGGGGATACCGTTTGTTTAGCGAAAAAAAATATGGGATTAAAATACTTTGTTTTCAAAGGATCTAGGCAACGGAGAGAGAAAAACAAATTCAACTGGCAATTGGCAAGGAAAAGAGGGAGGAAGAATAAAACGAGTCGGAGAGGCGGGGGTGGAATTGCCTACTCTGGGGGAAAAGGTCCCATGTTTAGGGAGGGCTTGAGGTTCCTACCAGGATGGGAAAGGGGGACATAGGGATCAAATTCTCGACGGCGATTTGTGGGTGGGGGGAAAGCGACGGAGTAGTATTATTCCAAAAGATGGGAAAAAAGGAAAATACCTTTTTAGCCCGGAAGGGTGCGAAAGCCACAAGACTATCTAGCAGGCCGTTTAATGCAAAGAAGATGACGAGAACTGGAGGGACTTTGAGAAGATTTCCAATCTCAATCAAAACTGATGGGTTTTTTGTATCCGGGAAGGGTTTAAAAGGGATGGACCCTAGGGAAACCTCTTTTTTGGGAGGGGTGAAATTTTTAACTCCTATAAGTTCACAAAGGGAGGAGGTATTCCCAAGGAGAAAGGTTAACGGATAACCTTTTCAATGCGGGAAAGGGGGTAATAGAATTCTGACCAAAATGTGTCTTTTTTATGACTGAAGGGGGTGTTGTGTCTTTCACCGGGAGAAAGGGGGAGCTCTAACGATTTTGGAAAAAAAACCAGGAGGACAAGTGGTGAGCCAGTCACAAAATCAGTTATTTGGAAATCCGGTGTTGAAAGTCGTATAAAATTGGCTGCAAAAATTTCGGTATATGAGAAAGAAACTTGCGTGTTCAGCAAGCAAAAATTGCCTCTTACCCTTCATCAGCGCCAGGGGGACGTGGGTTGCAAGGAAGAGGGAGAAATTCCTTAAGCATTAAAAAAGGTCTGTTCAAAGCCAAGATTGTAAAATTCCTGGATTAGCCCAAACCTTTCTGAGATTGGTTTCCTTCTTGTTCAAAAAAAGAAGATCGATCAAGCGAGAGTGGGTAAAACAGCTTTCCTTTTGTAAAAAGTACTACTAAGGGAAAAGAAAAAAAAAAAAAAAAAAACGCTTTTGTGCTCATAGGTTGGAAATGGAGCTGTTCAACTGGGAAGGGGAACAAAACAAACAACTAGTATGAGGGGGAAAGAGAGAGGGAAAAAAAAAGAATTTAAAATTGAAAAAGGACAAAGCGATGGAAAAATAATTTTAAAAGGAAAGGACAGAGAAACGGTTCAAAAGTTAGGCTCGTACTAGGCGGTGAGAAAAAATTAAGAAAAAAGACCAGGAAAATATAAAGGGGACGCACCCTCCTTTAATTTCAAGGAAAAAAGTTTGCAAAGCTGGAAAGGAAGGGAGGGCCCTTCCAAGCTCAAGGTTCGAAACGATACGGCAGTGGCTTCGATGAAAAAAGGGGAAAGGGAGGAATTGCAAGCATACGTGACCTCAACAAGTTGCGTAGAAGAAGAAGAGGGAGTGGACAGCAAATGGTGAAACAAAACAGGAATTTTTAAAGATTTTTGAATGAAAGGAACGCGCAGCCGTCCACACTCGTATCGCGTAAAGAGGAAATTAGAAGACAAAAAGATAATTGAAAAGCAGAATGAAAACAATACACTTGTCTGGAAAGGGAAGGGGGGGATAAGTCAAAACCGCAACAATTGGTCCGTAAATTCGCCGGGAAAACTCAGAACGATTTGCAACCGAGAAATGTTCCATGAACAAACAGAGGAAGAGGGTCCCTTTTGTAGGATAAGAAAAGCTACGGAAACAGAGTGGAAGGGCTTTCGTGAAGTCTAGCGTCTTGCGGGAGGAAAATTCAAGTTAGCAAGTTTGCAAGGAAGAGTGTGTACATCTAGTAAAATTGACAAAATCAAAAGTGATATTCCAAAAATAGGAGGTTTGGTGGCTTTTTGGGAAAGAGAATAACCGATGCAGCAGGACAAAGCCGTAAATGATTCACTCAGGAACTGCTGGAAATGGCGTCACATCCTAGGCAAGAAAACTAACGGGAGAGGAACATGACATTTGAAAGCAAAAGGCTCCAAAAAAAAAATCAGGACCGGGGGTTAGGTGGTTTTTTGCGACGCTAGAGGCCATAATGGAAGGAGTTTGGGGGGCTGAAAGATTATGAGTCGGGAAGGCCCAAAAAAAAAGGGTGTCCCCCAATGAGTTTCGTGAAAAAAAAGTGGGGGAACTGTTGAGAAAAAGACAGAGGAAAAATGGGCCGTCCTGAGGGATTAAGGGGATGGCGAAGAGGGGGGAGAAAACAGCGCGGTTGCTGGGCTAATTGTGAAGAAAAGCCCTATTGGTTTGATGGTGCCTAAAGGTTGAGAAAGGGGGTTCAGGAGTGAAATTGTCCAAGGGGAAAATGAGAAGCCTCTCGCATGCATTCTGCAGCGGAGATTGGGACAATTGAGTCATGTGAGCCAAAATGATGTCTGAAATTTCCTGGTCCCCGTGTTTTGGGGGGGAACCATCAGTCCTGTATCACTAATCATAGATCAGTGGGGTTCTTTTCATGCGTAGCAAAAAGGGGAAAGGAAATCGGGGGCGAATAGGAGAAAGGGGAAAAGGCGTTGCCACAAAGGAAGGGTTTCAAGGGTTGGGGGGAGGGGTGTCAAAAAATTATGAGGGGGAAAGGGGGCGGGGGAGTTGTTAAGGGATTTCTTTAGGTAGAATCATCGCGGATTCAGAATGGGAGTGGGGGGAGAGGGAGTCGAAGAACCTCGACTCCCCCAAGAAACGAGCTAGGAGAGGAGGAGTGGATTTCTAAGGGGGACCTGGCGTAACGCCGGGTAGGGAACGCAAAAAGGGGGGAATGTGAGTCTGGAAAAAAGGTCAGGTTTGGAGAGGGGGTACTTGAAGAGGTAATGAATTGAAGACTAAGGACGCGGACTTGAGTCCTCGGCTCGGGAGGAGGGGAAGGAAAAGAAAAAAAAAAGAAATCTCAACACGTGAACGGAGGCTTTGAGAGGGGGCAGAAGCTCGTGCATTGAGGAGAAGACCGTCGACACCAAGGGAGGGAGACGCTCCTTGGCCCGCTGGGTGGGCCGCCGCGCGGCCGACGAACGATACCTATGAGGCGGCTTTGGGGCGGGGGGGTGAAGGGTTGTCTGCAAGGGCGGCGGGAAGGAGGGAGTGGGAGCCTCCCATCTTCCTGGTGAAAGGAAGAAGAAGGAAAACGACCCTTGGGAGTTGACTGCAAATGAAAAAGCGGAAAATCATAGGGAGTCTGCCAATTTCAAAAAGGGGAACGTGAGGAGCCCGACAGGGGGGGGGATGAACGCTAGACTCGAAACAAATCGAGAGAGGGATGTTGGACCCGACCCAATCAATATCTTAAAGAAGAAGCCGGAGTTGGCAGCCAGATTGTTCTAGTGCGAAAAAGGCTTGACCCGAGAGGAGAGGGGCTGACAAGGAAATAGGAAGGAAGACACCCAACGAGTCCTTATAGGCGAGAAAGGGGGAGGGGAGCAAGGGAAGGGGGAAGAACACCATCAGTCCCTCAGCAAAAGAAGGTCGAAAATCGCCGACAACACAACGGAAGAGGTTCAAAGGTAAGACGAGAAAGGGGCTCAGTGAACTGCCAAGGGGAAGGGGGTTACCGAAGGGAGGCTCGCCCGAACCTGGGAGATAGGAGAAGCTCTATTGCTTCAGGAAGGATCCGCGCTTAGCTCCGACAACTCTCAAGAGGCTCCAAAAATATCGCGAAGTGAGGAGGACCTGGCAAGAGAGGGTAATTTGAACGGCACGTGATCGAAGATGGGGGGAAGCTTCTAAAGAAAGCCCGCGGTTCCATGCCAAAGAAAAGAGGCGCAGACTGAAACCGCGGGGACCTGCCAAGAGAACACCGGAAAGGAAAATCCGCCTTCGATGGCCGTTGCAGGAGAAGGGGAAGGACATACATTAGTTTTGCAACAAAAGAAGGCGAATAGGATGGGACGATCAAAAAAAGAAAACAAAGACGCCGGAAGGAAAACCTTCCAAACCGAATAAAGGCAAACAAAGATAGTAGAAGAAACTAAAGTCGTCCACCGCTGAGAGGGATTGGGGAAACGCCGCTCGGTGGGGGGTCGAGTCACTCAATCCTCTCCTAAGAGCGGAAAAAGGGGGATCCAGGAACGCAAGACAGTTTTAGAATTTCTTCAACTATGGAAAAAGGCCCGCGTCCAAGCGAACAGAAAAAAAAACCTTGAGAGGGAATTTCAATCGCAACATCACCGAATTTCTCGAAAAGGACAAATCCATTGCGCGCAACCGCTTGGGACGCAGGGACCAACAAAGAGCGATTCAATCCAAACAGAGATGCTCCCGCAAGGGGAGAAGAGAGAGGGGCTTTCCGAAAAATCCGGACAAAGAAGAAGGGAAGGAGAACCAGTCTGATCCTTCAGATAAACTGAAAACAAAATCAAAGTGACAATCGGGGGGGGAAATCAACTCCCCCAACCTTGGGAACATGCCGCAGTTGGCCCGCTGAGAGGGAAAAGCCAGAACCTCTAAGTAAGTAAGAAGGAAAATCACATCGCTGTGGATGGAAAAACTGAAGTGGGTAACAAACGTCGTACGGGATGGTTGGGAAGCGTAAGAAAATGATAAAGGGGGGCAAAATCTTGCAATCGAAAAAAATGAGCGCGCTTCGCTACTAGAGAAGCAGACCGTGGACGTATTTTCAATAAGGGGAAAAAAATAGCAGGAGGGAACCATAAACACTATTCTCGAAAGGGAAAAAGACAGGAGACCAGAGCCTCTTGCGCACGATGAAAAAGACTGGGTGAGTTTTTCGGCACGCCAATCGGCAGGTCAACGTCAGTTCCGGGGGAAGAGTAGCGAGTATGCGAGGAAAAAAAAAAATTACCAGGGGGAGAAGTTTTGTCACGAAAACTGGGTGAAAAAATAATTAGGGGGTGGGGGAAGGGAAAAGGGATCAAAGGCATGCATAATAACAAGGAAATTGCAGGGCCACTAAAGGGAAAAACTAAAACATCGCAAGGTGGGGGGGGAAGGAAAGAAGGGGGAAGTGGGCAGGTTATTAGCTAGGTCGATGCCTACCAGGGATGTAGAAAGGGTTAAAAAAAGGGTAAAAGAAACCTATTCCAGGAAGGGGGGGTGAAAAAAAATTCTGTCGCGGGAGGGGAGGAGGAGGGCAAAACAAACGCCCGAAATACCGTTGCGAAGGGTATGAATGGAGAAAATGATGCAGGGAAAAGTTTACAGAAACTAACAGATCCTTCAGGAACTGCAATGAGAAGGGGGGGGAGACTCCGAAGTCCACACTACTCAAAACGTGAAAACTCCTGGTGGTGGAAAAGTTGCAAGGGGATGAAAAACCGTTCTGGTAAAAGAGACGCTGTTTGTGTTGAAAAGTGGGGAGAAGGGGTAGGCAGGGGAAAAATCGTGAAGAGGGAGAAAAGGAAAAAAAAACCAAAGCGGGGGATCAAGGACTTCAGGCAACGGTGAAGAGCTTCCTACCTACAGGGGGTTTTGGGGGGAATCTTGAAGGGAAGTTGTGCGTTACCTTAAAGCAGAGAGAAAACGATTTCACTTCCCCGGGATAGGTGGAAAGAACCTCCAAAGGGGGTGGTAGAAGTTCAGGGTTGGGGGGGGTGCATGTTCGAGAAAGGTTGTGAAAAGGCCCTTCTGGGCATATGAGGGCCGTTTCTACCGGAAGGAAAGCAATAGATTACCTTCATCATGAAGAACAATTGGGGGAGATAGGAAGAAGTTCCTTTCCGGAAGAAAGAAGTTCCATGCTATTTGGGTAAAGACCTAACAGGGGCAGAGACAAACATTTTAGGGGAAGAGGGAAAGGTGGCGTTGGCCGTGAGGGGGCACGTAATCAAAAAATAGAGAGCAAAAGGAACTAACTGCTTGAAACGTTTATCTGCAGGGACTTGGAAGTCTAAGGCTACATTCAATTTTTTGAGGAAAAAAGTTGCGTTGAATTGATCCAACAACAAAGATGGAGAGAGATCCATTCAACATGGGGAAAAAGGAGAAAAAACAAAAAGGGATTATGCGACTAAGAGTGAATCGAGTGGTGACACTTTTATCCTTTTTTAGAGATAGCGGAGTAAGTGAAAAGAAAAAAAAGCAAGAAAATTTGGGGGGGGGGGACGCGCTAAATTTTGAGGGAGTACAGAAGCCATTGGCTGTAAAGAGCAAGGGGGGGGGTGATCACCAAGGGAAAAAGAAGGCCCGGAGTGCTAAAAAGTAAATTGGCGGAAAAAATACTAGGAGAGGTCATAAGTTAGACAGGGGAAAATTACAGGTGGAAGAAAATGATAAGGCTCACCTCAATGGGGTAATAATGCACAAAACCGGAATGTGAGAAAAAAATCACATCTTTGGCTAACCTTGTCTCGAGAGGGGAAAAGAAGCCCACAAGGATGGTCTAGAGTAAAATGAAAGATGATTTACTTCCCAAGAAAGATAAAGACCTTGGGGGTAAGGAATTTCAGGAACCCAATGGCATCATTGAAAATTGGAAGGGAACAAAGGCTAGGGGGGGGTTGTGTCAATAAAATTTGAGATCATAAGGTTTCACTTATCAGGGAAGAAGTGACATTAAACAAACAGCGTTGTAAAAGGGGGGAGGAATAACGGGTGAGACAGGCATACGGAAACAAAACAGAACTTTGAAGGCTATGCGATGTGAGGAAAGAGGTCCTTGGATGACACTTCAAGTTAAAGTTCAGGAGGGCTGGCCTCAATTCGTATCTTTGTAAAAGGGGCTCATGGATAAATGCGAAACGGTAGGAGGGTGGAGGGGGGGAAAGGACTCCTACGGAAGAAAAGGAAAGAAGGAAAAAAAACCGAAGACGGCGTAAAGGGGGCGGGGGGGAGTAACTGCTGCTAATCAAAAAGGGGGGCGGAAAAAGAAGTAGGGTAAAATAACATTGAGGAACCATCGGCGTCAGGACAAAAACACTCTTCTCCGTCCTGGATGGGTTTAGGTGGTTTTGAGGAAAAGGGCAAGACTCCATTGGTTGTGCTTGGGAAAAGGTGAGGGATAATGGGAAGAAAGAGAAAAGAGGAAGTTTGCCAATGAAAGGGTGGCGGGGTCGGTAACAACATCCAGGGGTTGGGGGAAATGCCCCTCTACTACGATGCAATGGGAACGGTCCTGGTGAAACTGCAGTTGAGAAAGTCAAAGGAAAACATTCTTATAGTGCGCGGCTGTGAGGAGGGGGCCGAGAAATATTTAGGAGAAAAGCGAGGGGGTGGGGGGAAAAAATGATTGCAAATTGCCGGTCCATTTTAGAGGGGGAGCTAGTTAGAAAGGCGCTCATTAAAAATCGCAGGACAAAAAATGTAAAGGGGGGAGAACAAAGATTCTATGAGAGGGAATTGTAAGAAGGAAAGTCCCGGAAGACCTAATCAATAGGAATCCCGATTGGGGGGGAATCAAAGGGCATCACTGGAGAATTCGGTTAGGAAATAAAGGAGGGCCACTTGGAGGAAACATGTTTAAAGGGAAAAGGGGGGGGGGGGGGATTAAATCAATGGGAAGGGATGTCCCTTTTGGGTGACGGATTTGAAGTTGCGAGAAGAGGTAAAAAATACCTTAATTCAGAGGGAAGGGGATTTTGGATAAAACCAAGCAGAGACCGGTCCTCTCCACGCCGGACTAAAAAAAGGGGAAGAAAAAAAAGAAGAGGGGAACTTGGGGGGAAGATCTGAGTTCGAGCGACAGTGGGAATGTAGCATGGGGAAATTCAAAGATAAAGGTCGGATTTTCGCTACTTGGAGGGCGCGGACGTCGTTGTTGAGCCGCTTGGAGACGGAAGGAGGCTTTAGCAAGAATGAGAAAATTAAGGATGGGGGCGTTGAATCGGAATAAAGTCAAAAGCTTCAGGCTCTTATTATATTGTGGAAAACGGAGGGGACCACCACTGTTACCCGCGCTCAAATGGAAGAGGGAGGGATTACGCAGACAGCGGGATGAAACCTATACAAAGGGGAGGAAATTTCGGTTGAATAGGTTTTCAAAGGGCGATGGTCTGGGGGGCGGGGAGGAGGGATGCGTCATCTCTCTTATCCGGCGGAGAAAAGAAAGGATTGAAAGCAAAACGGGGAAAAGACTTTGGGAAAAACAAAGAAGGGCCTCCGCGCGGAAGTCGGAGGGAAAGGGAGGACAGCGTCAAGTCAGTCCCGCTATCGAGGGGGGGGGGAAAAAGGATGGGGAAAGGCGGCGTATATAAAGAAAAAAAATCGAGGAAACGCATCATCGCGCCGGGGAAGGGAGGTCAAAAGGGGCCAGAGCTGAACGCGCAGGAAAAATAGGGGGGAAGGTGGTTCTTCGCCGTCGCGGCCGCGGAAAAAGGGAGCAAGCCATGATCCAATTCCTAAAGAGAAAACGGAGAAAGGGGGGGTTCGCTCGCCGAAGGGTCACCAAGAATGCGCAGTCCCTCGCGCCCGGAGAGGGACGGAAAAAGGAGAAATACCAACCCCAACGAGGAGTAAAGATATATGAGGGGGCGGGAAAGGGGGAACAAAAGGGAGAGAGGGATTCTCAAAAGGGGGGGGAAAACGAACGGGGGAGACTCTAAACCAAGGGAGAAAAGACCTTCTATTAATGGACGGCTTGTAAACGCCGCGCGGACTTCCGCAAGAGAGAAAATCTCAAAAGCTTTCTGCAATAAAAGGTAAGGTTAAAGGTCCCTGATCCGTTTTCCGCAAGGAAAGCTGCGGTCTAATGGGGTTCCCGAGAGCTAGAACGCTGTACTGACATGAAAAAAAAAAAAAATCAGAGAGGGCCTGAAAGAGTTGACGAGCTTCCGTCACCGGAGGGAAAAAGGAGCGGCTTATCAGGCCGTCAAAGTATCCAGACAACCTGCGCCCGTTTGTCATATCTCTGTAAGGGGGGGGAAAATACGAGAGGGGAGAACACTAACTCCCGACCAACCCGAAGAGGAAAAAAAAAGAGGAAGTCCACCAGAAGCTGAGTTAGACTAAGGAAGGGGAGTCGGTTCACGAACGGCCTCATAGCTTTGGGGGAGGGAAAGGCGCGTGGGGGGGGCGATCTCTTCGCACAATTCAGAATAAAAAAATTATTCGGGGAGGACTTAACCCATACTTTTACACCGTGGGATTTATAAAAGAAAGGTCGCTCCAATCGGAAAAAAAAGAAGAGAAAACAGCGGCAATAGGGATTCCGCTTCAAGGTTCAAGGGTCCACTAGATTTCCTACCGAGAAGAAAAGGCCAATCTCGCCGAGGGACTCACTGCAGGAGAGAAATCCCCGGATCTCAACCCGCCTCTAGAGAAAGATGAGAAACGAGCGTTTAAAAGATCCTTAGATAGGGAAATAAAGTACTAAAAATAACTCACACTTAATCCGATTCAAGAAAAAGGAAAGACCTCAGGAAAAGGGGGAAAAGACCCAAAATCAAGGGGACAATCGGAAAAGGGGGAATATGGAAAAATCAAAAGCTTGAAGAACTTTACTGCCCCAGGGAAGAAAGAGAAGGAAATAAAACTGAACTCAAGGTATACCGATTTTGGAAATGCAAGGAAGTAAACAAGATGATCCTATTGATTACTACCGGGAGGGGGGGGTAACAACAGGCAGGAAGGGGAAAGAAGCTATCTTTTTCGAGGTGAATTCAGGGGGTCATGCGGAAAAGAGAAAAGGCAACTCGAGGCTTCAACTATAATCCAATTGGGAATAGGCCGTTGGAAGGGGAGAAAAAAAGGGGCACCAAAGGAATAGAGGAACAAGAGTCCCGAGCACTTGTAAACTATCAAAGGAGCGCGGGGGGAGCACTATAATACTGTTGAGTGAAAAAGGAAAGGATCCACGCCAAATAAGGCCGTAAAGTTCCCAGTGCAGGCGTAGCTCGGATGGGCTTTCTCATATCAAAATCATTACAAGGGACGGGTTTTGTTCACACGGGGGAAAAAAGAGAAATATTGGGACCCAAAAAATATTTCTTTTGGATGGGAAGGGAAAAAAAGCATTCAACGCATAATAATTGAAGAACAAAAGGGAAATTAGGGCACATGAAACTAGCTTCGTCAAAAAAGGGAACAAAAGGGCGGCCGGAGAGGAAAAAGAAGAAGAAGGGGATTGTTCAAAGGAAAAGGGTGGTTTTCGATGCTAAAGGCTTTAAATTTTGGGGGGGAAGTCTAAGGTTCATCACAGGAGGAATCCTGGCGAAGGGCCGATTGGTTTTAATAAAAGGATAGGAAGAGTTGATATTGCCAAAAAAGAGAAAAAAAAGGAAGAATTCTGGAATTTAGAGCTCGGCGGCAAGGGGGGGAAGGTAAAGGAAAAGTGAATGCAAAGGAGAGAAGGAAGGGCTAGGAAGTGGCATTTGACTGAATGATAACTCCAGCGCCCTAGACGAGGGGGAAGTCCTGGGGGAGACCATGGTAAGGAAAGAATGTACAACGAGTTGGGGGGGGGGAGGGGGGGAAATTTGACGGAGCATAGAAAAAAAAGTGAGTGGAAACAGTCGGATTCGAAGATCTTCATGAGAGAAGTTGAAAGGAAACCTTCGACCTACAAGGAAGTTCAAAGGGAATGCTGGCGGGGGGCAAGGGGAGGGAATTTTGGGGGTCGTTAACAGACGGGGAGTTGTCCTCTGCGAGGGGGGAAAGAAGTCGAGGACAATGTTCAAAAAAAAAGGGTTTTTATTTTTAGAAAAGAACCGGGGGGGCAGTTAAAATGGCTGGGGAAAAAAAATTAGGACTTTCTTTGAAGCACTTTCGTGCAGGAATCTGAGAGCAAGTTAGGAAAGCCTAGCAAATTACGGGTAACGAGAGAGTCCTTGGCTGCGGAAGGACAGGGGTGGGCTCGGTGGACAGCCAGTAATTCCTCAAAGGGGGGTTAAGGGAGGACCAAAAAGGGTCTCTCTTGGACGGGGGGGGGGGTTCAGGTTATAATCCCCGCTCATCATGACCATAAACAGGGGCGTTGAACATCTGCGCACATGGGAAAGGGAACAGACTCGATGCAAGAGGTGTTGAATGAAAGTGGGGAACCATGGGTTTACATCGAGGGGGAAAGAAGAGGGGGA
>Ga0179593_1482900_pt1 | contig 23072 bp, 16 predicted proteins | sample CZODoug2_1_08_16_FD_185931 | JGI IMG/M metagenome (GOLD analysis project Ga0179593, IMG submission 185931) | Vadose zone soil fungal communities from Angelo Coast Range Reserve, California, USA - CZODoug2_1_08_16fungal (PacBio error correction) | ecosystem: Environmental > Terrestrial > Soil >...
CATCTCGTGTAAAAGGATCGCCGAGGGTGGGATTGCACTACTATCCAACGGAACCCTAAGGGGGAATGGGGACGTCGGGGAAGAGGACGGTGGCAAGGTCGCATTGATCCAAAAAAAAAAAATGAAACTTGGGACCTACGTAAAAGGCCGGGTCCTTGTAGTGCAGGTGGCAGGGGGGGGGGCCACGGGGGCAAGAACGCGGCCAACCCGGACGAGGACGGATCGAACGGGTGGAAAAAAGGAGAAAAACACAAACGGGAAAAATTTCTCCTACCCGAAGAGGAGCCCTCGTGTCGTCTCCACTTAACAAAAAGAACTCAGGAAAAAACGAGACGAACGTTTGAAAACGGGACAAAAAGGAAAAGACTGCAGAATGGGAATGCCGTTACTGAGCGGAAGACAAAGAGAAGAAGACAATCAACGACGAAAAATCCCACAGAACGGCGTTGGGGAGAAAAGGCATCGGCCATGGCCTAAAACTGGACGACCCCAGACTCACAAAAGGGGGAGCTTTCAAACTATCCCAGACAGAAAGGATCTAAGAGGGGGGAATCGAGCAGCACTACGAAACTGCAAAGAAGGAGCAGGCAAGCTCACCGGCAAAAACACACCCCGGAAACGGAAAATTACGGCGCGGTGATCATGGAGGTTTTACAAGGAAAATCCGGCGGGCCGGAAGAGAAAGACTCCTCCTCTCAAACTGGAGGCCGCTTATGTAAAAAGGGGGGGAAATGAAGGGGGCGGAGAGGAAAAATGAACACACAAAAAAAGGGGACATGCACGTGGGGATCCCTTGTAGAGAAGACGGAAAAGCCACGAGCGATTCTCAAAAGCAGAGAAGGGCGGAAGAAAGCCCGCCTGGAGTAGAAGGAGCCGAGAACGAGCGTAAAGGAACCTTAAAGGGAAATCGGCCAAATTTCAAAAGCAGAACGACAGAATCTTCTTTCCAAGGTAGCGCAACTCGTAAGATCTTACTTCGGGGCCGAGTGCGAGAAAGTCCAGTCTGCAAGAAAGTGGTTTAGAGGAAAAGAGAATCAAGGGGGGAAAGATAACGAGAAAAAGAGTCCAGTGCAAAACGCACCCCTCAGCTTTTTGGGGGCGAGAAAGGGGGGGACAAAAGGGGGATCTTGATATTCGGAGTGGAACATTAAAGGGGGCACACAAACAAGACCTCGATTAGAACGGGCACGTCGTGACAGCGAGGAGGTCAAGAACATGTTGAAGGGGACACGGGAGAAGGAGAACGAAGAAGAGGAGGTTACGGTCAAAAAAAGAGAAAAAGAAGCTAGCTCGGCAGGGAGAGAAACCAAACAGTCAAAAAGGTCTTTAGTTCTCTACACGTTTGTCACAGTTAAGAAAAGGACGGACCTGGGGCCCTATACAAGGGGAAAAAGAAAGACGACAGATGCCGCGAGTAAAACGTGGGAGAGGGGCTATATACAGGGGGAAAGACTGCAGGAATTTCGGGGGGAGAAGACGGAGGCAGTCGAAGATCGAGTAAAAAGAAGACACGAAAACGGTGGAAAAGTCTCGAACGGGCTTTTGAAGGGAAGTTCATGGAAAAAAAAGGTTGCGGGAAAAGGGCCAGCTCGAAGGAAAGCCAAGGAGGCGACACCGGAAAAATCAACAACTCTAACCGTGGGCGGAAGAACGGCCCAGTAAAAAAGGACAGAAAAGACGAGGGCAGAAGCCGAAAAGAAGGAAGAAAACAACGGAGACAAAAAGGAACCGATCAGGCAAACGGCCCAGGGCGAAGAACATAGTGGATAATATCTAATCGGTGGAAAAGGGGGCATTAACCCGACTTTGAATGCCGGAAGGTACTGAGGGGGACTGAAGAAGAACAGGGCAGCACTTGGGTCAAAAATTGTGTGGTACTCTAGGGAAAGGGTCTATATGGCGTTCGTGAAGATCAAGGGGCCGGGGGGGATGACGAAAATAAAGAAAAAGCAAAGGCAAACAACGTTGGAAGGGGGGAATTTCCTCCAACAAAAAATGATCAGCGAACGCCTGAATTGTCAGGGGGGGGAGCCTTTTGGTGGTACATATTCCCCAAAAAAACGGGAGGAAGGAAGGTTATCAGAACCGAGCTTCAGGACGACGAAAAAGGTTTTGCGACCTTTCTCATCGAGCCTGGCATTGTATCAAAGGGGGAGGAACGAAAGGGGGTCTGGCTGGACTGGAGTCTTTTTTCTTGGAGAGATAGCTTAGCAAAGTGGGGGACCGGGAGAGGAACAACAACAAGGGGAGGACGAGAAAAAGATCGGCCAGAGTCTCAAGAAAGGGAAAAGATGCCAAAGAGAAGAAAAAAAGAAACTAATCAAGTTAACTTATTGGAAGTTCGACAGGAACTGTCAATAGAGAAACCCAAAAACGTTTCTGGAGGGAAGGGGACTTACGCTTCGGTGCTGAGAAGAGTTCTCAAAGGAAAAGAAGAAATGGGCAAAAGTGGGCCGACGCACCCCAAGGATGAACGCGGACAAGGCCTAGGAGGCTGTGGGTGTGGCGCACTCAAGGAAAACGTTGGTTTCCTGGAGAGATGGAAAAACGGGGAGACTCCACACAGGTCCGGCGAGGGACGAAGCAACAGATCGAATCAACCAGTGTAAGCTCCTCCAAAAAGTGACAAACACGGGAGACCTTCTAACAACGGCCCGCGACTCCTTAAGAAAAGGCGGGGAAAGAAGGACTAAAAACCACCAGCGACAACGAGTAGGAAGGGGGGAAAGGAGCAGAGACCTGGCGCCTGTGAGATGCGAAAAAAACCTCCTAGACCGTGTGATGCGAGGCCAAAGAACGCTTCATTGACGAGAGTAAGAAAGACGACCCGGCCCTACCTGACGACAAAACGGTCTAGAAACAAAGGTGCCGTTGAAGGTAAAACTTCTTGCAAGGGCCTGGGGAAAAAACTGCAATACAAAGGGGGGTGAGGGAAAGGCCTCCCCTTCTCAGGCGTTAAGAAAGTCATAGTGGTCTTGGGAGTCAGATAAACCATGAGACGCTTCGGACAAACGAAGTCGATAAAAAACCATCCGATGACGCCATCTAACAGTGTCGAAGGGAATCAGGGGAGGGGGGAGGACTGCCCGGGGAGAGGGCACCCACAGAAAGGCAAGGGAACGCGCAAAAGGTAGAGAAAAGGGCCGGTTGTGACCCTGGATCACTGCCGGGGAGATACCCGTATCTGAAGGAACTAAAGCAAAAAAACTAGGACATACGAATCAAAACGGGAGGGAAAAATTCCGAGAGGACGGTGGCGACGTGCAGAAGACGCGAGGGGGGGGGGAAGGGGGGTGGGTGGGAACCGCCGCGGCACCGGCCGAACTCAGAAAGAAGAGCGACAATCCTCGAAAACCAGAACTCAACGAGGTGTGGAGGGAAGGACTCTCACACTTAAGAGTAAATACAAACGGAGAGATGGAGAAAAGGGACCCGGAGGGACAGACTGTAAAAACTGCGCGACTTGGAGGCCAGAAAAAAAGAAGGCCAGGAGAACGGCGAAACGAAGAAGGTGCTCTGACCGTCGAACAACTAACGAGCTCAAACGCCTGGGCAACTTTAACCACCGATCCACCCTTCGACGGAAGAAGAGAGGGGGGGAATAGGGGATCGAATTCTCTTGACGAAATGACTAGGCCGGAGGCTGAGGAACTGAGGGAGATCGGGTGAAACAGACGAGAAGAAGAGACACTTTCGCACAAAAAGGTTACATGTCCAACAATAAAACGTCTGGGCGTGTCGATATTAATGAGAAGAAAAAAAAGGCTGCAAAGACAGGAAAGAAGAAGAGTCGAGTACTGGGGTCGAGAATGCAATCGCATCAAGAAAAGGGAGAAATAAAGAGAAATCCGCTCATTCAAACGGCAGCCATTGGGGGGGGGGAGGGGGTTAGCAGAAGTTCTCAACATCTGGGGGTCGTGCTGCTCGAAGTAAAAACAACTTATCCTGGGAGCTTTTAAAAAGGAAAGAAGCTACATAAATCGTGGGCGAAGCCATGGGACCGGAAATGCAGATGAACGGGGGAACATCTCGGTGTAGAGTCTGGCAGGAGATGACTTCTCAAAGCCGCGCCGTCTCAAAAAAAGATTCAGGACATCATTAAAGGAGTGGGGTTCCTAGCGTGAGGGGAAGAGACAGCTAATCGGCTTAGCGGGGAAAAAGCACCGAGGGGTCAGAAAGGACTGCGGGAGGTCTAAAAAATTCAACTAAAAACACTAAAAAAAAGAGGGACGCGGTTGGGCCTCGCGAAACGCGGCCAACTGCAAGCGGAGTCTACAGGACCGGCCAAAAGCGGAAACGTTCGTCAAGTGCGGGAAAACGCAGGGACCTTCGAGGACCTGGCCACAGTCTAGACGGCACCAAAAGTCAAACCTGCTAAAAAGGGCAGCTCACACCGCCGCGAGAATGTACAAAAGGAGAACGACGCCCGGGGGAAGTAGGAGAAATCAGGAAAAATACACGGATGAGGAGGAAAAGGGAATCGAAATGAAAAGAGTCTTCGATCTCCTCGGGGGGTGAACCGTCAGAGCCGCCTGTGTTAGCAAAACCCGCACGAGCAGGTTGATGGCGTGCGTAAAGGAATCAGTGACCGCAGGCGAATGGACCGTTCAAGAAAAGGGGAAACGTTTTCGTCATTGTGGTACTCGAGTGGACATTGGAAGCGGGGACTCTGTGCCCACCGGGCTTAATCAAGGATAGAACGGTTTGAGGTCGTCTTAGGGCAAACCAAAAAGAAAATGGGGAAAAAAATCTGCAGAAAAAGAGGGGGTCCCCTTTTAAAACTTCGGCCACGATCCAAAAACGAGGACGACTTTGTTCGGGGAAGAAAACTCAAGCCAGATGCTCCTGGACTGCCGGCAAGACAACCCTATAAGAGAACACAAAAGGAAAAGTAATCCCACACATTCGCGCCAAGGCCATCGGAAACATTTGAAAACCCAGGCGCCAAAGATGCCAGATCCAAGGATCTCTTTCAACCAAAGAACAGCCAGACCGTCTAATTTGTCCCGAAGCACGACGCATAGGAGCTCACCAAACCCAGTTGGGGCCTAGAAGTGCAGAGCGGACCGCGGTGGGAGAAAAGTAGGTAGCATGGGTCGGGATCTTTCATGAGAGGACGACCAGCCGAAAAATTCACGTAGTTACCTCAGAGGGGGGAAGACTAAAATCTTCTAACGACCACACAAGAAATGGGAGGACGTTGTGCGCGGGACCGTGTAGAGAAAGGAAGGGAGGTCAGGAGCAGCAACCCGACGAGTCGCAGGAGAGTCATCGGCCATCGAAAAAAACGGAGTAAGTACCGATACGAGCCAAAAGAGGGGATGAGGTAACTAGGGAAAGGACAAACGCGGGGACGAATTAGGAGGGGGCGAACATTTAGAGAAGCAGGAGGGGAGTTTAGGATGAACGAGGCGGGAGCAAACAGCATGCAGGCTAAAAGGTTCGCAAAAAACTAAGGGGGGGAAAGTTAACGGGGTGAAAGGACTGGGCCCCAACACTCTCTGATTTGGTTGCTATTATTTAGAACATCTTCGGCGTAAGGGGACAAAAAAGAAGGGAGGGAAAAAAAAAAACAAACAGCCTCGAGGGGAAAGGATGGAAGTAGGGGCCACAGATAAGAGCAATTCCAGTGGGGGAAAAAACTCCAGTATAAAAAGAGCATTTGACGGAAAAAAAGCGGGAGACCCTAGAGTAAAAAGTCATGGATCAGGGACAAAACAAACCGAACCTTTGTCAGAGAGGGAGGGAAGGAAATGCCTTAAAAAAATTGGTGCCCTATCCCCGGGCCAAGAAGAAAGACAACTGACTGGGCCGAGGGCGACACTGGGCAGGGGGCGTCAAAATACGGTGGCTAAGCGAGGGATGGAGGTACTACCAGGTCCAGAGCGAGTACACCGGAAACAGATGAAACTTTGGTACGTAAAGGAAGGGGCGCCGGGAAGGCCACTGTGGAAAATTTCGGCGCCAGATCGGGACTAATGAAGCAAAGCATTTGCTAGAAAGTGCAAAGCCCGAATCAGGTGGGCTGCCGGATTTCAAGATCAAAGGCTCCTGCCCGGAGTAATCGAAAGGGAAAGAGAGAAAAAATTCTAGCAGAAAAAAGTCAACCAACGATCGGGGACGACAACCCACGATTATCACGTACTTATGAAGAGATTGCCCTATTTGTCTACGACTTCCTGTGTTAACCTGAATTCTGGCTCGGGGGCAGGGGAACGGGATCAACGTTGGTAAAAAACAAGGTTATTGCTAATTAACGGGGGGGGGAGAGAGTGGATGAGGGAAGACATTGCGTTTTTTCTGGTGACTAGACCCAGATGAGATCCAAAAAAAAAAACTGTTGTGAGACGGCAGCCGACACCACCGCAAACAAAAAAAAGGAAAATTGCCTCGTGCCATAAGGGGGACCTCTAAAATTCGGAAAAAACGGGATCTTCAGTCAGTGATAAAAGAATCAAAGGCACTCGACTATACAGAAAAGCAAAACAAAAACCGGGGGGGGCTGACCTTTGGGTCCATCTGAGCGGAATGGAAAAAAAGAAATCAAGACCACGTTCGTAGGCGGGGGGAAAACTCGTTCTCCTGTCACAAGGGGGAGGGAGCGCTGGCGAGATAGATGCAAAACCAAAAAACAACAACGTGGGAGGAATGAGAATCAAGGAATACTCAAGGAAGATTCGAGCCACGAGACGAAAAGGGAAAGGAAAAACCGGGGGAACAGGGAGAAAGGTAACAATAGTCTCACCCACCTTTTACGGAGTCAAAAATCAGCGGAGGGGCGACGGGGGGAGAAGAAAAATGGAAAAAAATTTTTTTAAGAGGGAACTAAACACAAATAAATAAAAAGCATTCTGTGGGGACACACGCGCTAAACCAACCTTTGGTGGTTGGAAGTGAATAGAAAGGTATTACGTGGGACTAAAAGAAACAACCTACTGCTCGTAAAAGCCATCTCGACCAGCCCGCCCAGTCCACCGTTAAACAGGGGAAGAAATCAACCCGGAAATAAATGCACCATTAAGGTCGGGTAGTTAAAATAGCGACCAACAACATCTACAGGGCGCAGGAAGGAATCCAAGTGGGTAGGGAAAATGCAGGACGAAACTGGACGATATGGTGCGAAGGAGAAAAAGCTGGGCGAAAGGGAAACAATCATTCGGAAGCACATAGTATGATCGACCGGGGAAACAAGCCCGAAATTGCAAGAGCGGGGCCGTTCCTATTCACGCTTGGAGAGGGGAGGGAGAAGCTTTGCACCAGAACACTTTAAGGAACAGATCCATCTAGAACAAAAAGGGAGGGGGCTTGTTAATCGATCTCGACTTATAAAAAGACTTAAGGCCAAAGAACTAGAAAAGGACACCGTATCGGGAGACCAGCGCATTGTCGCGGGGGGCAGTCCCTTGGGAAAAAGGAAGGGGCAAGGGGGCACCACCCGGATGCAGGAAGTCACAAGGTGGGGATAAACAGGACGGGGTGGGGAAGAAAAAATCTATGAAAGGAGATGGGAAAAGGAACAAAAAAAAAACTAACAGAGGCTACGAAAATTCAAAGCACATTTGCGGAAAGGAGACTAGCGGGGTGGCATAAGGACCTACTAAAAGAGGCAGTGTGTGCTACCGCCTCTGACCCAGAGAAACGAGGGCGGACAAAAACAAAGACAAAAAAACAACCTCAAGGCGGTTTGGTGGGCAAAAACAACATAGAATCTAAGAGTACATTAGGAAGTTCGACTAAAAAAAAACGAGTACTCCTTTAAGAGGGAGGGCAGGACGAGGCAAATCAACTGAACTTCAGAACGTCACGGAAAGAGTTGCTCTACTTTTTCAAAAAAACAGCGAGCTTCCACGGGATGGGGGTACGTTAACAGTTTAAGATAACAACTGGCGGAGGATCTTTCACTTCGAGACGAAAAGAGAAGAGGCACTCAGTCTAGCGAACGCGAAATCGAAAGACTCTTGCGACTACAATACGGAGGAGGACAAGGGAAGGCACCAACGGCATTCAAAGGCTCAGGGGGTGGGCAGGGAAGGAAGAAAGGGGGCCCACACCTCGTGCGTACGCAAGGAAACCAGTTCTATCTGAGATGAACTGGGGAGTCCCCGCCTACAGCAGGAGAAAATACCAGGATAAACAAAAGTCCTCATCGAGAGAAGGGGGGGTGGATGAGAAGGAAAAAATCGGCGGTCTAGCAGGATGATCTCGACGAAACCGATTCGAGACAGGGAAGCGTGTGCCCGGGATCTGGAGGAAAGTAGTGCTGAGGAAGGGGGCGAAAGGCCATGGCCCCCTGGACGAAGGGCTTCCAAGCCGGTCGGGGAGGGATCGAATTCTGTCAAAAAGAGAAGGGGGGCGACGCTCAGCCAGGAGTCAAGTATCACGAACGGCGGCGGCTGCGGAACACGTGTGTCCAAGTCAGGGTCAAAAATAGAAGGGGGAAAAAAAAAGTTTCTCTCAAAGAAAAAACGGCTGGCGGGGGGGGGTCGGCGCAGGAGGGTGTGAGGAACGACGAACTCAACCTCGTGAGGCCGTCAAGGGAGAGGGGAACGGAGACCAAGCGGCCACCGATCTACTACAAGGGACAGGGGAAAAGAAAGGGAAAACGTTAGTCACCTAGATCTGTCCTTCGACGGCGACCAAGGGCCACCGTACGAAAAAAACCCATCAACTGAGGCTCAATCGTCAAAAAAAGAAGGTTACACAGAGGAGATAGGAAAAAAACTGGTGCGCTCAGAGAGACAAAAAAAAAGGGGGAGTAGAAAAAGGATCAGGGATCAACGATCTCCGAGTGGAAACAGTACGACAGGCGAAACTAGCACGCGGAACGTGAGAAAAATGTCCAGGTCCCGCAAAAAAATCACTAAACCAATGAAGGAACTTGGCCGCGGACTGGCCTTGGTCCGTGTAGAAATCGATGCGGGGCAGGCCCCCAGGAGGGGGAAGGTCCGAGCGTTTTTGGGTCGGAGAAAACAAAAAAATGTCGCCGACCAGAAGCGGGGCAACTCGGTGGCGAGCCCCGGGGGTAACAAAGAGAAAAGGGAAGACGACTCTAAGAAAGGGTCTGGCGCAAATAGGGGGCACGCAGGCTCTGACTGCCGCTATCGGGAACAAAAGGAGAGAGGAAAAAACAAAACTACGAAAATCCAGACCTCGTGGGGGCGAACCAAGGGCTCGGACAGGAAGGAACATAGAAAAAAAAGGCCTCTAGAAAGGGGAGAGCGTTAAAACGTACTTAACCAATCCCATGCCCGCGCCAGAGAAAGGTACAGAAAAAAACGGCTGCCCGAAAGAGCAGAAAAAAAAGAATCCAAAAATGGCATGCGCAGTTCCATTAGCGGAAGGGGGAGCGGTAGGTTTGAGAGGTAAAGTTGAAGTCTCGGACAGCTCCGCCTCCTCCTAAAGAACGGGAAGTATTGTCCGAAGCCGGAAGGGTGAATGGAATGCCAAAAAGAATCAAGGGGGAAGGCCATTGCCGCCCGTTAAAAGAAATTACTTCAGTCGGAGGCCCAGCGCGCAAGGCGAAGAAGTCGCAGAAAAAAAAAGGCTCTGGAAAAAAACCTCCTATAACGTCTGAGGGAGAAGGGTTTACGACTCCCAGCAACTAGAGAGGGAGGGGTGACTAAAATTTACATCAACTATCGGTTCGGAACGGAGGTACGTTGATGGCGGAGGGTCGCGGGCAGGCTTCCAGGCTTGACACAAAAAAAGGGGGGGGTGGGGAGCAAAAAAAGACAACAGGTAGGGCTTATGATCGAGTGGCATTTCCTTGAACCACGACCACCTCGCTGAATGGGGGGCGAGGGGGGAGCAAAAAAAATAGCGATTTCGGCGGTAGGTAGCGGGCCCAAAAACGAATAGTGGCTTCACTTCGAACCTGGAAATCGTGAAACCATGTTAAAGGGAACTAAAACTGAGAAAAAGAGGCGTGGGTACAAGCCGTCAATTTCCGGGGACTAGCTGATCATTGGGAAAACAGAAAGAACCAACCGGAACCGTAATTAGAGCGGTGTATGTACCGGCCGACCGGCTTGGAAACAAAGGGGCCAATAAATAATGGTGAGAAGATACAACGTGTGCTTGAGTAGATAAAGGGGGGGGTAAAGAGACGCTAGTCAGTTTTCGACGCTAAAGTAGAGAGGGTGAAGAAACCGGCAAACCGGATTACTTGGGGGGGGAGAAAAGACGGATATTGCGGCAAAGTCAACTTTTCGGGGAAGGGGGCGAAAGCTCAGGCCCACCGCATTTAATCAACGGAAAACCGCAAGAAGGATAGTGCGGCAGGACGGTCTAGAGCATACAAGGGCAGAACAGACAGTGAATACCCAAACACGGGGAGAGGAGATAGCACCGCGTCAAGGAAAAAACCCAAGTGGGGGGAAAAGAGGGAGGTACCTTAAGAATCAAACTGGGGACGGGGGGGGGGGGGGACGAGACGGGCGTGTAAAAATCCTTTAAATCAAATGACGGTCGCGGGCCGTTGGAGAGGCCTCAACGTGGTGGAATTGGACGCGGGCGTCGAAAAGGCTAGGGCGTAAGTCAGACCGTTTCAGGGGGGGGGAGAAGGGGGAAGCACAAAGGCTAACACAATGTGGGGTAAAAAAAAAGCCGTGCGACAACCACCTAATAGATAGAAAGCAAAATCTTTCATCAGGGTTGGCGGGGGGGGACCTCTTCCACCAACCTATTAAACGAGATGTGGCTAAGGGTCATCCCCAGAAGAATTAGAAAAAAGCACAGTTGGGGGCGACCTGCAGCTGCGCCCCCATGAGTCAAGAAAAGAATCCACAAGGTAGTCGGCGTAGGGGGACTTGAGGAGAAGAGGCAACAGGCGGTAATCAAGGGCCTGAAGCTCAACACACAACGGAGAGGATGAAAGAATATCGGACACAGGGAAATGTCGGCCCGACCGACGCCGAAACCGTGGACGGAGGAGAAGGACAAGGGAAAGCGAGCTCGTGAGCCCGAGTTCATGCGTCGTCCGGACCGATCGCCGGCACGATATGCTCGGGGGGGTTGTCAGGGGGGAGGAGCCACACCCGGATGAACTCGCCAGAAGCTCATGACGTTGGCATCACACGAAAAGGGAATATGGGAGAAGCGTCAAAGCCACACCGGCCAATCTAGGGGATACAGAGAAAACGTTCCGCAGCATCGGACCCCAATGTTGAAAAAAAGTTAGGCATGCTCAAGACAAGACATGCAAGGAATGAGCCTAGACCCCCCCCGAGCACGAGTCGGAAACGGATCCACTGGGCTGAGCCGCGCCGTGTCGATCAGTGAAGGGGGAAAACCGTGAGAAAGAAAATGTCGCTTAATGAAACTCGGCAGGGTAACGGAAACGGCCCCGCGACGACCGTCGGACGGAGGGCACTAACGGGATGGACTTATGGAGGGAGAACATGCAAGTCCATTAAGGGAACACCAGGAGACGAGTAGCCCCAAATCTTGCCTGGGTTTAGGAAAGAGAGAAAGACGACGGAGAAATAACCGAAGAAAACCCGACCGGGTAACGACAGCAAACACGGACGTGAAGGGGGGCAGTCGGTCGTCGGTGAGTGGGCCAATGGATAGTCACCCCTCCTGAGGACTGGTAAATCGGGCAAAACAAGCGAGAAACTGTTTGAAAGGGCGGCAGACTAACAACTGCGACTGGCACGGATCTTAAGGAGTCAAAAGGACGAAGATAAAAGCTTGTTGGGAAGTCACAGGGAGGGAACAGTCTCAGTAAAGTTTCAGAGACGTGCATCACTACAAGAGCTTTTTGTCTGAACCGAGGAGGGCAACCGAACTCCTAACTCGACTAAGCGGGAAAGAAAGACGCATAAAACCGAGAGAAGGGGTTTTCTTTGAAAATGACTCGGGAAGATCTGCCTACAACTGCGGAAGCGAAAAACCCTGCGGAACCTGTAATCTTCAGTCAATCGGGGGAACAAGGGTACAAAGTCCGATACCGACGAAGAGTTTCAAACACGCTAACTGTTCACAAGCCGACTCGTCGAAGGTGCACTGTCCCGGTGGGGATAAAAAGGGAGGTCCTGAAACCGACGCCTCGTGACGGAGAGGATACGAGAAGTAGGGGGGGAGGAAGCCCTACGAAGGGAGAACTAGGGGCAGAGCTCGGTAGCTAAAAACGGATATCACGGCTACACCGGCAAAAAAACCCAGAATGTGGCGTGTTAAGAATGCACCTTCGACAGGAAAACAGAGGGAAAACTACCCGGCAGCCATAGTAGAGAGGAGGCGGGGCCAAGAACCGCGCTCCAACATTCTCACCGAAAGGGAGCACTAGGCCGACATAAACGACCGATGGGGGGGAACGGTAACGGAAAAAGCCACGCTCAAAAAGAGCTCAAGACGACACCGCTTCGAGGAGTCAGTGGCGGGGGGCCTGGGAGATGTGCGAACGAAAATCATGCCATCGGGGGAGAAGAGGGGGCAAAAAAATGCAGGAAACCAACAAAAAAAAAAGGTTTAGGCTAGGGAATCTGCTACCGGGGGAACGACGCCAACCCGTCAGTCAAGGAGACTGCTGAGGGGAGCCGAAACACGGGAGGTAAGCATCAACTGGATCGAGGGAAAATGTTAACAAGGGAGCAGCAAACGAGATCGCTGGCGGGGTGTCTAGACTCACTCTATCCCAGGCTCTACGAAGGTAAAAAGCTGCGTCCGGAGGAACACCTGCCACTCTAGAAAGAAAAGGGGAAAAAGGACAACCGGGACTTCGTCCCGTGTAGGACCTTTTCATTCGCAGGAGAAAGAATTCTGCCTAAGCACTCGTTCGGCACGTCTAAAAATCAAGAGGAAGTTGTATCCAAAGATGCTCGAAGAAGAACGAAGCTCAAACAACGGAGAGGAGAAAAAAGAAGAAGGATAAAAAATCTTCGTCTCCTCAGGGGGAAAGGAGATAAGCGTTGATCAACTGAGGTTGATGGTTCCAAAAACAGGGCGCCGGCGAAGAAAAATGTGGAACAAACAACGTTGACGACTTGGCGGGGTCTTGGCCGGGTCCAGGTGTAGTAAAGGAACGCGCTCGAACTGGGACAAACGGAAGGGGGGACTGCACGAACGACATTGAGTCGGAGGAAGCAAAACTCCAGAAAACATAAGCGGCGACAAAATGAGACCCCTGGGAAAATCTCCGGCGAAAATCGAAGCGTCAGGAATACTAACTAACACTGCGACAAGGGAAAAGGAAAGGACTAGGGGACTCAAACCAGGGACCAGCAGCTAACGAGCAAAGACCTGCGGTGTCAGCCAAGGAAAGGGGGGGACCAGGGGCCGGCATGGTCGCTAAAAAAGGGAAGGGCTCAGACCACGTTTCTCGGGGCTTGAGAAAAAAAAAAGAAAAAACTAAAATGCAAAAAAATCAGAAAAAAAAAACCCAGGGAAGACAAACAACCCACTGGCCTGCTCCTTGCATTATGGAGGGAGAGGGGGGGGGGGGAAGTAATGTTATAAAATTAGGATTTAAGGAGAGGGGCCATCTCCCTCACGCTTCGGGACCGGCGTAGTTGCAAAAGCAGCGAAGTGTTGGGGCTCATACACGAAAAAAAAGCCCTTGGGGCATGCTTGGGTCGCCCGCTTTGGATGAGGAGCTTTAAAGATCAGAAGAAGTCGCGCTCCTCGAAAGGCCAGCGCCTTCTCGGATGGACGGCAGATCAAGAGCGTCGGAACGGCGAAGTTGATAGAAGAGGGTACCAGGCCCAGCGAGGGAGACGTCATGGGGGGGGAGGAAAACGCGAACTCTTCAAATAACATGGGTGACGTTGCAAAAAGCGTCAGGCGCAGTTCACGGCAAGAAAAAAAGGTTCTAGCCACAGGACGCAGGGTGAGTCGGATATGCGGCCTGACGTCCAAAGAGATGGGGTGGTGGGGGGAGAGGAGTGTCCGCCCAACGTAAAGGTTATGCGTGACGCGGACGGGCGAAACACGGGAAGGACGCTTAGCACGTCGGAAAGGGGGAGGCGATGTCACGCAACAGGTTAAGCAAGCAGGACCTATATAGGCATTTGAGTTCAAGAAAAAAAAAAAAGAATGACCCTTCGGACGGAATGGGGATCATCAAAGACCAAAAGAACGGCTCCGCGGGGGGGAGCTGTCCAAGAAACACTGAGGGGGCCAACCCGTCCCAAAAGACAAGACGAAGCGCGACACTTGGTCAGATGTCGGTTAAGGGATAAACCGTCCGTCAGGGTCGAACGGTGTGGCGCGGTCTCATTCCGAAGCTCATGTACGGGAAAAAAAACAAAGGGGTCACGCGGGAGAATGTGGGGGCGGACAAACACCAGGGTTTGGAAAAAAAATCGGACGCGCGGAGCCCCGCCATGCTCGGGGAACGGCAAGCACCGCCTCGTCAGTGTCCGGGAGGGTAGCTACCGACCTATTCATGTAACCTACATTGGAAAATCAAACCGGTCCCAGGAAGAGCGCAAAAAAAAAAAAAGCGCAGACCACGTGCGCTGTCAAGGACCTCGGTGGCCCGAGGGGGGGCCGAAACGAGGGGGGAGACAGGAATGGGACGAACGGGAAGTGAGCAGCGAAAACGTTCAACATGTGGTACTCTGGGACGCGGAAAACGAGGGGATAGGCACAAGTTTACCGGGTGTGGAGAAATCAGCACAATCTAGCACAGGAAACCAAACGTTGGTCAGGCAGAAACACACCACAGAAAAGAAAGAGAGTCTCAAGGGGGATAGGTTGCGACTCGCCCACCAAAAAGTCTGAGGAGAAAGGAAGAACAAAAAAAAGCGGATCGCGAAAGGAAACAAGGTTGGGGGCGACCGGGCTGAGCCATTTAGCAAAGTCGGAAGAGAACTTTAGGCGGAGTCTTTCCCACGGAAATCGTCACCGCAAGAAACTGGAAGTCTCGAACAAAAAACACGAGGGGAGAGGGCGCCAGCTTCTCCTAACGTGGAATGTCGGCCGAACGAAACGCAATCCCGTGTCGACGTTAGAAGGGGGAAGGCACCAATCGGAGAACAATGTCAACCAACACGTAAAAAAACTCTCCGTCGGGGCGGCATCGGGCTCACTAGAAGTGAGTCTCAGGGGTGCACCCCCGGGATTAACTCGGTCAGAATTCACTGCTGTCGGGGTTGGGACTAAAAAACGACAGCCAAGGCAGACGGGGTGTGGGGGGGTTCCGTAATAATGGGAAAGAAGAAACTCAAACCGGCCCACTTGGAAAGACGCATCAAAAAAAAGCGCTAAAATAGAACCAAATGTGGGACCACTTTTTAGCCCTTCGCAAAAGGGAACGCGACAAAGGCAGAACAAAGGAAAGGGAACCCCTCTGAAAAAGAGTAGGTCCCTGGACGAAAGTCAAGGGGCTGCGACCGGAAGTGAGGAGCGTGGAACGGAGAGACCGTGATAACTCACGGTCTCTGAAATACTCGGTACAGGGTAGAGAAAACGGCCTCGCAGCAACTAGAGGGGAGTGACTTTGGGGCAAGGGATCGTCGAGTGGCGCAAAGTACCCTCACGGGGGGACCAAAAAGAAGTACGGGATGCACCCTCAGGAGGGGAGTTTCGTAAGCGATCTTCGACCTTTGCAACACCCCGACGCGGACGGAAAAAAAAAGAGAAAAAAAACGGCGGGACGCCATCGCACAACGCAGGCAGGACGGTGGAGGACGGGAACGGGAGACACCAACCTCCGTAGGCCTTAACGCAAAAAAATAGACCGTTTGTTCAAGGGGGTTCTGCGCAAGAAAGATCAGCCCGTAGATTAAGGACCTTCAAAAATGAAGAAGGCGACGAGTGAACGCAACGCTGATTCAGAGAAGGGTGGGGTCTGTGCAACGAACAGGCCGGGGGGGGGCGACCGCCGCTTAAAACGCCAGAACTCCAGACCGAGAGGCAAAAAAATAAACGAAACACAATTTGGTAGGGTGGCAGAACTCCACATCGACGAGAACCACTGGGGATTAAGGGGAAAAGGAAACAACGGCGGCAGCCTGGAAGCGTGCTAAAGGCCGCTGCAATAAAGAAAACTTCCGGATACGATTAACCTTTAAAAAAGGACCGATCTTCGGGGAGCAACGGGACCGAGTCGATCCCCCTCCAGGTGAAAGCGATTGCATGAAGTGCGGGGTACGCTGTCCTAAGAAGAACAAGAGGAGACAACAGCGGAGACGACCGCTACGGTCTCTACAAGGGGGAAACACCAAAGGCAAAAATGGCGAGGCGGTGGAGGTCCTGCTTAACTGCCACCTTCGGTCGGGAAAAGAGAAGCCCGCCTCGAGGACTGAGCGAGGGGGGCTCGCCAGAAGAGGACAGCTACCTGAGAACCCGAAAAGCAACTGCAGCCAGTTGGTGGCGTTCGGGAAGAAATCTTGTGTAAACGGGAAGTAGTAGAAGAACGGACAAACGCTTGACGATCCGGGCGTTCAGAGCTGGGGAGAAAAGGAGAAACGTGCTGAGCCGGCCATCGTTGCTCCAGGTGAAGGCAACGATCATGCATTGGGTCAACGCCGGTACTGGGAGAAAACTCTCTTTCTGGGGGGTCATATGCTCCGACGTCCGCCGGCTCAGCACGAAGTCAAAGTCAGCTCCTGTGGGGAGGCCGAACCACTGATGCATCGGCTTCGGGGATCTTGAAGGGTTAACCGTGGGGAGGAGCAAAAAGACATTGCGTCGGCGACAGTCAAGGGGGGGGGCTACGACCAACCTCCGAGAAGGGGAAGATCTGTGGGCCACCGTCGTCTGCACGCCCTTCCTTAACTGAGGTACTAAAAGCGCCGGCCAAGACGCGGGGACAAAGTCTTCACCTTGTAGGGCATCTCACCGTACCCCGGCGACCTGGCCACCTGAAGAAGACTGCACAGATGCACGACGGACGGGAAGATGCAACAACAAACGGGGGGAGGCGAGATGTTGTTTAAAACGAGGAGATCTAAAAAAAAGGGAAGTCGAATCTACTCAAACAACAAGGAGAGGGATTCACGGAAAAAGGCTTCTTCTGATCCTCGTGGACACTTGGAAAAGGCCGGTTTATGAAAAGCCCTCCGAGCAGTTGATGGTGACCTAGCCTCCGACGGTTGAAAGGGAGGGGCGGGGCGAAGGCCCCCAAAACTGAGACCGATGGAGGGGGGAAGGGGAAGACTCGGACAAACAGGTGCCCGACGCGGCCAACACAAAAGGAAGGAAAAGGGATCGAGCGGGGTGGCGGCGTCGACACAAACCGCCATGTTCAGACAAGAAAAGGAAGCGGCGCCATCGCGAGAACCTTAACCAGTTAGACAAGACGATCCGGCTGTCGAACGACGTGTTCGTACACTCGGAACTGCACCTTGACTGCCCGGGATAGCGCGCCTCCCCCTATTACCAGCAGCAACGAATAAAAAAGGAAAGGGCCGGTACTCGGCCCATTGGACAAGACCAGGCGGATCCAAAGACATGCTCACATCACGGTTAGAAACATCTCCCAGGTTGAAAGCTCCGGGATAAGACGTGTACGGAACGAAGACTGCCATCCGAGAAAAGGACGCAGGGGGACACCACGGCATGCAGGGGACCTTCGAGACGCGGTGACAGGGGGTCATTCGGGCTGGGCGTCAAGGGAGAGTAACATAGAAGAAAAAAAATGACTAAGGGGAGGGACGGCGAGTGGTGAAAAAACCGAGAAGCATGTTGGCGTGAGGTCTCACGACCGAAACAACACGCAACTGGGGCATACCCCGTTCCCCACCATGGATGACTTCTCGTTCTGAAGCCTAGAGAGGGGGGAACCGCAGTAGCGGGCAGAGGGCGTCCATCTCCTCGAGGGGAAAGTCCGCTCTCCTAAAAATCTAGGAACCGAGATGGGGGAAATCGGGACCGTTAAAAAGACCAGCCAAAAGAAGCTGTTGGTGGGGGAGAACATTTCCAGCTCAACTAACGTGTCTACTTGAGGAGTGGATTGTATGAGGTCAAAGTCAGCTGGTCCCGGAGGAAAGCCAGTGTAGGAAGCCACAAAAGGTTTTCTAGATGCCGATGAAGGACTTAAAAAGCCCCATCAGTTATTTGGGGGTAAGAGTGTCAAAACCGGGAAACCGATGAGTTGGAGGAGGGGGACGAACGGCGTGCGCACCAGCCTCATGTCGGACTGACGTACTCCCACGATTCGGGAAGCAGGTCCTCCATGTGGGTCACAAAAGGGAAGGAAAGGGGAAGTTGACGGCATAAGCTTCAGTCAGGGCAGGGGAAACCGCCACCGGAAGTGACTGAGGTGAGAAGGGAAAAGAAAGCCGGCGGGGTGTCCCCGAGACCGAAAACTACCGAAACCGGGGGACTGCCGCGGACACTTGGGGGGGGGGAGATGTGAGAAGACGGGTCGTGCTTTCAAGAGTGAGGGCTCGACGTCAGATCGAGTAACTAAACATCCAAAACAGTGGGCAACCCCACTACCGCGGCGAAAGGGGGATAAATGTCAGGGGGGGGAAAAGGAGAAATCTGAGCCCGGAAAACAAAGGCTGGCACCGCAAGAAAGCCTCGACGGGTCGTCGAAGGGGGGGGAAGACGTCGTCATACATCCAAGTGGGAAGGAAAAAAAAGCCGACATTAGAAATCCTCGAGCTAAGCGTAAAACGGTCCTGGCAGCATAAAACTTTGAGGTCTTAACGCGACTCGTGGGCCGAGGGGTTGGGAATAGCTCCACTTGCCTGTCTGCGGCGCGGTCCTTGAGACAGTCACGGAAGGGGGGGAAGTTGGGAAAACTGGGCGGAAAACATAAATGGAGGACGCGGGGAGTGGGCCGGTTCGTGCGAAAAAATCTCACCTGAAAAAACCACTTGGGGTCAAGCGGGGGGCAACGCCCATTATCGAGAAGTCCCGCAACCCCAAAAAACCCGGGGCAGCCGGTGGTGCTCCGCCAAAAAGACACACGGATTCGGGTGCCCGATCGTCCTCAGACGGATTCAGGGAACGGACTAACACGGGGGACGACCTCAAGGACAAGTCAGGAAGAAGAAAGGGTCGGCGCTTCGAAAGCTCGCACATAGAAACCTGAGAAAAAATCCGAATCAAAAAAACAAACAACAACTGATGATGAGGAGAGATAGAGTGGACCAGCTGCAAAAACCGGATGTGCAATATACGTAAAACGCCTGACCCTTGTGAGGACAGTGAACCACTAGAAGACCGCCCCCACCGTGTTCGGGGTAAGGAAGCGTCAAAAGACGTTTCAAAGAAGAGGAGGGAAGACTGGTGGCCTGGGGAAAACACCAGATGAAAAGGGAATGCGATCATCGGTTGGGGTGCAGGGGCACAAGAAAAACATTGGTGCCGTGAGCTGGGGATTATCGACAATCCACACGGCAACTTGCCGGGACTCAAGAGAGAAACCTGCGGGCCCGCGCCCACAAGTGTGGGGAACACGGTTTAAAGGAAATCTCAACCCACAAGCAGCCAGCAGAAACCGTAGCTACCACCACGGACCACAAACCACGGAAGGTAAGCGAGCACCTGGACAAAAAGGTCGTCGGGCAGAGATGCGAGGAACTGCGGGGGCGTCATACAGGGCAGGAGACGATACTACACCCCTCGCGACGAACAGAGGGAAGGCAGTGAGTGCCAAAGGGGCGGGAGAGCGAGAGCTTCGCTTCCCGAAACGGGGGGTGAAGGGGGAACAACCAACCCCGCCTGAAAGGTAGGTGTCGGTTGCGGGGGACTGATCTGAACGCTCGCCCAACAAGGCAAAAAGAAGGTAGAGGCGACCCATCGGAAAAAAGTGCGCGATTTGTCGGAGGTCTTGGGACCTGGGAAGGTCAACCCGTCAGGAGCACGCTAAACGGGAAAAACGGTCAAAGTTATTAACTTCGACTAAAAGTAGCCCGGAGAGGACGTACCCTTACTTACATAGAAGAAAGGCTCAAAAATGGCGTCAAAAAACTTCTGGGAACTGAAAAATCGGGGGATGCAGCAGATCCGCGAAACGTTTGTGGAAACAAGCTAAAAATGCCGCCAGAAATCGGAAGCAACTCATCTCCCACCACCTCCTCTGGGGGGGAGGCAAGGCCTCGCAATAGGCATTCGCAAGAAAAAAAGCGGGAGTGCTGAAACATCTGGCACATGTAAGCTTCAGCAAGAAAAGGCAAAGAACGACAGAAAAGATTGCGCTAAAGGTTTAGAAAAAACCGAAATCGCGTCACGGGAACCGAGTTCGATCAAATTCCCGGCCTACGCGTAGGCGAGGGCTACGGGAAATGCGCGTCCAGGACGCCGAGCAGCGAGACTGTCAAATCATCGTACGAAGGAAAGGATACTCTCTAAAGGAGTCAACACGGGCAGTCAAGAGGCGGGGAAGGGGAAGAGACGGGGAGAAACCAGGACGGGAGTCAAATGAAGAAGGGCGCCAAGTGAAGAGCGGAGCTGGTGACCCAGAGAGCCCCGCGGACAGGCTCAAAGACCGGAAAAGGGGACGAAATTCACCCAGTGGGTGGAAAGGAAAAGGCCTGCTCAAATAGGGTCAGCTCTCGGGCGGACTAGTGACGGAACACCTGTCGACAAGGGAGGGGCCTGGGAGTTGGGAAACGACGAGAAGTCCTGGGGTGGCCGACGTGGCTACGACGGGAGGCAAATCCGAGCTGAGAACCGGAAAAGGATGTTTCTCTTCAAGCGGCTCCGGGGGGCGCGGCCAGCGCAAGAAAACCAAAACAAAAAAGAAGTGCAGGCCGGAGGTCAGCATCGACAGCTTTAGTATGTGAGCAGGGGCCGAGAGCCACCGAAAAACGATTCGGAGGGCGCGAGTCGGTGGTGGAGTAACGACGAAAATCACCGCGAAAGGGGGGGGGGGGGGAGCCCTACGAAGAAAGAGTCAAACGGGGGGGGGGAAAATTCCAAGAGGGGGAGCAATGACCCGCCAATACCCTTGAAAGGATCAACGCGGCGGGGACGGAGAAACTTTCCACCGTCGAGCCGGTAAGACAACAAAAGGAGGGAGGTAAGTCAGAGTCTTTCATCAAACACCGTGCAGGACGAAAAGGGGTAACACCGGGGCGAAGACGCGGCGTCAGAAAAAAAAAAAAGGGGAATAAGACGGTCATACTGTCGACCTCGGAAAAAGGTCTAGAAAGCGGTTTGGAATAAAAAACGAAGAGCCCGCACCAGGGTGATGGTTCCGGTCTACCGGAGGGGACGTGGGGATTCTCAGGGGCAATGGCCTCCACTGTTAAAAGGGGGAATGGGGTCGTGGCCGGTCCTTACCGAGTGGCAGGTGTAAGCGTTCGCGAATAAAGGCCAACCAGCTCTTTCCGGCAGAAAGAAGATTTTGAGAGTGAACACACGCATGTCAACGCCTAAAGAAAAAGGGGAGGGCCCGGTGGTCCGCGCCCCTGGTAACCCGGGAACTCCACGATCCAAAGCTGTCGATGAAGAACGGAAACTGCAAAGACAGCTGGCTCCTTTACTGCGTTCTGAGAGGTCGCGGCCCCAGCCGGAGAACAAGCAGGAGGAGACACTACCCGTTGGGAACCAAAATCTGGCATGGCCGGCCACATGGGCGTCGACCCAAAGGGAAAATCACGTTCGAGGCGTTAGAAAGGAGAAAAATGCCCGCTCCGGATAGGAAGATGGGTTTTCCAAAAAAAAGGAAAAGCAAGAAGATCTGCAGCACTGTCCAGAAAAAGGGGAACCCACCGAATTCATCCGAGATAGGAATGGGGAGAAGGTAAGGCACATTCGGAGCGCAAGAAAATACGCGGACGCCTAAAAAAGACTCTCAATTGCTTGCCCGTTCAAGCCATGGAGGGAGTAAAGACTCAAAAAAAACGCCCTTGGTGTCATGCCAGTTGGTGCAAAACTTGTATATTAGGAAGCAGGTCGTCGACCTACGGAGGGAAATCTCCTGGCGAGCAGATCGCTGGACGGAGCTTATTCCTAGAAAAAAGGGAGAAACGGGGGATGGAGAACCGTCCAGCGGGAGAAAGAAGGCGTTGAGCCGGTAGCAAACCGTACGACGTACGGAAGTTTTAGGAGGCCGCCTCGCGGCAGGTCAAAGCGTCAAAGAAGGCGAAGCACTCGGGAAAAAAGTACAGATGCCGATGGGGGGCAAAGTCCTTTGCAAACCACCTCGCTTAGTTTCGAGGCTGGGAGACCCGCTCGTGAGGGGCGAGACGCGCTTGAGGCCCACAAAACTGCGCGGTCAAGGGAACGGCGGCAAACCGCTTCAAGGGGAGGCATGTCCGCCCATGTTTAAAGGCACTGGCACGAGGGAGCCTAGAGAGTTGAAGGGACAGTCAGATAACGGGCAGATCCAGAAAACCCTCTGAAAGAAAAGGGTTAGACCCGGAAAAAAAGGATTCCCGAATCCGGCGGGGGTGCAACTCAAAGGGCCAAGAACGGAAACGACCCGCTGAAAAAAATCTCGAAAAAGGAGGAGGAAAGGGGGGCGGGAAGGGGGGGACTGTGAACTCAAGAGGTCTGGCTGAAAGGGGGACTCAAGTCAGAGCGAACTAAACGCAAAGGGGATGAGAATACCGTCGACGGGGCTGCCAGGGCTGACCACCCGTTTTCTTTACGCTCATCGTAGCAACGCCCGCATGGGGGCTCGGGCAAAGAAAGAAGACGAGGGTTGGAAAGTCCTTCGATAGTCAGGAAGGAAACTCGAGAATGAAAGTAAAAGTGAAGAGCAATAAAGTTCCTAAGAAAGGGAGACATGGCCAGCCTTACGCTTACGGCCGCTGACCGGGGTCAATTCATAAGAGATCAAAAATCCTTGGCATGCTAACGGCAGGTACGTGGACAGGGCCTCAATGTGCCGTTTGCGAAAGGAGAGCAAAAAGGCGAGGGGATCATTTCCGGGGGGGGGGGGGGGACGTGAAACAAAAAAGAACCACATCTAACCAACTGTTGGTAGACGGGGACCGCACCCGCACGTACAGGATCAAAACGCCTGGGAAGGCTTTGGGGCCAGTTGGGGGGGGGAAATCGAACAAGTCTTTCGTGATCCCGAGCGTCCACGGGGGAGAGCCAAAAACACGGGGGCGACCTTGTCCGCCTGCCTGCGCCTTGCCAGGGACACGTCGACAATGGAAACACACTCGGAGGAAGCCTCTTGGTCTGAAAATCGGAACACCGCGGTAGCGGCCGAATCA
>Ga0179593_1599353_pt1 | contig 23068 bp, 26 predicted proteins | sample CZODoug2_1_08_16_FD_185931 | JGI IMG/M metagenome (GOLD analysis project Ga0179593, IMG submission 185931) | Vadose zone soil fungal communities from Angelo Coast Range Reserve, California, USA - CZODoug2_1_08_16fungal (PacBio error correction) | ecosystem: Environmental > Terrestrial > Soil >...
GGGAAAAACCACAGGCGCCGGCAAAAACGCAGGGGACTGGGAATAGCGTCAAGCGGTAGTCGAAAATCGGGTGGAAAAAACGCAAGAGATGACTTGCCGTCTACAGACCTTTTGGGTCACACACTTCGATGCCAAGACAATTTCACAATCGTCATAGGTGCCGCATTGAGGTGTCTTGGCGGGAGGGAGGGGAGCTTGCAAAAAAAAAAAAAAAAGTCTCTTTGAATACAAAATAACCATTCGCCATCTGAAAAAAAGGGGGGCGAGACAATATAGTCAATGTATTTCTCCGGGAGTAGGAGGGATTCATAAGTGTTTATCTAAAAAAAAGAATTCGGGGCTGGAGTGGAAAGTTTAGAGGAACATCCGGGAAAAACTTATTGCCGCATACGGGAAAAAAACTCGTAAAAGAAAAAGCAGGACATACTATGCCAAAAAAAACTTGGGGTGTCCGAGAGCATCGTACGAGGGAGTCCGAGAAAAAAATCGGGATCTGCAGAATGGGAGTTTGGAGGGAGAGAGTGGGGGGGTTTTAACTTGGGGGGGAAAAAAAATTTCTCCGTGACCCGTAGCAAGGGCTTCAAGCAGGAACGAAAAAAGAAAAAAGTCTATCACTTTCTAGCCCGTTGGGGAAGAAAAACAAAGGGTGTTAGGTTAAGAAAAAGGGGCTGTTCAAAAAGAAGGGGGGGGTATTTTCGAAAAGACGAGGTCTTCACATAGTAGTTGCTGTGGAGTCTGTCCACGGGGGAACAGGTTACAAAACGTTCTGGTTGGGAAGAGAAGAGGAAGGGGGAAAGGGACTGAGGGGGGGGGAGGAAGACGAAGGATAACCGTAAGCTTCTCCGCTGCACAATTCACGACGGGACGAGTCTCTCTATTTAGGGACGTTTGATGAAGATTCCTGAACGGGCAAAAAGCTCAGTACCGTACGACGGGGGGACCATCGGGGGGCTAGAAAAAATCAAACTGATCGGCTACAGGGGGATAAGCTTGTCAGGGGGCTGTGTTCGTCGAAGGAAGCAGTACTGGTTTTTGGGGTGTTTGAACAGAATGAACGGGACCGGAACTGAAAGCGGGGGAGGGGGGGACTCTGGGGGGAGGGTTTAGGGGACCTCTTCCGAAACATGAGACGAATTCCTGTGTTAAAAAAAGGAAAAAAGGTTGCCGGCTACGTGACGACACCGATAACGGTTGGAAAAAAGGAAGGGCCGTAGAAGTCTGTAAAAGACGATTCTCACTGGGAGGGGGGTTAGAAAATGAAATAACTGAAAAAGTTACTCAACGTGAGAGGAAATCTAGCTCTTTGTCCGGTACGGTGATGGGAAACAAAGACATTACTCAATCTGTCTGGGCAACAAAGTGGGAGAATACCGTAGGAGAACCGAGAAAAGACATATTTAAGCAGGAAAGGGGGAACTTAAAAAATTCAGGGGGAAACAAAAAAAACGGCGATTGAGGGAGCAAGAAGAAGACTCAATATTGGGGGTGGAACTGTGTGGGGGGGTCGCGTTACAAAAGAGAAGGAAAAACAGAAACAACAATCACGAATGGTAACCTAATGAGGTGGGAGCCATTAAACTACAAATTTTTTAGGGTTCTAAAAAAGTAGGAATAGACACACGTTTTGGGGATTGCAATGGGAAGGAAATATGAGAAGGTGTTGCAGGAGAAAATGACGTCCAAGGTTTGGGTAGGACTTCCCTAACTATATTAAGCGGAAGGTATTAAACTTTTTAATTGAGGGAGGGGGAGTTTATAATAAAAAAAAGGGTTGGAGAAGTAAGAGTTACTTCCTGGCAGGAGGAAACTTATTGATTGGGAGTCACTGACAATTTCAGGTCTGGATTCAAAGGGAAGGTTGGAAAGGGGCTGTCTTATTGGGGGGGGGGGAGGAAGGGATAAACAGAACACACAACGATCCAATTCCTCAAAGCACCCGGAAATGAGTTTCTCACCTCTCAAGAAAAAGGAGGAAAAACAACAAAGGAGGATTAAAAGAGATATCTGGAACTTTTAGCGGGAAGGAAAGGGGTCTTATTGAGTCTGTGATGCTTGTCAGGGGGGGGTCATGGAGAAGGGGAAAAATGACGCATCAAAAAAAAACAGCAATAGCAGACAGAGCTATTGCATTCAAAAAAAGCATGAATCCCTAAGCAATAGATTGCAGGAAAGCATGAAAAAGGGGTCAGTCAAAAAAAAAAATCTCATCAGACCCAGATTCTGGGAACGACCGAAAAAGCGGGCCCCCTAAAAAAGACATAGGCGCGGAAGATGTCATAGAGTTTGGTGACGAAAACAAGTAAAAGTTGGGAATTGTTGGGAAAAGGACTGGGTGGGGGGGAAAAGGGGGCAAGAAAACAACAAGGACATTTATTAAAAAAAAGGTTAAAAAAGAAACCACTTGGTCTGAGTATCTGCAACAGGTAACCGATCAGTTCAAGACCAGGGGAAAAGGGGGGGTTGGCAGTAGTTGGGGGTCGAGTTGGGGGGGGGAAGCTCTAACCAGTACCAACAAAAAACAGAAAACGAAAGAAAGGGAAAAAACCTTTGGGGTAGGAAGGACGCAACATGCACCGCATGCCCAAAGGAGCGCCCTTCTCGGAAAGGAATGAGAAATGTGCTACGGAGCTACAGGTACGTTCAAAACGCACCAAGTGAAATAACATGCCCGTCAGATGGCAAAACTTTTGAAACCTAAACGGAAAATTCAGGGTTACAGAAAAACACCTTGGAAAAGGGACTTCAGAAAGGGAACGTCAATGTGACTGTTCAGGGGCGAACTAATACCGTTGAGAAAGCCGTAAGAGGCAACTTTACATAATGGTCGGGACATCTTCAAAAGGGAGGCATGGGAAACGAAATCCAAAAGGAAACAGGAGGACGAATTTCCGTCTTTGAAGACACGGTTGGTCTTCATCTGGGGGACTCAGAAAAACTGGCAAACTCTGTCATTAGAAACGGGGATCTATCTTAAACTGATGCATGCGGAAGTAGGGAAGAAAATACTACCAAGCCGCATAACCAAAGGAGAAAGGTAAACCTGGGACTATCCGCTTGAGAGGTCTGCGAATGGGAAATCCTAGACTTACCGTTTTTCGATAAAATAACTACAGAAGCCCCGAACTAATCAAGCCGAGTAGTGAAGGTAACCTCTTCTAAGGCTTAAAGGGGGACGAAAAGAAACAAAGAATCATCCCAGGAAACACAGTAAGCCTCTTAAAAAAGAAGTTCAAACAACTCTTCTCGTGGGGGTCAACAGGGGGGGAAACACGCCCGAAAAACGGAGGGAAAGAGGGAACACTAAAAGAGATCAAAACCCTCTGTGAGTGCAGAAATTAACGCTCGTGAACGACAACCCGCTCCTAAGCTTTGGGGGGGAGTTGAAAGGGAGAAAGAGGGCTCTAAAGGTAGAACGCGGGCTTTGTCTGGAGGCTACATGAGCATACTTTAATTACCGAAAAGGCAGTTCGAATAACCGACAAAAACTTAAAAGATAAGAAAAAAGTCGAATCAACTACGTCCAACTGAATCAGCTCACGATCTCAAAACTACGGACTCACGAGTCCTATTCAACAAACAAAAAAAGACGAGGGCTGGTAGGAGGAGAAGGCTTAAGAAACGGGAGAATACTAAAGAAAAAAAATCCTACTTATGGTAAGGCTCTAACAGAAAACATCGGAATAACACAAAAACATGCTCAAACCTCGGGGGAAAATCGGGAAGGAGAACTTGAGACAAGCTTAAACAGGGAAGGGGACTGGGTACGTGCATTACCCATCAAAGGACTTTCAAGGAACTTGCTTAAGAGAAGGGGAAGTCCCTGAGAAAAACAAGTAGGCTACACTGGCACTCTACGAAAAATGGAAGATTGAGTTTTTTCCTAGGGGGGTTAAACGAAAAGAAATCAAAAAAAAATACTCAGAAGCAACCACAAAGAGAGACTAGAAATGTATTAGCGAAAACAAAAGCTGAAATCGGCTGAAAAAAATCAACGGAGCGAAAAAACTTCCCCGGCAACGAAAACCTCGCCGAATAGGCAAAAAAGGGAAAAAAAGCGAGGAAAGGGACGGGCAGCGACAGATTTCGTCCATCTTCGCGAGTTAAAAACGGCAGTGGAGTGCTGCCTAGGGGGGTTGGGGAGGGACAAGTAGGACAAGGGCGAAAAAATTATGTGGACAAGGCGCCTGCGCGATGGCAGTGCAAAAATACGCTCAGAACAAAACGGCTAAAGGAGAAACACTTCGAAGTTGACTAAAAACTAAAGGGATCCTTCTCGGAGACTGGAAACGGAAAGGTCAAGAAAATCCTGACATTCATCGGGGGATTAACTATTGGGGGAAAGTCTTAAAATAAAACGGACTCTTCTTATCTCAAACAATACCTGAGTAAAAGATCATCTTAAGAAAAGGACGGTCTCTCTGAGAGAGGCGAATGAAGTATCTAACAATCGAGCGTGCGGAATTCCGGGGAAAAGAAAAAGTGAGGTCTCTTCTGGAGAAAAAAAAGAGAAAGCGCGGGGGGGGATTTGCCGCGTCTGTCCGGGTAACCTCAACAGACTCACCAAGTTGTCTTCATCCGCGCCGTTCATGCTGAAAAAGCTTAATGTTGGCAAAGCGGAAGGGTGTGTACTGAAGAAAAGAAAATGGTTTAGAAAAAAAAACGGTCATCTGGGTAAATACATCTTACAAAGAACTCATGGGCCCGACCTCTAGGGGAAAAAGACCCAAACATTTTCGGGGTAATAAGTCAAAAGTTGTAGAAAGAGAAGAATTAATTGGTTAAAACTGTCACTACTGTAGGTTGTCTTTAGGACGGTCTGACCCAAGCAGGAGAGCGCGCAAAGCAAGGTAGGCGCCTCCGTCTCTTCTGAAAAACTTACGGGAAAAAAGGAAAAAAGGATTCAGGTAGGAAGTGAGAATACAGGGAAAATCTACAAAGAATCTTCAGGGAGAAGTGGGAGGTGAGGCAGAAGAACTCCGCGGGGAAAAAAGAACTCGTGAAATTCTGGAACAATTTGTTGATTTGTGGCGAGCTCTTCGAATCGAAGACACAACACCAAGGGGGGTATAGGGGACTCTAAGCTGCACAATCTGGAACATACTAGCCACACGGCAAGTTTTATTTCTCCGGGGGATAAAAAAGGCAGATTCACGAATGAACCCATTCGCGAGGGGACTTCTAAAGGTCGGAAAAGGGGAAAAAAAAAAAACTGTCTGAATTAACTCCGGAGGTCCGGGAAGAAGGGAATCAGGGGAAGCGTACGGCAGATATTCTATCTTTTCGGGGAGCCTTAGACGAACAAGAAGGGACTCTGAATTACCTGGGGAAAGGGGAGGATTCCGACGGGCGTACCAGGGCGTGATAGGGAGAAATTTCAGGGGGACCTGTTGGTGTAGGGTCGTGATATTTTTCAAAAAAAGCGTAGCGGGGGACGTTCACGAACTTCTGGGGGGGATTAGAAGAAGATGCTTGGGAATTACAAACCAAGATCTTCTGGAACTAGAGGGAAGGCGTCAAGACCTATGCCGAAAAACATGCTGGGGATTTCGGTTGAATGTTCACAAGACTCTACATCCCATCTCATTGGAGCGTTTCGAGAGAAAGAAAATAAAGGGGGGAAAAGAATTGAAAAACGGAGCCGAGGTGAGATGAAAGGGAGAGAACCTAGAAGGACGGCGGATACTGGGGACTGGCCATGAAGAAAAAAGGGGTGGGGGCTTGTGTTAAATATGGGTATCAAAGAGAAGGGGGATGAAGAAAGGCCTTCGATACAACGCCGATATAGTCCCTTGTAAAAGGGGGAGTTTAGAGTTGGGGGGACCCTGGAGGGAGCCTGAAGGGGAATTAATCTTTTAAGGACGTCGCAAAGGAAAGTGTTGTCGTGAGAGTCTCCTGAGGGGCGAGTCTGCCCTTTTTTCAAAAGGGCCAAAAAAAACAAAAAGGGGAAAAATAAAGACCACATAAAAGATATATGGGGGGCCAAAAAAACACCATCAATGGGAAAGTGGTTAAACTGGCTCCCTAATGCGAAACGACGCCGGTGGAAATGGTGCCTGTACCTACAAAGGGGAAAGGGGGAAGGGATGCGCACTAAAATGTATTAGAGAGGGGAGATGTTGGGAATCAGGGCAAAGTATCCTAACTTTCGCTCTTGTAACGAAAGCTTCTATCGTTCATCCCTATGGGGAGGGCTTTGGGAAAAAGGAACGGAATGAAAGAGCATAGTTTGTTCGGAGGCGAGTCCGAGAGGTTCTGTGACACTAGTAATAAATCCATTAACGCAGGTTTCTAGGTAGTCGAAAGGTTGTAGCATAAAAAAAGGTTGGGGAAGGAGGCCAGAGCGGACGGCAGGAAAGGACGCAAGTCCAAGGGAGACGGGAAAAGGTACCCTTCGGAAGGCCATGCCCATCTGAATCGGAGGCCAGGGAAATAAAAGAGGGTTATTTCGCCCTTTATGTTCTGAAAATCACGGGAAGGTTAGGGGGAGAGTTGGGGAATGGGGGGTGACGGGTAGACGCAAAAAGGTGCCGGGTAAAGTCAAACGCTCAGAAGGATTCAACGAACGGCAGACTAGCCAGCAGGGTCTTTTTGGGGGGGGGGGGGACTGTTGCTAGGCAGTTCTGGGGGGGAGGAAGAGGAAAAAATTAGAGCGAGTACTTTAAATGGGGAATTGAAACTAAGTGGTTTGGGGGTGGGGGGGGCTGTGAACGCAAAAGAGCCATAGGTCAAGGAATAAGTTTTAGGGCAAGGGGGACAAACACCGCCACTCAGCGACTCAAAAGGGGCGGTCTACTTACTTTTGGAAAGCCCAACGCGGAGGTAGAGTGGGGGGGTCTTTAAACGGGCCCCAAGGTGGCCACTCAAAGTGGGTGGACTAAAAGTATTGCGGGACATATGCCTTAGTGGGGGAGGTGGAAGAAAGGGGTGAGGGGAAAGATCCACTCGCAGAGGGGGGACGTCAGAAGAGGACTTGCCCTTCTTTGGGGTATTGGAACCAGGGAATGGAGTCGGGGGGGAATACTGGCCGGGGGGAATTGATGCGAATAGATTTCTGGTTAGTGGAAGGAGGGCAGAAACTTTCCTCCCCCCAACCCCCCCAAAAACCAAAGCTGTCCGACGGCGGGTGTCTGAAAAAAAGGGAGGGTGACTTAGACTAATTGGGAAATGATAGGCAGGGGACAAGTAATTTCCAAGGGGTAGTCTCCTAGACTAAAAAAGAAAATGGACAGGGACATTAGAAAAAAAATTTGTAGGACGGTGTGAAGGGGAGGATTTGAATAAAAAGACTGACCAGGGCCTGAATTCCTACGGAAGGGAGGGGGGTCTAAGAGACGAGAAGGGGGGGCTTAAGCCCTGAAAAAAGAAAAGTTCGAAATTGACGCAGAGACTCCGGTTTAAGGGCCGATTAAACTTAAAAGATGAGGGCACTGTTATCGGAGGGGTCCAAATTCGGGGAAAAAGTCTTTGCCGCAAGAAAGGGGCGAAGAAGTAAACCACTTGTCATTTAAAAAGTGGTGGACATCTTATCATTACGCGGGAATAAAATAAAAAAATGTCGCGACATTACCTTTAACTGGAGCCCGGAGGAAGAATGAAAAGAAAAAAAATGGCCAATATATGACGAGTGGAACTTTTCCATGTTCTAAAAAGGGGTCGATCGGAGAAAAGCAACTTCTCCTCTGCTGGAAGGGGGATTGGGGGTTTGAAAGGGAAAAACGGGACTACCAAAGAAGCCAAATCTAAAAAGACGCACCTGATCGGGCAAGATCAGGCATAAACAAAGTGGTCCTGTGGAAAAATGGTTTATATCCAAGAAAAAAACCCAGGGGGGGGGAGGAGGGAAATTCAGGGGCCACCACTAAGTGTCTACCCAGTTCAATTAAATTTGGGTGCGGAGTAAATCAAAGAAGGGACTCCCTACGGGGGAGGGGAAATGTTGCGGGGGGGGGGATCTGTGAGTACCTGGGGGAAGGGAGGGGAAGGACGTCAAGGGAAGAGGCGGGATGATTAAGCTTTAGGTTGCAGCTTAGGAATGCGTTAGGACTTAAAAATCTCTGATTAAAAGGGATGAAGGGGGAATGAAAGGAATGAAGTAAATCTGCCACTCTCCCCTAAAAAGCATAAAAAGATAAAAACAAGTGAAGGTTAGGGCTCACCGTAGAAGCTGACACAACAACGGGGAATAGATGGGTGGGGAGGTTAGAGTTGAGCAACTTATGGGGAAGGGTTGAAGGATAGGGGGGAAGGAGGTAAAAAGTGGGAAAAGGTTGGAAGATTTTTCATTCGGGAAAGGACCCAGAATTGAAAAAAAATGGAAGGAGTGAAGGAAGACATTCCCCTCACTCAATCAAAGATCAAGGGAAACCGCATTCAAAATAAATCTGCAATTGAGTTGCAAAGTACCTCATTCCAAGTGACCCTTCAAGGAGGTAAAGACCTACATGGACCAAAAGACCCAACTGAAAACCCAGGGAGACTTTCTGTTCATATATTTATTGGAATCCAGGAAAACCCAGAGTGGAAGTTGGGGGGGGAGGGCCAGTGTTGACAGATCAGTTAAACGTACCAGGGATTGGCTAACCTGGACGCGAAGAATTTGTGTCGTAGTTCTTCCTGCAGAAGGGGAAGATCAAGTCCGGCTTTGTGAGATTTGGAAGTAATTGGGGGGAGAGGGGGGAACCAGTAAACCCTACCCCTCCAAATGTAGCCTAAAGTTGATGGTCCAAAGAAAAGGATGGAGAAAAGGAAAAGGGGCATAAAAAAAGGACCGAGAAATGAGGGGCAAGGGGAGTGCGTGGCATATAGGGGAACTTACAGTGATTCCAGTAACGACAAATGGTCTTGAAAGCAGGGGGGTGCATGAAAAAGAGGACTGGGAAAGGGTGAAAAAGAAAAGTACAAGAGGGAGAGGGAAGCTGGGGCCAGTAAGTCCTTCATCCAGTTCAGGTCGGACTGGGAAACCAGCATTGTGTCTTAAAGTTGAAATCTAGACCGTTAATCAGAGGAATTTGCATGAACCTCTCAAAGGTAATGGAGACCAGATTCAAAGGGAGGGGGGGGCTTCAACGCCGGCAAAAGAGTAAAGCGCATCCTAGGATCGAAAAAGCCGAGGAGGCAGCGGAAAAAAAGAAACCTCCTCCCCTTTAAAAAATGTCGCAAAGAGAGGGAAAACAGAAAGTTCCCTGCAGCGATATACTCGACTTGCAACTCGTACCATCAGCACGCAGAGACAGAGCGGGCAAAAAAAAAAAAAAAATCCGATGAGCTTAGGGGTCAGGAACGGGGTCATCAAGAGGGAGAGTCAACAAAAGAAAAACCGAAAAAGGGGGATAAGCCGAAAAAGGACATCACCGGCATAGAGGAGAAACTTCACGGGAACCTCTTTAAGAGAAAAGGCCAGCGCCGTCGGAAGAAATATCATCACAATAATTGAGGTCCTGCGGGAAGGGCCGGAGAGGGGCCTGACAACCTTTTTAAAGGGACGAGAAAGCTGTCCCACGCAGGAGAGGGTCTACAGCAAAAAACTTGGGTGAGGGGGGCCAGAAAAAAGCTCGGGACACTCCAACAACTCTCATCGGGAAAGTGAAGAAAAGAAAGGGAAGGGAAAGTGCCGAATGGGTATCAATAGTCAGGGACTCTTAATTTAAGAAGGCATTACAACTTATAAGAAAAGGGGGAAGAAAGAAAAAAAGTCAACCCGGAACCCCCCCCTTTGGAAAAAAAAACGATGATAACTACGTACCCGAACTTCAGATAACGGACCAAATCACATAACAGCTGCAGGGAAAGGATAACTTCCAAGCACGAAGAGGCGCTGTTGATGCCTCCTCCCTCTTATAAAGAAAGAAAAATTTTGGAACGGACGGCAAAGTAGAAACCCATCAAAACTGAGAAATCAACCTTAGAAGCACCGCGGGGGGAGCAATAAAAAAGAAACACTGGAGACAGATGCTATTCCTTTTGGCATCCGGCGGATGGGCGGACTGGCAAATTTACCATGAAACTAACGCAGGGGAACTGAAGGACGGCGGACTTACTGTACTTAATACGGAAAAAGAAGGAAAAGAGATAAAAAGGCGACTACCGCTTCAAAGGATAAGGGTTAGGGAAACGAATGAGTTCGATCAGACAACCATCTCTTAGCGAAAGGGTAAGAGGGGGGGACTAAGAAAAAAAACATCGTCCACATAGGAGAAGGCGGGGGGAAGAAGTCAAAAGATCATCGCAGGGTCTGTACATATGCAGACGAACGAGAACAAGCTGAAGACAGGTTCTTTAGAAGACAAGAAGTCTTCTTGAGGTAACGAGTAACATGAGGGAAGGGGAATGAGGGGATCATCGGAAGCTCTGAATAAGGGGAATTAGGACAAAGTGGGCGAATTATTTTAAAAATGACCGGCGCGGAAGGAAGGTGGGAAAACCATACGAAAACCAAGGAGAAAGCTGCTTTCGAGGTCGGCTACAATGCAGGCACCCGTCTCTGAAAACGGACCGGGGAATAAAACTATCCTTAATTGAATAGATTGGTATTCGTGTAGAAAACACTTAAATAAAAAGAACGCTGATCGAAAGAGTTCAAAAAAAAAAGAATAACATAAAGGGCCTTCGTCTCAGCTTCTCGGGGAGATCAGTGAAAAGTCTCAAGGAGAAAGGGAATTTAAAGAGCGCTGGGAAAGGAGGGGAAATTGAGGCGACAACTCGGGTCCGCGCTGGTCTGGGAACACGCTGAAAAACAAGAGACCACAAAGCCTGGAGGGGCATCAAAGGCCTCAGCAAAGGGGGTCCGGAAAGAAAATTTGGAAGTCTTGTACGTCTCCAAGAAGATCAATCGAGTGAAAAACCAAATAATGGGGGTTGAAAACGACCACTGAACGCATAGTTCAACAATTCAAACGGGGAGAAAACAAGGGGGGACTGGTTCGTTAAGGGGGGTCTCTGGGACGCAAGGGGACGAAGAACGCATGTTGAAAAAATTACAAGCTTGGAAAAAATAAGAAGTGGGGAGTGAGGAAAACTCCAGAGAGAACACGCGCCATCCACTGCAGGGACCTTCTCTGATTCAACCTTAAAAAAACCTTAAAAGAATTCAGAAGGAAGTGTGCGCCAAACTACGAGCAGGATAAGACTCTTCCGAGAGCCTTGATTACGGGCTGGGGAAACTCATCTTAGAAAGAAAAGAAAGCCGAAAAGCTAAAGGAGCTGGGGTGACGTCTTCTGGAAATAAGCACAAAAAACTAGTATTAGGGAATGAGATGAAGCGAGGGTTGGGGTTCCCATGCATACCCTTGAAACATCAAAGAGGCTGATTCAGAGTTGGGAGGGAGAAGGTAGTCTCGCTGAAACTAAGGGAAAAAAAAAAAGGGGAGTACGAGGAAAGGGCATCGTTTCGTGGGAGCGCAGGCTTATAAAAGAAGGATCATGTTTCAATCGAAAATCGGAAAAGAGAGGCGAGGAAGCGTTTTCCGGGCCGGAGTCCACTGAAAAGAGAGTCTCGCGCGGGAAAGCGGAAATTTTTCAAGATTCTGGGCGTCCGACCCGTTTATACCAAAAGGAAACGGCCGTGTTGGTGAGGGTGGACACTCTAGAAGAAAAGGGGAAGAGGGGGAACATCTTCGTAAGCTTGGTAGGGAACGAGCTTGGGGGCAACGTCAATAGGAGGGGAATCTGACACGTACAAAAGAGATGCTGGCCAAGCTTCGGGGGCACTCCCTCGCCTAGAGCGAAAGGCAGAGGATTGGGAGTGAGGGGGGGTTAGCCGGGAAAAAAAAATCACCTAAAAGAGAGTTTCTCAGGGTACGAAATCCAGACGGCCATGGAGTCCTCAAGAAAAAAGTTTTCGCCGAAGGGGGGGGGGGAATCCGGAAGAAAAGAGAAATCTGGAGGCCTATTAGATTATTGGGGGGGGGTAGTTAGCTCACCTCTCAAACGTGGAGGGAAGAAATCGGCTAAGAAAACTTTTGGCTTTGGGCGAGGGGCCCAAAACGAGGTAGGGAAAGGCAGAGGAATTTCTCTTTTCGGAGGAGGAAAAAAAAAAAGAAGGTGGAGGGATAAGCTTGTGACGGAGAAAGGGGGGGCCCCATGCGGACTCACAGACAACATACTTAAAACAACAAGGGTCTAAGAATTTTGGATATTGGGAACCCAGCTGCCGGCCAACAGGAGGGAGAAAAGGGGAAGGAAACGGTAAAGAAACGGGTTCGTGACTAGCACTATTTGTTCAGGAGGGTATGAAGTTTCCAGAGGCAGAGGTCCTGAAGAGTGGCTATGATCATTAACGTATTGTGGGATCGTAACGAAAAAAAGTTTTGGCGTCAGGAAGGGGGGGATCAGTATTGTCCCTAAGAATCAAGAGGTTGAAAAAGGGAAAGAAGGTCCTAGAAGGTCGTTCAAAACAACCAAAGAAGCGTCATGTTTCGTTATAACTTGGTAGAAGAAACGTGGACCTGAGGTAAGGGCGAGCATAAAGGAAAAGTAACAAGGAGGGCAGCTTCGGGAACAGTCGTTCGGTCAGCGGTAATTCCAAGGACTCGTTGAAGGGGAAGGACAGAATCGGCATTGTTGAGAGGGAGGGAACCTCGGGGAGCCAGTGAGGGGGGGGGGTATGGTTCGGAGGGAGTTACGGGTCAGACCACCTCGCAGAGCTTGCGCGCAGAGGGGGGGGAAGAAGTCCAAAAACTGATCTTTGGGGGGGTTAAAGTTGAAAATGAGGATGCGTGGTCCTGACCTCAGCCGATCGTGAAAACGAGGGTATTGGAGAGAAGAATTTGGTGAGGTGTAAGGTTGGTTCGGGCAAGAGGTAAGAACTTAGAGCATTTTAGCCGTAGTTAAACACCGCAAAAAGAAAAAAAGGAGCAAGGCGAATCCCTTTTCGTGGAAGGCCAACTCGGTTGCGGGGTGAGCGGGGAAGGTCTGGCCACGATCGGGTTGGTGCTGGGAAAAAAGAGGTGAGAAGGCTTCATATGAAGGTTGGAGGAGGGAGGATTTTCACAAGGTTCACGAGACACGTCTTTTAATATCGAAGCTAAGAATGATTGTTGGAAGATTGATTACGCCTCAAGTTCGGAAGAACCGGAGGAGGAGCTGGGGCAAGGTCCCTTCACGAAGGAGAGGAGCTCTTAGAGACGGCAGGCGGTCGAACAAGGGCCTACTGGAGACGACGTGGTTGAGGAGGGAGGATGCGGTCTAAGGCATCGTTATCTTTCTACATGGGCCGCGTATCTTGAACCAAAGGGGGTCTTTGAAGAAGAGACCGGGGCCGCGAATGAGAGATAACTGCTAAAGGATGTCTGTGAAAGGGTTTAACCTTTTCTTGGATGGAGATGTCCGCTACCTAAAAGGGGGGGATAAGGGAGCTCCTGGAACTTAAGCTAAAGGGGGAAAAAGTTGGAAGGAAGACCATGTTGAAGGGGGTCCTACAACAGACGGAACAGTGGAACGTTGACAGGAGATTGCTGGTCGGAGTAGTAAAGGAAAGGAGAAAGGGTTTCCTGGAAGGAAGGTTCTGCAAAAATTTGGAGAAAGAAAGAGTTGGGGGGGGACGGGTTCAAAACGTTGTGTCACGTGTCAACAGGCACAACAAATGGGCGTCGTCATAACCTTACCTGTAACGGCTTCCCTGAAAAAACAGGGAAGACAAGGTCAATATTAAGGGCGAACGAACTTGTGAAAATCAGGAGAAGTCGGGAACAATCAACTAAGATGCTGTCCGTGTAGGGGGGTTCCTTTTTTCGATGGAAACCAACGAAAGGGACTGGAAAAGAAAAAAGAAGAAGTTGGGGAACGGGTACAGGGTAGAGCGGAAGAACTGGCTAACGGAGAAAATTAGACACCAGTTTGGGGGTGCGGGGGGGAAGAAAGGACCATAGCACGATTTGGCGACCAGTCAGCGGGTGGGGGGGGTGCGTAACACAGCTATAAAGCGAAGATTCGGGACGTTTCGGGTCAACTTGGGGGGAAGAGGGTTAAACAGGATTTGGGGTTTTTTCTATGAAGGAGGTCTGGGGGGAAGAAATTGTCAGAGGGGGAGAGTAAAAGGAGGGATGGAAATTGCAGAATTCGGGGAGGCCTGCAAGGTTGGGTTATTGGAAGGGATTTCTTATGGAATTCGGGCCTGCTGAAACTCAAAGTCTCAAAGGGGAACAGAGAAGAAGAAGCAACCCTGCAATGTATGTTCTCACCGACACATCTACCAACCAGGGAGGGGTACAATATATAGAAAGGGAAGGGGAAAAAAAGAAACCTTGATGGAATTGGTTTCTTGGATGCAGGAAGGGGAGGAACTGGTCAATTTGCAAAAGTTTCAGAAGGAAAAGCTCCTCTCATCAATCAGAAATAGACAGGGTGCAGCAATAGCCTACTAATCACGAGAGGGGGGGAATTGGCAGGCATCAAAAAATTCTGAAAAAAGAGAAGGGGGTGTGAACAGAAGTAAGAAGCAGAAACTGACAATGCGGTTTACCTACACAGGAACCCGAAGTGCAAAGGTTCAAAAGATAAAGAAGGTTAGGGGTTACCGCCCCCCAAAAAGAGGGGTGGTCGGTGGGTTGCCTATTAAACGTTCAGCAAATGGGGAGAAGCTAACAATTTGCGAAAAATGGGGGGTTATATCTGCCGAGAAACAACCACGAAATTGTTAACCTAAGTCGTATCGGTGGGTATGATTTGTCATGTAAGGGTCAGGGGGGGAAAGGGAGAAGAAGGACCAAACCCTCCAATAGAGAGGAACCGTTGTGGAAAAATCGCAGAAACAACGTTCCTTCGCCTGTAAGGAGGGGGGGGGGGGGCCAAGGAGGAAACGCAAAGAAGGAAACAGACGGGAGAAGTTAACCAGTTAAGTTTCCACTGGGATTAGATCCAAAAAAGAGAGAAGGGGAAAGAGAGGATCCGTGAAAAAGTAACGGCACGGAAAGACTAGGAAGAACCGGCGGCCGGTCAAAGTCGTCGTGAACTGAAAAAAAGGGCAGGAAAAGGAGTGATCTATACCGTTCGCAGGGAAAAAAATGAAGGGGGGAAGAGCCGAGAAATGTCGAGAACATCGTGAAACCTGGAAGGGTCGCGGGCAAACAACCATGAGCTAGATCAAAGACTCGAAATTCGCCTAAGGTAGGAAAGGAAAGACTCCCCGGTCACAAAGGCAAAAAAAAAAAAGAAAAAGAAGAGTTCCCTGGGAGACGCGCATCGAGCGTTCAGTCGCGACCGATCTCTACGAGGGAAAAGATAGGGACAGGTCGAAAACGATCCGCGTCAGTCGCAAAAAAAGGAAGATAAGATCGTCAAGGAAAAAGCCGGAAATGTTCGTCACAACGAAACAAGCACAATCGGGGGATAAGTAGTGATGGGGAAGGGGTCCTCGTTACTCTGTAAAAGAACCAAGGAAGATAATAAAGTCATAAAGAAAGTTGACGTCCCTCTTAAACTAAACGTCAGCTTTATGCGCAACCGAAGTGTGAAGCCCGACACTACTTCAGAAGGCATCGAAAAAATGTCAACAAGGTACACAGAGTTGCTTGCACAGTTCGCTTGCACACAACCCTCGCCTCCACTGGGGGTTTAAGAAAAGGTAATTAGACTTGGGGGGATGGGGGCTTGAAATAAAGGCTACTCGAGCTAAACATTGGGAGCGGGGGTTCTCAAAAGAAAAAAGTAAAAGCTATCACAGGAATCTCATCAGAAAAAAGAATTATCGGAGACCTCACTAGAGAATGGGACGACTCGTACGGCTCCCATTCCTGAAGACAACATTCTTGGCTTCCTTCAGACGGAAAAAGGGGACTCTCAAGGACTTAAAGAGGGTACGGAGTGTAAGGGGTCTCAGAACCTCGCAGTCACAACTCTGAATCACTATGCGAAAAAAATGACTACGCTCACTTGCGAACTACAAATCCTGCAAAGGGGAAAAAAAACAAGGAAAACAAGAATGGCATGAGTCGTCGGGACCAGAGGAACCTAGAAGATTTGGTAGAGAATTAACGTCGGCTGAGAAAGGGAACATACGGAATCTGGAGATAATACCCGTTAGGACGGTCAACACTTCGGAGGGTTGCCTAAGTTTTGGGAAACGAAAAAGGGGGGGAACTTAAAACAGAGCTAACTCTAACCCCACGAAAATAAGGGATCGCTTTCCGGAAAGAGAACAACAACTTCACTAGGCTGAAGATCACGGCAAAGAGGCTGACACTTTTCAAAAAGGGGAAAAAGGGTCTAAAATGGCGCGAGCGCATATATCAACAGAAACAAGGAGGTGGAAATTTGCAGAATGGAACAAGATTCGGGAAGCAGAAGAAGTCACTTCGTTCTGATTGGAAAAGAACTGGGAAGGTCAGGATTCAGGGAGGCAATTGGGTGTGAAGCTGCGCGAAGGCATGAACAGGGGTTTCAGAAAAAAAACTCGACCCTCAAAAAAAGAAACAGAAGGGATGTAAACAGGAAAATGAGCTCACTGGGCGAAGAATCCAAGGGGAAAAGAACCTCAACCGGAAAAGTGCATCGTGGAGATGTATCGCGAAGTATTCTTCAAAAGAAAACTAGAAAAGGAACAAAGGCCAGGTACACTGAAAAAAAAGAGGAGTCAGTCCGAGTCTCGCAGGTCGTTCGCGACAGAAGGAACAGGGGCGGAAACAGCGCCTGAACTAAAAAAATAAAGCGCAAGAATCAACGCTGACGGCAAAAAACTCACAAATCCGGAAGGGAATGGTTCTCTCTAGGGTCTTCAGGAAAGAAATTAAGCCGGGGGAAAAAAAAGCTCTGGGGGTCGTTTCGATCAAAGAAGACTGCCAAAACAAAGTCATCTTTAAACACTCAGGATATCTTCCAGACGATGCTAGGGGAAACCAAAAGGTTGACGGTCTGGAAAGGGAACTTTAAAACTGAAAGTAGAAGGCTGAAGGGAGAAAACTTTCCTTGTTGAGAAATTCACTCGTAAGACCGACATCTGGGGAGGGCATCACAGGAAAAGGCTAACAGGAGGATGACTCAGGACTAGAGGTCGAAGGGTCAAAAAAAGACCAATTTCAAGGAGGGCATTGGTAGCTCCCAAAAAATGGCACTTAGACGAGGAAAAGAAGGCGTGAGGGGGCTCTAACGAGCGTAGAACCGAAGACCTATCGGGGGGAAAAAGGGGTAGGAAAAGAGGGGTGGAAGGAAGGTCGAAAAAAACTAAGGGATGTAAAGATATCAGAAAAGACGTCAGCAGGGCACCAGCTGTCATAAAAAAGGGAAGGAGCTCGGCAAGTGTAGGTCGCGGAGGTCTCAGACTTCCACGAATTTCAACCTTTGAAAGTGTATCGACTTCTAGTTGCTTCAGGGGGGGACTTTCGCGCCAAGATTTCAGAAAATTCAGAAGCGGGTGGCCGGAAGGAACTTGAAAGGGAGAGAGTCTCGAAGCGCGGAGACGAGGTTCACGAAGACGGCGTCGAGCGTAGGAAAAGTCAGGGAAGTTTTTCAACAAGGGGTTCTTATGGCTAAAGGTTCCTTAAAGTCACCGTGTTTGGGGGGGTGTCCCACTCGGGGGGGAAGGTGGGACAATGGGAGGATTTTGGAAAAAGGACAGCTGGGGGGTAAAAAAATCTAACTGAGTGGAGATTAAAATGTCACGCTTACGTCAAGAACTCATATCTAAAAAAAAGGCAAAAAATGGGGATGTGAAGGGGTGCAGAAAGGGGAAAAGAAAAAAAATATTTCTGATTTTTACTACAGCCACAATCGTGAGAAAGCGTGTTAACAGCAAAGTGGGAACGTGGGTCGGAAAATTATTCGCCGTGGAATAAGAAAAAAATCAGGAGGGAGATAATGCCAGGGGGGGTCTTGGGAGAATAGGTAGACTCCCTCGGGGCTTGAAGAAAGAATGTAAAAGATACCGATCGAAAAAACGTGACCGCACTTCCTTTAGGGGGAGGTTTCAAGACGGAGAAAGGAGAGTCAGGGAAATTGTCCTGGCAGAGAAGGCGCCTGGGGGACGGTGAAACAGGGCTTGGGCTCTGCGGGGTTCAAACAGGGAAAAAAAAAAAAGCAGGCGCAGCGTTTTAAAAAAGCTTGAGAAAAAGACTGGGGAAAAAGGCAGAGATTGGGCCTTACCTGCCAAAAAGTCGGCAGCAAAAGAAAGCCTGGAAAAAAGTTAATTGTTTGCACAAAGACCAAGAGGGAGGGAGCGGGTTCTCGGGCAAGATATGAGAAAAGGGGGGAAAATTGAAAAGTTAACAGTGCCGTCTTGGAGGTGTGGGGAGGTGGGTCGAGTTTCGTAAATGAAAGGGCGTCCGATCGTTTGGGGGAAGAGAAAAAGAACACGGGGACGAACTAAATGGTGGTCCCAATTGAAGGAAAAGCCTGAATTTGCCGATGGGGGGAACGGGGAGAGAGAGAAAAGGTTTCGTGGGGCTCCGAAGGAAGGTGAGGGGAGGTCGAGGGAAATTTCGTTCTAAGTCAAAAAGGCAACAGAAAAGCGGGTTCGATACCAGATCGTCAAGGGGAGGGGTCGGGAACGTGCGTGAGACAAGAGGGTGATGAGAGAGTTGATGGCAGGGCCAGGAAACAGTGAAGCAGTGGAAAAAAGCTAGAGAAGGAGGAAGAAGGGAAGGGACAAGCCGGCTGGTTGTTGGGGCGTTGTCAAGAGAGAAACTGCGGGAGAGGAACGTCGAGGAGCGGAGAGGAGGCCGTAGTTTGAAGATGTTGGCGCGGTATGTTGTTCAGAGGCCGTTGCAAATGTCAGAGAGGGCTAGCCGTAGAAAAGCAAACCGCACGGATAGAAAATCAGACGTGGGTCTTTGCGGAAAGGGGGGAACCCACGGGTTGGGGGAGGGACAAGTCGTTCCTGCTGTAAAAAGTCGGGGGGGGGGTTCCGCCTCTACGAGACTGCGGGAAGTCAAAGGGAAGGACACTTGTCAATGTGCCGCCTTAAAGATCACGTCGAGACGGAAAGGGAATTGCCCTTCTGGATGAATGAAGTCCGGCGAGAGAAGTTGCAGCATCAGTAGGAGGAAGAAAGAAATCGGGAAAGGAGTAGGGATGATTTCGGGGGGGGAGCTAAAACGCTGTCCGGAGAAAGTGTGCCTTAGTGGGGTTCAGTCAGGGGAGCCGTCAGAAGAAAAAAGTGAGAAACAGTTGGGAACCTAGCTTGCGGCCAAAGTCGGAGAAAACAGTGCGTCTCTCACAAATCCTTAACGGAGAAGGAGCTTGGTGCAAATTAAAGAGTTGTTTAAATGGGGGGAGAACGATGCAATAAAAACAGCCTGGAAGATAAGGGGCACGAGGTTGCCCGTGCCAACAAATTAAGGGGAAGGTTCGAAAAAAAGGGAAGAGGAGAAGGATGAAAAAACTATGCCTCACGGGTAATCACGTGATTTAGCGTGAAAAGCAAGGAGGAAATTTGAAAAATTTCTTCAAGGCACAATTGGATAATCCTTAAAGGGAAAAAACACTTGTACAGGGGTTTCCAACGTTTGTGCCACAGGGAGAATTAATAGAATCTATGTGAAAGCAAGGGGGTCGTGCGTCAAGGGAAGGAAGGAAGAACCCTGCTCTGTCAAAAAATTCGAAAAAAATACTATTACGGCTAAGGTGATGGAAAAAAAGCAAAAGTGTCTCTCTTACGATACAGACTTCTCTATGGGGTGGGGGGGGGGGGGGGGGGGGGTGGGTGTTGGGTGGGGGTTGGGGGGTGGGGGTGTTGGGGGGGGGGGGGAGGTACGTGGGGGGTTGGGGGAAGGGACGATAAGAAAAAAAAACTGACAAAATCCGACAAAGGCCTACTGGGACCATCGACAAATGTAGAGAGCAGATACACCAAAGTGGCATGGGAAAGGAATGGACCCCTTTTGTGGGGGATGCAGTGAAGGGAAAACGATGGGGCGCCCATTAAAGTACTCCGGGGGTTGTCAGGCGGAAACCGGAATGGCCGGTGGAGGATTGAGTGGATGAGCTTGTTAGTAACCTGGGGGGGGGCAGGTATGGGAGCTGCCTGCAAGGCGATTGGAATTGGGGAATGGCGTATTCAGATTGCATATGGAAGAGGTTAAGACGGTTGGGAATTCAATCGCTGATTGAAACTTATGGAAGGAAGTAGGAAGGAGGGGCATGCCGGGGAAAAAAGCCACTCGACCAGGAACCCTCGCAATCAATCATACACTTCAATTCATGGCTCACGATAGGGAAAAGAAAAAACAGAAGGATGATTAAAAAAGAGAGATGGAACTGTGAGAGGAAAATGCAGGTTGCTGAAGAGGAAATGGCATGGATGAGTGATTGGCGAGTGGGAGGTTTCGGCAGGCACATTAAACCAAATCAGAGCAAATCGGACGAAACAGGCAATCAACGCAGGAGAAGAAGAGGCAAATTGCACCAATCCGAAGGCCTCTAAAAAGAGAAAAAAGGAGAACGCATGAATCACATCCCCAAGGAAAATGGTAAGACACGCGCTCACCAAAGTCAGGGGGGCCTAACCCAAAGGAATAAGGCGCGGGCCGCGAGGGGGGGGGAGGCGCAACCGATTAACTTTAAGGGGACTTTGGGACCATATGAAGGATTAGCCCAAAAAAGGGGGGATTGCTATAAAAAAAAGGGAGACCACTTGGTCGGGAATCTCCTTCTCTAAAGGGTTACAAGGGGGAAAAGGTTGGGGGGGTGGTTAGGAGGTGCCGTAGTTTGACAAGAACAGTAACACACCACTCCTCCAGCCCTATTGCAAGGGTACCGAAAACGGATTCAACTATTTCACGTGGGACTCCGCAAGGAAAGAGTAGGCTGTCGCCCGGAAAAGGGGAGCCGTTACATGTAAGCGTCACGCAGACACATCGATGACGATTCCTATCCGTGGCAAAAAATGAAACCGTCCGAAGGGGAGAAGGTGAAGGATCGAATTTCTTGAGAGTCAGAGTGAAAAGAGTCCAAAAAAGATCAAGCGACCGACTAAAAGTTCGATCTTACACGACCGGGGGTAAAAGAGGAAGTGGGGAAACTTAAAATGTCGCATTGAGGAAAGCAAGGAAAAAGTGGTAAATCGCAGTCGTCTGCTCGAACTCCCGGTAAAAATCATAAAATCCGCGAACACTCGGCAGGGCGCTCGCTGAAGAAGCAAAGGACTTCTCTCGAAGGAAAGACCTCTAAGAGAAGGGTTCACAACAAGGGGAAGAAGTCTGGAGAGAAAGGAATAAACGCGAAAGAGGCACAACAAAGAATCCGAAGGAGTGGGGACCAGTTCGACATCATCAAACAAAAGCAAAAAGAAAGAGAAAATCATCTCATTAGTAGAACGAAGGGAACAATGTTACGAGACCGACGAAATAGAAGGGGTCAGAAAAAAGAGGGGAAGGCGCTGATCACACAAAGGGACAGGGAAGTAAAAATTTTGAACAATTTTAAAGCAAAAAACACGAAGAGGAAGAACAGCACTCTTCGCAGCGACCATCACAAAAACCGCAATTTGGGGGATCCAGAAAAGAAAAAGTCTTGCCACCAGAGACTCCTCTTGTTCAAAAAGGGGGGAAAACGGAGGAACGGGTCTCGAATTGTTATAATAATTTGAGTGGGGGGGGGGCTACTAACAAAGATGAGAGAGGGGACTTACAAGTGATACCTTCTTGTAGCCCCGAAATACAGAAGAGATCACGAGAACGAGATGTACACTAGGGAATAGGAAAGACACACAAACTATTCTCACCTGCCTTACAAAACACAAAAAGGTGGAGGGACTAGGCATCCCCTGAAAATAGAAACGAATTTTGCTGTACGAGAACAAATACACTGGCCATCAACAGCTGATAAAGGAATCAAAAAGCAAGAAAAACCTCACGGCTCAACTGAAGAGGAAAGGTTCTCCGAACCTCTGAGATGGGCATTTACAAGGAGGTAAGGACCAAGAACTAAGTAAGAAAAAAAAAAAGGACTTGTTACTGGTCTGAATAGAGAATCGAAAAAGGAAACCACGTAGGAGAGGGATAACGTTCAGGCCTTCCTTAGGGATGTGGGCAGAAGTGAATGGGGGAGGGTACGATCACAGGTCTTAATACCGAACAACTCAGGGGTGGAATCAAGGTCTTCGTTAAAAACGAGGAACAACACGGAACATCGGCTGGAACTCAGCTGACAGACGGGTTCATAATAAAAGCAGGAAACGTAAAACCAAACTGAAAAGGAAAAAGAGAAAAAACAAAGATTCCTCCAAGTGGGGGAGTGCGCATCATTCGACGCCCTGCGTGCAAGTTGGACTGAAAAAGGGGGTGGCGGCGCGGGACGACTGAATAAAAGTTCTGAGAATTTTGGGAAGGAAAATGTGAAAGAAGCGCGCGGGGAAGGGGGGAACACCCAACACCCAAGGCCTAGCCAAGCCCGCGACACGACCTCAAAACTACCAGTAAGGCGTCAAGTGATCTTACTACAAGACTTAATAAAAAAAAAAAAATGCCTAGTCAGGAAGAAAAGACGACCTCACTCGGAAAAGGGCCCGGAGGGTTCTAAATTGTTTCAGAAACAAGAGTATATTCGGAAGAAACTATTTCAAAAACACCAAAAAAGAAAACTGACAGTCAAGGAGGACAAGACGTCCTCCCTGAGTCTAAGGGGGGGAGAACTAAGAAAGTGTCGATAGTTCTACGTGATGGAATACTGACAGATTCTCTTCTTCGGATTCTACAACTTGATAAAAATTCGCTGTGAGGGGAAAGCCTGGCCAGTTAACGATTCACAACGAACTCACTATCAAGGGAAAAGAGGGGGGGAAAAATATGGAGACTTCGGTCGGACAGGGTCATGTCCATTAAAAACCTCGGTTGTACGGCTCCAGCAAGCAATAGATTGCGTTTCAAAAGAAAGGTTAAATCTTTTAAACACTCTAGATTGAAAAAAAAGACTCAGTGTAAATAAAAACACAAGGTAAACTTGCGGCGGGTCATGGGGTCTAACAGAGAATTACCTGTTGAAAATCACGAGGGGGGGAACGCAAGGAACGCAGGGGGTTCTTGACCTCAGCGAGAGATAAGGATTTCTAAAAAGCTCCTTCGGGAGAAAAAAGGAAAGACATAATCAAGGCTTTCATAAGGAAAGGGTCGAGAAGAAATTTCCTCGGACTAGGGGACCTCGA